>FZPS01000099.1_pt91 | contig 36022 bp, 32 predicted proteins | sample 1817821 | NCBI WGS metagenome assembly FZPS01 (sample SAMEA104158645, study PRJEB21678) | metagenome | place: Germany | collected 2015-04-21 | reverse complement strand
CGCCCGAGAAGCTCCTGGAGAAGAAAAACAGCTACTACCTGGAGATGTCCAGGAATGGAATAAAGATCTTTCCCAAAACCGTGCGGCTGCTTGAGAGATTGAAAAAGGCAGGGTATCCCCTGGCCCTGGCTTCCGGTTCATCGCCGGCTGTAATCGACGAATTGCTGGCCATTACCGGACTGAAGGATTATTTCACCGTGGTTATCTCCTCCGAAGAGGTGGAGCGCGGAAAGCCCGATCCGCAGATTTTCCTGGAGAGCGCCCGCCGCCTTGGGCTTCCGCCGGAGTGCTGCGTGGTCATTGAAGATTCAGTGCATGGGGTGAAGGCAGCCAAAAGCGGCGGTATGCTCTGCATCGCCATACCCGGAGCCATCCAAAAACCGCTGCCCCCCGGCTTTTACCTGGCCGACCTGCTCTTTGAGGGCGGCATGGAAGAGTTTGATGAAGACAAAGCCTTCCACTGGATCGCGCAACCGGCCTGAAAAATTGTAGGGGCGGGCTTCCATGCCCGCCCAGCTTAGGAAGCCTTTTTGCTCTAATCACGATATTTGTGTTGTTTGCCGGTGTGGATTTGGGCTGCTCATGGGCAGCCCATACAAACCCGGCGGAGCATGAGAGTATTAAAGCTATAATTACATCCCCTACCTGCCAGTTGCCCTGCCGCATTTCATATCCATATACCTCCCCCTATGTATTTGAAGAAGGTTGTATACAAAATCAGCCGGGTGGCAGAAATTGTTTGAAGGATCTGTATGTAGTGTGTCGGATTTGTATAAATGGAGGGCATTATCTCTTTTGTTTAGGGCATTAGCGGAGGCCGCTTATGTATGGCATGTAAATTGCGACATTAAAAAGCAGGTGAGATGATGAAAGACAAGTTGAGTAAGCTAATCTCCCAGGAAGATCGGCGCCGCCCCTTCACGGACCAGGAGCTTGCTGCAGCACTGGGGACAACGCGTGAAGAGGTTACTTTGCTGCGTAACGAAGCTGGTATTCCCAATTCACGGGAGCGGCTAAAGATGCATTTGCGCTCAGTGGTTAACGAATTGCTTAAGAATCAGGAAGATTATTCGATTCGCGCTCTCACCGGAGAACTGAAAGCTCAGGGGTATAAACTTTCCCGCCACGTGGTTAAAGATCTGGTAGGTGAACTGGCGGAAAGCGGAGAAGCAGCCGCAGTGGAACCTATCTTTAGGCCGGTCGAGGGCCGTTCTGATAATGAACAGGAACCCGGAGCCTTTACCAATCTCATCGGCTGGCAGGGAAGCCTGCGCACGCAGATCCAGCAGGCTAAGGCGGCGGTGGTCTACCCTCCCAAGGGGCTGCACACCTTGATCCTGGGTGAAAGCGGCGTGGGCAAAAGCGAGCTGGCCGAGGCGATGTACCGCTATTCAGTTGAGGTGGGGCAGAGGGAAAAGGGGTCGCCTTTTGTGGTTTTTAACTGTGCCGATTATGCCGAGAATCCGCAGCTGCTAATCTCGCAGCTATTTGGGCACATCCGGGGCGCCTTTACCGGGGCCGCTGAAGATAAAACGGGACTCGTGCAGAAAGCGGACGGGGGGATTCTGTTTCTTGACGAGGTGCACCGGCTCCCTCCGGAGGGGCAGGAAATTCTCTATGCCATTATTGATCGCGGGGTTTACCGGCGCCTGGGTGAAACTGAGAATCAGCATTATGTTAACCTCATGCTTATTGCGGCCACCAGTGAAAAGCTGGAATCAAGCCTGATTCTGCCTTTCCGGCGCCGCATCCCCATGGTTATTGAAATACCTCCGCTCAACAGCAGGCCTCTAACCGAGAGGCTGGAACTGGTCCATCATTTTTTCAAGCAGGAAGCGAGCCGTATCGGCAAAAAAATTGTTGTCCGCGGCAACGTAATCAAAGCTCTCCTGTCCGGCGATAAGCCGGGGAACGTGGGCCAGTTAAAGAGCGATATCCAGGTAGCCTGCGCCCGGGGCTTCCTGAGTCATTTTACTCTTTCCAGGGGGGACGAGGTAGTTGTTACCGTTAACGAACTGAGCTCCAGCTCGAAGGGGTCTTTCATCCAGGACAAGGAAATTCGGGAGCTGGACACGTTGATCACCCAGGATGCTGTTTTTTACCCGCGCAACCTGGATTCGGAAAAGGGGGCTATCCTGGCAGATAATATCTATACCCTCCCTGCACAGATATACGAATATATCGAGAGGGAAGTAAGCCGCTGCCGCCGGGAGGGCTTAAGCCTGGAGGAGACAAACCAGCGAATTTCAAAAGATCTGGAAAAAGAGTTTAACCGCTTCATTGCGCATACCAGGAAGATCAAGCATGCTTTAAGCAAAAGAGATTTGGAAAGAATAATCGGCCTTGAGATCACCGAAACAGTTTCCCAAATGGTGGACATTGCCCGGAATGAGCTTGGTGCTATTGACAGCGATCAGTTATTTTTCTACCTGGCGATTCACTTGAATACTACTTTAAAACGCATCCTCAGCGGCAAGCCCATCTACAACCCTCGCCTGGAGCAAATCAAAAAAGAACACCAGCGGGAATATCTCACGGCGCATAAAATGAGCAATATCGTTAAAAGAAATTACCGGATTACCCTGCCGGAAGAAGAGATTGGTTTTATCGCCTTGTATTTATCCGCCTTCCTATCCAACAATGCCCAGGATGAGGGCAATGTGGCCGTAGTGGTGCTTTCACACGGCCGGTCCGCCACAGAGATGGTCAGGGTAGTCAACAACATGCTCAAGGTGAATCACGCTCATGGACTCGGCATGGAGCTTACGGAAAGCCCGGAACACTTTTTGCAGCGTGTAATAACCCTCTGCAAGCAAGTTCACAGGGGGAAGGGGATCTTGCTCCTGGTAGACATGGGCTCCCTGCTCACCTTCAGTGAAATAATCGAGCAGCAGCTGGGGATCAAGGTCCGGGCGGTAGATCGGGTTGACTTGGTTATGATCCTGGAGGCAACCCGCTGGGCCATCTACTCCAGTGCCACTCTCGATGAAATAGCCGCGGCCATCACCCAGTCGAAGAGAATATTCTTTACGGCGCCGGACCGCTCTTCAAAGGAAGCGGTTGTTCTGGCTGTCTGTCTATCGGGTTACGGAGTATCTGAAAAGATTAAAGATTACCTCGAACCACGGCTGAAAGAATTTAATGTGGCAGTTATAACAGCGGGACTGATGGGCGAAGAGGAGCTGTCGCAGAAGGTTGAGCGGCGGCGGCAGAAGCAGCGGGTTATAGCAGCTGTCGGGACAATCGATCCCCAGATTAACGGCCTGCCCTTCATTCCCTTTTATGATGTAATTAACGGCGAAGGGATGGAACATCTGAAACTGCTGCTGGGACGCGGTGATATGCTGGCGGTTCACAGCGAAAAGATCACCGATCCCGAAGTGATTGCGGTTAAGCAGCAGTGGCCTGACCGGGCTACCGTTATCCGGGAGCTTGGGCGCAAACTGATGCAGCAGGGTTATGTTAAGCCCGGTTTTATTGAAAGCGTTTTTGAACGGGAAGAGATGGGGCCGACCTGTTTACAGGGAGGGCTGGCCATTCCCCACGCCGATCCCCAGTATGTCAATAAGGCGGGGGTGGCCGTAGCCACCCTGGTTGAACCTGTAGAGTGGTGGGGGCTGCAGGTTGACCTTGTCTTTTTGCCGGCCCTGCGCGTATCCGACCGGCAGCTGTTTACATCACTTTTGAAAGTAATCAATGATGAGAGAAAAATCCAGAAAATCCGTTCGGCTGATTCGGCCCATGAAATTGAGGAGGAGATCAATCTTGCCATCAACCAGCCCTACCAATAACGAGGAACAGTTTGGCTTAACCGAAGATTTAATTTTAGTGAGTGAAAAAGCAACCTCAAAAGAAGAGGTGTTGACTAAACTTGCAGGGCTGCTGGGCAAATACGGTTATGTTAAAGAAAGTTTCTATCAGGCGCTGCTTGAACGCGAAGAGAGTTATCCCACAGGCCTGCAGACCAGCGTAATCGGCGTGGCCATTCCTCATGCCGATACCGGGCATGTAATTAAGCCGGCTTTGGCCATAGCTACGCTAGAGGCGCCTGTTTTCTTTCAAGCGATGGATAACCCTCAATCGAAGATCCCGGTAGAGCTGATTATAGTCATGGCTGTGAAAGAGCCGGCTATGCAGCTTAAATCACTGCAAAAGATCATGCAGATCCTGCAGGATGAGAATACCCTGACAAAACTCCGGCAAGCCCAAAAAGCTAAGGAGATATTGGTATTGATGAAGCAGCACTTTGCTTTTGATAAATAAAGGATGGTGTTGCCCCTGCTTGGGGAGTAAGCGATAAAAAACGCTGATAAGTCAGGTAGTCAGATTGCGGATAGACGTTAAGTTTACTTAGTTTATCTTTGTTTTACATCTATACCAGAATTACTATGGAGGACTGTCATGGCGGTAACGAGGGAAACAGTGATTACCAATAAAACAGGCCTGCATGCCCGGCCTGCGGCGATTTTTGTTCAGAGAGCAAATCAGTTTAACTCGGCGATCAAGATTGTCTGCAACGGCAAAGAGATTAACGCCAAGAGCATGATTGGGGTGTTAAGCCTGGGCGCCGGCCGGGGCAGCAGGGTTATCATTCAAGCCGAGGGCGAAGATGCAGAAGCGGCAGCAGCCGAGCTGGCCAGGGTTATTGAAGAAGAGCTGCCGGAAGAAGATAAAGAGGAGTAAAAATGATGGAGATAATTCACGCTGCCGGGACATCGCCGGGTATCGCCGTCGGCCCGGTTTACCTGCAGGAGCAGCAGAAATTGGATGCCGGAGTGACGCGGATACCGGATGAAGCGGTTGAGGCGGAGCTTGCCGCCCTGGAACGGGCCCTCCTCGGAGTGCGTGAGGAGTTGACCGATTTGATTGCCCGGACCGCAGCAAAAGTTGGCGCCAAGGAAGCAGAGATATTCCGTGCGCAGATGATGCTGCTCGACGATCCTGAGCTTATCCCGCCGGTGCGGGAGATGATAAAAAACGAGAAGCTCAGCGCCGCCGCCGCGCTCCTTCAGGTTATCCGGAAGCATGAGTCTGTTTTTGCCGGTATTGAAGACGAGTATATCCGGGCCCGGATTGCCGATCTGCATGATATCGGCGCGCAGATCCTCAGGCTGTTAAAGGGCTGCCGGCGGCCGAAGCCGTGCTTCGAGAAGCCGGTGATTATCTTTTCCCATGACTTAACTCCCTCTGAGACCGCCCTTTTCGATCCGGCCATGATTCTGGCCTTTGTTACGGAGGCGGGATCGCGGACTTCGCATACTTCAATCATGGCGCGCTCCCTTGGCATCCCCGCCGTAGTCGGCGCGGGCGAAGGGATACTGGCCAGGGTTAAAACAGGAGATCGGGTTATTGTTGACGGGGATGAAGGGCTGGTTATTCTTCGTCCTTCGCCGGAGATCTTGGCTTCATACCGGGAGCGCCAGGAGCAGGAGAAAAAAAGGCGGGAGCGGCTGGCGGCTTACAGGACCCGACCTGCACTTACCCGGGATGGGCACAGGGTTGTAGTGGCGGGCAATATGGGCTGCCGGGGCGACCTGGAGCGGCTGCTGGAGCATGGCGCCGAGGGGATTGGACTTTTCCGCACGGAGTTTCTCTACATGGAGAAAGAGCGGCCTCCCTCGGAAGAGGAGCAGCTGGCGCTCTATTTAGAGGTTGTCCGGAAGATGAACGGGCGGCCGGTAATCATCAGGACGCTGGATGTGGGCGGGGACAAGGAAATTCCCTATCTTAACCTGCCTCCTGAACAGAATCCTTTTCTGGGATACAGGGCCGTGAGGCTTTATTTTGAGCGCCCGGAGATCTACAAGCCCCAGTTAAGAGCGATCCTGCGGGCTTCCTGCAGCGGCCCGCTCAAGATCATGTTTCCCATGATCTCTTCACTTGAAGAGGTTAGGAGAGGCCGCGCAATTATCGAAGAAATTAAGAAAGAACTTATAAAAGAGGGGCACAGCTTTGCCGAATCTATCGAGATAGGGGTAATGATTGAAATACCCTCCGCCGCCCTCATAGCCGATGCGCTTGCTGAAGAAGTTGATTTTTTCAGCATCGGCACCAATGACCTGGTGCAGTATGCTTTAGCTGTAGACAGGACCAACGAAAAGGTTGACCACCTGGCCAGCCATTACCACCCGGCCGTGCTCAAGCTCATCGACATGACCGTTAAAGCGGCACATGCCAGGGGGATTCCCGTTGGAGTCTGCGGCGAAGCCGCGGCGGACAGCCTATTTATCCCCTTCCTGGTGGGCGTGGGCATTGAAGAGCTCAGTGTTGCCGCTGCCGCAGTTCTCTCTACCAAGGAGGTTGTTGGGGAATGCACAAAAGAAGAAGCGGCCAGGCTGGCGGCTCAACTGCTTCAGTTGAAAAGTGCTGTTGAGGTAAAACAAGCATTAACTGCATTCTTTCAAAAGAAATCAGATTCTAAATAGATCGATTTGCTTTAAGGAGGTGTCAAAGCTGGATCGTACAAAGAAAATTTTATTTGTCTGTGGTACAGGTGGCATAACTTCAGCGATTGCAGAGCAGGAGGTGTTAAAGGCATGTAAAGATGAAGGAATGGATGTATTAACCATCAGGTGTGTTCCAACGGAGGTCGCAAGCCGGGCCAGAGATGTCGACATCATTGTCTCAACTACAGCATTGGGCCCAGGCTACCCGGTTCCAGTAGTAAACGGTTTGGGTCTTATTACCGGTGTGAACAAAAAAGAGACGTTGGAGCAAATTGTCGAGCTGCTGAAAAATATAACATAGGAGGAATCTTCATGGACTGGCTAATGAAAGTGATTAATTTTATCATGGACGCGGGCCCTGCCGTATTTATGCCCTTAATCATCTTGCTTTTAGGGGTAGCGTTTGGCCAGAGATTTGGCAAAGCATTGCGCGGGGGCATTACTGTCGGTGTTGCCTTTATCGGGATCGGGCTTGTCATTGATCTGCTGGCAGAATCAATCATGGTCATAGTCAACCAAATGGTTGAAGTCTATGGTTTTAGTCTTACTGCCATAGACGTCGGCTGGCCAATTGCATCTAGCATTGCATGGGGCAGCGGTGTGGTGGTTCCTTTTATCATCGTAGCCATTTTCTTGTTAAATATCCTTCTTCTTGCCGTTAGGTGGACAAAGACCTTAATGGTTGACATTTGGAACTACTGGCAGCCGCTATTTTTGGGTGGCGTCGTATATATGATGACAGGAAGCATCTGGTATGCAGTTTTGGGTGCCTGTGTGGCCATGGCTATAATGTGGAAAATCGCTGACTTCTCCCAGCCTTACATCAGGGATTTTTACGGCATGGAAGGAATCTCGATTCCCCATATTGAGACCGGAGCGTGGGCCTTAATAGGTATCCCTCTCAACAAGCTGATTGACCGGATTCCGGTAATTAATAAAATAAACTGGTCACCGGAAGTAATTCAAAAAAGACTGGGTGTTTTCGGTGAACCTACCGTTCTCGGCTTAATTATCGGATCTTTGTTGGCGATAATTGCACGCGCGGATGCCTTGACCGTTCTCAATACTGGAATTAGTACCGCAGCGGCTATGTTTTTACTTCCCCGTATCATCGGCATCCTGATGGAAGGTTTATTGCCCCTGTCGGAGGCGGCGGGCGAATTCATGAAAAGAAGATTTAAGGATCGCGAAGTGTATATCGGCCTTGACTCAGCGGTTATTTTGGGTCATCCGTCGATTATCGCCACAGCCTTGCTGCTGGTGCCTACAATTCTGATCTTGGCAATAATTTTACCCGGGAACAAGACGCTGCCATTGGCAGAACTAGGTGGGTTGGTATTCTTTATCGTATGGGCGGTTATACCTGCAAATGGCAACATATTCCGCGGCTGGTTGATTGGGACCTTGTTTATGATCCCAATTCTCTACATTGCTTCGGATTATGCGCCGGCAATGACTGCTTTAGGGCAGCAGGTCGGTTTTGAATTTCCGGAAGGGGCAAGTGTAATTACCTGTCTTTCTATTGGTTCACAGTGGTTGACCTGGATTATTTATAAAATACAGATGTTTTTCTTTGGGCTGTTTTGATAGCATTTTCTATATAGGTTGAACAGCCATTTGTGATCACAACAAAAAGACACCCTCCCGTATCACTGAAGTGGTACGGGAGGGAATCTAAATCAAGGATGTGGTTGGCATGCGCGCCGCGGTTTGGTATGGACCTGGGAAATTGGAAGTTCGACTAATTGAAGAGCCTGCTTGCGGCCAGAATGATCTCATGTTGCAAGTGTTGCGGTGCAACATTTGCGGTTCAGATTTGCGGACGTATTTATCCGGATCATCAAGCATTAAGCCGGGGACAGTTTTAGGCCACGAATTTGTAGGCCGAGTCCTTCAAGCGCCTGATTGGAGTGGGTTCAGCGCGGGAAATTTGATTACCGCTGCTCAAGATATCCCCTGTGAACAATGCTGGTACTGCCTGCATGACATGGAACACCTATGCGAGAACAAAATGGAGTTTGGCAAACATTTTCAGGGTGCATTTGCCGAATATATGGCTATACCAGAGGTTGCATTGAGAAAAGGATGGGTCAAGCGCATACCGGAGACAATGACAGAAAATGAAGCCACCCTTATTGAACCGGTATCATCGTGCGTGCATACGCAATCTATTGTTTCTTTTAAGTCATCCGAAAATGTACTGATTGTTGGCGGGGGACCAATCGGGTGCATCCATGGAGAACTGGTAAAACATGTTGGGGCGGATGCCATAGTCTTGGCTGATTTGTCGGAAGCAAGGCTTGAGTCGGCCAAAAGATTTGGTTTTACCAGCTATGTCAATGCAAGTTCTGTTAATCTAATTGAATATGTCAGGGAGAATTTTCCCCTGGGAATGGATAAGGTAATATCTGCGAACCCATCGCCTGATGCTTTGGCTCAAGCAATCCAGCTGGTGCGCAAAAGAGGCACTGTAATTGCTTTTGGCGGATTGCCTAAAGATAACTTCACTGTCCAGGCGGACGGCAACAGAATACATTATGATGAAATTACGCTAACGGGTTCATATGCTTACAGCAGAAAAGAAAATGCTCTTGCCTTTGAATATGTATCTACCGGTGTTATTTCTGCCGACCAGTATATTACATCGGTTTATCCCCTGGAAGAGATTGTAGAAGGAATGAAAGCAGCGCAAAGGGCGGAAGGTTTAAAAGTTCAAATAAAAATTAGCTGAATCTGGAGGGAATGGATTAGTGTTATTAAAAGAACTTAGAGAGGAAATAGTTGAAATCGGCATTAAAATATTGCGGACCGGGCTGGTGACCGTCACCTGGGGAAATATAAGCGCTAAAGATTCTAAAACCGGTTACATTGCCATTACCCCCAGCGCACTTGAATATGACAAAATTACGTCGTCGGATATCGTTGTTCTTGATGCTGAAGGCAATGTTATTGACGGCAAGCGCAAGCCATCCTCCGAGACTCCCATGCACCTGTATATTTATTCCCAGAGGCCTGAGGCAAAAGCCATAGTCCATACGCACTCCACCTATGCGACAGCTGTAGGAGTTGTCCGGGGCGAGATACCATTGATAATCGGAGAGGTTGCCAATGCTGTTGGGGGAAGCATTAAAACAGCCCGGTACGGCGTGGAAGGCACTGTTGACCTGGGGAAAGCGGCTGTTGAGGGCATGGACGGCCGCGCTGCCGTAATTTTGCAAAACCATGGAGTAGTGACTATCGGCAGAACTGTAAACGATGCATTTTTTAATGCTGTTGTGGTAGAAGATGCGGCAAAGGTTTTTTGCATCGCTAAAAGCCTTGGGAGTATTACAACTATACCGGAGTCAGAAGCAGAAAGGCTGCATCAAGATTTTCTGGAGACCTATGGGATCCAATAGATAAAATGTATTCCCGTGAAGGATCTCCACTATTGTCATAGAAGGGTGGTAAGATGATGCCAAAAGGCTATGCCGGGAAACAGCTGCGCGTCCAATTGACTGGTGGCCTGATCCAGGAGGAAGAGATAAACCTGGAATTATTAAAGAAATATTTGGGCGGAGTGGGATATGGAGCCAAGCTGCTCTATGATGAACTTGCCCCCAAAGTAGATGCTTTAAGTGCAGAGAATAAAATTGTTTTTGCAACCGGCCCGCTTACGGGAAAGAATATCCCCGGAGGGGGAAGCGTTGAAGTTTGTTTTAAATCACCCTTAACCAACCTTTGGGGAGAATCTAGGTGCGGTGGAAATTTTGGACCCGAATTGAAGGCTTCTGGATATGATTTCCTGATTGTAGAAGGAAAATCTGATAGTCCTGTCTATTTATTAATTACCGCCGGCGGTGCTCAAATAAAAGACGCCAGCCACCTGCTGGGCAAAACCGTCGGGGAAAAAACCAAAATCATCCGTGAAGAAAATGAGGACGCCAAATTGTCGGTTATGTGTATCGGGCCTGCCGGAGAGAACAAAGTGCTCTTTTCAACGATTATGGATGAAGATCGGGCAGCAGGGCGCTGTGGTGCAGGCGCGGTAATGGGTTCTAAAAATTTGCTGGCTATAGCGGTAAAGGGTTCACGGAAGATTGAGGCAGCGCACCCCGAGAAGTTTAGAGAAGCCATAAGAAAAGCTATGAAGGCAGTAAGAGAAGATCCAAATACTGGCGGATTTAAAGAACACGGCACAGTTGGGGATATTGCCAGCTGCGATCTTCTCGGAGACTGGCCCACCCAGAATTGGCGTTCCAACTCATGGGGCAAAGGTGAAGAGCTGTACAACTATTTTTATGAAAACAATTTGGTTGGCAATTTTGGCTGTTACAGCGGGTGCCCGGTGGGTTGCGGCCGGATGGTAAAAGTAGACGAAGGAAGATTTAAAACCCCGGTTCATGGAGGGGCAGAGTACGAATCAATAACTGCCTTTACGGCATTCGTCACCAATGATAACATGGATGCTGCTGTTCACAGCGATTACCTATGCAATGAATACGGTATTGATACCATATCGATGGGTGCAGTAATTGCCTTTGCCATGGAGTGCTATGAAAAGGGATTGTTTAAGCCTGAAGATATAGGCAATCTGGACCTGGGCTGGGGGAACCCTGAAGTTCTACCGCTGCTCATAAAACTGGTGGCTGAAAGAAAAGGATTAGGCGATCTCCTGGCAGATGGGGTGATGCGTGCCGCGGGAAAATTAGGCCATCCTGCCAGAGAATTCGCCATTCATGGAAAGGGCCTGGAGGCGCCGGCACATGACCCCAGGTCCAGTAAAGCCCTGGCGATTACCTATGGCACTGCAAACAGGGGTCTATGCCATATACATCCCCTGGAAGGACAGGCATATGATTTAGGCAAATCCGATTTCGGATTAATACCGCATGGCCTTAAAGATCCAGAAGAGCTTGATCGCTGGGATGAAAAAGATAAGGGGAAAATGGTAAAGATTCTTCAAGATGGGCTCGTCCTCCCCGATGTTTTGGTTAACTGTAAATTTTTAATGTATTGCGGGCTCACAATTAATCATTTTGCCGACATAGTATCCAGTTTAACCGGATGGGAAATTACGGAAGAAGAACTGTTGAAGATCGGCGAGCGGACCATAAATATTCAACGTTTATTTAATGTACGCGAGGGATGCAGCTCCGCTGATGATATGATTCCTGAAAGAATGAGGAGTTTGCCTCAATTCGGCAAATATAAAGATGAAACAAGATGCGCAATTGTTAATTATGAAGATATGTTGGAAGAATATTATTTGGCAAGGGGATGGGATAAAAACGGTATTCCAACCGAAGACAAATTAGCTTCACTGAACCTATAAGGTTGCGGGCAGGCTTTTATATGAAAACCTGCTGGTGCATCAGCACCGGCAGGTTTCATCAAAAATTATCCGGTGCAGCATGATCGTTCAGGAAATGTTTTGTTATGTCCCCAAAAGGGAGGGGTCCACTTTTTGATTGAGATAACAGTAAGATCTGTATCAACGTTAAAAACAAAATTCCGGACGCCTGCAGTAGTGTCCCTGCCTGAGGGCAGCATGGTGAAGGATTTATTGGCTGCATGCGGAGTGGAAACTGATCGAGTCATAGTCCTGTTAAACAACATGCAGGTGAGTTTAAACCATAAACTCAATCACTCTGATCAAGTTACAATTCTACCTATAATAATCGGCGGCTAGCCCTGACTCCTCCCTTTTTTAAAGAGGCTTAATGCCCCTTTTTGTTAATAATTACTCCCTGCCTCCCCTCTTTGCAAAAGCTCTCACCACGCCCCCCCTTTGAAAACTTCTTCCATCTCCCCCCTTTGGAAAACTTCTTCCATCTCCCCCCTTTGGAAAACTTCTTCCATCTCCCCCCTTTGGAAAAGGGGGGCCGGGGGGGATTTAGACCTTTAATTACCCATCGATCTCCGCCTTAAACATGGGGTTCTCCTCAACCCTGATCCAATGCTGGCTCTGCTCGAGCTGGCCGGCCAGGCGGTAGAGAATATCTTCACGCCCCTTGGCGGCGATGAACTGGACGCCCACAGGCAGCCCCTCCATGGTCATATGAAGCGGCGCCGACATGGCCGGCTGCCCCGTTAAATTGGCCAGCTGCGTGAAGGGGGTCCGCTTCAAACTTCTCTTGATCAGATTATCCACAAAGCCGCTTTTCTTCACGGCCTTGATCAGGTTCAGGCTGGAGACCAGTTTTATCAGGGTTGCCTCTTTGGGCGCCATATCTTGCTCCCCAATTCTTGACGGAGGATCTGCGGTAGTCGGCGTCATGTAAAGATCATAGTCCTCGAAGAAGGCCTCCATTTCAAAAGCGGCGGTATCCCATTCGCGAATGCTCAAGACCCATTCTTCGCTTGAGGTCACCTTGCCAAGCAGCCCCAGCATCCAGGTGGCCGGTTCCACGTCATTCATGCGGGCTTTTCTGCCGAGAACCTCTTCCAGCGAGGCTATGTCGGCGGCTACTTCCCCGAAATAGAGGGTCATGTAGCTTTGCGCGATTTTATTGCCGTCAACCGGGGCTTCTTTTTCATCAACAATGTGGCCCAGTGATTCCAGGAGCTGTGCCGCCTTGATTGCCGCTTCCCGGCATTCACGGTGGACCTCCGTGCCGATGGGCGATCTTAAGCAGAAGGCTATCTTCAATTTGTTGATCGGGCCCTGGGAGACGCATTCCAGGTAATTATGATCAAAGGGAGGCGGCGGGAAGGCGGCTCCCGCTTCATATCCCTTGATCAAATCCAGCATTAAGGCGCTGTCTCTTACCGAGCGGGTGAGAACGTGGTCCACCGAGGCTCCCTGCCAGTGCCGCCCGGAAAAGGGGCCCGCCGGCATGCGGCCCCGGCTTGGCTTTAGCCCGAAGAGCCCGCAGTAAGCGGCGGGTATGCGTATGGAGCCCCCGCCGTCGTTGGCCCCGGCAATGGGGACAATTCCCGCGGCCACTGCTGCGGCTGAACCTCCGCTGGAGCCGCCGGGGGTGTAATCTTTATTCCAGGGGTTCCGCGTGGGGCCGTAATACTTGGGTTCGGTTGTCCCCATTAAGGCGAATTCGGGAACGTTGGTTATCCCTAAAAAAACAACCCCCGTAGCCCGCGCTCGCTTGACGAAGGTGGCGTCTTCTTCGGCCAGGCAGTCCCGGAGCGATTTGGCCCCGCAGGTGATGGGTTCGCCCTTGATCTCCTGGCTGATATCCTTCACCAGCATGGGGACGCCCGCAAAGGGCTCTTTGCCGGTAATTTTTTCAGCCGCAAGCCTGGCTTTCTCGTACATTTTGTGAATCACCGCATTGATTTTCGGATTAAGCCGCTCCAGCCTGGCGATGGCTGATTCGACGATTTCTGCGGCGGTTACCTCCTTCTTTTGAACAAGCTCGGCCAGGCCGGCAGCGTCATAATTCTGGTACGGAAAGCGAGTCATCTTTTTCACCCCTCAGCTCTTCTATTCCATGAACCGTTGAACGGCCAAGACAGATTACTGAAAAGTAGAACTATATAAAATTATTCTTCCATAATTGTTAAATTCCTGCTTAAAATTCAGAATTGCAGCCGGCAGGTTTGGCAAAGCAGGGTCCGGCTTGACCGGATTTGCCCGCCGGCGATATACTGGAAATGCAAATTCCTCTGGATGAACCAGTAATAATTGCAAAAACATGTTGTAAATGAGGAGGCAGCATATATGACCAGCCTGGCCCTCGGCATCGATACGGGAGGCACTTTTACCGACGGTGTTCTTTTTGATCTCGACCGGAAGGAAATTCTCGCTAAAAGCAAGATCTTAACAACCAGGCACGATCTAACCCTGGCCATAGATTCATGCCTCGGCAATTTATTAGAAAAGGTCGGGCTAGAGGGGCAGCTTCCTGCTTCCGGGTTAGGCGCGGCGGCGCAGGCAATTGATCCGGCCCGGATTAAGATGGCCGCTCTCTCCACCACGCTGGCCACGAATGCCATCGTGGAGGGGCGGGGGGCCGAGGTCGGGCTGGTCATGATCGGTTTTAACGAGACGGCGCCGGAGCTGCCCACTTCTCATTATGTCTCCATTAAGGGCGGCTGTGATTTAAAAGGAGAATACAGGGAGGATGTAGATCTTGCAGCCGCCGCCCTGGCGGCTGCTGCAATGAAAGAGCAGGTGGAGGCCTTTGCCGTCTCCGGCTATCTCAGCGTGAGGAACCCGGCCCAGGAGCTGGCAGTGGCCGGTTTAATCCGGGAGCTGACCGGCTGCCCGGTCGTGTGCGCCCACCAGCTCAGTTCCGAGCTGGGTTTTTACGAACGCACGGTGACCGCCGTTCTCAATGCCAGGCTGATACCCTTGATAACCGGCCTGATTGCCGCCGTGGAGAAGAGCCTGGACCGGAGGGGGATTCATGCTCCCCTGATGGTGGTTAAGGGAGACGGGAGTCTCATCAGCGAATCGAAAGCAAGGGAGCGGCCAATCGAGACCATTCTCTCTGGGCCGGCGGCAAGCATCATCGGGGCCATTACCCTGACCGGGATAAAAGATGCCGTCGTTGTCGATATGGGCGGGACGACCACCGACCTGGCCGTGCTGCGGAACGGCCGGCCGGCAATTAACCGCTCCGGGGCCCGGGTCGGCGGATGGTTAACCCGGGTCCGGGCCGCGGCAATTACTACCGCCGGGCTGGGCGGGGACAGCCTGGTTCACGTGGATCGAAAGGGAAAGCTCTCCATCGGGCCGCAGCGGGTATATCCCCTCTCCGGAATTGCAGCGCGTTATCCCCACCTGCTCCAGGAGATGTCCGAAATCAAGGAGTATGAGTATACTATTTCCGAGAACCTGCCAACCATGGGGCTGATCTTTCTTAAAGAACCCCATAATTTGCAGCTCACTGCCGCGGAAGAGAAGATTTTAAATCTAGTCAGAGAGAGCCCTCACACCCTCTACCATATTGGCCGGCAGATGAATCGCGACTTTGACCTGCTGCCCTGGCAAGGATTGATGAGGATCGGCGCCGTGCTCCCGGCTTCGGTGACACCGACCGATATTCTTCATCTTACCGGCGCATACGGGCCGTGGGAGCGCGAAGCGGCCCGGATGGGTGTAAAAATCCTGGCCCGGAGGTATAATTCCGGGATTGCCCAATTTATTGATGCCGTTTTGGAGGAGATCTACTTCAAGATAGCTTCTCTCATCACCGGCCGTCTCCTATCCGGCCGGGGAGGAGGCCGGATTAATTTTAAGGATCAGGTTAGCCGCTTTTTCTTGCAGGAGATGCTCAGTGCCGGCAAAAGCGAACAGCCGGTTCAATTTTCAGCCCGGCTTAAGCTGCCCCTGGTGGCGGTGGGCGCCCCGGCCGGCGCTTACTTTCCGGAAGTTGCAAAGAGGCTGAACGCAGATCTTTTTATCCCCTCCTCGGCAGAGGTGGCCAATGCAGTGGGGACGGTGAGCGGGCAGACAGTGGAGCGGGCATCAATCCTGGTCAGGCCAAACGGCGACGAGGGTTTTATCATCCATGCCCCCTGGGGCCGGGAAACCGCTTCAGATCTTGAGGAGGCAGCCGCTGAGGCGATGCGGAAGGGAAAAGAATATGCCGGTGCGCAGGCGGCAGCGGCGGGGGCTTCGGATATCGAGCTGTTTGTTGAGCGGCAGGATCGTTTTGCCAATCTCCGGCGCTTAAGCGATGACGGGGAAGAAAGCGGCCTGCAGCATAAGCTCTTTATTGAGACGGTCGTAGAAATCACGGCAGTGGGCCGGCCGTGGAGCTGAAAGCGACGCAGGGACGGGAGAGTCCGGCGCAGCACAGGCTCCCGGCCGGGAAGGGGCGGTTCAAACACCGGCCGGTGCCTTTGACGCCTGCAATAGAAAATTGTTATAATTTTCTCCAGGAATAAGCAAATTCTTATTTGCACATTACAACTGCAGGTTAAAGGCGAAGCCGCCATCGAGGCAGGCAGACATGCGGCCCGGCGCAGCACTACAAGGAGGAGTAAGGGATCGACACCGGTACTGAAATCAGGGAAGTGGCCCCGGGCGATATTGATAGCGCCCGCACTGAAGCACCCCTTTTTCTTGAAGATCCTGCCCGGAAAGAAGAGGTCCATGTAACGGCCGTCTTCACAGGCAGGTGCCCGTGGCTCATGCAAAGCTGGAGGCGCTGGTTGAACGCAGCCGCAGAGCTCTCTGAAAAGGTCGTCACATCAGAGATAATTATTTTCAACAGGGAAGATGCGATACTTTTCGGATCTGAAGATCTCCACATAGACGGTGTGCCCTACCGGGGCTCACCCGTCCAACTTGAACCGTTTCTGGATACCATTCGCCGGCGGCTTGCCGGTAAAGGGCTAAGTTGAGCGCCCGGCATATTGTGTATACCGTGTTAATCTGCTAAAATAAGAATATACTGCGAATGAACCTGCTGGGAGAGAGCCTTAAACAGAGGCCGCCGAAGGAGCAATCTTCCGGGTTTGGCGACCGGGAGGGAAACTCTCAGGCAGCAGTACCGGCAGGGGACGCACCTCTGGAGAGATCCCGCCGCTCGCGGGACACCGACGGGGAAATTCTCTGGCAGAGAAAATCTCTCAGGTGAAAGGACAGAGGACAGGGGAAAGCCAAACGGTTTTCTCCTGTCCTTTAATTTTTGTAACGGTCTGCTGTATATCTGTATATATGGCTTTAAGGCCGGTTTTTGGAGGTGATAGCTCACGGGTGAAGGTTGTTGTTTGCAATCGGCCGGCTTCTTTAAACAGGGGCGGCCGGGGATACTATGATCAAGGTGGTGAAAAATAGATGGCTGAACTGCAAAAGACCCCTCTCTATGAAAAACACCTGGCGCTTAAAGCTGACCTGGTTGAATATGGCGGCTGGCTCATGCCGGTGCAGTATGAGGGGATTATTACCGAGGTGCGTCAGACACGGCGCAAGGCGGGCCTTTTCGACACCTCTCATATGGGCGAATTTCTGGTGGAGGGACCGGGAGCGGCTGATTTCCTGCAGAAGGTTCTCACCAATGATCTCTCTACTCTAAATGACGGCCGGATCATCTACAGCCCCATCTGCTATCCCCACGGCGGGACGGTGGACGATATCCTTGTATACAGGTGCAGTGCAGAGAGATACCTGCTCGTGGTCAATGCGGCCAACGCGGCTAAGGATTATGCCTGGCTCAGTGAAAAAGTGACGCCGCAAGTCAGCTTGCGCGACCTCTCGGCGGAAACGGCCCTCCTTGCCGTTCAGGGCCCCAACAGCCTGGCTCTTTTGCTTGCCCTGACGCAGGCGCCCCTGGCGCAGCTGCGCTACTATCATTTTCTCCCGGAGGTAGATCTGGCCGGGATAAAGTGCCTGGTATCGCGGACCGGCTATACCGGCGAAGATGGATTCGAGATCTTCTGCGCCCCGGATAAGGCTGAACAGCTCTGGGATGAGCTGCTGGAAGCGGGACAGGTGCGTGATCTCGGCCTTGCCCCGGCGGGACTGGGAGCGCGCGACGTGTTGCGCCTTGAAGCATCGCTCCCCCTTTACGGCCATGAATTGAGCGAGTCCATCTCTCCCCTGGAAGCGGGACTGGACCGCTTTGTCTCTTTTAAAAAGGGCGAGTTTATTGGGCGCGAAGCGCTGCTGCATCAGAAAGAAGAAGGCCTGTCCAGGCGGCTGGGCGGATTAATCCTGCTGGATCGAGGTGTTTTGAGGGAAGGATACCCCGTTTTTGACAGTGAGAGGGAGATCGGTTTTGTCAGCAGCGGGACCTATTCGCCGACGCTGAATAAATCTATCGGGATGGCCTTTCTGCCGCCCGGAGAATATCCGCCGGGCAGCGTGGTAGAGGTTATCATCCGGGATAAAGCGCTCCGCGCGCAAGTCGTAACCACACCATTTTACAGGAGGGAATCGAAGTGAATTGGCAAATCCGGTCCGGGTTGAAATATACCCGCACGCATGAGTGGGTCAGCTTTGACGGCGGCCTGGCTACCGTGGGGATTACCGACTATGCCCAGGATATGCTTAAAGATATTGTTTACGTGGAGCTGCCCGAAACAGGGCAGGAAGCGAAGGCCGGAGAGAGGCTGGTTGTCCTTGAATCGGTCAAGGCGGTTTCCGATCTCTATGCTCCCGTGGACGGCGAGGTGGTGGAGATTAACGAAGCGCTCCAGGATCAGCCGGAGCTGTTGAACGAAGACCCCTATGGAGAGGCGTGGGTGGTCAAGATCAGGGTGGCGCCCGGCTACGAGAATCCTGAACTGCTCGATGAGGATGAATATGCCGCCCTGTTGAAGGAGGAGGCTGAAAAATGAGCGGCGGCCGCCATTACTTGCCTCTTACTGAAGCGGAGCGGCGGGAGATGCTGGCTGCCATCGGGGCTGCTTCGGCGGAGCAGCTCTTTGATGAGCTGCCTGAAGAGGTCCGCTTGAAGAAAGGGGATCTAAATCTGCCGCCGTCTCTTTCGGAGATGGAGGCGACGGCCCACCTGGGGGCACTTGCCGCGAAGAACATAAATATGCGCGACTATCCCTGCTTTTTGGGAGCCGGTGTCTACGATCACTTTATCCCCGCCGTGGTGCAGCATGTGACAGGGCGGAGCGAGTTTTACACCGCCTACACTCCTTACCAGGCCGAGATCAGCCAGGGGCTGCTGCAGTCGATTTTTGAATACCAGACCCTCATCTGCCGTCTTACCGGGATGGAGGCGGCCAATGCCTCGCTCTATGACGGGGCCACCGCCCTGGCCGAGGCGGCGGTAGCGGCCTGCGCGGTGACCCGCCGCGGCAAGGTGCTGGTCTCCCGTTCGGTTAACCCCCATTACCGCAGGGTTCTGCAGAGCTATCTTGAAGTGCGCGATTTGCAACTTCTGGAGATACCCCTCATCGAAGGGGCCACCGATTTTTCGCGGCTTGAGGAGATGCTCGACGGGGATACGGCGGCGCTGCTGCTGCAGCAGCCCAACTTCTTCGGCCTGCTAGAAGAGATGGAGGGCGCGGCCGGGATAGCTCACCGGCACGGCGCCCTGCTGGTGCTTTCGGTGGATCCCATTTCGCTGGCCCTCTTCCGGGCTCCGGCGGAATACGATGCCGATATCGTAACCGGCGAGGGGCAGGGCCTGGGCAACCCGCCTTCATTCGGCGGCCCGCTGCTCGGCTTTTTCGCCGCGCGCCAGAAACTGCTCCGGCGGATCCCCGGGCGCATTGTGGGCGAAACAGTGGATCGCGACGGCCGGCGCGGTTTTGTGCTGACCCTGCAGACGCGCGAGCAGCATATCCGCCGCGAAAGGGCCATTTCGAACATCTGCTCCAACCAGGCGCTCAACGCTCTTGCCGCAGCCGCCTACCTTGCGGCCATGGGGCCGGCCGGCCTGCGCGAGCTGGCGGAGCTCTGCCTGCAGAAGGCGGCTTACGCCAGGGAGAAGATTACCGCGCTGGAGGGCTTTGCGCAAGCCTTTCCCGGGATGCACTTTAAGGAGTTTGCGGTAAAGCTCCCCGGCAACGGCGGGCGCCTTAACCGGCACCTGCTGGAGCATAAAATCATCGGCGGGCTTGATATCGAGCCTTATTACCCTGAACTGGGTCCGGCGATGCTCTTCTGCGTCACCGAAACAAAAACCCGGGAACAGATTGACGCCCTGGTGGGGGCACTGGAGGGATGGTCATGAGGAAAGAACAGGCTTTGCTGTTTGAACTGGGCGCCCCGGGGCGGCGCGGCTGCTCTTTGCCGCAGCCCGATATTCCGGTGAAGCCGCTGGATGAGCTTCTGCCGGCAAAGCTGCGGCGCGGGATTCCCCTGGCGCTTCCCGAACTATCCGAAGGGGAGCTGGTGCGCCATTATACCGCCTTATCTACTCGCAATCACGGGGTTGATTCCGGCTTCTACCCGCTGGGCTCATGCACCATGAAATACAACCCCAAGGTTAACGAAGAGGCGGCCCGGCTGCCCGGCTTCGCCTGCCTGCACCCTTGCCAGCCGGCAGAGAGCGTTCAGGGGGCCATGGAGCTGCTCTACCGGACCGAGGCCTGCCTGGCTGAAATAACAGGGATGAAGCGGGTTACTTTTCAGCCGGCGGCGGGGGCGCACGGGGAACTGACCGGGATGATGCTGATCCATGCCTACCATAAATCCAGGAATGACCAGCGCAAAAGAGTCCTTATTCCCGACTCGGCGCACGGGACCAACCCCGCTTCGGCGGCCATGGCCGGCTACGAAATCAAAGAGATTCCTTCAGACGGGCGCGGTTTGGTGGACCTGAAAGCGCTCAAGGAGCTCCTGGATGACGATGTGGCCGCCCTGATGCTCACCAACCCCAATACCCTGGGCCTCTTTGAAGAGGATATTCTCGAGATAGCCGCCGCGGTCCATGAAGTGGGGGGTCTGCTCTACTACGACGGGGCCAACCTCAATGCCATAATGGGCCATGCCCGGCCCGGCGACATGGGCTTCGACGTGGTCCACCTGAACCTGCATAAAACCTTCGCCACGCCGCACGGCGGCGGCGGCCCCGGCAGCGGCCCGGTAGGGGTGAAGGAGCACCTGGTGCCCTTCCTGCCCGTGCCGCTGGTGGAGCGGGGCGAAAAGGGCTATTACTGGAAAGATGATCTTCCCCTGAGCATCGGCAGGGTTCACGGTTTCAACGGGAACTTCGGCGTGGTTGTAAAAGCCTATACCTATATCATGATGATGGGGGCGGAGGGGCTCCGTCAGGCGGCCGCCGATGCCGTTCTTAATGCCAACTACCTCATGGAGCGGTTGAAAAAAAGCTATGCTTTGCCCTATGACCGGCGCTGCAAGCATGAATTTGTTCTTTCGGCCCGCAAGCAGAAGAAGAAAGGGGTTTCGGCGGGCGATATCGCCAAGGCGCTGCTGGACTACGGCTTCCATCCGCCCACGGTCTATTTTCCCCTCATCGTTGAAGAGGCGCTTATGGTGGAGCCCACCGAGACGGAGAGCAAGGAGACCCTGGACCGCTTTGCCGAGGTCATGGAGGAGATTGCCCGCCTGGCTGAAGAAGATCCGGAGCGCGTTACTTCCGCTCCCCATACCACCCCGGTGGGGCGGCTTGATGAGGTCAGGGCCGCTCGCAATCCCCGGATCATCTGGGATGGAGACGAGGGGAGCGAGTGAGAACATTTCGGGAGCCGGCCGGCGGGCACATACCCGGTGACTTCATCCCGGGACAGGTGGAATTTGTTTTTCCCCGCCTGACCCTGCCGGTCAGCGTCACCGGCCGGTCATGCGCACTTAACTGTGCTCATTGCGGGGGGCACTACCTGCAGGGGATGGCCTCGCTGGAGGAAGCGCTGGGCCGGCGGGGGGATGGAGCCAAAAGCTTCCTCGTCAGCGGCGGCTGCAACCGGCAGGGGCGTGTACCGCACCGGGAAAGGTGGGCGGAGCTGGAAGCCCTGGCGCTGCGGGGTTCGCTTAACTTCCATCCCGGGTTGGTTGATATGGAAGATGCCGCCGCCATTGGGCGGATTGCCCGCGTGGTCTCCTTTGATTTCGTGGCGGACCGGGCGGTAATCGAAGAGGTCTACGGCCTGGATGCCTCGCCTGATGATTATCTCCGCTCCTATCGCTGCCTGCGCCGCTACAATCGCGTGGTGCCCCATATCTGCATCGGCATTATGGGCGGGCGGATCGAGAGCGAGTACCGGGCGCTGGAAATCCTGCGGCGGGAGGGGGCGGAGGCGATTAGCTTTATCGTTTTCCGCCCCACCCCGGACACAAAGTTTGCCGGCGCGGCTCCGCCGCCTCCCGGCGAGGTGGCGAAGGTCCTGGCCGAAGCAAGGGTTCTCTTTCCGCGGACTCCCCTCTACCTCGGCTGCATGCGCCCGGGCGGCAGTTACCGCGAGGATCTTGACTGCCTGGCCTTGGGAGTGGGGATTAACAAAATTGTCCAGCCCACTGCTGCGGCGAGAAGGCTTGCCTTAGGGATGGGGCTGAAAGTGATCTGGCGAGAGGAGTGCTGTGCGCTGTGATCCGTGTTTCACTGGGGACTGCGGCCTGCCTGGGCCTGACCAGGATGCGTTCGGAGGCCCTGCCCACAACTGCCTACCTGCTGCACGGTGAAGGATGCCTGATGAACTGTGCCTTCTGCCCGCAGGCGCGGGAAGCGGGCGGGAAGGCGGGGCGGCTCGGCCGGATAAGCTGGCCTCCTTTTCCGCGGGAAGAGGTCATCGCCGGGCTGCAGCGGGCTGCCGGGAAGGGGCTGCAGCGGATCTGCCTGCAGGCGGTCTGCGAGCCGGGCGGCGGCAGCGCCCTGGCCGGGCTGATCCGGCTGTTGAGCGGCGCGGCCGGCCTGCCCATATCACTTTCCGCCCCTGTTCACTCCGTTGCCGAGGCGGCTTTATTTTTTGATGCGGGAGCGGAGCGCATTTCCATCGCCCTCGATACCGTATCGGAAGAGCTCTCCGCCCGTTACAAGGGCGGCGGCTTTGAGAAACGTCTCCGCCTGCTCCGGAAGTGCGCCCGCCTCTGGCCGGGCCGGATGAGCACGCATATCATCTGCGGTCTCGGCGAAACCGAAGAGGAGGCGGCGCAGCTGCTCGAACTGCTGGTGCGGGAAAAGATTACGGTGGGCCTTTTTGCTTTCACGCCGCTCAAGGGGACCCCGCTGGAGGGGCATCCGCCTCCCGAACCGGGTTCATACCGCCGCCTCCAGGCGCTTTACTACCTGCTGCGGCGCGGTCATATTTCATGGCCAGGTTTGCGCTTCAGGGAAGGGCGGCTGGTTTCCTTCGGGATCGGTGAGCGCGAGCTGCGGCGCCTGCTCGGCGGGGGCGAGGCCTTTCAAACCGGCGGCTGCCCCGGCTGCAACCGCCCCTATTTTAATGAAAGGCCAGGCGGCCTAATCTATAACTACCCGCGCCCTTTGAGCGCCGCCGAAACCGCCGCCGCCCTTGCCTTCATACGTGAAGAGAACGTTCCCTGAGGAGCTGGGGGCGGGGTTCCATCTCCGCCCCGGTTCCGATGATATATAAAAGGCTGCTTTTTTTTCGCCCTCTGGAGAGGGCCGGAGAGAGGAGGGTTAGCTGCTTGGCCAAATTATGGCGCTTGATTTATGATCCGCCCATGTCCGGAGAGGAAAACATGCGGCGGGACATGGAGATTCTAGAAGAAGCGGCCTCCGGTGAAGCTCCTCCGGCGCTGCGCCTTTACAGCTGGTCGCCGCCGGCGCTCTCTATAGGCCGGTTCCAGAAGGCTCCGGAGGTGGCCGACCTGGCTGCCTGCCGCCGCCTGGGCATAGATGTGGTCCGCCGCCCCACCGGGGGGCGCGCGGTGCTGCACGACCGGGAGCTCACCTACAGCCTGGTTATTCCCGACGACCGCGATCTCATACCTGCGGGAGTGGTGCCGGCCTACTGCTTTATCAGCCGGGCCTTGCTGGATGCTTTCGCCAGCCTGGGGATTGAAGGGAAGCTCAGCCCGGAACATAAGCGGGGCGCGGGGCTGGCTCCCGGCTCCTGTTTCGATATGCCTTCGGCCCATGAACTGCAGGTTTCCGGTAAAAAGGTGGTCGGCAGCGCCCAGATGCGCCATAAGGGCATGATATTACAGCATGGTTCGATCCTGCTGGAGCTGCCGCTCCAGGCCTACCGGCAGGTATTGCGGCTACCGGCCGGCTGCGATGAGGCTGACTACCTGGAATCCCTGGGGCGCGATGCCGCCGGCCTCCTGGACCTGGGATATAAAATCAGCACAGAAAAACTGGCCGGCGCCCTGGCGGACGCCTTCGCCCGCCTCTTTGATGTAGAATGGATCAAGCAGGATAACAGGGGGGCACCCCTTTACAGGGAGAATTAGGCGCTTCTTTTATTGCATGGACCTGAGCCACTGTTCTAGCTGTAGGGGCGGGGTTCCACCCCCGCCCGCAGAAAACTCCCCCTTTTGCAAAAGAGCTCTCAACACTCCCCCCTTTGCAAAAGGGGGGTCGGGGGGGATTTAAAAAATTCCTTGACCAGGCGGGGATTTGGAGGCGGGGAGCATGTCCAGTATATGGTAGCCGACTGTTGCTTTTCTTAAGGATTTGCTTTAAACGCGGTTTTTATAACGTTTTTCGGTACGCCCCCGGGCGGCCCGTGGGCCGCCCCTACAACCCCGATGAGAGCTGTTTTGTGGATCTGCTACAGGCAGCCCAACCTGGGAAAGTTGTAGGGGCGGGGCATGCCCCGCCCGCTGCAGGTTCTTCCCTTGCCAAAGTGGAGCCGGGGGGATTTAACCGGATTTAGTGCTGAGGGCGGTACCTGTACTGTATTCTGGTACTTACAAACCTGGCGGGCATGTATATTAATCTGGAGGTAATTGGATTATGGACAAATTTCAGCTTGCAATTATCGGCGGGGGGCCGGGCGGCTACAGCGCGGCGCTGCGGGGAGCGGCCCTGGGCCTAAAAACCCTTCTTGTAGAAGAAGAACGCCTCGGAGGCACCTGCCTGAATCACGGCTGCATCCCCACAAAAAGCCTGCTTCACAGCGCATCTCTTTATCGCAGCCTCAAATCAGCCGGGACCTTCGGCATCACTGCCGGCGAGATCGGTTTTGACTACGCTGAAGTTCAGAAGCGCAAGAGCGCCGTGGTGGAGAACCTTGTTGGCGGCCTGGAGGGGCTGCTCAAGTCAGCCGGGGTGACGGTCTGGCCGGGCCGGGCTGAACTTCTTCCGGAAAAGCGGATCCGGGCAACCCTGCCCGGCGGGGAGAAGCGCACTGCGGAGTTCGATAAGCTGATCATCGCCACGGGCAGCAGCGAGGTTGTACCTCCTGTTCCCGGAGTGGATCTGCCCGGGGTGATCTTCTCAAAGGAAGCGCTGGCATTGTCTGAACTGCCGGCCAGCCTGGCGGTAATCGGCGGCGGCGTTATTGCCCTGGAAATGGCCACTATATTTGCCGCTTTCGGCGTCGCCGTAACTATTGTCCAGCGGAGCGTTCTGCTGCGCCGTGAAGATCGCGAGATGGTGCGCCGCCTCACGCCATACCTGCGCCGGCAGGGGATCCGGGTAATGACGGAGACAGCCCTGCGCGAGATCAGCGCCGGACCGGAAGGGGAGCTTGTCTTAGCTCTGGAAGGCCCTCGCGGGGAAGAAAGCCTCACCGCGGAAAAAGTGCTGGTGGCAGTGGGCCGGAAACCCTCCTTCGGGGGGCTGGATCTGGAGGCATCCGGCATCAAACACGTTGAACACGGGATCGAAGTCGACGAGAAAATGGCCACGAACGTTCCCGGGGTTTATGCCATCGGTGATGTGGCTAATCCGGGATATTTTCTGGCCCACACCGCCATACACCAGGGGATTGCCGCCGCGCAAAATGCCGCCGGCGGGAGCGCCTCATTTTCTGGGAAAGCGGTTCCGGTATGCATCTTTACGCATCCCGAACTGGCCCGCGCCGGCTTGACTGAAGAAGAAGCCAAAGCCAAAGGATACGCCATCAAGGTGGGCAAGTTTCCCTTCAGCGCCAACGGGAAAGCCTTTCTCCAGGGCGAGGGGGACGGCGTAATTAAGATAATCGCCGAAGCTGAAAAGGGAACCGTTCTGGGGGTGCATATCCTGGGCCCGCATGCCTCCGACCTGATCCAGGAGGGGACCCTGGCCGTGGCTGCAGAAGCGAAGGTGTCCGACCTGGAGCGGCTGATTCATCCGCATCCCACGCTCAGCGAAACGTTCTGGGAGGCTGCGCTTTCCGTATCCGGCCGTCCGCTGCATCTATCCACAGGCCGCGCGCGCTAGCCACAAAGTGGGACAATAGGGACGTACCTTTTTGTCCCACTTTGCCCTGGCGGTCCATAGGCTGCCCGAAAGCATAGCCTTATTCCGACCTCGCCTTTAGAGCAGAAGGTAACTATTGCGCAAATGCCTGTGCGTCACCCCTATACTCGACTTCCTGTTCACATAGACCGCCGGCTGGAAATATGGTAAATTATAATCAATTTAGCCTGGTCCGCCACAGATGACGGGAGCAGGAATCCGCTCCGGGCGGCTGGTCATAGTTAACAGCACAGTTCTTTCACGGCAATGGAGGTTGTATCAACATGAATAAGATATTGGTCAGCGATCCCCTTTCGCCACAGGGGGTGGAGCTGCTGCAGCGGCATGCGCAGGTCGACCTGCGGCCCAGGCTTGCCCCGGAAGAGCTGCGGCAGATCATCGGCAATTATGATGCCCTCATCGTGCGCAGCAGCACCCGCGTAACCGCCGGGCTGATCGAGGCAGGCCGCCGGTTAAAGGCTATCGGGCGGGCCGGCGTGGGAGTGGACAATATTGATGTGGCCAAGGCCACCGAAAAGGGGATTATCGTGGTCAACGTTCCCGAAGCCAACACCGTCTCGGCGGCGGAGCTCACCCTGGCCCTGCTCGTGTCGCTGGCCCGGAATATCCCCGGGGCAAACTACTCTGTCAAACAGGGCGGCTGGGCCAGGGAGCGCTTCCTGGGGATCGAGTTGAACCGGAAGACCCTGGGCATCATCGGGCTGGGCCACGTGGGAAGCGAAGTGGGCCGCAGGGCGCGGGCCCTGGGCATGTATGTGCTGGCCTGCGACCCCCATATCTCGGCGGAGCATGCCGCCAAGATCGGGGTGAAGCTGGTGGAGCTCCCCGAGTTGCTGCGGCAGGCTGATTTCGTCACGCTTCACGTTCCCCTCATGCCGGCTACGCGCCATCTCATAGGGGCGGAGCAGCTGGCTTTGATGAAACCTGAAGCCATGCTGATCAACTGCGCCCGGGGAGGCATTGTTGACGAGGCCGCCCTCTACCGGGCTCTTGCAGAGAAAAAAATAGCCGGGGCGGCGCTTGATGTTTTTGAAGAGGAGCCGCCTGCCGGCAGCCCGCTGCTGCAGCTCGACAATGTGATTGCTACGCCACATCTCGGCGCCCTGACTCGCGAAGCCCAGGCCCACGTGGCCCTGCAGGTAGCCGAACAGGTGCTGAAGGCGCTCTCGGGAGAGCCGGTTACCTCGGCGGTAAACGTGCCCTCGCTGATGCCCGAAACGGCCGCTGTGCTGGAGCCCTATTTGCCCCTGATGCGGCTGCTGGGCAATTTTTACATGCAGCTGTTCAGCGGCTCCATTGATGAGATTGAAGTGCTCTATTCCGGCGAGATAGCCTCCTTGCCGCTGGCGCCCCTGACCTCCTCATGCCTGGCCGGTTTGCTGCAGGGCATCGTCGATGTCCCGGTGACTCCGGTCAACGCTCCCCTGGTGGCGCAGCGGCGGGGAATCCGGGTCCGGGAAAGCTCAACTGCAGAAGTAAAAAGTTACAGCAGCCTGGTGCAGATTAATGTGCGGGACGGCGCGGCGGTGCATCGCCTCGCCGGGACTCTCCTGAGCCATGATGATATCCGGATTACCCAAATAGGCGATTACCGCATCGAGGTGGTCCCTGCCCGCTACATGCTGATCACGACCCACCATGACCGCCCCGGCGTGGTCGGCAAGGTGGGCACCCTGCTGGGGGCTGAGAATGTTAATATTGCCAGCATGCAGCTGGGCCGTCAATCTGTCGGAGGCGAAGCGATGATGGTGCTGCAGGTAGACGAGCGCATACCGGCCGAAGTGATGCAGAAGCTAAAGCGGCTTGACGTGATCGCCTCCGCCCGCTTTGTGGAGCTCTCCTCCTGGCGGTGATAGATGGCTGGAGACGATTCTCTGGCGCCTGTTTTTGTCTATAAGCGGGGATTTCCTCCAGCGTCCGGCGCTGGCAAGTGAATAAGCGGAAGGGTGGTGTATGTTATGGAACCCGGGAGCATATACCAGGAAATTGACCGGCATCCCCTGTTGCTGCGCTTTCTTTTTTATCCCCGCAAATGGGACCGGCCGGCCCCTCCCGGGGCGGAAGATCTTCTGGTTCCCGTGGATAAAGACATTGCCGTCGGCTGCCGGCTATACGATAGCGAGGAAGGCCGTCCCTGGATCCTGCTCTTTCATGGAAACGGCGAAATAGCCGCCGACTATGACCAGATCGCTCCATTTTACCACCGGATGAGAATCAACCTGGCCGTTGCCGATTACCGGGGATATGGGAAAAGCGGCGGCAAGCCTGCTTTTGCGGACATGGTTAAGGATGCCCCGATTGTTTATGAAGCGATAAGACAAAGACTGGCAGAACGGAACTGGCAGGAGAAACTCTTTGTCATGGGGCGTTCCCTCGGGAGCATCTCCGCCCTGGAACTGGCCGCGCGCTGCGCCGGAGCGATCCCCGGGTTGATCATTGAAAGCGGCTTTATCAGTATAACAGGGTTAATCAGGCACCTGGGCCTTCCCGCTGCGGGCCTCGATCTGGCCGGGATTGAAAGGGAGGCCAGGCAGATGGCAGCCCGGATTAACACCCCTGTTTTGATCATTCACGGTGAAGCAGACAGCCTGGTCCCCTACAGCCAGGCTGAAGATCTCTACCGCTCCCTGGGAAGCGCTTCAAAGCGGCTTCTTCCCATCCCCGGGGCGGAGCACAACGATATCATTTTAACCGGCCGGGAGCGATACTTTGAGGCTGTTGCAAAATTTGTCGAAGCGCCGGGCCGCTCTGCCGCGGAAAGCTAAACCCCTGCGCAAACCATCTTTTAAAACCCAAAACAACTCATTCCAGCCCGGAAGCCGCATTTTATCAGTCTAAACATCGCCAAGCTGCAGATAATAAGGACAGCATTAATCCTCTTCCGTGAACAGGGGTGTGGAGATCATGGAGCGCCGGCAGCTTATCTTGATGATGACCATTGCCGCCCTTTTTGCTTTGATGAATATTTTTTACACCGGGCAGCTGCTCCGGGCAAAACAGGAGGCTCTCGATGCGCGAAAAATGGCGCGCGATTCGGAGCAGTATCAAGTGCAGTTGATGAACATCACCATGTATGCTCCCTTAAGCGCCGGCGCCATCGGCGGCCACGATTTTTCAGGCGATCCCTCGATAACCTACAGCGGCGAAAAAGTAGTGCCGGGAAAGACCGCCGCCGCCGGGCCCAACATACCCCTGGGTACCGAGATCTACGTGGAAGGCCTTGGCTGGCGCAGGGTCAATGACCGCGGCGGCGCCATCGGCCCCAACGACATCGACCTGGCGGTGGCGACCAAGGAAGAAGCCATCGCCTTTGGGCGGCAGCAGCGCCTGGTCATCCTCAAACTTCCGCGAAATGACAAATAAAAAGTGACCCTGCCGGAGAACATAAACCGGTTATTTTTACTTTTTTTAAAAAAACTCTTGACCAAAATCGAGATCTGTAATATACTACATTACAGGACTAATGCACTATAGTAGAAAAGACGGGCGATAGTATAATGATTTTTTCAGGCAGTGAAATGAAACCCATCTACCTCCAGCTTTCTGAATGGCTGGAGACGGAAATCCTGTCTGGAAATATCACTGCAGGCGAAAAAATTTACTCCCAGTACCAACTGGCTGAAATGTTCAACATCAATCCCGCCACGGCGGCAAAGGGCTTAAATATACTGGCTGATGAAAAAATTCTATACAAAAAAAGGGGTCTGGGCATGTTTGTTTCCCCCGAAGCGGGAGAGATCATTCTCCGGAAAAGACGCGAACAGGTCCGGGCTCGCTTGCGGGAACTGGTTAAGGAGGCTGAGCTTTTGGATATTTCTGAATCCGAGTTGATCACCATGATTACGGCAGCGCGAAAGCGGAATAAGGAGGAGAGGGCATGAATGTGATTGAATGCCGGGGGCTGAGCAAGCGTTTCGGAAGAACAGTGGCCTTGCATGATCTGTCTTTCTCGATTAAAGAAAATACCATCACCGGCTTGGTCGGGCCGAACGGCGCCGGCAAAACCACCTTGCTGAAAATCGCAGCCGGTTTCCTGAGAAAAACAGCGGGAGAGATTAAAGTTTTTTCCAGTCCGCCCTTCAATAACTTGAAAGTATCGGCCAACACATTTTTTGTCGATGACAACATGGCCCTGCCGGCCACCTTAAATCTCTCTGAAACACTCGACGCCGCGCGCCGCTTTTACCCAAACTGGGATCACCAGCTGGCGCTGCGCCTCTTTGATTACTTTTCCTTAAATCCCCGCCAGCTGCACAAAAACCTTTCCAAGGGGATGAAAAGCACTTTCAACATGATTGTGGGCCTTTCTGCCCGCTGCGCCTTAACCATCTTTGACGAACCTACCGTCGGGATGGACGCAGCCGTGAGAAAAGATTTTTACCGGGCGCTGCTGCAGGACTACCTGCAGCATCCGCGCACAATCATATTTTCAAGCCATCTTCTTAAAGAGATCGAAGACATTCTGGAAGAAGTCCTTCTCCTGAGAGAAGGACAAAAACGCCTGCATTTGCCGGCAGACCAGCTTCGCGAGTATGCGGTGGGGCTGAGAGGCGAGGAAGATACGGTCAAACGCTTTACCGCCGGCAAGGAAATTTACAGGCGGGAGCAGTTCGGCAAAAACAGCATTTTTGCAGCCGTGCGCAACAGCTTTACCAAAACGGAGCTGCAGGAGGCCTGCGCGGCAGGCCTGGAAGTTCTGCCCGTCTCCGCTGAAGATCTCTGCATATACCTCACCTCGCGGAGCAGAGGAGGAATCGATGATGTCTTTAACAGAAACTAGCCTGTGGGATGCTGTTAAAAAGCAGTATGTTTTCAAGCTCCAGTCTTATGCCAACTTCTTTGTATCTCTGGTCATAGTCCAGCTCGTGGCCTTGCTCTTTTCTGCCGGCGGCATGGCGGGAACAAGCGGCATCGGCTGGAACAATATACTGGTAGAGGTAAAACTATATTCGGGAACAGGCATATTTATTTTTACAGTCTTGTGTACTTTGGCCAACTCAGTTATCCTGACGCTCCCCTTCTACCGCAATATTGACTTTTCATTTGTTGGCAGCAGGCTCAGCGGCAACATGGCCAATATCGGTTTTCTGGTTACCGCCGGCCTCTTTGGCGGGATTACAGCCACGCTTGGTTCGATTCTGCTAAGAAATATTTACTATTACACCGGGGGCGGCGGGGAGATCCTGAAGTCATTTTTTATGATCACGCCCGGTGAGCTTGTCACCGGCATGGCGGTAGCAGTACTGTACCTCATTCTCTTTAGCGCAGCCGGTTATTTTGCCGGCCTAGTGGTACAGCTGCACAGATCCCTGCTTGTACTTTTTCCTGCCTTGATTGTGGGCCTTATTTTCTATGAAGCCGCAAACGAGCAGATCGGGATATTTTCCCGGTTAATTGAATTCTTTGTATTTGAAAGATCGCCGTTCCACTTTTCTCTGAAGATCATTTTAAGCGCTTCGCTGCTCTGGATCGGCGCCATATTGCTGTCAAACAGAAAAGAGGTCCGGTGAGGACCGCCATTTTTACAGTGAAATGGAGTGTTGGAGATGCAGCTTAGAATTTATAAATCTACTCTTATCGTTTACGGCGCCATCCTGCTGGTGTCGCTGGCGCTGTTTTATCTCTTGCCCAAAGATGCCCTGGCCGATGTGGTCTTTGACCCGGAGAAAATGGCTGAAAGCGAAATATACCTCGAAGCGGCGTTAAAGGGAAAACTGGACCAGCTGGAAGGTGTAGAAATTCACAGGCGGTGGAGCTTTGATTTTTACGGCGATCGCCTGGAGGCCGTTTCAGATGACGATGAAACCTTTCTGCAAGTCTACGTAATAAGAACCCCGGCCGGCACCGGTGAAATCAGCGCAGTTGAATACCGCAGAGACACCTTCGTGACGCACCGGCTCAATCCTTATCGAGTCACTTTGAGCGGAAACAGGCTGCACATTCAAAGCCCGGGGCATTACGAGTTTAAATTCAAAGGATTTAACAGAGATTTTACGGTTGGTCAGTTCAGCGAAAAAGAAGCGGAGGAAATTCAATACCATTTATGGCTTTATCATGATATTCAATTTGCCCAGGAGCTCTGCCTCTATATCCCCGCGGATGTGAACATTGAACATGACCCTGCCGGAATTTCTCTGGTAGTTATAGATGAAGAATAAGAGGGCGGATCATGTCACTCAACAACCACCGCCGTCCCCGAGGCGGTCACCATGAGCATGTTGCCTCCCTGGCCCAGCACCTCGTAGTCAAGATCCACGCCGACAATGGCGTTGGCACCGATAGCGGCAGCCCGCTTCGACATTTCCGCCAGGGCCGCTTGCCTGGCCTCTACCAGTTCTCCTTCGTAAGCCCCGGCACGCCCTCCAAAAAAGTTGCGCAGGCCGGCGGAAATATCTTTAATGACATTGACCCCGGCAATTACTTCGCCGAAAACAATACCCCTGTATTCAACGATCTTTCTTCCTTCCACGCTGGGCGTTGTGGTTACGATCATGCCTTTGTTTCCTCCTTTCACCTGTTATTATGAAAATTCGCCCAGCTTTATCCCGCTTCCTGCTATCCAAACCATATTACCGGCGGGAAAAGTATGTGCACAGGCGGATAATTCGCTGCCTCTCTGGTATAATGGACCAAAGATGAGCACCAATCTCCTACTACGTCCTGCCTTTGCTGAGGTGACCGGGGTGATAACGGCAAAAAAGGAGGCGAACCCGTGAGCTGTCTGAACAGCATCAAGAAAGAACTGGCCCGGCTGGCCGATCCGGAAAAAGCCAAACATTCGCAGCGCTTTTTCCAGGCTTTCCCCGGGGGCTACGGTGAAGGAGACCGCTTCCTGGGCCTAACCGTCCCCTTGCAGAGGAAGGTCGCCGGAAGATACTACCGGGAAATAACCCTGGACGAGCTGGAAGCGCTGCTGCGCGATCCCTTTCACGAATGCCGCCTTACGGCGCTCTTTATGATGCGCCTGCGCTTTGAAAGGGCGCGCATCGCGGCAGAGAAAGAAGCCATCGTTGAACTCTTTCTCCGGAACCTCGACTGCATCAACAACTGGGACTTGGTGGATTCCTCGGCGCCCTATATCCTGGGACCATACCTGGCGGAGAGCAAGAGCGATCTGCTCTGCAAGCTGGCCTCTTCCGGCGAACTGTGGAAGCAGAGGATCGCGATGATGGCTACATTTTATTTCATCCGGCAGGGCCGCTACCGGGAAACCCTCTGCCTTGCGGAAAAGTACCTGGACCATCCTCATGATCTGATCCATAAGGCAACCGGCTGGATGCTCCGGGAGATCGGCAACCGGGATCAGGATGCGGAAATCGCCTTTTTAAAGAAACATTACCGGCAGATGCCCCGAACCATGCTGCGCTACGCCATAGAAAAATTTGATCCTCCCCTGCGCGAACAATTCCTCAAAGGCCTGGCCTGAACAATAAAGTGTAGATTAGGCTGAATACCGGAGTTGATCCCTGGTGTTTGAATTGTTTCTATCGAAGGTATTTTTCTCTTAATATATAACGTTGAAGGGAAATATTGAAGTATGTTGAATTTATTTTTAATCTGAAGTTTAATAGCACCTTTTTATCCATCATAGATCACACCACTATAAATTTGCTTTTCAATTCTAGCATTAGTTTTTTTTCATTGCATGAGCTGAAGACTTGAAGAGCAGGGGGTGATTATTAATGAAGGCTTATAGAAATAAAAAAACAAGAAGTAATGTAATATTATTAAATATTGAAAGCCCCAAAGATAAACAAATAGCTTTTCAACTAAACGCTACCATTAAAAAAGATAACTTGGCTGTTTTACCCATAGATACAGAAAATGAAAAGTCTATTATAAAAATATGTAAAACGTTTCTAAGCAACGATGTTTTAGTTGACGAAAATACTAACAAATTTTTGAATCGAGCATTAGAAGCTGCAGGTAAAAGAAAGCGTAAGCTAAATAAACTTAATGGTAAACTGAATATAATCAAGAGGCGATTGCAGAACAAAGATTCATTTGATGAACATATTGGGATATGCGAGGAGCTTCTGCCGCATCAAAAAGCTGGTGCAATCATAGCCAATACTTTTAATCGATTTGCCTTCTACTATGACACAGGAACCGGGAAAACAGTGCTTGCCCTGGAGATTATTGCTCAAAAAGAGCAAAAAGAAAATGCCAGCTTTTTGATATTGTGTCCTAAGACAATCATTAAAACTGCCTGGATGAATGATTGCCTAAAATTTTATCCAAAAATGAAATTATTACCCTTGAGTAAGAATATTACAATAGACGATTACAAAAAGATATATCTCCACTGGAACAAAATTGATGCAGATGTTCCACTTGAGGAAAGGTTTATTGATAGCTATGCTTGGGATGTGGGAAGTGTTCAGAAGAGATTAGAAAAGATTCAAAATCAATTAATTCCAAGGGCGAAACATTATATAGTTAACCCTGAGTTATTTAAACTAAATATAGAATTCTACGAAGATCTTGAGGTTGAAGGGCTCATAGTAGATGAGAGTTCAATGTTAAAGAATTATTATAGCGAAATCTCGACAGATGTACGGATATTTAGTCAACATTTAAAATATGTATATTTGTTATCAGGGAAACCTGCGCCCAATCATACATTAGAATATTTTCCGCAAATGAAGGTAATAGACCCCAAAAGTTTTTCAATGTCTTTTGGGAAATATAAAGAAATGTATTATAAAAAAGAGGGTCTATACGAGACAGACCATAAATTTAAGTCAAAAGATTGTGAGAGAGAAGTAATTAGACTTATTGGGAGCCGGTCTATAACATTAGCCAAGGAAGATTGTCTTAAACTTCCTGAAAAAACATACCAGTTTCGTAAATTAGTTATACCTACTAAAGCAAGAGAAAAATATTATGAAATGCTTACCAATTACTATATAAAATTTAAGGAAAAAGAAAAAGAACATGAGGTAAATGTTGCTACAAAACTGGCATCTCTGATGAAATTAAGACAAATAACTTCCGGGTTTATTATTAAAGATGGCCAGGAACTCTTTTTACATGATGAAAAAGAAAAGGAATTATTGAATGTGTTAGATGAAATAGGAAGCCATCAAGCTATAATTTGGTGCCAATTTCAATATGAAATTAATCGGATATATAATTTGCTAAAAAAGAGAAACAAAAATGTTGTGACAGCTTTTGGCAATACGAAAGATGTTGATGACAGTATACTTAAGTTTAAAAATGGCGTTGCTGACTATATCATTGCTCATCCAAAAACTTTAAAATATGGTGTTACCTTAACAAATTGTAGTTACGCGATATACTACTCCATGTCTTACAGCCACGAAGAATTTTATCAGAGCCATGATCGCATTTATCGTAAAGGTCAAATAAATAAATGTACATATATTTTTATTCAGGCAGAAAACACCATAGATGAACGAATTTATGAAGTTGTTCAGAACAAAAAATCAGAGATAGAATTGTTTGAGATGTTAATGAAAGACGCAGAAAAGATAGTGGCGATAAAAGAAAAGGAGCACTGATATTTGTTTGCTACCGGGGCGCCGGGGAATTCCCCGGCGCCCCGAAGAAATTATTGACTGTTGAATGCATCGGTGCTTTTGCTTCTGTCTGTGATAGGGGCTTGGATCTTTAAACCCTCCTCTTTGGAAAACATCTATAATTGCTTCCCCTTTAAAAAAGTTCTAAAAAAACTCCCCCCTTTGCCAAAGGGGGGCCGGGGGGGATTTTTCAACAAATATCATTTATCTTAGGATGCTGATTCCCCGCCGCCAGGCATTGCCAGGCCGTCGATAAGCCTGGCCAGGTACTCCCGGCGGACCTCTTCGCTGCTGATGATCCGCCCGAGCGCTTTCTTTGTTCCCGAATAGATCAGGGTGGGGTAGACTATGCCAG
>FZPS01000151.1_pt247 | contig 36041 bp, 39 predicted proteins | sample 1817821 | NCBI WGS metagenome assembly FZPS01 (sample SAMEA104158645, study PRJEB21678) | metagenome | place: Germany | collected 2015-04-21 | reverse complement strand
GGGTGGGGTAGCCCCATACGCTGTGCACAGTCGTGTTACGGCCAATCGCCGTACGCAGCGGGAGTGGCCATGGTGATACTCGGCAAAAAACCGTGTCCCGAGTGCGTGCTGGCGGGAATACCTGAACGAGATCCAAGATGGCCGGGTGGTTCTTCGAGCACTACCCGAGCGAGTCTCCCGGGGTGGCGATGCTCCATCCCCGCATCCTTAAAGGACTCCCGGAGATCTGAAGCGGTATCGATCCAGTCCGAACGCAACCCTTATGAGGAGATCGGAATGAGGATATGGGCATGGGATTAGAAGATCGCGCGCGGGTGATTGCTCACATGGATCAGGCCGTGATGCTCCTTGCCGGGAGGATGGATCCCCGGCTCATACCCGAAGTAGGAATGAACATCGTCTATGCTCTGCCCGATGCCCGGAGTAGAGACGATGTGGCGGGCGTCCTCGGACGGATCGTCAGGCTCGGCGACCGGGTCCACCCTGTCGGGGAGATCACGTTTGGAGCAAGTGACCACGTAGCGCGCATCGTGCTCACGGCCATGCACTTCGATCAGGGGATCAGAAGCGCGGCAAACATCCGCTTCTCTGAGACCATTCTCCTTGAGATGGAGAACCTCATGTTCGAGATCTGCTCGTTTGATCGGGAGAGTGAGCCGCCAGGTGTGCAGACGATGGACTGGGGCGTCGCCTCCTGCTGCAAGGAGGGTGTTCCCGACGTCATCTATGACCGGGGAGCGCAGGGAAAAGAGCCGATGATCAGGGTGCTTGGGGAGGATCCGGTCACGGTCGCACATAATATTCTTAAACTGTCAGGCCGCATTAACTATGCACAATTGTAAGGGAAGGTCCACATGGGAATAAAACCATCGTATATCAAGAACCTCGGCGAAGAGCTCCTCATCAAACATCGCGAGAGGTTTAGCGGGAACTTTGAGGAGAATAAACACGCTGTAGCTGAAGTTGCCGCAATCGATAGCAAGCGTGTCAGGAACAGGGTCGCCGGGTATATCTCAAGAAAGATAAATACAAGGAAGCGATAACCCTCTAGTATGTTTGAGGGAATCCTTCCAGCAATCATTACTCCTTTTCGCCGTGACTCCAGGGCGAGCCTCGATATTGAGGGGTTACGGTCCAACGTTGAATCGCTGCTCCAGGGTGGGATCCACGGGATCGTTCCCTGCGGGTCGACCGGGGAGGCCGCGACGCTCACGTTTGAGGAGCATGAGCAGGTGATTCTGGAGACCGTCGAGATCGTCAACGGAAAAGTGCCGGTGCTCGCCGGGACCGGATCGAATAACACCGAGGAGGCGATCCGCCTGACCCGCTCAGCACAGGATGTCGGTGCAGACGGTGCTCTGGTCATCAGCCCGTACTACAACAAGCCAAACCGCTCAGGCCTCATCAAGCACTTCACGAAACTCGCCGATCTCGATCTTCCTATCATCCTCTACAACGTTCCGGGCCGGACGGGACAGAACCTCCAGCCTGATCTGGTGGTTGAACTGGCGAAGCATCCAAACATCGCCGGGATCAAGGAAGCAAGCGGCGATATCACTCAGATCTCCCGAATTATCGAGGGGACGCGGGATGAAGACTTCGTCGTGCTCTCCGGGGATGATGCCATGACCCTTCCTATCCTCGCGCTGGGGGGCGCGGGTGTGATATCGGTCGCCGCCAATGCCGATCCCCGCCGGATGTCGCAGATGTACGAGTCCTACCGCGCAGGCGACTTTGCCCGCGCACTGGACCTGCACTTTGAGCTCTCTCCGCTCTTCCGGGCGATGTTCATCGATACGAATCCTATCCCCGTGAAGAAAGCTGTGGAGATCCTTGGAATGGCAGCAGGACCAGTCAGGTTGCCGCTCGATGAGCTGGATGAGGGGAAGACGGAGCAGCTGAGGAGGGTGCTGGAGAACTATGATTAAGGTAGCTGTCTCCGGCGCCCTGGGTCGGATGGGCACTATGATCGGCCGGATCGTCGATGATGCGCCTGACCTGGAGCTGGTCGGCGGGACTGATATACGGGAAGGGACGCTCTTTGGGAAGGAGGTGGTTCCCTCGGCGCGCATAGATGCATTCCTCAAAGAGACGGAGCCGGATATCCTCATCGACTTCACGGTCGCAGCCGCTGCGGTCGAGAACATCAGGGCAGCGGCCAGGAACAACGTGGCGCTTGTCGTCGGGACGACCGGGTTCTCCCCTGAGCAGGGGGAGATCATCCGGAGCGCCGTCGAGGGAAGCGTCCCCGCGGTGATATCGAGCAACTTCTCTGTCGGTGTCAACATCTTCTGGGAACTCGTGCGCGAGGCCGCCCGTGAGCTTGGCGACTACGATATCGAGGTCACCGAAGCTCATCATCGCTACAAGAAGGATGCTCCGAGCGGCACCGCAAAGACGATCCTCCAGATCCTGGATCAGGAGCTCGGTGAGCGCGAGAAGGTCTACGGCCGCGCGGGTATGGCGGAGCGAAAGGGTGAGATCGGTGTGCACGCCATCCGGGGTGGTGATATCGTCGGCGATCATACGGTCCTCTTCGCGGGGAATTTTGAGTGCATCGAGATCTCCCACCGCGCCTACGACCGCGCAGTGTTCGCACAAGGAGCTATCCGGGCCGCCCGCTGGGTTATCGGGAAGGAGCCACGCATCTACACGATGCAGGAAGTTCTGGGGATACGGTAAAGATCGCTTTTTCTTGCGGGGGCGGAGCGAAAAGACCTCGACCAACAAATAGGTGCGGGGACGGGCGCTCCACCCCGAGAGCCCTGCAAGATAAAAAATTATATGTAATTATGAAGTCCAACCCTACTTGCATGCTCCAAGCCTACAAGTATCGGATGTATCCATCGAGAGGGCAAGTTCCGCTCCTCATGCTGCACCACGTCCATGCCTGTCGGTCTGTGTATAATCACTCCCTGGAGCAGGAGATTCGAGCATACGAACAGGATGGTCAAAAGCTCTCCTGTTTCGATCTGAACACCCGCCTTCCCGCCCTCAAAGAGGAGCATCTGTGGCTCAAAGAAGTCAACTCCCAGTCACTCCAGTGCGCGAACAGGAACCTCGATGATGCCTCCACTCGATCCTTCCGTGAGAAGAAAGGATTCCCACGATTCAAGTCGAAGGGAGCCGTATCAGGTGCCGCAACATACGCGCCATCGAGCCTGTGGACACGGGCTCCCGTTGGGGAGGGGGATGGCAGCTGAGAAATCCCGCCCGTGAACGCGGGGTAATTCATTTTTGATTCACCAAAGAAACATACTTCAAGAGGATGAAAAATGCCAGCAGTCGTTGATATTGAGAAGTGTACCGGTTGTGAGACCTGCGTGGATGTCTGCCCATCTGAGGCGATCACCATGGTGGACGGCAAAGCAAAAGTAGATCCTGATCTCTGTGTGGATTGCGAGACCTGTGTTGATGAGTGTCCATCTGAGGCTATCACGATGGAATAAGAAAACACACTCTTTTAATACCACTAGCACAAGAGATATTTTCGTCTATGATCAATGTAGGAGTGCTTGGTGCCACAGGGGCAGTGGGACAGCGCTTCGTTCAGCTTTTAGCGGATCATCCCTGGTTTCATCTCCAGACACTCACCGCTTCTGAACGGAGTGCAGGAAAACCGTACGGCAAGGTGGTTAACTGGCGTCTCGACGCGCCGTACCCGGATACGGTCAGCGATATCGTCATCACTCCCACAACCGTTGAGAGTCTGAAGGACTGCGACCTTGTCTTCTCGGCGCTCCCTGCCGACGTAGCGACGTCACTTGAGACCGAGATCGCCGAAGCGGGTATCGCCGTCTGCAGCAACGCCCGATCGCACCGTATGGATCCGGACGTTCCCCTGGTGATACCTGAGATCAACCCGGATCACCTGGGTCTGATCGACATCCAGCGGGACCGGGGGCGCGGGGGGTTCATCGTGACCAATCCGAACTGCTCGACGATCGTCCTTGCTCTGGCTCTCGCACCCCTCAGATCGTTCGAGTTTCATGATGTGCGTGCAGCAACCATGCAGGCAATCTCAGGGGGCGGGTTTGCCGGTGTTGCAGCCATGGATATCTACGATAACGTTGTCCCGTATATCGGGGACGAGGAAGAGAAGATAGAGACTGAGATCGTAAAGATCATGGGAACGTTCAATGGCTCTGAGGTGATCCCGGCCCCGTTCAAGGTGAGCACAAGCTGCCACCGGGTCCCGGTCATTGATGGGCACACCATGGCCGTCTGGGTCGACGTTACGGAGTCAGTCGATGAAGTGAAAAAAGCTTACGCAACCTTTAAATCTCCCTTCAGCAATCTACCCTTACAACCGGCAAAAGCAGTTGAGCTCCTCGACCAGTCCAACCGCCCGCAACCACGACTCGACCGTAACCGTGGGCGGGGCATGACGGTCTCCGTCGGGAGAATTCGGGAAGGATTACGGTTCATTGCGCTCGGGCACAACACCATCCGTGGGGCTGCAGGTGCATCCGTTCTCAACGCAGAGCTGATATACTCAAGGAAGTATCTCTAGACGAGGTGGGCTAATAGCTATGAAAGATAATACAGTATTCGTAGGGAATAAACCAGTCATGAACTATGTGCTCGCGGTGGTCACCCAGTTCAACAACGGAGCTGAAGAAGTCGCAATCAAGGCCAGAGGGAAGGCGATCTCTCGCGCCGTCGATACAGCGGAGATCGCGCTCAACCGGTTCCTGGAGAACGTGAGCAAGAAAGGGATCTTTACATCAACTGAGATGATCGATACCGATACCGGCAAGACAAACGTCTCAAGTATTGAGATCGTCCTCACTCAGCTGAAGTGAAGGATCAACTCTTTTTTTTGCCTCCCTACTCAGGGTGGTGGGCGGCGGATGGGGGAAGCGTTCCAGGGGGGACCCTTCGAGAATGCGCTACAAGCCGAGTGGACACCGTAAAAACCATATATTTTGCGGCGATCTGTCCACATCTCTGCCATAGGGGCTCTTGGACATGTGGCTACCATAAAGGTTTTATCGCTCTCGGAACAACCATTCTATCATGAGATGGGTGACAGCAGGGGTTGTGCTGATGCTCATAGCTGTGCTCGCCGCCCCTGCGGCAGCGGGGAGCGATGAGCGGTACAGCTACATCACCGTCGAGAATGTCACTGTTCGCCTGCTCGAGGAGGACGCTGTCGTAACCATAAACTATCAGATCGATAGCGGCATCGGGCTCCTCGTCCTCCTCCTTGGAAAATCAGATTTGAGACAGAAAGTACTTGATGTACTCAACTTCGAGGGTGCCAGGGTCCAGACTGTCGATCTGGAGCATGCCGTGGTCCACGTGAAGAACGCGTCGAATGATTACGGGCGCGGCTCTTACTGGTTCCCCGAGCATAGGTTCGGGGTGGTCGTGCCGTCACTCACCATCGTCACTCCGCACGACACCAAGCATTACGAGAAGGTCAACGAGATCACCGGCGGACTCGGGTACTTCTCAACCAATTGATCATACATCACTCTGTTTTGTCGGGCAGAGGGCGTTCTCGACGTCGTCGGCCTTATCCCTGATCTCGACCTCAAAACCCATCGGGTTGGCGAGGAGGTAGTAGAGGAGGCTCAGGTGTAGATCGCTCTCCCGGGTGAGGCATGTCCTCTCGATCATCCCACAGAACTTCTGGAACTCAACCAGCGGGCGGCGGATATGAGGGGGTGGTGGGTATCAAAGAGCTGCTCCATCACCCGTGGGTAGAGGCGCCGCCGGTATCCGGTGGGGACGGACTGGAGATCCCGTACCGCCGCCCCCGGAGGGCCTGGAGGTCAAAAGAGCGTGTATCTCCGCGAGCTCTTGCCCTGGTCTTTGCCGTCCGCAGACCCGGCGGATGTTCGCCTCATCTCTTCCTGCATTCATCCTGGAGTGGCCTTGATCGGCAAGGGGCATGAATCATCTCCCTGGCGGCCTGCACCCTACTGGAAGTGTGGCAGGACTTCTTCCCGGTAAAACTCCATAAACGCTTGCTGTTGCTCTCCGATCTGGTGGACGCAGATGTGGTCGAACCCCATCCGAATGCCCTCCTCGATCTTCTTGATATGGCGCTCGGGATCGGGGCCGCAGGGGATATCTTCCGTCACGTCCCAGAGTGTCACCATCGTTGCCAGTTGTTCGTAGTGGGTTGGTGTGGGGAGGATCCGATTCAACTCTCCCTTGTTCGCCGCGATGGGCCACTGCTCATAGGCGGTCATCCGTCCTACCTCTTCGCTCTCCGCCCAGCAGACCGAGATCTCCAGGTATGCCGGTTTATCGTCACCTCCGGATTTTCGAAAGACGATAAGACTCTCCTCCGCGTTTGTCCCCCCGTTGATGAATCCTTCTCCGATCCGCGCTGCCAGGGAGGCGCTGATCGGGCCCTCGGACGCTATATAGATCGGGGGGAGAACCTCGGGGAGCGAGAAGATCTCCGCGTTCTCAAGGGCGTAGAAGGCGCCGTAATAGTTCTGCACGCCCCCCTTCCAGAGCAGCCTGATCACCTCCACCGCCTCTTCAAGCATCTCTATCCTGACCGGCGCCGGGGGCCAGCGATCGCCGAAGACATGCTCGTTGAGGTACTCCCCTGACCCGAGGCCGAGGGCGAACCGCCCGGGCATCATGGCTGCGGCGGTCGCCGCGGCCTGGGCGATGATGCCCGGATGTATCCTGACCGTCGGGCAGGTGACACCCGTGAGCAACCGGAGCTCTGCCGTCACCTGGGATATGCCGCCGATGACCGCCCAGACAAATGGGCTCTCTCCCTGCCTGGTGGTCCAGGGGAGGTAGTGATCCGATATCATGGCGAACGCAAACCCGGCATCCTCTGCCTGGCGGGCGTTGCAGACAAGGTCAGGGGCGCCGTGCTCCTCGCATGACAGCTTATAGCCAATCTCAACCATTCTTCAATCAACCCCCCACGGTGGTGTGGGCACTGGCTCCCTCGAGCATCTCACAACCATATACACTTTCCCCCCTGGCCCGGTACCAGATATATAGAATCCTCGCCATACTGTACTGCATGACAACGCCAACCCTCCAGGTTGCTCTCGATCTCCTCGAGATCGATCGTGCGGTAGAGATCGCAGACGAGGCGGTCCGCGGTGGCGCAGACTGGATCGAGGCCGGGACGCCCCTGATCAAGAGTGAGGGGATGCAGGCTGTGCGGGCGCTCCGGGAGCACTTCCCCGGGCACGAGATCGTCGCTGATATGAAGGTCGCCGATACCGGGGCCATCGAGGTGGAGATGGCGGCAAAGTCTGGTGCCGGTATCGTCTGTATCCTCGCCGACGCCGACGATACCGTCATCGCCGAGGCGATCCGGTCAGCCCGGAAATACGGCGTCCGGATCATGGCCGATCTCATCAACGTCCGCGACCCCGTATCCCGGTCCCGCGAGCTTGAGGACCTCGGCGTCGACTATATCAACGCCCATGTGGGCATCGATCAGCAGATGATCGGGGGATCGTCGCTCGACCTCCTCCGCCGCCTCGCCGGGGAGGTGCATATCCCCATCGCCGTCGCGGGAGGGCTCGGTGCGGAGACCGCGTCCGAGGCTGTTGCCGCCGGGGCCTCGATCGTCATCGTGGGGGGGAATATCATCAAGGCCGCGGATGTGACCGCCGCAGCACGGCGGGTTCGGGACGCCATCGACCGGCCTGAGGTACGACCACGGGAGGAGGAGAGCCCGGAAGCTGCCATCCGTCGGTTGCTGGACGCGGTCTCTGCGCCGAACGTCACCGATGCCATGCACCGCAAAGGGGCTATGATCGATATCGTCTCCATCTGCGGTCGGACAAAAGCGGCCGGCCGGGCGGTGACGGTCAGGACCATCGCCGGGGACTGGGCAAAACCCGTCGAGGCGATCGACCTCGCTGGACCGGGGGATATCCTCGTCATCAGTAATGACGGGGGAACGCATGTCGCGCCCTGGGGGGAACTTGCCACCCATTCGGCCAAAAATCGCGGGATTGCCGGCATCGTGATCGATGGAGCGGTCCGGGATGTCGACGACATCAGGGAGATGGGCTTCCCGGTCTTTGCCCGGGGGACCGCCCCGAACGCCGGGGAGCCGAAAGGGCTGGGCGAGATTAACACCGAGATCTTCTGTTGCGGCCAGGAAGTCCGGCCGGGAGACTGGATCGTCGCTGACGAGAGCGGGGTTGTGGTGATACCCCGGGAGCGAGCCTACGAGATCGCACGCCGGGCGATGGAGGTGAAGAAGACTGAGGAGCGGATCCGTGAGGAGATCCGGCGCGGGCGGACGCTCTCGGAGGTGGCGGATCTCTTGAAGTGGGAGAAGCGGCGTTGATGGTGGGGCAGGCGATTACCCCCTAGGTGAATGGTCATCCGCTCCCTGGAATCAGGAGCGCTCTAGAAGTGGGTGGGGTGGAGACCCTGCAACTATCGGAAAAGTGACGCTTTGAGGAGTTCTCCTCCCCGGTCAAGGATCTGCCGGACAGCGCCCTCCACCTGGTCCACGCGGACGATCAGGATCGCTCCGCCCTTGCCCGAGTAGGCGTAGGCGTACTCGATATTGATCCCGGTATCCCCAAGGATCGATGCGATATCCGAGAGCCCACCGGGCTCATCGCGCATCTTGATACCTATGACCTCGGTAAACGAGACACGGAACCCGAGATCGGTCAGCGTCCGGTGGGCATCCTCTGGCCGATCGACGAGTGCCCGTACGACCCCAAACCCGTTTGCTTCGGCAATGCTAAACGCAAATATGTTAATCTTCGCATCTCGGAGCGCACCGGCGATAGCCGCGAGGCGCCCCGGCCGGTTCTCCGAAAAGATTGAGATCTGTTTGATGATATACGACTTCTCCATTACAAAGACCTCCTATCAACGACTTTCTTCGACTTACCCTCAAAACGCGGGAGGGAACCCGGTTCAACCAATTCTACGCCCGCACCCACGTTCAGGGTGGATCTGAGGCGGTGCTCCACGGTCTTCCGGATCATCATGAGATCGGTGATCTTGTCCGAGAACGCCTCCTCGCTCACCTCAACCCGCACGAGCATGGTATCGAGCGCACCCTTCCGGTCGACGACGATCTGAAAATGTCGCCCGACCTCCGGTATCTCGAGCAGCGCGTGCTCCACCTGCGAGGGGAAGACGTTGATGCCCCGGACGATCAGCATATCGTCCACCCTCCCCTGGATCCGCCGGATCCGCGGATGGGTCCGCCCGCAGGCACAGGGTGATTCGTCCATGACGGTGATGTCTCCTACCCGGTACCTGATCACCGGGAAGGCCTCCTTCTGCAGGATGGTGACGACCAGCTCCCCCCGCTCGCCGGGAGGGAGCACCTCCCCGGTCTCCGGATCGACGATCTCTGTAAGGGCAAGATCGCTCCAGATATGGATGCCCTGTTGCTCCGAACACTCGGTGAACATTGGGCCGGAGAGCTCACTCGTGCCGTAGATGTCGTAGGCGCGGATCCCGAGCCAATTCTCTATTCGGTTTCGCATCTGTTCAGACCAGGGCTCAGCGCCGAGTATACCCACCCTGAGATCGGTATCGTCTCTGATGGAGACGCCCATCCTCTCAGCCACCTCCCCCATATGGAGGAGGTAGGATGGGGTGCAGGCGATAGCGGTGGTATGGAGATCCTGCATCAGCTCGATCTGGCGTTCGGTGTTCCCGACGCTCGTCGGGAGGACGGTTGCACCGATGCGTTCGGCACCGTAGTGGGCCCCAAGCCCTCCGGTGAAGAGGCCATAGCCGTAGCTCACCTGGAGGACATCCCCGCGCCCGAGGCCGCAGGACGCGAATGCACGTGCAAGTGATTCGCTCCAGGTCTCGATATCGTTCCTGGTGTAGCCGACGACCGTCGGCTTCCCGGTCGTCCCTGAGGAGACATGGTACCTGACCAGCTCATCCTTCGATGCATAGAAGAGCCCGTCCGGATAGTTATCGCGCAGGTCCTGTTTGTACATGAACGGGAGCTTCTGGATGTCATCCAGCGATCTGATATCGTCAGGCCGGATCCCCTGTTCCTTCATCCGCTGCCGGTAAAACTCACTCCTCTCGTACACCCGGGTGATGAGCGCTTTTGCAAGCGTGTACTGGGCCTTCCGGAGTTCTTCAGGCGGCATTCCCTCTACCTTCGGGTTCCAGCACCCCATCAGAGGTCACCCCGCCGATCGATGACCCGCCTGGCCTTCCCCTCGAACCTGGGCAGCGATCCGGGCTCCACCAGCTTCACCATGGTCCGGAGCCCGAGGGTGTTGTGGAGTTCGCCGGCGATCTGCCTCTGGATACGGGTGAGGTCCTGGAGTTCCCCGGAGAACCCGACCCTGGTCATCTCCACCTCGATGGTCATCTCGTCGAGGTGTCGTGTCCGGTCGACGTAGACCATGAACTGCTCCCCGACCTCAGGGAGGGACCGGAGCACGTGCTCGATCTGCGATGGGAAGACGTTGACTCCCCGGATGACCAGCATGTCGTCGCTTCTGCCTGTTATCCTCTCAAGTCTCTGCCCGCGCCCGCAGATGCAGTCTCCTTCGATCAGGCGAGTCACATCGCCGGTGCGGTAACGTATGAGTGGCAGGGCCTCCTTGACAAGCGGTGTGATGACCAGCTCCCCCCGCTCGCCGGGAGCGAGTCGCTCGCCGGTCGCAGGGTCGATGATCTCGGCCAGGTAACAGTCGTGCCAGAGGTGGAGGCCGGATCGCTCTGCGCACTCAAACGCCACCCCAGGGCCATACATCTCTGAAAGGCCGTAGCTGTCGTAAGCCTTGAGGTCAAGGCGCCGCTCAAGCTCAGCACGCATATTCTCAGACCAGGGCTCAGCTCCAAAGATCCCGACCTGCAGGGTATCGAGGGTCTTTCCCATCGATTCAGCCACCTCGGAGAGGTGAAGGGCATAGCTTGGCGTGCAGTGGATGGCGGTCACCCCGAAGTCCTCGATCATCTCGATCTGACGACGGGTGTTCCCGGTCGCGCTCGGTATCACGGTCATACCGATCTTCTCGGCGCCGTAGTGGAGCCCGAGGCCACCGGTGAAGAGACCATAGTTGACTGCGTTCTGGAAGATATCGTCTTCCCCAAGACCAATCATGGTCATGTTCCGCGCGACCAGCTCGGACCAGTTATCCAGATCCTTGCGGGTGTAGCCGACGACCGTCGGTTTCCCGGTGGTGCCGGAGGTGGTGTGGATCCGAACGATCTTTCGGAGCGGGACTGCAAAGAGACCAAACGGATACCCGGCCTGGAGCTCCGATTTATAGGTGAAGGGGAGCCTCTCCACATCATCAAGCGTCCTGATGTCATCCAGCGAGACGCCCGCTTCCCTGAATTTTCTCTGGTATAGCTCTACCTCCTGTGCCTGACGAAACGTCCATTTCAGCCGCTTCAGTTGAAGATCTGCAAGCTCCTCAGGCCGGATAGTCTCTATCGCCCTGTTCCAGAACATAAGTATCCCATCGGTATGCCGCCGGCCGGTGAGGAGAAGAGCCCTCCCGGCCGCACGTTGTTGGTGATCGATCGAAGGCACCAGGCGACCTGAGATGCCGCCGAGTGCACTCTCTCTCAGTATATGGGCGGCCGGTGCGGAAAAGGTTTGTTAACCGGTGGCGTGCCACCCCGTGGCAGCCCCGGGGCGCGCCGGCAGCCGGCACCACCAGCCCGCATCGTTGCGTTCGTCTGGTATGCTGCCGATTCGATGCATTCATCACCAAAAGGCGCCCACCACTTCTCCTCAGAGTGATACGATGACAGCGATGCAACCCTGGCTCCCCGTCTTCGGATACGGGGGGCATATCAAGGCGACGACACAGGAACTGGTCATCGCGCACGGAACAGATACACGACGCTACCCGCTCCAGGAGGTGAAACACCTCCTGATCGTCGGCGGACATACCCTGCATACCTCGGCAGTGACAAACCTCCTCAAAGCTGGCGCTGTCATCACATTCTTTGATATCGACGGTACGCCCGTCGGCCATCTCTCTCCCTACGGCTACCAGCCGGAGGTTGATGTGCGCACCGCCCAGAGACGAGCCACTCCCTACCGGTTCGCCCAGCCGTTTGCAGTAGCTGGCCTGCGGTCACGGCTCCTCCTCCTTGAGGACCTCTGTGGCCGCATCGGGCAGGATATCTTCTATGCCGGGGAACTTGACTTCCTCTACCAGGCCCGGGATGAACTCGCGGTCTCGGTAACCATGGATGAGCTGCGGAGGCTCTCCCGTCTGACCGGCGATATGTACTACGAGATCCTCTCCCGCACGCTCCCGCCGGAACTCGGGTTTCGGCGCCGGACGAGCCGCCCATACCTCGATCCTGTCAACGCCATGTTCGCGCTCGGCTACGCTATGCTCTATGGTAACTGTTGCGTCTCTCTGGTCGGTGCCCATCTCGACCCCGATCTCGGCATGCTCCATGAGGGGGCCGGAAGCCTCGTCTACGACATCATTGAGTCGCAGAAGGCGGTGATGGTGGATCGCACCGTCATCAGGTTTGCCAGGGAGGAGATATCGGAGGGTGACTACGAATGTGGTGAAAAGAGGTGTTATCTTGACGGGAACCTCTCAAGCCAGCTCGTGAAAGCGTTCCGCGACTCAATCGACCAGTCTCGCATCGATCTGCAGGTACAGATCTTGCGCGATGCGCTTCTCAAGAATGCCGAGTTTCACGTGCTATACTGGTAGGCGCCCCACTGGATCGTGAACTCGGGGTAGCGGGCAGGGGGGACTTCCTGCAGGGAGAGATCCCTGATGACGACCCGGGGGCAGCCGTAGAGCATCGAGATAAACTTATCTAGAACGGCGGGCTCCCCGACGGCGGTTATGAGCACCCTCCCGTCAGGGAGGTTCATAACCTCGCCGCCGACACCGAGGTCTGTTGCGATCCGCTTCACGCATGCACGGAACCCGACACCCTGCACCCTTCCTGAGGCCCGGATCTCGATCGTCTTCACAACCAGTGCTCCTGGACAACCCGGATGGACATATCCAGCTCGTCGTATACCTCGTCGCGGACCGTTGAGTCGCGTATGTTGAGGGCCTCATTCACAGCCATATCGAGGATCTCTCTGGATCGGTCCACGTAGTGTTCCGCGTAGATCCGGCACGCCATATCCCCGAGCGCAAAGGCCCGCCGGGAGAGCGGCCTGATGATCTTCGCCTCGTCGAGCGCGCAGAGGAGCATCCGATCCGCAAGCTCATGCTGCCCCGCATCCCTGGCGATGAGGGAGAGCTCGGTGTAGTAGGTCGCCCGCTTCGCCCGGTCGGGCACCACCTTGATGGCCCGGTTGAGTGCGATCATATCCTTTGTGGTATACTCACCGCTCCGGATCTTCTCGCGGCAGTCAAGGATCCTGCCAAAGACCGTACTCTTCCAGGACTGGGGCGTCGCCTGCTCGAGCTGGACCATCATGCTGTATCGGATCCGATCGTCATCGATACTGGAGACAACGTCGATGGCCCGTTGCTGGATAGCCGGCTTTCCGGTCTTCCGGTAGAACGAGAAGAGCATCCGTGCCATGCGTTGCTGTGTCATTGCGGTGATGAACGGGATCTGGATGTATCTGGCCGTTCTCTCCATACCCTCCAGCAACTCGTCAATCTCTTCCCCGTCGCTGTGGGTCTCGGCGAACTGCGCCACGTCAAAGAGCATCGAGAGCCGGATATACGGGGAAGGGATGCTCACCACAGTGCGGCACATGGCCGAGAGGATCCCCTTTCTCTGGGCAGGTTCGTTGACCATATCGAAGACCGCTGCCAGGGCATCCACGTACTCGACGGGATCTGCTATCTGGCCGACCTGTTCGATCGCCCAGTCGACATCCTCCTCCTGCCGGCTGACCGCGCTCAGGCTTCGGGCGGCATAGATCAGATTTTTCCTGACAAACGATACTCGCTCCGGGTCGACAAACTTGAGCATCCCCTGCGCCTCGGCAAGGTATTCTCTGGCCGCAGCGAGGTCGACCTCGGCGATGAGTCCGGCGAGGTCGGAGAGCATGATGGCATGGACGGAGGGTTCAGTGATGGTACTGATGGTGTCATGCAGCGTCTTGATGATCTCCTCGGCCCGCTCAGCGTTTCCAAGAGCTGAGTAGGCACTCACGATCCGGTACATGCCGGAATATCGGGCGTAGACATCACCGGTCTGTTCAAAGAGGCGATACATCAGTTCGAGCACCTGAGGTGCGGCCGTCGCCCTTTCGATTCCTTCCAGCAGGTAGGCCATGACCTCGTAGGGGTCAGCCGAGTCGAACTCTCTGACGTGTTCCGTGAAGAACGTGAGGATCCGCTGGATCATGGCGGTCCGCTCATACTCCCCCTCGATCTCCAGTGAGAGGAGGGCCATGGGGATGGCGAAGATCGGACTTGCGTAGACCTGGGTGTACTCGAGCATGATGTCGACGTAACTTGCTATCTTGATCGAGATCTCCTCGTGCGGGGTGCTGGTCGTGAGGAGGTCAAGCGCGATCTCAAAGGGTTTCATCACGTCGTCGGAGATCCGGGCACCGCCACGGGAGAGCCGGTCTGCCGCTTGCAGGCTCCCGACACGGATGTAGCCTTCAATGAGCGGATCGACCAGATGCCGTTGCAGGGATGGATCGGTGATCTGGCCGAGGATTTGGGTTGCTTCATCGAGCGCCCGGAGCGAGAGCTGTTCGATCCCGTACATGATCAGGCCGTGGATCACCTTACCCATCGCAAAGAGGCAGTAGTCCGGTTCCAGCAGGGATGCAGAGAGAACCCGCATCCCATGGAGGAGTTCAAGATCACCGTCTTCCACAGCGAGTATCGCTGCCTGGTCTACGACGCCACCCAGGGTCTCAGCCCGTGACTGTTGGTTCATGATCTCGCAGGTGAGTGCGGTCGCACCCCGGAGGAGGTCCCGGTCTTTCCGGGCGACGCCGATCCGTGCCATCTCGATTACGATCGCTGAGATGGCCTGTTCGCGCAGGGTCTGGTCCTCGATCTGACTTACCAGGTCCACGAGGGCGAATGAGTCCTTCTGGCGGATGAACCCTCGCTCGATCAGGATGGCGTTGCACTCGGAGATCAGGGTATCCGATGCCTGGTGCAGCCTGGCAAGTTCCTTTATGGCTGGTATGTGCCCGACGACTTCATCAAAATCAAACTCTTTGCAGAAGTCGGTCACCGCCTGGTGTACCAGCGAGTCAACGATGTTGATCTCCAGTGCAGCAAGGATGTTCTCGCGGATGAGCTCGATCTCATCACGTCGGATCCCCTCCTTTATCAGGCGGACACTGGTATCAAAAAATTGTGCATTGATCCTCTGGGCGGTGGTGCTGGCTTTCTTCATGACCTCGATCGCGTGGTAGAAATCCCCCATCCTGGAGAGTGCATCGGTGATCTGTCGGTAGAGATGGGCCGCCTTTGCGACGTCACAGGACTCTTCGATCAGAGGCGTGATATCGAGGAGGATGGTCGGGTTGTCGCTCTTCTCGACGACCGCGATCCCGGAGAGGACGATCTCTTCGATGGGGAGCTGGGCCTCTACCGTGCTCCGAGCGTTGAACTCAAACGCCTTCTCGAGGTACCAGCGCTCCCCGCTCCGTTCCGCCTTCCTCAGGAGCTCGAGTATGAGGGTCTGGCCTGTCCAGGGTTTTTCATCGTCAAGCCTGAGCAGACGGGTGTAGATCTGTTTCTTATCCCGCTGGCGGTCAAGGAGGTGCTCGGTCAGGATTGCGAGGACCTCGGTGAGTCGCTCTTCCGGGATCTTTGAGAGGGCATCTATGATGCATTCGATATCGGCAATCTCCTTCTTCAGCGGTGATCTCCAGGTCGCGTCCACGATATCTGCGATCGAGTTGGTGCGCCGGATCTTCTGGTCGATCTCGGTGGCGCTCCGGATTCCGCTGATCACCAGATGGATATCGTCGGATTCGATGCCAGCGGCGGCGATCGCCTGGGCTACGTCCGCGTGGAGCTGTGACTGCTTTGATACATCGCCGATCTCAGAGAGTGCCTGGAGAGCGTATTGCATGATATCGACGTTCTGGTATCTCTGTCCGTACTGAATGAGGAGCGGGACGATCTCAGAGAGAATGGCCGAGCGGTATTTGCGGATGCTGATCTGGTTTAAGGCCACCTCCCCTTTCTCAATGTAGTGGGTATCTCCGGTTTCAAGCCCGGCCTGAACCAGATCGCGGGATATTTCAGCGAGGATATCGGATTGGTGACTTTTACGGTCGAGTTTATCGATCAGGGTGAATACCGCAGAGAACCATGTTTCATCCCTCTCCTCGCGATAGAGTTCAACAGCACGCCGGGCGAAGATGGATACGTCTTCCTTCGTCGGTTCGATGAGCTGACTTAGGAGTTCCGGCTGATTCTCCTCAAACGCTGCTTTTACCAGGGCCGTGTTCATCTGTTCGTAGAGAGATCTCTTCTCTTTTCTCGCCCGGGTCTCAGCAATATCCGAAACTATCTTCTCGACCTCACGCAGATCGCCAGAAGAGATGGCGGAGGTTATCTTCTGTTTCATCTGTGGCTTATCATCCATTTTGATCACCGCTCTCCAGCGGGTTCTGTATCATGCATATCAATCATTATATATATAGATTTCTCTAATTCCAAAGTGGAGTTCTTTGGTGAAATTTAGGGAGATCGTTCGAGATTCATAAATTATAGCGGAAGATAGGCGTCCTCAGCATCGCTGTGAATGGAACACTTAATGAGGGAGTGTCCTCGCCTGCGCAGGTAGGAGTCAGGTGTCAGCATGGTTCTGCCCACTGGAGTATCTCGTGCCGAGGGGCTGTATTGCCGGATGGGGCGTTATTTCCGTTTCCATGAGGGTTTGAGGGGAGGAACATGAGGATCTGATCTCACCCGCCCCCTCAAGTAGCATGTATGGGGTTCAGGCCCGCCTGACGGCCTGCATGATCTCCTGGTACATGGCATCAGCGACGCCGGGATCTTCCGACTCGACCATGACCCTGATCATCGGTTCTGTCCCCGACGCCCGCACCAGGGCCCAGGCGCTATCCCTGATGATCTTGAGGCCGTCGATCTTCTCGATGGTCTCTTCCGGGAGTGCTTCCTCGACAGCACGGACCAGTGCGTCCGGGTCAGGGGCGGGATGTTTCTCCTTGATCAGGTGGTAGGATGGGAGTCCGTCGATGATTCCGGAGAGGTCTCCTTTGGGGTGATCTGCGAGAACCGCCACCATCACGGCGGCGGTCATGCCCCCATCGCGGCAGAACTGGTGGTCGGGATAGATCAACCCACCGTTGCCCTCGCCGCCGAAGGAGACGTTCTCCCCCTGCCCGATGAGCTCGATCATCCTCCGTGCGACGTATATGCTTCCCACGGGTGTGTAGTCGACGCTACATTCGTGTTTCCTGGCGATATCCTGGATCAGCCGGGAGGTGGCAACCGGGGTGACGATGAGTCCGCCGGGGTTCCTGCTACAGATGTAGTCCTCGATCAGACCGAACTCACAGTTCTCTTCCATGTAGCGCCCCCGGTTGTCGACGAAGACCGCCCGATCGGCATCACCGTCGTGTGCCACGCCGAAGTCGGCGCCTGTGGCGAGTACCATCTCCGAGAGGGGGCGCAAGCCCTCGGGGGTCGGCTCAGGCATCCGGCCCGGGAAGGTGCCGTCGAGTCGGGCGTTGATGGTGTGGACCCTGCAGCCCATCCTCTCAAGGATGGTCGGAGTGGTGAGGGCCGCAGGTCCGGATCCGGGATCGACGACGACGGTCATGCCCTTCCCGATTCCTGCCGGGAAACGCTCTACGATTGCCTGGATATACTCTTCGAGCCGATCGGGGGCGGCAGTCTCTGTGCCGACGTCGCTCCAGGTGACTGCATCGAACTCGCCGGCAAAAAACCGATCCTCGAGCCTGATGACCTCGTCGTCGGCCATCTCGGTGCCGTCGGCCTCGATGATCTTGACGCCGTTGTACTCAGGGGGGTTGTGGGATGCGGTGATCATAGCACCACCGGCGAGCCGGTCATCGGTCTTTATGATGTACTGCAGGGCTGGTGTCGGGAGGATACCCATATCCACCACGTCGCATCCGGTCATCAGGAGGCCGGCCTTGAGGGCGTGGGTCAGGGCCTCTCCTGACGTCCTTGTATCCCTGCCGACGGCTATGGTGCCTCTCCGCATCGATCCGAGCGCGGCGCCGATCTTGAGGACGAAGACCGGCGTTATCATGTCTCCGACCACACCCCGGACGCCGTTCGTTCCAAACATCCGTTTTTTGCTTTGCATATCTGTCACTCCTCTGCGTCATGCAGCTCTCGCTTCAGCCGGTCGATCGCCCTGCTTGCGGCGGTGAACGCCTCTTGGCGGTGTGCTGCGAGTATAGCGATATAGGTTATATCCTCCCCGGCATAGAGCCGGCCCTTCCGGTGGTGGAACCGGGCGCCGATGATACCGGGGACGGATTCTATCTCTTGTCTGAGGCTCTCTACCAGGGCATCGACGGTCTCGTCAAACTCCATGTACTCGGTCTGCTCGGTGCCGGTCCATTCTCTGACGATCCCGTTGAACGTGAGGATGGCCCCGGCACGCGATACGTCACACTCACGCCGCAGCTCACGGACCAGTCCTTCAACCGTGTAGTAGTCCTCGAATTCTGGGAGTGCGGCGATCACGTCCTCGATCGAAGGGTTGCGCAGCACGATGTTCTCGCTCTCGATATCGCCTATCGCCACCCTGGGGAACGGTCTGGATTTGAAGCCCTCGAGTATGGCGTAGTCTACACCGGCGTTGCAGAGGGTCTCAAGGGCGGAGTCGAGGTCACCATCACGTCTGATGATGACGGACTTTTCGTAGTCGACGCCGCCGGATATAGCAGCACGTGATTCATAGAACAGGGTGGTGTCTTTCTCTGGTTCGAGCGCAAAGCCGTGATGCCCCAGGTGTTTGATAACGCCGACGGTCCCATGCGCCGAGAGCGCCGGGGCCAGGTTCGTTATGAACGTGGTCTTCCCTGAGTTTGAACGGCCGATTATCTGTATGATCTTCATGGTTGTTCACTCTCCTGGCCGGGCCTGGTCTTCAGGATGACCGATGCCGCCTCGGCCACGCCCCGCATCACTTCGGTGATCCGGTCCTCGATCTCGATCTCGTCGTCGATGGTCAGGCTTGTGCCTTCGACCTCCAGCAGGAACCGGGCGACCTCACTTGCCTCAAAGAGGATCTCGTCGAGTTCTTCGGCGGTGAAGAAGCCGCACATGGCACCGTAGAAGAACGTGGCCCCTGCTTTCTTCACCTTCTTCTTGAACGAACTCCGTGCCTGATTGACCGCCTGCGGCGTGTAGGTGTCGACCATGAACGGGCAGAGGTCAGGGAGGTTTTCGCCGATGAATGTCATCTCTGAACCGCTGGTGGTCCGGAAGTCTGCGCAGAGGCGTGCGATCGCCCACTCGCGGGCAGTGATGTGGGTGTGCTTGCGCAGGAACTGGTTGACCCGCTGGTAGGTGGCGCCATCGACTTTCTTGAACTTTTGATACTTGTTTGGATCACTGCGATGATCAGGTTCTTCCATTTTGTATATCCTCTTGTCTGTTTTGGTATTTCAATCTGCAGAAGGGAGAGCGGCGCCTGTTGCTGGACTCCATCTGCCATCTGAAGATATAGCATCATACGGTTTATACCTGCCTCTTTGTTCCCGGGATGAGGACGCCGGGTCAGATTTCTCGACGAGCACTAGGTGTGTCGATACACGGGGTATCCGTGGGGCAGAGATCAACAAGGGAGTCATCATTTTTTGGACCGCCGTATCGGCCCATTTGAGCGTGGATCGCTCTCCTCCCCATAGGGACATATCAGGGGGAGCGATCGGGCTTCTTTGCCCCTCCAGAGCAGTCATAGAGAGAGATGGGGTCAACGGCAGATCCTGCGCCGTTCACTTTCGCACCGCGCAGCGTGGGCTTCATATGCTCAAAAGGGGATGTATATACCAGGGTCTGCCGCCCGGCCACCCGGGAGGATAGCCCCATACCTCCTAACACCAGATATCATCTGCATCACTAAATACTCTTTTTTGAGGCCAGTATGAGATCTTCGAGGATCGCTCTGGCAAGTGATCGGTGTGCATACGTTCTTGCGGGGAATGGTGATTTACCGCAATTTTGATATGCTTCGTTATTCAACCTAATAACCAATGGAAAACGCGCTCTTTCCGGAATGGCTGGAACGGTTCAACGGGTACCTCAGGATGCGGAACTACTCGCCCCGGACCATCAAGAAGTACGAAGGAACTCTTCAGCGCTTCGCCAGGTACGCCTGGATCAGGCAGAATATGGATCGGGACCCGGCTGATGAGGAAGAGTTCGATGGTGCACCGCTGGATGCGGACGTCAACGTCTCCCCGGCTCTTGTCACCGATTTCTTCTCCTGCATCACGGCGAGACGGGACTACAGACCAAAGACTCTTCACCGGATGATATCGACGCTCTCCTCGTTCTACCGCTACCTCTACACCCAGGGGGCCGTCGTCGCCGATCCGATGCTCGGCGTGGAACGGCCGCGGATTAAGAATGAAGAGCTGAAATACCTCAAACACAGTCAGGTGCTCCGCCTGATCCGGTCTATCAAAGATGGGCGAAACAAATTGATCGTCCGCCTGATATACGCGACAGGCGTCCGGGTCTCAGAGCTCTGTGCGATCAATGTCGAGGACATCGATTTTGAGGAGCAGACGATCCGTGTGACGGGGAAGGGTGACAAGATCCGGACGGTCTTCGTCGATGAGGCGACTCTTACAGCGATCGATGAGTTCATCGGAAACAGGATCGAAGGACCGCTCTTTGCGGGCCAGCAGGGGCGCCACATCTCGCCGAGGACCGTCCAGCATATCTTCAAAGAGAACGCCCCGGACGGGATTACGCCACATACAATCAGGCATTCCTATGCAAGCGAACTCTACCGGCGGTCAAAGAATCTCCGCGTCGTCCAGGAGAATCTGGGGCACTCCTCCATCAAGACGACCGAGATCTACCTGCACACCGATCTTGAGGAGCGGAGAAGGGTCTACCAGCAGTATTTCCCGCTCTCGAATGGGGAAGCGGGATCCTGATACACCGTATGATGCTATATGGTGGCAGGTATCCTGGAGTGGGTAGTCTCTGGGCCCCACATCCCGTGAAGGGTGTGGCCGGCCGCGACCTATCCCCCGGCAATGCTCAAATCACTGGAGCGCATAACCATACCGATATGCGCTACATCGTCACGGGTGGGGCCGGGTTCATCGGCTCAAACCTTGCAGAATGTCTGGCACGCGACCACGAGGTCGTGATCATCGATGATCTCTCCAGCGGTCGGCGCGAGAACATCGCGCCCTTCATCGACTGCCCCGGGGTGACGTTCATCGAAGGGAGTGTCACTGATCTCGACCTCCTGCTCGAGGCCTTCCAGGGCGCGGACGGCATCTTCCACCAGGCAGCGATCGCCTCCGTGCCCCGATCGGTGGAGGCGCCCGGGGAGACGAACGCGGTGAACGTCAGTGGAACCTTAAACGTACTCTGGGCTGCAAAGGAATGTGGCGTCCCTGCGGTTGTGACGGCCTCTACCTCTGCAATATATGGCGATGATCCGACCTTTCCTAAGCACGAGACGATGGCGCCGGAACCACTCTCCCCCTACGCGGTCTCAAAGCTTGCGGGTGAGCACTACGGGAAGGTCTTCTCCGACCTCTACGGTATCAGGACGGTATTCCTGCGATACTTCAATGTCTTTGGTCCCCGGCAGGACCCGGACTCCGAGTACGCGGCGGTGATCCCGAAGTTCATCACCCGCCTGCTCACCGGAAAACCCCCGATCATATACGGTGACGGGGAGCAGACCCGGGACTTCATCTTCGTCGGGGATGTCGCCCGGGCAAATATACTTGCGATGGAGAGCAACGCTTCAGGCGTCTTCAATATCGCCGGAGGCCGCCGGATCAACCTCAACGATCTTGCGTCGATCCTCATGGAGATCACCGGCATACACCTCCAGGTGCTCTATGAACCCCCGCGGCCGGGGGATGTGCGAGACTCGCTCGCCGATATCGCCCGGGCCCAGGACGCCTTTGGTTTCTCCCCAGACTGTACGCTCGATGAGGGGCTCCGCAGGACAGTGGCATGGTTCAAAGGCCCGTGATCCGCAAATCTCTCCAAAGAGCGTTTTATGGACCGATTGCGAATTACTCCAATTCTAGTGCGAGGGTTGCAGGAACCTATATATCCTTACTCCACAGTATGGGGTCCGAGGTAGCATGCGTATGCCCAGATTGGCTATACCAGAGTCTTCCCGTAAACAGGGTGATGAAGATGCGTTACGGGCGTACAGCGATATAACAGCAGAAAAATCGCACAATTCGGCTGTTTTGAACAACATGGGCGTGGCACTCGAGCGGCAGGGTCGCTACGAGGAGGCATTGGCTGCGTTCAGCGCGGCACTCCTCTGTGACAATGATGACGTCTACGCCTGGAACAACCGTGCGGTGATCCTCACCCGGCTTGGCCGTCCCCAGGAGGCGGTGCTCGCGTGTGTTCAGGCGCTCGCCCTCGACCGGTTGTGCATATTTGCCTGGGTCACCTATGGTATGGTGCTTGGGAGGCTCGGGAGGTACCGAGAGGCCGAGATGGCTCTCGCGGTCGCGGAGGACCTCGATCCACAGGCTCGAGCCCTCTACCCCGGGAACCTGACGATGAATCGGGCGTGAAGGCCCATCTTCTCTGTGTGGTCCGGGGCAGGGAATGCGGGAGGGCATCGATGATATACCGCCCGGACCTCTGCAGGGGATCCTATGCCTTTTTATCTCCCCGTACTGCAATAGAATACAGATGTATGCCCTGTGGGGCACGGGGTCGATTCCATGAAGACACTCATCCTTGCAGGCGGGAGCGGCACCCGCCTCTTCCCGCTCTCGAGGGAACACTACCCGAAACAGTTTATCCCGCTGGTCGATGACGAATCGCTCTTCCAGAAGACCGTGAAGCGGTCGCTCCTCTTCTCCTCTCCGCAGGATATCGTCGTCATCACAAACATGGATCACCGGTTCCTGGTCCGGGATCAGCTCGCCGCCATCAGGTGCAACTGCCGGGTCCTCGTGGAACCGGTGGGCAAGAACACCCTGCCGGCGATCTACTACGGCGTCAGGGAGGTCTCCCGGGAAGACGGGGCCAGCACGATCGCAGTCTTCCCTTCAGATCACCTGATCGGTGCGAACGGACCGTTCCAGAACGCTTTCCTCCAGGCGGAGCGGCTTGCAAAGGACTACCTGGTGGTCTTCGGGGTGCGGCCGACCCTGCCGCATACCGGATACGGCTACATCCGCCCGGGCAATCCTCTGGAGGGAGGGTCACTCGTGGATGCCTTTGTGGAGAAGCCTGATCCTGAGACCGCCGGGCGGTATGTCGCCGACGGGTATCTCTGGAACTCCGGCATGTTCTGTTTTGATGCCGATCTCTTTCTTGCTGAGTGTGAAGCCTGCGCGCCGGAGGTTGTACGGGCGTTTGAGCATCCGGTCGAGGAGGCATACGGCGCGACTCCGTCCCTCTCCATCGACTACGGGATCATGGAAAAGACCCGGCGGGCGGCGGTGGTGCCGCTCGAGGCCGAGTGGAACGATGTGGGGAGTTTTGATGCGCTCTACGACGTCTTGTCAAAGAGCGGGGATGCAAACGCCGTCAAGGGTGAACATATCGGGATCGACTCTTCCAGGAACCTGATCATCGCCGATCGCCTGGTCGCTACCGTAGGCATCCACGACCTTGCCATCGTAGAGACGAAGGATGCGATCCTGATCGCTGCCCGGGAGGAAGCCCAGCGCGTGGGTGAGATCGCAAAGGCGCTCCGCGAGAAGGAGGACTCCCGGGCGCTCTTCCACACAAAGGTCCACCGCCCCTGGGGCTCCTACACAAACCTCGAGGAGGGGCAGTCATACAAGATCAAGCGGGTCACGGTCCCCCCGAAACGCCGCCTGTCGCTCCAGATGCACCATCACCGCTCCGAGCACTGGGTGGTCGTGACCGGTTGCGCCGAGGTGACGATCGGTGATGCGACCTACCTCCTCAGGAACGGTGAGTCAACATTCGTCCCGGCAGGAACTGCCCACCGGCTCGCAAACCCCGGTCTCCTGCCGCTCGAGCTGATCGAGGTGCAGATCGGGGAGTACACCGGTGAGGATGATATCATCAGGTTCGAGGATGACTTCGAACGGGCGTGAGCCGTACTGCAAAACCGATATAATCCCCGGGATCAAATTATAGGTGGATACTCGGGAGCACCTCCGCGGGGCCTCGGGTTCGTTTCTTCGTACCCCCGTAGTGTAGAGGTCAATCATGCAGGACTTTGGATCCGGCGACGGCGGTTCGAATCCGCCCGGGGGTACTTCATGATCCCCTCATCTCTTTCATGAAGGTATCTCTGTTTTGGTGACCGGGCGGCTCCCCTGCCCCCACCCCGGGCCCGCTGCCCAGGGAATGGGTCGCCTGTATCAGGCAACAAGTGTTCACTCCCTGCCGTGAGAGGTGAACGCGGCGTGTGCCCTTGACTGGCCCGGCACCATCGATACCTTTTTTGCGCTCGATGTCAACCGCTCCCTCGGTGCCATTGAACATGATCGAGGTTGACACGAGGATACGATCCATCCATGCCCGCGAGATACTGGATTCGAGGGGGAACCCCACCATTGAGGCGGATGTCACGCTTTCTGGTGGGGCGTTCGGGCGCGCCGCGACACCGTCTGGCGCATCGACCGGAAGACATGAGGCAATTGAGATCCGGGACGGTGTAAAAGACCGGTACGGTGGCAAAGGGGTGCAAAGGCCCGTCAGCCGGATCAATGGCGAGATCGCCGCCACCCTGCAGGGTATGGATGCCCGTGAGCAGGCGGCGGTGGATGAGGCGCTCATAGATCTCGATGGAACACCGAATAAGCATAATTTGGGTGCCAATGCCACACTTGCGGTCTCCATGGCCGTCGCCCGTGCGGCTGCTGTCGCGCAGGGACTCTGGCTCTGGGGGTACCTGGGAGATCCCTTCAAGCCGCTCCTTCCTGTCCCGATGATGAATATCCTCAACGGCGGAGTTCATGCCGGGTGGCAGGGGCCGGACTTCCAGGAGTACATGATCGCGCCCTACGGTGCAGCGAGCGTCACGGAAGCGGTCCGGTGGGGGAGCGAGACCTACCATGCGCTCAAGGATATTCTCAAAGCACAGGGCTACACAATTGGTGTCGGCGATGAAGGCGGGTTTGCCCCCGCAGTCTCCACGAACACCGAGCCACTCGACCTGATCGTGGCAGCAATCGAGCGTGCCGGATATGTGCCCGGCCGGGAGATTGGGATCGCTCTCGACCCGGCATCAAGCGAGTTCTATAGCGACGGCGTCTACAATCTCAGGACGGAAGGGTTGACCCTTACCGCCGCTGAGATGGTGGATCGATACCGCGACCTGGTTGCGGCATACCCGATCATCGTCATCGAGGACGGCCTTGCTGAGGACGACTGGGACGGCTGGCGGCTTCTGACCAGAGCGATCGGTGACCGGGTGGAGCTCGTCGGCGACGACCTATTCGTTACGAACGTCGACCGAATCGATGTGGGTATCCGGAAAGGGGCTGCAAACGCCGTTCTTATCAAGCCCAATCAGGTCGGGACGGTGACTGAGACGATCGCCGCGGTGAACCTGGCGCAGCAGCATAACTGGGGCGCTATGGTCTCCCACCGGAGCGGCGAGACCGCCGATACGTTCATAGCTGACTTTGCTGTTGCCATGCAGACCGGTCACATCAAGGCCGGTGCGCCGGCGCGGGGTGAACGGGTGGAGAAGTATAACCAGCTCATCCGTATCGAGGAGGCGGCCGGGGATACGGCACGGTATGCCGGGCGGGAAGGGTTCATCCGGTAGGGTGGCGCATGGCCGCACGCCTATGCTGCAGGGCGGGGATCTGATCGGCCTCCGTCAGCCTCTCATCCCGTCCCCTTTGCCTTCATCTCCTTCGCCCGGCCGATGAGATACTCCAGCTCCACGAGTTCCCCGGCGGTTCCACAGGCGCCCCTGCTACATGCCTCGTCGTGCAGCCTCCAGCATTCTTCCTCGATGCGGTCGAGGTCGGCCATCGTGTACTTGTGATACCGAGCAAGGATGTCTGCGTACTCGCGGACGAACGCATGGATCTCACTCAGGAGTGCCATCCGGTCCCCCCTCGGTGCAGGGGGGGTTGTAGCACATCGTCCCGTCCTGAGGGTTGTGCGGTCCATGGTTGTGGTATCGCCGCCTGGAGAGTTATCCTTTCCGGAGTGGATCGCAGCAAGGGGAATTCGTGGAGCACACCCTCACCGTCGAATGCCTCAATCTTTGGCTCTCAGCGCCCCGGGGAACCACCGATCATGATGGAGCAAACGAATCCTCGAGTCTGGCTGCAAAAGGCCATAGAGCGTATCGACACATACTATAGGCAGAAAAGCATAATTTACAAATATGGAGCGGTTGCAGAAGATCAGGCTCTCTATCCTCGTGCTCGGCACCCTGATGGGAGCCCTCGACAGCACCATCGTCATCCTGGCCTTTCCGGTCATCGCCGAAGAGCTTCATTCTGATCTTCTCACCACCATGTGGGTCATCCTCATCTATCTTCTGATAGTTGCGTCCCTGACTGTCCAGCTCGGGCGGCTCGGGGATATCTTCGGTCGAGCCCGCATGTTCAACTTCGGATTCGGTGTATTCACTGTCAGTTCGCTATTCTGCGGGCTCTCCGCGACTATCACGACGCTGATCATCTTTCGCGGTGTCCAGGCTGCGGGAGGAGCTCTTATGGAGGCGAACTCAGGAGCCATCATCGCCGATATCTTCCCTCCCGGTTCACGCGGGGCGGCGTTCGGATACAACTCTCTGGGCTGGACGGTCGGTGCAACGCTCGGCATCGTACTCGGAGGAGTCATCACCACCTTCTTTGGGTGGGAGTATATCTTCTTCATCAACGTACCCATCGGTATCGTCGCTCTGTTCCTTGGTCTGCGGTATCTGAGGGACGTCACAAGGACTCCGGCGTCACTCGATATCGCCGGGATGGCTCTCCTCACCGCAGGCCTCTCGCTCATCTCGTACTCTGCGGTTGAGTTTGCTGGAAACGGCCTTACAACGCTGTCGATGATCCTTGCACCCCTGGGCCTGCTCCTCATCCTGGTGTTTGCCTGGCACGAGCTGCATACCAGGACCCCCATGGTCAGCTTTGAGAGTCTGAGCAGACCGATCCTCAAATACAGTCTCCTCGCTGCATTCTTCCAGAGCCTGGGCTATCTGGCGGTCACATTCCTCATCACCATGTACCTCCAGGGGATCCGGGGGCTCTCTCCGCTGGATGCCGCACTTCTGCTCACGCCCGGCTACGTCATGGGGAGCGTGCTCGGCCCCTACATGGGAAGGCTCTCGGACCGTATCGGCGCACGGGTCGTCGCCACCACCGGAACCGTGGTGATTGCGGTGGCGATACTGATCTACATGGCGATCGGGGTAGATACATCTCTCACTGTCGTCCTTCTGGCATCGTTCGTCTCCGGGATCGGCACCTCGATGTTTTACCCGGCGAACAACAGTGCTATCATGGCCAACGCGAGGATGGAGGATTATGGGAGTGTATCCGGCGCGCTCCGGATGGTGCAGAATATAGGTGTCCTCGGCAGTTTCGTGCTCGCCATAACGGTGGCCTCTGCCGCAATCCCCCGCGCTCTCGCATTCGAGGTCTTTATGGGCACGACCCAGGTGGTGGGGCATGTGGCGGGAGCTTTCGTCCAGGGTATCGATGCAGCGCTCGTGGTCTCCTTCCTGCTCCTCATACTCGCAGGCGTGATGTCCTGGGCCCGGGGGGCCGAACATCGCGAGCCCGCGTGAGGAGTCTCCGGTCTATCTATAGCCACTCCCGATAACTTTTTTGAAGCATGTTCCAGGGTAGCATCACGCTCCCCTGTCTCTCTGGTTTCAATATCCCGGCACCCTCCGCCCTCCCCGCCCGGGCAGAGTGGCACCAGAGAGATTGCAAAGGGCGCGAAGAGGGGCAAACACCCCTGAATGTACGATGGCACCGAGCAGTAGTGCCAGATTCGTCCGTTGGGAAACCCTGACGCCGGTCGATCTCCATGACCAATCGCAACGGTTCTGGAGAGAATGGAGATCTATTAATCACGGGAAGATGCTACTTATACTCCGTGCCGCTCTACCTCTCGCTCTTCGGCCGGTTTGGCGTCCGGGTCTCTCTGATCACGTATGCGGCGAGCATGGCTGCGAAGGTGATCACAATCACGCTGGTGATGGCTCTGTTCTGAGGGGGAACGGGAGGGTATACTCCAGGAGTCCTTCCCGGTGGGGATCTCCTCGCCCTTTTCCCGGAATTCCTCAATACGGAGCTCGACAGCCTCCTGTGCCATCGCCTCGCCGACGAGAGGAGAGATGACTCGAGCACGGGAAGCTGTCGGCATGGTGATGGTACCCCGGTATGCCTTCGAAAGAAGACCCCCGGGGCTCGTCCGGTTAGTTCGATTATACCCTGATAAAAACAAACGTTTATCTTTCGGGGCTCTCGGGGGCGGAGCGGGAAGACCCCGGTCACGAGATCGGGGACGGGCGCTCCGCCCCTTCGTCATATTCCCAGGGGGTTATCAGAAAGAATATACCGTTGTAAGGACAAGTAATGCCTGTATGCTTCGAGCCTACAAGTATCGGATGTATCCCAGTCAAGAGCAGGTTGCCTCTCTCATGCACCACATCCATGCCTGTCGGTTTGTGTACAACAAAGCAATCCAGAAACTTGCCCGATGTCATGAGAAGGTCTCAAACCAGCGTAACGATTTCCTGCACAAACTCTCGAATCGAGTTGTAGGCGAGAACCAAGCCATCGCAGTTGAATCGTTGAATGTTGCCGGTATGCAGAAGAATCACTGTCTTGCTCAGAGCATCTCCGATGTATCGTGGAGCGCTTTCTTCACGATGCTGGAATACAAGTGTCAGATGCATGGGAAGACTCTCCTGAAGATCGGACGATTTGATCCGTCATCAAAGATATGCAGTACCTGCGGATACCTCAACCGGGATCTCGCTCGTAAAGACAGAGAATGGATCTGTCCTGACTGCGGTACTCACCACGACCGCGATATCAACGCGGCAATCAATATCAAGAAGTTCGCCCTGCAAGATCAAAATCTTGTCGGGGTATCAGGCGCAAAACGCGCTATTGAGCCTGTGGACTCGCTCCCGCTGGGGAGGGGGATGAAACAGGAAGCCCCGCCCGCGAGCGCGGGGTAGTTCACCGCCATAACAGTAGTTTGCAGTAATATGAATCCTCTTACCCGGATCCGGCAGAATCTGCGCACCATCCGTGAACGTTACGGCGTGGCCCGTATCGGTATCTTCGGCTCTGTGGTGCGAGCCGAAGACACCCCGGCAAGCGACATCGACGTCATTGTGGAATTCCGGGAGGGAGAGGAGACTTTTGACCACTTCATGGATCTCAAGTTCTATCTCGAGGATCTTCTGGGGCGAAGGACGGATCTCGTCATCGCCGATACGTTAAAGCCCCGGATCCGGGATACCGTCCTTCGTGAGGTCGTTTATGCCTAGGGATCTCCTGCTCTACCTTGAGGATATCAGAGACGCCATCGCCGCCATCCGCTCCTATGTAGGGGATCGCTCGTTTGAAGATTTTATGGACGACCCCATGTGCCTTGATGCTATCGTGCTCAGATTCATCACCATCGGGGAAGCGGTAAAACAGATCCCTGCGAACGTCACCGCCCGCCATCCTGAGATAGCATGGCGGAATATTGCCGGGCTACGGGATATCAGCGTCCACTCCTATTACTCTGTCAAACCAACGATTCTCTGGGACATAATTCAGACCAAACTCGGGCCTCTCGACGATGCGATCGAGGCGATGATCCGGGAAGAGGAATGACGTTGGCCGCCGTTTTGCGCGGTCACCTTGCTGGTCCTGAGAGGTCGGGGCTGCATCTTTGGGTTCCTCCGTCAGGTTCCTGACTTCCCGCCCGGATAAGCGCATATCGAAGTATTCTGAATGCAGTCCGTGACCCCTCAAAAAGCAGCGAGGTTGCTCGTGCCCTGGGCATGTCCAAACCTGCGATTCTCCGTCGGTTGAAAAGCCTGGAAGAACCGGGATCTACCAAGAAAGAGGGGTCCGGCGCCCATACTAGGTATCGTGCATCACCGTGAACAGCCACGGCGCGTTTTACCTTGCGGGGGGGTGAAGAGCGGCGGAGCGGGAGGTTCCCGGTCATCGGGTGCGGTTCACTCTGTTCAACGGATCCTTGCAGGCGTGCAACCGCGCCGGGAAAAGTGACGGAACTCATCCCGGCGCAGGGAGATGGCCCTGTAAAACTCAACATGGAGATGGTTGAAGAGAAACAGACCATCTCTCTGTCTGTGCTCCTACATGATTATCCTGCCGGAATGGTGTGCTGCGAGCGCACCGTTCGCAGCACGGAGCTTCACGATCGAGCGGCGTACGGCAGAACCCCGCGCGCAGATCTGTCCCGAAGAAAAATCAGGGGCGCGGGTTCCCTCAATTCCCTGTGAGGTCGAGCATGGCGCTCGGTGATCGAGTACAGGGCGACCGGTACGTCCGAGCATGGCTGCGAAGGCGATTACGGTCGTGCTGGTGTTTCTTCTGTTCTGAGGGGGAGCGGCGCCACCATACCCCCGGGTGCCGGGAGAAGCCTCTCGGCCGTCCGGAAGATGTTCCCGGATCAGAAACATTTTGTCTGCGGATGAGAAACAACATGAGGGAAACGGGGTTAAACGAGCTTTTCAAGACCGAAGAACGGATACGCATCCTCCGATATGTAGTAGGGCCGCGGACAGCAGCGGCGAGGACGGTTGTCGAAGCGGCCGGAACCTCAAATGCTCTTGTCTTGCGGTACCTGCACCTGCTCGTCTGTCCGTTTTCCTCGTAAATCTTGAATGGTATAACCTGCTCACACCTTTGCAAAGAAAAAGGCGGATGAAGTCTATGTAGTCGTGGCAGAAGAACAACAATCAATATTTTCGATAGACTTTACTCCGGTTTCCGACCTCGACCAGGGTGATTATCATTGTATTGCCCTCGATGGTGAGGATCGCTCGATACTGCCCAACACGAAAAGTGTACAGGGGATTGCGTGAGTGCCCCTTCATTTTTTTAACGTAAGATTTAGGGTGCGGTTCATCTGCCAGAGCGTAGAGTTCGTCCTTAATTCGTTTGCTATCAGGTTCCGGGATTTTATTGAGATCCCGCTCGGCACCCGCCGTGATGAGCAGGCGCCATATCATAGGCCCCGTTCCTGAACATACTCCTCGAAGGGACGAATTCTGCCGGCCCGTATGTCTTCAAAGGCTTCTTCAATTCTCTTCATGGACTCGTCGGAGAGTGGTTCCGGATCATACGCCATGTCCAGGAGGCGGTTGAGTGTCTCGTCGTAGGTTTCCCGGGGGTGGAGTTTCACATCGTCCAGACGAGACTTGGTCTCGGGTTGGAGCTGGATCGTCGTTGCCATAGTACACCATAGCACATTATGGAAGATAAAGGTTGTGTTGTACTCCGACTCTTCACGTGTAGCACCCAAAAAGCCTTAAAAATTCCGACCGGTCGCTCTCGGTAAACAACGTCTCGTATACCGATGCCCTCCCCACCCAGGAGGAAAGAGCACTGCTTGAGTTTGCAGACCTCCACAACTCCCGGGTGCGGGCGTGCATCCTTCTCACAAAAGACACCGAGAAGAGGGAGGGGACCGTCCGGTATATCCCGCTCTGGAAGTGGCTGCTCGGCGCTGCCTGACCTGCCCGGGATCGGTCTTTGCTCGTCCGGACATCCTGATCGCCATGTGGGGGTGAAGAGGCGGCGCGGGCAGTCCCCGGTCGAGAGGTTGGGGGATGACGCGGAACATCTTCCGTGCACGAAAACTCCGAACGAGAGTTTCCTGACAGGCAAATCTCCAATTTGCCGTGAAGCGGAGCCGCCCGCCTTTGAGGCAAAGAAAAAGAGGATGCCCGATTTATCGCTTCCTGAGGAGATACCATCCCGCCAGGACGGCGATGACCAGGACTCCGGCTGCAATGAGCGCCCACGGGATTTCGCCCCCCGTGGGCTGCTGTGGTCCGGGCGGGGTTTTGCCGGGCGCGGTGCCGGTGGTCGCTTCCGCTGGGGTTGCGGAGGCCCACGCCAGGGAAAAGAGGCTGAAGTGCGAGACCTGCGCCGCCCCGCACCAGGCAGCGCGTGACCGGAAGGGGAGAGCGATCGCTGTCAGCGAGGAAGATATCCGCGAACGGGTCCGGGTGGGGAGGGTCTCCGTCGCATGCGTCTTTGTGGTCGATGCCAGCGGCTCGATGGGGGCCTCGATGCGGATGGAATCGGCCAAAGGCGCGATCTTCTCGATGTTGTTGGATTCTTACCGTCACCGCGATCGCGTCGGCCTCGTGGCGTTCCGGGGGGACGGTGCGGCGGTCCTCCTCCCGCTCTGCTCGAGTATCGATCTCGCAGAGAAGCAGTTGAAGGAACTCCCCACCGGGGGGAAGACGCCGCTTGCTGCCGGCCTCGTGCAGGGCATGGAGATCCTCCTGCAGGAGCGACGGAAGAACGGCGAGGTGATCCCGATGATGGTCGTCGTCTCCGACGGCAGGGCGAACGTATCTCTCTCGGGCGATGTGCGCCGGGAAGTCCTCGATATTGCCGAGGAGATCCGATCACAGGGCATCCGTATGGTGGTCATCGATACCGAGGAGACCGGGAACTCATTTGTGCAGTTCCAGCTCGGCTACTGCCGGCCCCTCGCGGAGCACGCCGGTGGCGGTTACTACCCGATCGCCGACCTCTCCGCCGGGGTTCTGCATGATGTTGCGGCGGCCGAACGGGACGCAATGGTGCGTCCTGCTTGAGAGCCTTTCGCCCGCACCCTCATACGAAACCACGAGGATCCCTTGGGCCTCTATCGAGAGGAATTGGGGCACGCGCTGGTGGGGTGTATTTGTGTGGACGGATGCGAAGGTTGAGGTGACCTCGATCTCCAGGCGAAAGGGCTTTTAGAATACACCCTCACCATCAAGGCCCATGCCGAGACCTCCGGCATTCTTCAGATACGTTGGCAAGAAGTGCAATCTCCAGAACCCGACCAAAAAACAACATGGACCGAGCGGGATTTGAACCCGCGGCCTCTTCCATGCCAAGGAAGCAATCTCCCCCTGATCTATCGGCCCCTGTTACCCTATACCATTGATCGCGATCGCATAAAAAGGATTGCTGCCGATCGGCGCCCATCCCCGCAAGCGGGGCGCAGAGGCCTGGAGCGGATCTGTTCTCGCGCACCATCGAGTGCGGTCTCCACGTGCAGATATGTACCCGGTATCCGAGGCCGGGCTAACAGATGGGATTTTCTGGACGGACATCCATCATATGTAATAGAATGCCACATAGACGAGCATATGCCTCCGTATTGAGCGCTCTGCACCGCCGGGCGGGGTGCTGCTAGTGCTCGGGATCATCGGAGGCACAAGCCTCCTCTTCGCCGACCTGCCGCCGCTCGAGAGGATGACCGTTGCAACGCCATTTGGGAGAGCTGAGGTTTGTACAGGAGCTTTTACGCTCCTCATGCGCCATCAGTATAACCTCCCCCCGCACCGCATCAACTACCGGGCATGCCTCGCCGCGCTCGCCATCCTCGGTGTGGAGAGGATCGTAGCGTTCGGTTCAGCAGGATCCCTGAAGCCCGAGATCCTGCCGGGCTCGATCGCCATTCCTGTCGACTACCTCAGCGTCACCGATATCCCATCCATCCACGAGTGCACCATCGACCACATCAGGCCCGAGCTGGATGCAGACCTGATCCGCACCCTCGGTGAGCTGGTCCCTGAGGCCCGGGTGGGCGGGGTCTATGCCCAGACCCGGGGGCCCCGGATCGAGACGGTCGCTGAGGTCAGGGCGCTTGCGCGGGACGCCGATATCGTCGGGATGACGGTCGCAAGTGAGGCGACGCTCGCCCTGGAGCTTGGGATGCGGTTTGCCGCCATCTGCACCGTGGACAACTACGCAAACGGTCTCGGGGAGGAGACCCTGTCCTACGAGCATATCCTTGAGACCTCCCGGGCGAACCGCCTGAGGACCGAAGAGATACTCACCAGAATTGTGGAGCAACTTGCATGAACGATGTATTTACCGCACGGGGATCGGTGTTGATCGCAGGCGTCACCGTCGGGGGGTCGACTGTGGATATCGCTATTGACGAGGCAGGAGTGATCGCGAAGGTCGGAAGGGATGCCCGAGAGGCCATCGATGCCGATATCATCATCGATGGCTCTGACCGGATCGCTATCCCGGGCCTCGTCAACACCCACACACACGCCGCGATGACCCTGCTCCGGGGATATGCCGATGATATGTCGCTACAGGAGTGGCTCTCCGAGAAGATCTGGCCGCTTGAGGCCCATCTCACCGGTGACGATGTCTATTGGGGGACGAAACTCGCATGCCTTGAGATGATCAGGAGCGGCACGGTCGCGTTCAACGACATGTACTTCTTCATGGACCGGGCGGCGGATGCCGTCGATGATATGGGACTCCGGGCGACACTCGCCTACGGGTTCATCGATCTCGGGAGTGAGGAGAAGCGGGAGGCTGAGATAAAGGCGACAGAGGCCCTCGTCGCCCATGTGAAGGCGCGGAGAAACCCTCGTATCCAGGTGGCGGTAGGCCCTCACTCGATCTATACGGTCTCCCCCGAGGGTCTCTGCTGGTGCGCGGATTTTGCGGAGGAGCAGGGGATCGCCATCCACACCCATCTCTCGGAGACCGAGAAGGAGGTCATCGACTGCGTCGCGGAGTATGGCAAGCGCCCGGCGGCCCACCTCGATGACTGCGGGTGCCTCACACCCCGGACGGTCGCGGCCCACTGCTGCTGGTTCGATGAGGCAGAGTGCCGGCTCTTCGGCGAGCGGGGCGCCCACGTCTCTCATAACCCGGCGAGCAACATGAAACTGGCCGTCAACCGGGCCATGCCCTACCACTGGTTGAGGGAGCATGGGGCGAGCGTCTGCCTCGGGACCGATGGCTGCGCCTCGAACAACAACCTCGATCTCCTGGAGGAGATGAAGTTCGCCGCCCTCCTGCAGAAGTTCGCCTGGAACTCACAGACCCTGCTCCCCGCAGGCGAGGCGGTCGCGATGGCGACGAGTGCGGGCGCCCGGGCGCTCGGCATTGGCCCGGGGACCCTGACCGTGGGCGCGCCGGCTGATATCGTCCTCCTCGATGCCCGGGCGGCCTGCAACACGCCGCTCCACCACACCGACTCAAACGTGGTCTACGCCTGCAACGGCGGTGCGGTCATGACCGTCCTCTGCCAGGGCAGGGTCTTGATGCACGAGCGGGTGGTGCCAGGCGCAGAAGAGATCGTCAGGGAGGCCTCGGCAGCGGCGCAGGCGCTGGTCGGGCGGGCCCGCGAGGCCTGAGACTGCTCCAAGCGGGGTCGGCGACATCGAGTGTGGGTGGCCGGCCCCGGGAACCTCCTGCTGACAAAAAGGGAGGGGCTTCTTCCCCGATCCGGCGCAGAGGTCGCATCTGTAGCGACCTGAACCGCATCAGGGCCTACTCTACACGTCGAGCGACACCAGGCCGGTGGTCGAGGAGTAGCCATACCATTCGCCGCTGTCAGTTATGATTATGATGATGTCGGGGATATCTGGATCAACGTAGAATGTCAGCCCGCGTGCCGGATCCCGGGCTGTTAACCACCCCGGCATGGCTGGATCTTCCTGCCACTGAAGATTGGCTATGTCATCGCCCGTTATGGTAAGGCCATCGGATGGTCCTGGTGCTGGTGGTACCGGAGCCGACGGTCCTGGTGCTGGTGGCACTGGTGCTGGTGGCACTGGTGCTGGTGGCACTGGTGCTGGTGGTACCGGAGCCGATGGTCCTGGTGCTGGTGGTACCGGAGCCGACGGTCCTGGTGCTGGTGGTACCGGAGCCGACGGTCCTGGTGCTGGTGGTACCGGAGCCGACGGTCCTGGTGCTGGTGGCACTGGAGTACCGGTCACTTCCATCTCGTAGATCTCCCATTGGCCGGTATCCTGGCCCATCCAGACGATCCGGT
>FZPS01000051.1_pt73 | contig 36041 bp, 31 predicted proteins | sample 1817821 | NCBI WGS metagenome assembly FZPS01 (sample SAMEA104158645, study PRJEB21678) | metagenome | place: Germany | collected 2015-04-21 | reverse complement strand
CCTGCCCTACTTAATAAATTTTTTTTATAACGGAGATGGTAATATGGAGATTCATCAATTGGAATATATGGTGGCAGTGGCAAAATTTCAAAGTTTTACCCGGGCAGCCGCTGAAATTAATATTTCACAGTCTTCACTTTCCCAGCAGATCAGAAAGCTGGAAGAAGAACTTGGCATTAAGCTTTTTGACCGTACTACCCGTACTGTCAGACTGACCAATGCCGGCTGCGCATTCCTTGCCCATGCGCAGCAAATATTACTGGAAATTAATAAATCCAAAAGCACCATTCAGCAGTATCTTTCCGTCTCGCGTGGACAGATCAAACTTGGTCTTTTGCCCGTTATCGGGCATTTCGGCCTGACATCCCTGATTGCCAGCTTCCATAAGAATTATCCGGGTGTCCGCCTGCAGTTTACCGAGGGGGAATGCCAGCAGTTGTTACAGATGCTTATGGGATCAAGAATCCATGCAGCTTTTATCAGTGAAACCGAAGAAAATCCCCACATTAAAACATATCGCCTGATCAAAGATCATGTAGTACTGGTGACAAATGTGCTGCACCCCTTGGCCACAAACCACACCGTAGATATCCAGGATCTTGCCAATGAAGGATTTATAGTCGCTCATCCCAGTTCCGGGCTTTATAAAAATTTTAAAAAAGCCTGTACCGCCGCCGGTTTTGAACCTAATATCTTATATCATTGCAGTCAGGTGGAAACATCCCTGGAGCTTGTCCGTGAGAATCTTGGCCTTACAATTTTGTCTTCCCAGGTTGCGGCACGCTACCCGCAGCATGGCATAGCCGTTACGAAAATTTCCCCGGAAATCACCCGGAGGATTTCACTGGTTACACTAAATGACGATAACGACGACCCCGCCCTCAACCTGTTCACAAAATTTGCCCTCAACTGGATCAGTGAATACAAAAAGAACCAAAAGAAAAAATGAAATAATAAAGCTGTTTTTCAAAAGAAAAAAGAGCTTTTGATCCCGGACTTTCCCAAAGATCAGAAGCTCTTTTTTGCTTTGGATTCATGCCGGAATCAGTTTTCGTTTATGCGAATTCCATATACCCGGTTGTCAAATAAATAGAGCTTTACCTTGCTTCCTACGGCCAGGTCTTCAAGACGACTGCCGGAAGAACCCTTCCACACGGACAAATCTTTAACCAGGCTGAACCACTGGTAAAGTTTGGTTTCGTCCATTATATAAATGCTTCTTGTGACAAGATCAATTGCGACCACTTCCCCGTTCAGTACCTGGGACTGGTAGACAATAGTTTCATCGTCGGTTGATACTATTTTTACATAATCCTGCTCTTTCAAGTTGACGGCCGGCATTTTACCGCCGGTGCCTGAATATACTGTCAGCCTGTCGTTAATGTTAATTATTTCCTGGGATACACCGGTCTGGATTATAATCCTGCCTGCCTGCCGGCTGACGGAAACAACATAACCAAGTTGTGCAGGAACAACCTCAACCTGCTGTAGATCTTTTCCGACTATGGTAAGATACACTGCGTCCCCTACTTTCAGGTCGCGAAGTGAAGGACTGCTGATCCCTCTGACAATAAAGGCAGTGCCGGGATTAATGTCATATCTGCTTGTTAATGAACCCTCCTTCACCTCAAACCTGTTCCTGGAGGAATCAATGCTTGCGACTGTGCCCAGTTTTGTAATGATAACTTCAACCATGACAACTCTGCCGTCCAGCAGCGTCAACTGAACCTGCTGCCCTGCTTCCAGGTGATTTATCGTAGGATATGTGATCCCGCTGATACGAATAACCGCCCCGCCTATATTATAATTTTTTCTTCCTCCCGCGGTATTGACAGTCACCTGGTTGCGTTTGCCGTCAATTTGTTCCAGCTTTCCTACAACCCTGTTTTGGCGGGTAATTTCATAAACAATGTTATCCTCAAGTTTCAGTGTTATCGTCATGCCCACGGTAATGTCGCTGAGTTTCGGCTGGCTTTTCCCCAAGTCAAGATACACGGCCTCGTCTATTCTGTACGTATTTAAATTGCCCTGCTCGTCTTCCAGCACAATTACCCTTGTAGAAGCATTCAAAGCCTCCACTTTTCCTGTAACTTCCTTTTTATAGCCCCTGTTTGTAACGGTAAGCGCCACTGCTGCATCCTTCTCAACGGTTAATTCTATATCATCTCCCACCTCAAGGTCAGAAAACAGGGGATTTGCTAGGCCGCCAATAGTAATAACTGCATTATCAGGCACTTCAACGGATATCAGCCTGCCGTCGGCAGCACGGACTGTCAGCACTTTTTCTACGGGTGAGATTGCAACAATTTTACCGCTTAAGGTTTCCCTGTTGTACTCCTTGAGAAGGGTAATGGATATAATTTCATTTTCTTTCAGCGTAATTTCGATCTCATCGCCTTTTACCAGGTCTTGCACGGAAGGAAAGCGTTTGCCGCCATAATTAAATATGACATTGTCACTGACTGTAAAGGATTCATGGCGATTGTTTGTTTCCAGGGTTAAAATATTTTTCTCCTTGTCCAGGTAATAGAATTTGCCGCGGAGTACGCTGCCCTGCAGGTCGTCATACTTGATACTGACAATGGTATCGTCTTTCACTGTAGCGGTAACAAAAGTTCCCGGCTGCAGCAATTCCGCCCCGCTGCCGTCTGCGTACCTGTTTGTATGCAGTTTCCCGTCGCCGCTCTGAATGATCACAAGCCGGTCTTCTTTAAAATGCCGGATAACTGTGCCGCTTATATATTTATACTGATAGTGATCCTTGTTTAACTGTTCAATAAATATAAAGTCGCCCTGCTCATTAACCTGGTAGCGTATCAACTCGCCGGGTTTGAGAATGCTTGCCGTGGAGCGTTTTGCATTTTTGTCGAAAATAGCCGTAGTAGAAACTACATTGTATGTCTGAACAACATTGCCGGTCTGCTTTAGAGAAACCCTGCTGCCTTCCACTGCCGTTACTTCAGCCATGGGCAGCTGGCCTTTAACCTCATTCATATAGCGGTCGGCCCTGCTGATCATAGTGGCCAGTTCAGCTCTTTTTACGGCGTTGCCGGGCAGAAAATCATAACCTCCGGTGGAATTTGCGACGCCTGTGATAATTCCCTTCTCCACCGCCAGTGCCACATGTTTTTTTGCCCATTTTGGGATGGAAGCATCATCGTCAAAGTTTGTAGCAGCCTCCTCCCGCAGTTCATCCTCGGCATCAATCATGCGGATAACCATCTGAGCTACCCAGGCCCTGCCGGCATTGCTGTACGGGGAAAAATTATCGGCATCAATAATCCCCCGCAGCAAAGCAACCTTTACATAACCTGCGGCATTCCAGGAAATAGGCAGATCATAGCGGCTGACATCAATACTATGCTCCTTTTCCGTTTCATCCTGCAGGCCCATGGCACGGACAGCCATGGTGACAGCTTCCAGCTGGGAAACATAGTTGTCAGGTTTAAAGGAGCCGTCGCCGTATCCCGTGATAACACCGCGCAGCTGCATTTTTATGATATGCGGCAGGGCCCAGTGTGAATCCGGCACATCAGGAAATGAAGCCGGGCCGGCAGCGGATACAGTTCCGGACAAAGCCAAAATAAAACAGAGCAGGATTGGCAGAAATATCCCCGACCTTTTAAAGCTGAACATATCACCACTCCTTATCCAAGTTAGAAAAAACCAAAAAACCTGTATATTTAATTATCTTTTTTCTACATAATTCCTGCCTTTTTTAATGTATTAAGAATAATTAACCATCTTAGCCATAAAAATAAAAATCCCCGTTTCCAGCGGCACAGACCTGCATTGCTGCGCCCCGCAGGACGCAAGAAGGCTGCTGCAAAACAAAGAAGAGAGTTGCTTTACAGCAGCCTATTTGTTTTTATTTGCCGCCGGACAACGGACAGGCAGACTACATCATCATAAAATCGACTATGGCGGAATATTTCTCATAGGCTGCCCGCATCAGCGGTTCAACCTTTTCACTGACGGGCGGGTATTCTTTCTTAAAGTCATCAAAACTGACAATATACTGCGACTTAAATTCCGGATACAGGTGGGAAAACTTTTTGATTGAGTCTTCTTTTTTCGTTGTTGTTACCGGTTCTCCGGCATTATCATATTTTCCGTTTTCCAGGACATATTCCATAACAGCTATATAGTTTTCGGGATTAATATCGTTTAAGTTCAAGGCACCCTTGTCACAGGTAAAGTAGTAATTGCCGCCCGGAGCCAAAATATCAATCAATTCCTTTGCCTTGTCGATACATTTTTCCTTCGTGGCATTTTTCAGCAGTGTCAGAGGATAAAAACCGCCAAGCACCATCTTCTTGCCAAGTTTATCCTTAAATTTCCGTGGATCGCCGTATTCCATGTAAAGCCTTGTACCCTGCGGCAGTTCCTGGAGATAATCAATAAAACGGGTCCAGTCGCCTTCCAGGAAAATCGATACGGCTTGCCCGCGTTCAGCGCAGATCTGGCAGATTTTATAAAAAGTAGGCCAGTAGAACTTTTCAAAATCTTTGGTGTTCAGAAAAGCGGCCATATGCGTCATAATCATATTGGCGCCCAGCGGACTTTTAACCTTTTCCCTGCCCAGGTAAATGAGATAAGGCATAACCGCTTCCATGGCCTGCAGAAGTTTCTCCGGCTGTCTCCTCATATCCAGAGGTATTTGTGAAAATCCCCGGTACATATCAGTAATAAAATCAAAGGGCACTGCCTGCAGCGCATTTGAACCGGGAGGCGGGCTGAATAAGCCGTAACGTTCCTGTATGATGGCTGTTGCCGCGGCAAACTCCTTTTCAGTATCCAATGTGGCCAGGACATACTTGGCAAAATTCAAGGCACGGTGAACTTCCCCTTTTGCATATCCCCTGTTCATACGGGGAGCAAGTTTTTCCAGCAGAAAGTCATGCGGGTTTTTGATCAGTTCATCATATTCATCGACCCCCATAAAAGATCGCTCCGGGTGCTGAATCATACCCGTTTTGCTCATTTCATTGACCAGGGACTGCTGGAACATCATAGCTATAGGGTTCCGGGCAAAGGCCATGGGCACCGTATCTCCCCTGGCAACTTCCCTGCCCTTTTCAAGGATTTCCACCAGCAGCTCCGTCGTATAGCAATACTGTGTGGTCATTAAATCCTTGCCTGCATACTGGATGTAATATTCAATCTGCAGGCTGTCCTGTACCGGGATTCTTTCCGGGATGATACCCGTATACAGATCGGTAAACAGTTTTTTCCTGAATTCTCTCAAGGCCTTGGCATTCATACAATTCACCTCCGAATTTTATTGCAGCGGCCGAAAACGGGCAGAACCGCCGCTTTGCCTCCGGTGTTGAAACCCCCTCTTTTTAACTACATATGGGTCTTGATGCCCTCCGGAGTTTTAAAAGCCACAAAATCGCCGGGAATAACCACAAATTCGCCGTGCAACTCCCGGACATTTGCCCAGTGCCCGTCCGGTGCCTTATCCAGGGGGACACCCTTGTCTATCAGTGTCTGCCTGACAAGCCTGCCGTCCAATGCCCTGGGTGTTACTCCTTTTTGCAGTGAGAGTGCGGCAGCGGTACCGGCCGCCTCTCCGGTACTCATTCCCGTTGCAATGACACGCACCGCCGCCAGGGCATGAAACTCGGCGGAAACGCACCTGCCTGCCACCAGCAGGTTGTCAATCTTCAAAGGGACAAGAGACCGGTAGGGAATTTCACAATACTCCCGGGGGTTGACCCGGGCTTCAAAACCGCCGGGTTTGACAAAGGGATGCATGGCGGAAGAACACTGTGCGGGCCTGCAGACAGCCGGTTCTTTCGGCTCGGGCAGATGTATATGGCGAATAAAGCCAATACGGGGGTTTGTCGGATGGTGAGTATCAAAAAATTCAGGAAATTTGGCAATGCCGTCCGCAAATTTCTTGGCACAGGCCACATCCTCATCCTTTAAGACATATTCGCCGACTATCCGCCGCGAATCACGCACTCCGTGCAGGCTGGCAACTCCGGTAAGACGGCTCTTTTCAAATCCCGGAATATATTTCTGCAGAAATTTTTCCACCCAGGCAATTTGCCGGTGCTGCTCAATGGCCTGCCTTGTCAGGTCCTCCACATCCGTATTACGGGTATAAAAACTGTGTGTGGTCATAACGGTAATATCGGCATTTTCCGGGGGAGTACGCGGGATTTGATATATCAGCGCCGTCGGAAAGATGAAATAGGGCAGGTCGCCGTTGGCAACAGCTTCTTCCATTTTGTCGGCAAATAATGACATGTACCCCGTTTTTTGCTCTTTTTGCCAGTTTTGCATTGCTTCCCAATAGTCCGGCAGGTTTACACCCGCCATTCTAAAAGCCAAGGTTGTAGACATATTCAGACCGCCGAATTCCGGACTGCCCACTTCGTAGGGAACGCCGGCATAAGCGGCAATATCCGCATCCCCGGTTGTATCGATATAGATTTTGGCACTGATTTCCATCCTGCCGGACTTGCTGTGACAGATTACCTTTTTAATCAATCTGTCTTCCGTTACAACATCAATGGCATAGGTCCAGTACAGGATAGCTGCACCCGCCTCCAGTACCATCCTTTCCAGCATAAATTTGCCTTTCTCGGGATCAATGGCCGGAAGATGCGGGCGCCGGTACAAATCTCCCTCGGCTTCCAGCCTGTCCAGAAATTCTTTGCAAAATCCTTCGACCATCCCTGCCACCCCGGTCACATAACCGTTTGTGGCCAGCCCGCCCAGTGTTCCCTGGCTGTCAATAAGCAGTGTTTTCAACCCTGCGCGGGCAGTGGTAACGGTAGCGGCCACGCCGGCTACCCCTCCACCAACGACCAGAACATCCACATTATATTTTTTTGCAGTCACTTTCTCTGTTCCTCCCTTATAAACATTTAGGTTTTATTCAGTTCTTTCCCGGTTTCCCAAAGCCGGAGTTCTCATTAACCCTCTTTACCCAAACTCCGGCAATTCAATGCCGGCACTTGCAGCTACTGCATAACCGGCAGGAATCTACAAAGGATAATAATACGAAGAAGAGCTTCTTAATCTACGGCTTGCTGGGCTGGATACTGGAAATTATCTGGACAGGGCTTGGCTCGCTTTTTGCCGGCGACTGGCGGCTTGTCAGCAGAACATACTTATGGATGCTGCACATCTACGGCCTGGCAGTTTTCATGGAGCCTGTTTACCGCAAAATTACCGGTTGCCGCTGGTTTTTTCGCGGCCTGATCTGGGCTTTTATTACCTTTGCCATTGAGTACTGCAGCGGCTGGTTGCTAAAAAACCTGACCGGTCATTGCGCCTGGAACTACACAGGTGCCGCCTATAATATAAACGGAATAATACGCCTGGATTATGCCCCGCTCTGGTTTGCAACAGGGTTGCTTTTTGAAAAGGTCTATGAATATTTAGAGCAAAATAAAAAACGGTTAAAATACTTGGATAATTGCAGAGGATATTAACAGCGAAGGATAGAATTTACATTAGACTGCGCTGCCTGCTTGGACACCTGTCTGCAGCAGCAAAGAAAATCCGGTGACTGCGAAGCGGGGGAGATAAGAGGTGTTTTTAGAAAGGACAGTTTCCGATTCGAGGACGGTTTTGTCCCAGATAATGCTTATCAATATGGCCAATCCTGCCGGCAACATACACGGCGGGGAAATCTTGAAAATTATGGACTCCGCCGCCGCCGCCGTGGCAAAAAGGCACTGCCGCAGCAATGTGGTCACAGCCAGGGTAAACGAACTGGAGTTCATGATTCCCGTCCATGTCGGCGACCTGCTGATCTGCACTGCCGAAATGGCCTTTGCAGGCAGAACATCTATGGAAATTCTCGTCACTGTGGAAGTGGAAGACCTCTACAGCGAAGAGCCTCCCCGGGCAGCATTGACGGGGTATTTCACGGTTGTGGCCATTGATGAACAAGGCAAGTCGAAGCCGGTGCCCCGCCTGATACCGGAAACAGAGGAAGAAAAGCAGCGTTACGAGGAAAGAAAGCAAGTATACCTGGAGCGCAAAAGAAAACTGGCTGCCAAAAAAGAGTCTCTGCCAAAATAATTAAAAGAAAACAGCCTGTTCTGAAAGCCGGCCATGTGCCGGTTTTTTACAGGGTGTCGCCGTTCTTCCGGCCACTGGCCAAAGCTGCAGCAGCAGACTTGACTGCCGTCTTTTTATAATCACTGTTCCAGCGGTTTACGGCAAAATAATCAAAAATTAGGGCACCGGTATGCCTGCAAAAGCGTTCCAGCTGCTCCAGGCAGGTTAAAAGCCCGTTCCCCGACCCCCCGGCCGAGGCAACCAGCAAAACCTGCTTGTTCCTTAATACTTTGTCACCGTTGAATTCGCACCTGCGCAGCCTGTCAAGAAAGGACTTTAAAATCTCCGTTGTTTCGCCCCAGTAGACAGGAGTGGCTATAACCAGGGCGTCGGAATTTTGTATCTGTTCCCTGATTTCATCAAAACCATCGGAGCCATAAGTACAGTAATTCTCATCACGGCAGGCACCCCAGCCGCTGCCGCACACCCAACAGCGCTGCAGATTAAAGTCCTTCAGCCTGATTTCCGCAACCGCAGCCCCGCCTGCTTCAATTCCTTCCTTTACCGCCTCAATTACACTCTGGCATAAGCCATCCTTTTTGGGATTGCCGGATAAAACACAAATCCTCATATGCATGCGAGCTCCTTGCTAATTTATCTTAGCATGCGCCGTCCCCCGGCAGCATGCCCGGTTATCTACGCCAGATTTCTCCCCGGTCAAGTCCCCACATATTAAACAGGTCATCATAAAAGCGCGGCCGGGCGAAATCATATTTCATAACATAATTAAACTGCCGGTAGCCGAATCCCATTTTTTCAAAAGCTTTCAGTCCGGCAACCAGTTCGCCGGCTTTGCTCCCCGGCAGGGAAAAAATCATTTCGTCCTCAGCGGCAAAAGCCCGTTCATATTCACCCGGGTCGGGGAAAGTCGCCCGGTATTTGCCGGTTTGTAAAACGGGTACAGTGGCAAAAACACAGGAAAACTCCACTTCAAAGGTACAGTCGGCAATGCTGCCCGTGTCGCAACGGATTACCCAAAGCATACTTCGTAATACTGCCGGATTGGCATACACCAGAATTACATCCGGTATAAATTCGGTTTTCGGGAGCGGAGACAGCAGCATACCCGCGTACCTGCCGTATTCCAGACGCGGAAAAGAATTTTCAAATACCTGCCTGCTCAAAGCAGGGCCTTTGATGAACATTTTATCGTGAACTTCGTCGACACACTTTTTCGTGCATTCCACAAGGCCAAGGGCAATAACAGGCCAGACACACCAGTGGTCTTCTTTGAACATGGCGACAGACCGCCCCTCGCGCCTAACTAGTGAAAAAGCTTGACAGAGTGTCAAATGTTTTCCCAGGTCCCTTTTGGGAAGCAGTGCGTTTTCCGGAGTTTCCCGTTTCTCCAGCATTTTAACGGCAACAGGCATAGTCCGCAGCTTCAGCAATTCAACAAGCTCATTTCCATACTGCCGGTATTTCTCAGGCATCGCCATTTTCAACCCTCCCCGCCGTTATCCTAGCGCTTCCAGATTTCTCCCTCATCCAAGCCCCACATTTTAAACAAATTGTTGTAGAATTCGGGACGGGGAAAATCCAGTTGCATTTCCATCTGCAGCTGCCTGTAGCCAAAGCCCATTGCCGAGAGAACCTGCAGTCCGGACATTAATTCTTCGAGCTTGGCGGCGGAAAAAATCATTTCTTCTTCAGAAGTCAGACCCCTTTCATATTCGCCCGGGTCAGGAACGGTTATGCGATAGCTGCTTTCTTTTTTAATCACGGGAACGGTAGAAAAGACGCATGAATCTACACCGTCAAAGGCACATTCCAAAAGCCTGCCGGTTTTGTATTTAACGGCCATCAGCATGCTCCGCAGCTGTGACGGTTTTAAATAAACAAGAATTAAATCAGGAATAAAACCGGCGGTGTCCAGGGGCGCCAGGGAAAAACCGATATACTTGCCGTATTCCAGCCGCGGGAATGACTCTTTGAAAAATTCCTTTGCCTTCTCCGGATCTTCAACAAAGTTTGCCGTTACAGTCTGCTCGTAATAAGCTTCCCCCTCTTTGAATTCCACCAGCCCAAAGGCAATCAGCGGCCAGACACACCAGTGGTCTTCCTTGAGCATGGTAAGTGCCGCCCTCTCGCGGCGGACGGCGGCAAAAGCCTGGCATAAGGCCAGGTGCTTGCCCCAGTCTTTTTTAGGCTGTATTGTTCCGGAGGGGATTTCCCTTTCATTCTTCAGCATTTTCATAGCAATGGGAGCATGACGCAGAAGCAAAAGTTCTGCCATTTCCTTGCCGTATTTGTTATAGTCTTTAACCGTTAGCGTCATTTTGCCTGCCCTCCTTTTTTTCTCTTCTCCACATAATATTCGGCAGCAGCCAATTCTGAACTATTTGAGCTGTTCAACAAAAAAGAGGTTATTCCTGCAGTTGGCATGATAAAAAAACTCAAGTCATCTGACCTGAGTTTGCTGCATAAGGCAAAAACAATCACTCATTATAAAGAATAAGTATAAAAAATGCCACCCTGCCCCCGCCTGCGTTATAAGTCATTTTCAGGTTCAGGGACATGCGCACCACATCTATGCCGCTGCCTTCCAGCGAGTACTGTATTTCGCCGGGAAAACGGCACGGGTTGCCTTCTACTGCCGCACAAACCCGGCATTTAGTACACGGTCCCGCTCCTAAAATCAATACATCACTATTGGCAAGAAACCTGCGCAGCTTTTTTATAGTTCTGTCCACAATCTTCAAAGGATCATCCCCGTTGCCTGAAACAATGGAGACGATTTTCGAAACAAGAAAGGCTTTGCTGCACCTGAAAATCCTTGCCTTTATCTCTTCTATACTGCCGGAATGGGGAGGGCAGCCGTAGTTTCTGCCGTAATTTCCACAGGTATTTCTGGAACATTGCTCCAGGACTTCCCGGGAAAAAACGATATCACCGGTTGCAATCTCCCTGTATTCATCACAACCTACTTCACTGATGGCACTGATTATTTTTTCTCTGCTCATTGCTATCCTTTCTGTCTGCCGTTTTTTGCCTGCCGGTTCTGCCAAAAGATTTAGCAAAGAAGGCAAGCGTCTCTCGGTTTGATTATACCCCAAATCATGGTTTTCGCTTGCCGTTACAGGACAGGGCAGTATTTTATTTTCCGCGCTCCGCAAGCGGTATGTACTGGCAATCAAAGGGACCGGTGTAAACGGCACGCGGCCTAAAAATTCGGTTGTTCTTGAGATATTCCAGGGTTCTTGCCGTCCAGCCGGCAACCCGGCTCACGGCAAAAATAGGTGTGTAGGCATGAGGTTCAATGCCAAGGGACAAGTAAACAAGACCGGAATAGAAATCAACATTGGGAAAAACTTTTTTCTTTGCTCCCAAACGCTGAATCACTTCTTTTTCCAGTTCCGCCGCCACCTCATATAACTTGCGGGCTTCCGGATTTTCTTCCGCCAGCCTTGCAGCCAGGGGGCCGAGAACACGAGCCCGGGGGTCGTACGCTTTATATACACGGTGGCCAAAACCCGGAATCTTCTGCCCGGCAGCCAGCTTTTCCGCAAGCCAGCTTTTTACCCTGTCCGGGCGACCGATTTCTTTCAGCGTCCTGATAACATCCTCATTGGCGCCCCCGTGCAGGGGGCCGTTTAGTGCGGCAATGCCGGAGCCGACGGAAAAGTAGATATCGGAAAGGGTAGAAGCCACGACCATGGTGGCAAAAGTACTGGCATTCATGCCATGGTCGGCATGCAGAATCAAGGCCGCATCCATGATCTTTGCTTCCAATTCCGAGGGCTTTTTGCCCGTGAACATATAAAGAAAATTGGCTGCATGGCCCAATTCGGGATCAGGCTCAAGCGGTTTTTTGCCTTCCCGCAATCTGTAAACTGCAGCAACAATGGTCGGCATGGCTGCAATCAGGTGGTAACAGGCATGGAGGCTGTCTTCTTTTAAGAGTTCCGAATCCTGTTCCTTGCGGGTAAATTCATAAATTGCCCTCTCCTCCCCGGTGGGGAATTTTTCCATGGGGATGGAATCTTCATCGGCGCTGATTGCCGTTGTAATGCTGGGACGCCCTTCAACGGTATCGGTTACTGTAACTTTCTGCCTTAAAAAAAGAATTCCCAGCCGCAAGGCCGCCATATCATTTAAACCTTCAATACCGGAAGCCGCCAGCTGGCGAATGGTTTTCTGCGCAGACCGGTACGTAATAAGCCGCCGCTTATACTCCTCCAGTTCTTTTTTCTCCGGAAGATACCCGTGCAGAAGTAAAAAAGAAACTTCCTCATAACTGGAATAGGCACAGAGGTCAAATATATTATAACCGCGATAAAGCAGTTTCCCGGCCGTGCCGTTAACATAACCGACCGCGCTTTCACAGGCAATGGCCCCCTCAAGACCGGGGCCTACCGTACAACTAACCGGCCATTCGATTTTTTGAGTAAACTCGGGTTCTCCGATGTTTTGCGTTTCTTCCTCGGCCTTACGGGACGCTTCAAGGATTAGAGACTGAATATCCATCCATAACTACCACCTTTCCCACACATTAAAAACCCCATCCCGGCATTCGCTGCCGGGAACAGGGACATAATTTTTTTAAAATATTTGTTCTTATTCTGCAAAGATTTTGTTTTTCCCCCTTTGCCGGGCAAAATTTTTCCCTGCAAGCCTGCCGGAACGATTAAATCTGTCTTTTTTAACAGCAAACGGAATAACAAAGCAGTCTGCTGTCAACACTACTTCCGAAAGGAAGTAGTAAAGTGGAAAAAACAACCGTTGCAGTGGAAGAAGGACTGGCGCCAATCAAGAAGTACCTGCAAATGAAGGGATATCTTGTGGTTGACCTGCGGCCGGGGCAAAAGGCGGATGCCGCCGTCGTCCGCAGCATAGACATAAACATGTCTGAAATCAGGACGGTTGTTGCCGAAGGTCCTGTAATTGCCGCCAGCTATCTGCACCCCGAGCTTATAGCGGAACAAATTAAAATGAGAGTGCACTAGCATATCCTTTTTCCCTGCCCAGCCGCGCCGCAGATATTTACTTTTGCCGTAAATTTCTGCGGCTTGTTTTTTTTTGCCTCATCCGGTTCGTCTAATAGCGCAAACAAGATTAATCAAAGGCGGCAAGCTGCATACCGCCGCAAAATGTACAACTTTTCGGCATGATGTTATACACAACTGCAGCAGATATATTATAATAACAATAATAACAGCAAATACGCAATGGCGTAATTCCAAAAAAGGACGAAGAATACTCATGAAAGGGGAGCAGATGATGTACAAATTCAGGCCGGTAACTGACCGCATGAAGCAAATCCGGCAGCAGATTCGCAACAGAGTTATTCAGTACGATGCAGAAAGGGCTCTTATTATCACTGAGTCCTACAAAAAAAATGAAAATGTTGTGCCCATTATAAAAATCCCGCTGGCCACCTATGATATCTGTTCAAAGATGACCGTCCGGGTTGAGGATAATGAAATTTTTGTCGGCAATTTGGGGAAACATTTCCTCGGCTCCTGCATCTACCCGGAATGGAAAAACGGAGAATGGATTCTCGATGTGATCGAAAAGGGAGAATGGACCCTGCGGGAAGACGGACTTTATCACAATCCTGACGATGAGGAAATCAGGCTCTGCATCGCACCGGAAGATGTGGAAGCCCTGGCTTCCATCAGGGAATACTGGCGGGGAAGGACAATAGGAGAAACGGCTGAAGCCTGGCAACCGGACGGCTATGAAGAATTCGTAAAGCTGCAGGCCTCCAGCTATGGCATTATGCCCATCATGATGATCCCTACCGGCCATCTCACACCGGGCTATGAAAAAATAATTAATGTCGGCTACGGCGCCATCCGCAAGCAGGCCCAGGATTGGATAGACGCCCACAAAGGCAATCTGATGGGGGAGGATATGGATAAATACATGTTCTACAAATCTGCAGTTATTGCCTGTGACGCAGCCTCCATTATGATTAAGCGGTACGGCGAAGCCTGTCTGGCAAAGGCAAGAACCTGCCACGATGAAGAACGGAAAGCGGAGCTGGAAATGATGGGCGAAGGGCTGCTGTGGATTTCCGAAAACCCTGCCCGCACTTTCTGGGAAGCCTGCCAGGCAGTTTTGATGTACAGGCTTTTCCTGGCTATGGATGCTCCCCACCCGGCCATAGCTCTCGGCCGCTTTGACCAGTATACCTGGCCGTTTTTGAAGGCAGACCTCGAAGCCGGCCGCCTTACCCTGGACAAAGCCCAGGAAATTGTGGATGCCTTTTTCCTGAAAGCCAACTGTTTTTATACCGGAGGTCCCGGGAGGCTCGTGGAAACTACCGGCGTTGGCAATACCTACCAGCATACCACTATTGGAGGAGTTGCCCCTGATACCGGTGAAGACGCCGCCAACCCGGTAACATATATGGTTCTGGAAACTATGGGGCGTCTCATGCTTCATGACCCTACTATTTCCCTGCGTATAAATAAAAACACTGCCGACGAACTCTGGGATTGTGCCATTGAGACCAGCAAACTGGTCGGCGGGCTGCCCCTTTTCCAAAACGACGAAGTTATCATCCCCAGCCTTGTAAAGGAATTGGACTTTGAACTCAGGGACGCCCGCGATTACAGCCTCATTGGCTGCCAGGAAATTGTCGGCTCCGGAAATGACTATCCGTCCGGCAACGGCATGCATGCACCCCATGCCAGCATCCATTACGGAGTAGTGCTTGTCATGGCCCTTAATAACGGGATAAATCCCTTTAACGGCCAGCAGGCAGAACTGAAAACAGGCTATCTCTACGAAATGAAGTCTTTTGAAGAAGTAAAAGCCGCATTCCGGGCCATATGCGAATACATTCATAATTGGCATGTAACAATGAATAATTACACCGAATACCTGACAATGTATCATGCACCCCACGCATCACTGTCCATCTCCATAGAAGGCTGCATGGAATCAGGCAAGGATTGCGTCTGCGGCGGGGCAAAATACAACTCCTACGGCGGTACTGCCACCGGACTGGCAACGATAGCCGATTCTCTGACCACCATTAAATACATGGTTTTTGACAAAAAGCTCTGTACAGCCAAAGAACTTTATGATGCCGTCATGGCCAACTGGGAAGGTCATGAAATACTGCGGCAGCGGATTTTAAACGAGGTACCCCACTTCGGCAACGGCGATCCCTATGCCGATGAGCAGATGAAATGGGTCTGTGACCTCTACTATGAACTATGCCGCCAGTGCTACAGCACCAGATCCAAGGTCTACAAGGCAGGCCTCTACGGAGCGGCGGACCACATTGCTCAGGGCTATCATACCTGGGCTACCCCCGACGGCAGGAAAACGGGAGAACCCCTGGCAGACGCCGCTTCTCCGGCCCAGGGCAGGGACAAAAACGGACCGACCGCCGTATTTAACTCGTCTCTCTGCTATGACCAAACCCGCTACATGGACGGTATTGCTCTCAATCTTCGCATTCACCCGGCGGCAGTCAACACTGAAGAGGCTAAAGCCGCACTGCGCGATATGACAAAGGCTTATTTTGAAGACGGCGGCATGGAAGTACAGTATAATATTGTCAGCGCCGATGTGATGAGAGCCGCTCAGAAAGACCCGGACAGCTACCGCGACCTGGTGGTCCGGATTGCCGGGTACTCGGCTTATTTCGTCGAGCTAAATGAAGACCTGCAAAACGATATTATCAGAAGAACAGAAAACTTCCTTGGATAGACAAGCAAACGGCAAGTAAAGAAAAAGGACCTGAAAGGCTTTTGCCTTTCAGGTCCTTTTCCCTTATAAATTAACCTTTAACTAATTCCTTAACTTTAACGGCAGCTGCGCCGGCATCGCGGGCATAGGCGTCGGCACCGATTTCATCGGCAAACTCTTGGGTAATGGGAGCTCCGCCGACAATGATTTTGAAGCCTGTCAGGCCGCTTTCCCTGATCGCCTTGACCGTATCCCTCATTGCCGGCATTGTTGTTGTCAGCAGGGCTGAAAGGGCAACAATGTTAACATCGGGATTGGCTCTGATTGTTTCAACAAATTTCTCGGCAGGCACGTCCACACCCAGGTCAATCATTTCAAAACCTGCACTTTCTATCATCAGAGCAACAAGATTTTTGCCGATATCGTGAAGGTCTCCGGCAACGGTACCGATAATGCACTTACCCAAAGCCGGTGCGCCTTCGCCGGCCAGCTCCGGCTTCAAAACTTCAACGCCCTTCTGCATGGCTTTTCCGGCAATAAGCATTTCCGGAACAAAAATTTCCCCCGCAGAAAACTTGTCCCCGACAACTTCCATAGCATCAATCATGACGGCAAGAATCTCGTTGGCTTTATGCCCCGCGTTCAATGCCTCCTGGACCAGGTCGCCCACGACTTTCGTCTTCCCTGCTTCCACAGCAGCTTTTACAGCTTCCGGTTTTGACATTGTATTTTCCTCCTTTTCTACTTTCCGGTTTATTTATTTAAACATTTCTTTGCTCATGCGGTCAATCTCTTCGGATACCGTCTCATAGACCCCGGGATATACGCTCATCGGCAGCCCCATGGTTGTGGAAGGAATAAAGTATTTTGTCCCACACCTTCTGCATGCTTCTTCAACGACTTTACGAACTTCTTCCCTTGACCAGCCTTCTTTATCTACTAAACCGTTGTCTATTTCACCCATGAAGGTAATTTTCTCGCCGTATTTTTCAATCAGTTCCGGTGTGTTGTTGGTTGACAGGCAACCCTGCCAGATATCAATGCCCATTTCAATCATGTAGGGCACCAGGTTTGCCGCGTAGGAATCACTGTGGTGCACAATCAGTTCCACACCGTTTTCTTTATAGAAACCATACAGCTTTTTATAAGCCGGGAGGAGAAACTCCTCAAACATGGCCGGGGACATGAAAGAAGAAATCTGGCTGCCCCAGTCGTCATGCTGAAGGATGCATTCGGGTTGGACATGTTTGACTATTTGTGCGGCATACCTCAGCCTGTAATCGGTTATGTAGTCTATCAGCTCATGCATGGCCTCCGGCTCTTCGTAAAAGTTAATCAGCGTATCGTCCATACCCATCAGATAATGCAGCTGTTCAAAGATGCCGGGAGCGCCAAAAACGGTAAGGAACTGCTCGTTGCGGTCAACCTGTGCCGCCATTGCCTTAATAAATTCCCAGTCTTTATCAGGAACTTCCGTGGGCGGGGCTTTGACAACCTCTTTCCACTTGGTAATATCTTTGAGGACTTTGTGTTCATCGTCATGCACGGGAAAAGCACCGGGCACGTGCTCGGGAAAGACCATGGTTACACCCCAGCCGTTAACAATCGGGGGGGCGCCCTTTTCCGGCTGCGGGCCTGCAAGCTCCATCAGCGGATCACCAAAAACGAGACCGAAAGCCTCATACTGGTTAACAAATCTATCCGGTGTCCCTCCTCTGATAGTTTCTAACAAGTTCTCCCTTTTGGTTAACACATTTACGCCTCCTTTTTGCTTATTATTCTATTATTGTAGGCCTTACTTCTTTTTGCCAAACAGGCCCCGCCGGTACGCCCCTATATATTCCATGCAGTATTCATCCCTGCCCAAAAGGGCTTCCGTGGCATAGATCATCCCCATCAAGTCTTTGTTCAGCGGATCCAGAATAAGGCTGTCCATACCGGCATCAATGGCCAGGACGGCAAAGGCCTGGTTAACCAATCTGCGTTCAGGCAGGTTAAAAGATATATTGCTTATAGCTCCTGTCACATGGATTGTCGGATACTGCCTCTTGATCTCCCTTATTACTTCGACAATCATATTTATACCGTCTTCGGAGGTGCAGAGCATCTCGACCAGCGGGTCAATATGCAGGCGGGAAGGATCAATATTATACTCCTTGGCCCGCTTCATAATTTCTGCAAACACCTCCAGGCGTTTTTCCGCACTTTTCGGTATTCCCGTATCATCACACAGGAGTGCCGCGCATTCCCACTCTGTATTTGCAATTACAGGGAAAACCACATCAATTTTGTCGCCTTCCATGGAAACAGAGTTTACCAGTCCGGGACGCTTGCAAAATTTTAATGCTTCAGCGCACACACGGACACTGGGGCTGTCAACGGCAATGGGTGTATCCGTAACTTCCTGCACCAGGTTGATCAACCACTCCATTGTCTCCAGTTCGCCTTCTTCAACAGAAGCACAGACGTCTATATAGTCAACTCCTGCTTCCGACTGTGCTATAGCCAGATTCTTAATAAAATCTTCGTCTTTTGCTGCAATTGCTTTACCGACGGATGGAATTGATCCATTAACTTTTTCGCCAATAATGATCACTGTTACCTACCTCCATAACAATTTAATTATAGTATACCGCATCCTGCTGCTGTGCACGGCAAATAACCCCTCTTTGCATTATAAGGCATTATTCGCTTTGGGGGCAATTATTCCCTGCCTCTGCAAAACTTTGATGTAAAAAATTAATTATTCTTCTAAAGTTCTTCCGTATGCTATAATAATTATAATACTTTATCTTGCAATTAATCGCAATAAAAAAGGATGTGAAACAATGGAGATAGAATTTCCTTCTTCCAGACAATGCAAAGGTTCTTTCCCCTGGTTGCTGCAGCAGCCGCCCGAACCGCTTGGTGAGCGTCCCGTTACTCCCAGGGAAAATCAGCGCCTTGTCTTTACGGGACAAACACCCTATTGGATGCCTTTATGGATGACGGACAATCAGTATTGTTGGCCCGATGTTGTCCTTGAGCATCCGCCATATGAAGAAGACGGCAAGGACTGGTGGGGAACGGAATGGGTCTGGGTTAAATATGCTCCAAGGGGACGCATTATGGCAGGGGCAATTATGAACCCCAACCCCGAAATGACCAAAGCTGCAAAGGATGAACTTTATCATTATTCATCCGCTTACTATGCTAAAATTCGCAACGGATGATTCCGGCAGGCAGGTGTTTTCTTCTTGAGCACAAAAAACATTCTTTGGACAAGAACCTTTACGCTTCTGTTTCTGACAAACATTTTAATGTGGTCGGGCTTTTCCCTGTTATACTCAACAATGCCTTTATACGCGGAAGATATCGGCTCTCCCCAGTCGCTGATCGGGCTGATTATGGGTGTCTATCCATTGTTTGCCCTGCTTGCCAGGCCATATGCCGGGTATATATATGATGTCGCGGGCAGAAAAAAAGTTTTCCTTTTATCCATGCTGTTGATTACCGTTGCCACTTTCGGCAATATCATAGCCACCACCATTTTAGCTTTAATAATTGCCAGAATGCTGCAGGGATTCTTTTTCGGCATTGCAACGACGGGAGCCGGTACAATTGTGGCTGATATTGTACCGGCAGACAGAAGGGGCGAAGGAGTAGGCTATGCCGGTCTGGGGAGCACCTTTTCCCTGGCCGTAGGACCTATAATCGGTCTCTGGGTAATGAACAAAGCGGGATACACAGCCCTGTTCATCACTTCAGGAACTCTCGTTGCCCTTGCCTTTGTATTGTCTCTCTTTATTTCCTACCCGCAGATCAAACTGGAAAGAAAAAAAATTACTCTGGATAACATCATTGAAAAGCGTGTCCTCTCAGTAGCAGTAATTACTGTCATTTATAGCAGCCTAACCGGCGTGCTGCTGACTTATGTAATTTTGTTCAGCGAAGAAATCGGAATTGCCAACGGCGCCATCTACTTTATGCTCAATGCAGCAGGGGTTGCCGTGTCCCGGCTTTTTGCCGGCAGTATTATGGATAAAAACGGCCCACGCCATGTTTTCCTTGCCGGGATAATTGTTACAATACTTGGTCTTCTCCTTTTGGCCGCCAGCAAGGAAATTATCCTTTACAGTACAGCCTCTTTCATCCTTGGTTTGGGAAGCGGCATTGTTATGCCCACGCTACAGGCCATGGTAATCAATATGGTGCCCGCTGACCGGCGCAGCGCGGCAACTGCTACCCACCTTACCTTTGTTGACATCGGGATCAGCGGCGGTTCCATTGTTATCGGCCTGTTTACCGCCTTTACTTCCCTTGCCGCAATGTTTCTTTTCTGTGCTGTAATGCTCGTCATTCCCCTCCTGCTGTTTAATCTTCATGCCTATAAAGATTATGAGGCCAAAACGGCCGAAGTAAAGGATATGCAGGAACCGGCGGTTACCGGATAATCTGCAAGCGATGCCTGAGCGGCAAGCAAATGTCAGTTTAGCAGTACCGTTCAAAAGGGACGTTATCCCTGAGCGATAACGTCCCTTTTCGTCTGCTTGTAAGTGCCATAATTAACGGTATTTTCATCAGCTTTCCTGCGCCCATTAAAACATGGTTAAAGTGTCAGGACTGTTTTTTTATTCTAATACTGTATTCACCGCCGGTTTCCTTAATTTTAACAACCGTCCAGCCGTTGGACTGAGCTGCCCGGCTGACATTTTCCTTGGCCGTATCGGTATCCACCAGAACTTCCAATTCACCGCCAGTGCTCTTTTTCATCTCGGCAATTGCCATCATTACCGGCTGGGGACAGGACAATCCCCTGGCATCAACAACTTTTCCCATTTTTATCCTCCCCCGTCAATATTTTTTATAACGATTTTTTATAACGCTTTTTCGCGCATGGTAAACCCGATAAACAGGCAGACAACGAGGCCGATTATCAGGGCTGTTATTCCACCGGAGGTTACTCCTGCAGGAGAACTGGCCAAAGAAAAATTATGGGCAAAGGCAGCGCCGGTAAGCATACCCAGAACAAAAACGGCAGCATCCCCGTCACCTTCACCGGACAGGAAGAGCTGACGGCCCGGGCAACCGCCTGCCAAAGCAAAGGCCAGCCCGGCCAACACCATGCCGCCAAAATTCCAAATTTGCATCGTATGGGCAACCGGCTGTCCTTCAAAGCCCGGATTGAACTGTCCAAGGATAAGGTTTGTTACAAAGGCTGCCACTGCCAGGGCAACTATACCGGAAAAAAGGTGCACATGTTTGAACAGAATCAAATCCCGCAGCGCACCCATGGTGCAAAAACGGCTGCGCTGGGCGATAAAGCCTATAATAACAGCTATTACTAAAGAAACAAGCAGCGGGGCATGCATTGACCCGGGACCTTCCTCGCTAAAGAATAAAGAACCGGATTTAAAAAGCACAAGCACCAACAGGCCGGCCATCATCAAAGGGAAAATCCAGCCGGCAGCCGTGTAGGTTTTTTGGGTACGTCCCAGGCTGTAACCGTTCTTGAGAAACAGAACTCCGATCCACACGCCAAAGGCCAGTCCCAGCAGACCAAAGATAGCATTCCAGTCGCCGCCGGCCAGGCGGAGCAATGCGCGCCAGGGACAGCCGAGAAAAATAAGGGCGCCAATCATGGCAAAAAAGCCCAGCACAAACCTGACAATAGGCGCAGAACCGGCCCGGGGTCTGAATTCCTTAAAGGCATAGGCAGCAATAAGTGAACCTATGACAAAACCAATAATTTCAGGCCGTACATACTGGACAATTGCCGCCCTGTGAAGACCCAGCCCACCGGCTGTATCCCGGATAAAACAGGCCACGCAGATGCCCATATTCCCCGGGTTGCCCAGCTTTTGCAATAATGCAGCTAAAACACCGATAATAATACCAACAAGAACAATCCCCTTCCGGGTAGAAAGGAAATTCCTCATTCATCAGCTCCCCTTTTATGTTTACTTGCAACAGCTACATTAATCTTAAGTTTACCGTAAAAAAATGTACAATAGGAAATATCAATTACTTTGGCCTTGGTTATTGTTAATCCTGATACAACAATGTCTTTCCCTCCCAAAGGCTTCCGGATGAAAAAACCGGCGTTATTTTTGCTAACGCCGGTTTCCTTGTTTTATTTTCTTTTAAATATATGCGGCGGCCTTGAAAGCCGACTTGACAGCGGTGGCAATATCTCCGACTTCCGCCGCATCACCGACAACGAAGACCTCCGTTTCCGGCGCACTGCGCCGCAGGGCAAAAGCCACATCTTCTCTGGAAGTCATGCCCAAAGCCAAAAGCACCGTATCGGCGGGGAATTCAATTCTGCCTGAAAGATTCATATTGCTGCAAATGACGCTCTTGTCGGTTACTTCTTCAAGCTTGCAGTTTAAATGTACCGGAATCTGATGCCCTTCTATAAGGTTCATATACTCCATGTAAAGAGCCCGGGAAGCAGCCATGAGCGCGTTTAATTCCGGCGCCATTTCTATTACAGTCACGTCTTTGCCTTTTTGCTTTAGATTAATGGCACATTCAATGCCAACTGCACCGGCTCCGACGATAACAGTCTTTTCCCCGACTTCAATCTCACCCAAATCAGCTTTCGGTGCCCAATGAACATGGGGCTTATCAATACCGGGCAGTTTGGGGATAACCGGTTCTGCGCCGATGGCAATGATCAGGGCGTCATAATTCTCCTTATCAAGCATTTCCTTTGTCGCTTCTGTATTGAGCAGGATGCGGGCGGGGGCTTTTTCGGCCTGACGAACAAGATAAGCCAAATAATCCTTCATATCAATTTTAAAGGAAGGAGCGGCGGCGGCAACTACATTCCCGCCAAGGCGGCCGCTTTTTTCGTAAAGCGTCACATCATGCCCGCGCTCGCAAAGCGTCAGCATCGCCTGAATGCCTGCCGGTCCCCCGCCGACAACGGCCACTCTTTTCTTGACTTCCGCCTTTTTAACTTTGTGGCTGGGAAATTCAACTTCATCGCCCAGATAGGGATTAACGGCACAATTGATGACAGCTGGAACCAGCAGGCGGGCACCGCAGTATTGGCAGCGGAGGCAGGGACGGTGGTCTTCTTCCCGCCCCAGGGCATACTTGCGGGGCATATACGGATCGGCCAGCAGCGGGCGGCACATGGAAACAAAGTCAGCTTTGCCTTCCGCCAGAATCCTTTCAGCCGCATCGATACTCATTATTGAACCGACCGTATTGATCAACAGGTTGGGGAATGCCTTTTTAATGGCAGCGGCATAATGAACATTAAATTCCCTTTCCATCATGTAATTTTGCCACCAGTAACGCATGTATTCAGGAATCCCGTGCAGCCCTGCCGAAACATGCAAGATATCAATTTTCTCCTGAATCAGTTCAATAAATTTCAGGGTTTCTTCGAAATGCATCCCGTCAGGATGAATTTCATCCGCAGAAATCCGGTATTCAATTACAAAGTCTTCACCGCAAAGTTCGCGGACTCTGTCCAAAACCTCAATGGCAAAGCGTGCCCTGTTTTCCAGGGAGCCCCCGTATTCATCCGTACGCCTGTTGTAAAGGGGACTGGCAAATTGTGAAATCAAGTTTCCGTGACCGCCGTGAATCATGCACATTTTAAAACCGGCCCGCTTGCAGCGGTAAGCAGCCATGGCATACTTTCCAATGGTTTCCTTGATTTTGTAATAATCCATAGGCTCTGTAGGAACTGGCTTCCTGCCCGCCTCTTTGGCACGGATGATTTCAACAGGGGGAATCAGCGGTGAGGGAGCAATGGCGGGTCTTCCCGTTTTATCATAGTGAGAATCCAAACCGTTATGGTTAATTTCAAGTGAAGGCTGCGCCCCGTAACCCTGGCACATTTCAACAAAACGAGTCAGCGGTAAAATGCAGTCATCGCTGCTGAGATCCAGCTGGCGCTCTTCGTCATTTGCCTCCTTGATATCAATGACACTGTTCCCGACATCAATAATTGCAGCACCGCCCTCTGCAAAGGGCCTGAAAAATTCAACAAATTCAGGCGTTACCTTCCCGTCCTTGCTGGCAAGGTTGGGAGAAGGAGGTGCAAATTCAATCCGGTTTTTAAAAACCACGCCTCTGACTTTAATTGGTGCAAATACATGCTTGTAGGCTGATCCCATATAAATCTTCCTTTCTTAATTGATGATTAAATTAGTTGCATTTTTTCTGCGGGATAAAGCCCTGGTAGAATAAAAATATTCTCCATTTGTTTGTCAATACCTTTTTTGCATTGCAGGCGGCGCGGCGTAAAAAAACACCGTTTGCTACACGGTGTTTTTTAACTTGCAAATTACCTGGAAACCGGAGAACCAGTGAACAGGCATCATACCCCGGCCATTTGCCTTGCTCTTTGCTTAACCCTGCCCAGTTCCACATTGTCCCTCCTGCGGTCCTGCAGTGACTTAATGGGGTTCGGGCTGTCCTCATAACGGTAATCAATACCTTTCATCTTCTGATGTTCCGCAATAACCCTGTGGCTGGGGACGGAATTGACATTATGGTTTACTGTGCCCTGATACCAGAAGAAAGTATGATTATCCGACAGGTCGTTAACGTTCCAGACAACTTCCCCGTTGCCCGTATTCTCAACTGTTTCGGCAAGCACCTTGCGCAGGTAATCCTTTGTATTATGGAATTTGAGCAGCTTGGGGAAAGTTCCGTTGCCTACCACCTGTTGCCAGTCTTTGTTTTCATGCTGGGCAAGCAGGTCTTTAGCCCTATGCAACTGGGCAATTTCCTGCTCAAGGTGCATTTCCCAAATCGATTTAATTTGCGGATCCACTTCATCCAGATAGAAGGAATAATAAAGATAGCATTCGTTATACTTGTGCAACAGGAGTGCTTCCAGCCAGGTACAGCTTGGATCAATTAAAGCGCCGTATTGAGTTACATGAACTTCTTCTACCATGGCAATTTCCTGGTAAAGCTGCCGCCCCAGGTCGTTGTAATATGTAGGTCCTATGTTCATATAAAAATTCATTGTTTGCTGCTCTGCGGCTGTAATGGTTAAAATATTAAGCTTTGTACGGATATCGGCATTACGGAAATTAATATACCTCCTGACGGTATCACTCGGATGCCGGTGGTGCGATATTGTCGGTCGTGCCGGCATGATTTCCACATATTCCTTTACCAGTTTCTGCGCAGGAATATTTTTATCCAGATCCATTAAATTGGCGTAGCGATACAAGTGGTCAAAATCCTCCAGCAGGGCAAGGTCCAGAGTTTCCTTGACATAGAAATCCGGCTCATTTTGCGCAAGCCAGGCTGTTAAATCAACTGCAACATGCTCATAACCAATGGTGGTTTCCAGCGGTGTTTCACCAACGGGCGGCAGCCAGTTAATCCGTTTCTGCTGCAGCTGGTCGATGCGGCGGATAAAGGCTATATCGCGCCGCAGTTCATTGTCCGTACAGTGGCGGTGAAACTGGTGAGAAAACAGTACAGATTCAATTTCAATGCCATTCATAAGGATGATGCGTACTTTTGTGTAGGGATCCGCCGTATGCTTGTCATATGTTTTTGAATATAAGGAATCCCAGTTACCAATGGCATCTCCAAGCAGTATCGGCTTTTGTTCAAAAGGGTTAAACATAGGCAGTCTCCTTTCATTATTTATCTTTTTCATTATTCCAAGTTTCACAAAGTCTATGCAAAGATTACAAAGAAAAAAGCAAACGGTAAAAACACCGTTTGCCTGTTTCCTCTTCTCCTGTCTCAATTTCCGTGCCTCCGGCACACTTGTTGTGCCAAAAACCAGTTTATAGAATTGGCCTGAACAAAAAGTGGCCGGTTTTCACGCCATAGGCAGGTATAAGTTTTTGTGCAATCAGCTCCCGGTTCAGCAAAAGCCTGATAACCACCTCAATTTTTATCTCCCGCTCACGAGTTAATAAAAAGGTAAAAATCAACAAAATGCAGAGTGATTTCGTCTTTTAACCTGTTTGACGAGCCGGAAAACTGCTGAAATACAATCAGTACTTCCAGATCCCCCAGGCGCTCAAAATAGCTCATTTTCTCCCTTGGCAGCGTTTCTGCCTTATCCACATTATCCCGCCACAGGGACTGCACAATTTCTGCAATATTTTTGCTGTAGACCGTCTTGCCCGCGAGATTAATTTCCAGCCGGTGATCCTGCGGAAAATAGGAAACCGCAATATTATCTGCAACACCCGACAGGTAGCTGACGGAGGTGATATGCATGAAATAAGCAAAATCTGCAATTTCCCAGACGGCATCTTCCTGTTTAAGAAAACAGCGGAAATAAACATCGCTTTCATCGGGAGGATAGGCGTAAGGATCCAGGGGAAACCCAAGCAGATCTTCGACCTGAGGTATGGTCTCAACACCTTCAGGCAGCGCCCTCAGGTGCTGTAATCCATAATGCCGGTTAAAATATGTTACAATCGAGCTTAATTCCCTGCGTTTTTCCGCCTGCAACTCAGTTGCGGGCTTGATTATTTCCCCGTTCAAAAGCAAATTATTCTCTGCCGCTATTTTTTCAAAGCGGCGATTTTGGCTGCCCATGGCAACGGAGTAGCTGCTCCAGGGACCGAAAACAGACAGCAGCGCCACCAGGGCCAGCGCAACAGGCAGATAAAGATTTTTGGGCTTTTTGGCAATGATTAAATAAAGCATGGAACCTGCAACCCAGATACCCGCTGCCAGTACAAAATACCTGTTTTCCGTAATACCGTAAGCCCTGATCCTTACCCACATGGCCGCAAACATTAACAGCAAAAGCGGCAGAAGCAGCAGGGGGAAACAAGCGCTGAATGTTTTTGTCCATTTGTTTAAACGGCGCAGAGGATATATGCAAAAGATTACAAGTGTGCAAAGCAAAGCATACCAAAGAACAAGATGAGACACCATCACATCCGGCCACTGCCGTGTCACCAGTATTTTTAAAAAGTAAATGTACAGGATTACACAATAAGCGGCAATCAGCGGCAGCATAATATAGCTTAATAGTGATTTAACTGTTGGCGGATAGCTTTCATGTTCCAACTCCCGGTCGCCATCCGGTATATCCGCCAGGAAAAAGGCCGGGGCAAAAATTCCGGCAACTATTGCCCAGATATCAAAATAAAAAGCCCCTAAAATTTTGATATCAAACAGGTAGCCAATTGTCGCCAGCATGGCAGACAGCCCCGCAAAAAGGATGACTGAAAACAGGTAAGTGACAAAGAAGCTGACAGCCAGCCTGATTACATAGAGCTCATAATTTTGTTTGCGATTAAGGTAAGGAATGAAGGTAAAAGCCAGAAAAAGGGCGAAAAATACCGCTATATAACGCGTTACGGCAACCATACCGAAGTCCGGCAACAGATAAAAATAGTAGATTACCAGGGCTGCAGCTACTGCAAGATAAATAAGTACCCTGGCAAGCTTTCGAATATCAGGCACTCTTTCATAAAACACCCTGATACAGAGGGAAAGGGGAATTCCCAACGCCAGCACTGCAGCCAGCCGCAATAAATACTGCAGGGTATCCCCGTCTGTATAACCGTAGTTGCAATGATTGTAGACAATCAGTACCACTACAGTGACAGCGCACATCAGCAAGGTTTCAGGAAAACGGTTTAGCCCGGAATGAAGCTTGGATATCAGAGTTTTAGCCCACAATAGAAGTTTTTTGCGCTTCTTTTCCACGGATTATCACCTCACATTAGTGATTTAAGCATCTCATATGAAAATGAAACATGCAAGCGGCAAACTCATCTTCTTGCTTTATTGCATGATACGATTTATACTAAAATTAATAATATTTTTATTATCAAGTCAACGGGAAAGAAGGGTTATTCCATGCAAGTTATAAAGAGAAATGGAAGCATTCAGCCCTTTGATATTAATAAGGTGTTGTTAACGGTGGAAAGAACTTCTGACGAGGCAAAAACACCGCTGACAGCATCGGACCTTAGGAATATCGGTAATGTTGTAACAAATAAGCTTAAAAATAAAGCTTCTGATTATGTTCACGCGACCGAAATTAAAACTGTGGTCATAGAAACACTTCAGGAAATGGGCTTTGCATTTATTGCCAAGCATTATAGCGAACCTGAACGTCATATTTAAGTCCGGTTCAACTATAAGCTAATCCGGGGAGATGTTCCCTGGATTTTCTTATTTTTCCTACGGCCGTAAATCCGTGCACTTTTATACGTGTTTGTTTGTGTACGGCAACAGTTCTCCGCTTTGCCGTGTGTCCGGCCGGAAACGCTTCCAAAAAATTGCTTTTTTGCTTAGACAAACGGAAATTTTTGGATAATGTATTATACCATTGGCTGGCAATCAAAGCAATTCTTCTCCACTGTCCTCTTTTACAGTCTGCAAAACCAACGCTGTAGAAATGCCATGATTTTATCAGGGGAATGAAAAGCAACAAATTTTTTACCGGTTGCTGCCCGCAGCAGGAGAATATAATCCGGAAGTCGTAAACGTTAATAACAATAAAGAAAATGAAAAAGGAGAAGTGAAAAAATGGCATACCCCAAGTTTGATGAAAAAGAGTTGAAAGTTGTCGGAGAGGTTCCTAATTTTATGGGTCCTCCCACACCCCTCTATGATTTTCCGGTCAGCAGGAAGGAAGCCTATATTGCCACCATGAAAAGAAAACCAATCTGGCAAATCACGGATATTGAGTCGCGCATGGTCTGCCCGAAAGCTAACCCGGACAATATTGCCCGCGCCTTTGTTTTTGAAGACACGCCCATACCGCCGGAACAAGGCGGCGGCAAAGATATGTTTGGCATAGAATGGGTCTATGTCCCCGTTGCCGGCGGCTCAATGGTTAAACCGGGCAATCCCTTGCTAAAAGATGCCAACGAATGGAAAGAAAAGCTGGTCTGGCCCGACATTGACAGCTGGGACTGGGAAAGCAGTGCTAAAAATATCAACTTATCCTCGTCAGATCAGTTTAATATGGCCTGGTTCCTTAACGGCTGGTTTGAAAGACTGATATCCTTTATGGATTTTGATAACGCCGTTGTAGCATTGATTGATGAAGATCAGAAAGATGCGGTAAAGGAACTTTTTGACAGACTCTCCGATTTATATATCAGAATAATTGATAAATATCTAGAGTATTTTCCGGGAATTGACGGGTTCTGCATCCATGATGACTGGGGTGCCCAGAAGGACACCTTCTTCTCACCCGACACCGCCATGGAAATGATTGTCCCTGCCATGAAAAAAGTAACCGATTACCTGCATTCCAAAGGATTAATTGCTGAACTCCATTCCTGTGGCATGCTGGAAAAACAGGTTCCCTCAATTATCGCAGCCGGCTGGGATACCTGGACTCCCCAGGCAATGAACGATACGCAAAAAATATATGAACTTTACGGTGATCAGATTATTATCGGCGTTATTCCGGATAAATTCCCTCCCGATGCCAGTGAAGAAGAACAGCGGGCAGCGGCGGCAGCTTACGTTGAAAAATTCTGCCGGCCGGGGAAGCCGTCCCTGTTCAGCTATTACGGGATGGAGCTCTTAACCCCCGCATTCCGGGAAGAACTCTACAAGCGGTCCAGGATTAAGTACAGTGAAATTTAAAATACACTAATCCGGCAAGCCGTTGTCTGCATTGCTCCGGTATTTGATGTATCTGCAGCTTTTTTTGGAGAATAATAAAAAACGCAGGAATTTCTTAGATGTCGGAGAATTTATACAGTAAATAATAACAGGAGGGAAAACAGTGTCAAAACTTATTAAGGTAATTAACCCAACACCCGCATCACTGCAAGAAAACAAAGGAATTTTTGCTGCAGCGGAACTGGCCAGGGAGTCTTTAGCCAAGCGCCTGGACACCCTGGACGGCAAAACTATTTATCTGGTAGATATCGGCTATGGCGGCAGCTATAAATTTATGCAAGCCCTGGAGCGCTGGTTCAAAAAAAATATGCCCTCTGTTAGAACAGTGCGCAAGCGCAAAAGCGGCAGTGCCATAGCGGATGATTCCAATGAACTCTGGGAAGAAATAAAGGCCAAAGGGCATGCCGCCGTTGTCGGCGTAGCCGGGTGAATAGGCTGCGTACCAGCGGTCGCTGAGTGCTGTATTACACTGGAAAAAGATTACGGTATCCCCACTGTTCCCATGACAACAGAGGCCTTTATTTCCGTGGTCAGTGAAGACCGTAAAGCCGGCTTCGTACCCTTCTTATTTACACCGCATCCTGTTATCGGCATGACGGATGAAGCCCTTGACGGCTATGTTGTCGGCAACAACCCGGATACCGGGCTGTCTCTAATTGAGGACATTATTGACAACCTGACTAAACCCGTTGATCCCGCTAAATTGAAGTTTAAGGGTGCGATTGTCGAACAGGACCTTGAAGGCCAATTCTTAAAGCCGGACACGGAGGAAAACCTGCAGCAGTTCTTTTATGAAATGGGCTGGACGGACGGCCTGCCGATTGTCCTGCCCACCGAAGAGCGTGTGCAGGAAATGCTTGCTGCCACATCCGCTTCGCCCGATGAAATCGTCGGTGAAATGATGCGTTTCGATATCCGGGGAACGGTGCAATACACCGTTGCCAACGTGGCAACCATTGCCGTCATGGCCGGTGCCAAGCCGGAGTACTTCCCCGTTATTCTGGCAACAGCCGCCTCCCAACTGGAAGCCATCCAATCTTCCACCTCCAACTGGTCGGCAATGCTGCTGGTAAACGGCCCCATCCGCAAAGAAATCGGCATGAACTCCGGTATTGGCGCCCTTTCTCCCGGCAATATGGCCAATGCTACCATCGGCCGGGCCTGGACATTAATGTCTACCTGCTGGGTTGATATCAGACCCGGTAAAAACATGTGGTCGTCCCTGGGCAGCAGCCTTAATTACAATAACAACTGCTGTGCGGAAAACGAAGAAGCCAGTGTCTGGGGGCCTTTTCACGTACAACAGGGCTTCCGTAAAGACGAAAGTGTTGTCAGCATCTTCCGGGGCTGGGTTTTTATCAACAGCGCCGGTACGGCATCAAAGCGCTCCATAGGAGAGGAAATGTGCTTGGAATTAAGTACCATGCCTCCCACCATGGGCAGCGTTACAGTTGTCATGGACCCGGGGATTGCCAGGATGCTGAAAGAAAACGACGGCTTTGCCACCAAACAGGATTTCAGCCGCTGGCTGTCCGAAAATGCCAAGATGCCCGCCGGCCGCTACTGGGATTTCGACCATGTGGACTGGCTGGTCAAACCGCAGGCCATTCAAGGGATAGAGCCCTTTGCTACTTTCCTGAAGAAGGATCGCGACGAGCTGATTACCCCTTACTTTGACCCCAACAGGATTAACATTGTTGTTGTCGGCGGAGATACCAACCCGCTGTGGAAAATATCCGATTACGGTTATACCCGCAGTGAATCCGTCGATAAATGGCGGCCGGCCAAGAGCAGCGGCGGCATAGAATGTGCCGACGGTTCATGCGGACTCCCCGACGAAATAGAATGTGCCGACGGTTCATGCGGACTCCCAGATGAATATAATGAAGCCGATTATGACTGATTTAACTGTTTACTTGGACCGGCAATGCCGGTCCTTTTTTTTGCTTTTTTTTCTTTACGGCCCATATTTGGGCACGCTGTAAAGCCAGCCCTTTGCCTTGCCGTAGCGAATAAAATCATCTATTTTTTCAATTTCCTGCAGCAATATTTCAGACACAATTCCCCGCAGGCGGTGGTTGATTGAAAAACGTTTGAAAGCCCTGACATGCAGGGCTGCAGCCCCCTGCATTCCCAAAAATGTCATGCGGAAGATATGAGAATCCTCGAGCAATTCCTTTTTTATAAACTCCGCTGTCACGTCGGCGGGGCGCTTCGGCATTTGTATCCCGAAATACATCAATTCATCTTCCAAAACTTTTATCTGCTTTTCCAGCAGTTTTATCCCCGCACTTATTATTATCTTGAATTCCTTGTCATGCACCATGCTTTCCGTAGTCTGGGTAAAACGCAGCGTATCACAGCGGTAGGTCAACAAATCCCAGAGCCCGCCCGCCTCGCCGCAGTGTATTTTTTCATTGTTACCCGCAGGAATATGTTGATACGCTGGAGGCACCCCCACAAAACCCCGGAGGGAGAAATACTTCATTAACTTATTAACACCGCCCAGCTTGCTGATAAACATTTTATGCAGCTTTTTCCGCAGCCGGTCATTGGTAGCCATTCCTAAGATTATCGCCCCGGTCACTTATGTGTTCACGTTGAAATGCATGAATTAAGTTCAATATATCCGGGTTGGATTCAAAAAAATCAATAAGATTATCAATCAGTACACACAATTTCATTTGCCGGCAGCCCCAGGATAAAAGCCATCAAAATATAACCGTCCAAGCCTATCAAGCGGGCATCACTAAACCGGCGGGTGCGGCAATTGCCACTGCCCGGCCAAGAACAAAATGTCAGTCTTTACAATTTTACCAATATGCAAAAAAGGCTTAGACCAAAAGATTTTCAGCAAGTCCAATTGACCGGAAACTGACTGTCATAGTATAATTAACATAATACATAATAAGGAAGCGAAAGCAAAAGGAGGTACATATGAAAGACTTAAAGGGTAAAACTGCATTTATCACCGGTGGAGCAAGCGGCATAGGGCTCGGCATCGCTAAAGCATTTGCCAAAGAAGGCATGAACATTGTCATCGCCGATATACGGCAAAAAGCCATTGATGAAGCGCTGCCTATTTTCAAGGAAAATGGCTGGCCGGCACATGGTATCCAGCTTGATGTCACCGACCGCGAAGCATATGAAAGAGCAGCCGATGAGGCAGAAGCCAAGTTCGGGAAAATTCACGTGCTGGTGAATAATGCCGGTTTGGGCGTTCCGGAAGGGCCCGTATGGAATGTTTCCTACAAAGATGTGGACCTGATGGTTGATGTTAATCTCAAAGGTGTCTTAAACGGCATCATGGTAATGGTTCCGCGCATCATGAAGCACGGGGAGGGCGGACACATAGTCAGCACCGCTTCCAAGGCAGGGCTTATCCCCGTCCCGGGATTTACGCTGTATAATTCCACCAAGCGGGCAGTGATTGCAATTATGGAAACCCTCGCCTCGGACCTTGCAGGCCAAAATATCGGCTCCAGCGTTTTTTGTCCCGGTCCGTTCCAGAGCAATTTGGGCATGTCAACGGCCGAAATCCGCGAACAAATGCTGGGAGAAAAACTGCCGCCGCCTGCAGCGCCGCCCCCACGGGAAGAAGGGCAGGCTGCGCCGCCTCCGGTTGATTTTAGCAAACTTGTCCGGACTGCCGAAGAGGCCGGCGAGCGGGTCCTGCGCGGCGTAAAACGCAACGATCTGTATATTATTTCACATGTGGAGTTTAAAGAAGGCTATCGGGCTCAGGCAGAAGCCGTCCTGCGCGCCTTCCCCGATGACCAGCCTAATGAAGACTTCAAAAAATTCTTCAGCATGCTGACATACAATCCCATTTACGAAAAGCAAACCCAGGTTCCGGCCTTTAAAAAAGAATCCTAGCACTCAAAAAAAGCGGGGGACACCTCACGTGTCCCCCGCTTTTTTATACTCTGTATTATTCTCCGCCGATAACAATAATATTTTTAACAGCTCCATGCTCGGCATCGTAGAATGCCTCGTTAATCTGTTCAAGGGTGTAGCGGTTTGTCAGCATACAATCTATATCGATTAAGCCGTTCCTGTACATTTCCATGTATTTCGGAAAGTCTCTGCGCAAATTTAAAGCACCCATGACACTGCCCGTAAACTTTTTGCCGGTCAAGAATTCCATGGCAGAGATATCAGTCATCATCTCGTCCTCAAACCTGGCGTGACCGATAATGCAAACGGTGCCCCAGGGAGCAGTGATATCCATGGCCTGACGCTTGATGCCTTCGGCAGCAACGGCAATAATGGTATAATCAGCGCCGTATTTGTTGATCTTCCGGATTTCCTCCCGTACATCGCAGTATTTGGGGTTAATTGTGTGCGTTGCCCCGCATTTTTTTGCCAGCTCCAATTTATTATCCATTACATCGATGGCAATTATCGGGCAGGCACCTGAAATACGCGCACCTTGTATGGCTGAAATACCAACCCCTCCGCAGCCGATAACAGCCACGCTCTCTCCCGGTTTTACCCGGCAGCGGTTGATAACGGCTCCAAAGCCGGTAATAAAACCGCATGACATGGCTGAAGCAACGGGGAATGGTATGTCGTCATCAATCTTGCAGAGAGTGGATTCATGACAGTTGCAGTATTCGGCAAAACCCGTGGCCGAGGAACCCGTTTGAATGGGGACACTGCCGTCCGCCCTTGTATAAGGGCCCGGTTCCCGGAATTTAAGGGGAGGAATATTTTCACAGAACCAGGTTCTGTCATGAAGGCAAGGGTCGCATGTGCCGCAGCCGGCACGAATGATGGCACAGACAACCCTGTCTCCCGGCTTTACATAAGTTACTCCGGGGCCTACTGCATCGACGATGCCGGCAATTTCATGTCCTGCCGTGGCACATCCTTCATAAGGACCGTGTTCGCCGCGAATGCCATGGATGTCGCTATGGCAAATAGTACAGGTCATGACTTTCAGCCTGACTTCCTTTTCTTTGGGCTCGGCAAGCTCCATCTCCTCTATTTTAAACGGAGCGCCCATCTTTTCCACAACAGCTACCTTGCATTTCATAGTCTGCGCCTCCTTATAATCTGGTTTAACTAATCACCGCATACTTCCGCCGCCGTCTACGGAAATCGTTTCCCCCGTCATGTATAGGTCTTCCTGCACTAAAAACAAAATCAGCTTTGCCACATCTATCGGTTTGCCGACCCTGCGCAGCGGCAGCATTTTGGCAACCGTTTCAAATTCCCCTTTAGGTGTCAGTTCATGCATCGGGGTGTCAATCATACCCGGGCAGACGTTGTTAATTATAATATTGTCAGGGCCGAATCTTCTTGCAAAACTCTTGGTCTGGACAATAATCCCTGCTTTGGAGGCTACATAAGCGGCGCTGCCCACACCGCCGTTAAAAGCTGTAACGGAACTCACATTTACAATCCTGCCAAAGCGGTTTTCCTGCATATGCGGAATTACGGTGCGCAGAAAATTGTAATGGCCTATCAGGTTGGTATCCAGAACACGGCGGTACTGTTCAAGGGATGTATTCATCAGCAGATCACCGCCCATCTGACCGGGTTCCCGGTCGACTTCGATGCCGGCGTTATTAACAAGGATGTCAATTCTTCCGAATTTATCAATCACCTGTTGAACTGCCGCGCGCACATCGCTTTCCGAAGCTACGTCACACTTAATGGCCAGAACATACGGGGAAAAATCTCTGATTTCTTTTTCCACTGCTTTAAGGGGCTCGCTGCTGCGCCCCACAAGGGCTACGGCCGCACCCTGCTTGGCCAACTGAATAGCAGTCTCCCTTCCTATCCCCTTCCCGGCTCCGGTAACCAGGGCAATCTTGCCCCCTATACCATAATCAATCATAAAAAAACTCCTTTCCGCGCCATAGCAATAATACTGTGCCGCCAGGCTATCCTTTATGTATGCTTTATTTGTAATAAATATTGTACACTGCTCACGTCTCTTCCTTCCGAGATGCTGCCCGCCAAGAAAATATACCTGCCCGGAAGAAAAAGGGTTCAGCGCAAAAAAGCCGAACATACTTTTATCGGAGTTAATGGAAAACCAGTTCAATAAATGGAGGTCTAAAGATGTGGCAAATGATTCTTTTAACATTACTGCCTATTTGAAGCGAATTAATTATCAAGGCAGTTTGGATGTCTCCTTCGCAACCTTGCGCGGACTGCATATTGCTCATGTCACAAATATTCCCTTTGAAAACATCGACGTTTATCTGGGCAGGCCAATCAAACTGGATCGTAAATCGTTATTTAATAAACTGGTTGTCAACAAGCGGGGCGGCTATTGTTTTGAAATGAACGGGCTCTTCTCCATTGCCTTGAAAGAACTGGGCTTTACAGTAAGAGACCTGCTTGCCAGGGGTACCATAGACGGTGTTAACTACATGTCCAGAACACACCAGGTACTGGTGGTTGAGATAGGAGATCAGAGATATATGGCGGATGTGGGATACGGTAATGACGGGATCAGGGAACCCCTGCTGCTTGAAGAGGGGCTTGAACAAAGGCAGTTCACTGATACTTACCGCTTTAAAAAGGATAAAAGATACGGCTATATCCTGCAAAAGAAAGCAGGCAAAGAGTTTCGGCCGCTTTATGCCTTCACCCTGGAGGAATGCTGCCCTGAAGACTTTCTCATGTCCAATCATTACACCTCAACATACCCCGACTCCTTCTTCAGGATGGCCAGGGTATGTACAATGCCGACGCTGGACGGC
>FZPS01000002.1_pt11 | contig 36049 bp, 39 predicted proteins | sample 1817821 | NCBI WGS metagenome assembly FZPS01 (sample SAMEA104158645, study PRJEB21678) | metagenome | place: Germany | collected 2015-04-21 | reverse complement strand
ATAATATGCCTTGGCGCGCTTTTTTATGCTAAAAATTCGGCGTTGATTTAATGGGCGAAAAATTATATAATTATATAATAAAAAAGAAAAGGCGGTATGATATGGGTTTAATTAAATTTATATTGAAAAAGGCCGTTCCCGCGCCTAAAATCGAAGAGTGCAATTCCTTTGCATTTATCGGGCCTCATCCCGACGATATCGAAGTGGGCTGCGGCGCCACCGTCGCCAAGCTGGCCAAGCAGGGCAAAAGGATTTGCTTCATAATAGCCACCGACGGCGCTTACGGCTGTCAAGATGCCGATTACGACAAGCAAAAACTTATTGAAACGCGCAAGAAAGAGGCTTTGGCTTCCGCCAAAATACTGGGCGTGGAAGACGTCAGGTTTTTGGGTTTCCCAGACGGCGGGGATTACGACACCCTTGAATTGGGCCGTAAGATAGCGCTGGAGTTAAGCGACTTTAAGCCCGATTTAATCTTTGCCCCCGACAACCACATGAAGGCAGAGATACACCCCGACCACCTCAAAACGGGCAGGGCGGCGGAAATAGCCATGATGTTCAGCGGCTTTTCCCCCATAATGAAAGACCTGGGCAGCGAACAAACGGCTAAAATAAAAGGCATAGCCTATTATTACACCGACAGGCCCAACGCCTATGTCAACGTAACCAAAACCTTTAAGGATAAAATCCAAGCGCTCAAGGAGCATAAAAGCCAATTCCTTGCCGATGAGCAAATGCGCAAGGATTTTGAAATGATGGGCCTTTATTTCAAGCTCACCGCCATAAGGTTTGGGTTCAGGAAGTTTTGCCGATACGCCGACGGATACAGAGCGCTTTCCATTCTGCACACCCATTGCGCCCCCGAAGCAAGCGATTTTTGATAAAGCTTCGGATTCGGTAAATATCAAGGATAATTCCGCAACCGTGGCGGTGGCTCGGCCTGACGGCGTATTCCGCCGACGACGTGTTGACCGTCCACGCTTTTATAATCGAAGCGGACAAAAAGGATGTGGAAGGCGTTAATGAAGTAAAAATCCAATCGATACGCAAAGGAAGGGCTGAAGATTATGACTGAGCGATGGAAAACAAGCCGCAAGCGATATTTGTTCGTATGTTAATGATAAAGTAAACGGCGCAGCCAATGCTCCGCCGTTTTTTTGTTTTTCAATTTTGATTTGGGGTTTTTGGTTGGTTTTTATCAATATTCCAGCTTTTGGTCCAAATATTCGTAAAGCCTGTCTATGGGCATCCTTACTTGTTCCATGCTGTCCCTTTCCCTTACCGTTACCGTTTGGTCTTCCAATGTGTCAAAGTCTATGGTTACGCAATACGGCGTGCCCGCTTCGTCCATTCTGCGGTATCTCTTGCCTATGCTGCCCGCTTCGTCATAGAAGGTTGGGTATCTTTTCATGAGCATATGGTATACCAAAGCCGCTTTTTCGGATAATTTCTTTTGCAAAGGAAGCACCGCCGCCTTAATTGGAGCAAGCGCGGGATGCAGCCTTAGCACCGTTCGGCTTTCTCCCCCTTCCAATTGCTCTTCGTCGTAGGCGTCGCATAAGAAAGCCAGCAGTACCCTGTCCGCTCCCAGCGACGGCTCCACGCAATAGGGGATATATTTTTCTCCCGTTACGGGATTGGTATATTCCATGCTCTTGCCGCTCTTTTCTTGGTGCGACTTGAGGTCGTAGTCCGTTCTGTCCGCTATCCCCCAAAGCTCTCCCCAGCCGAAGGGGAATAAAAACTCTATGTCGCTGGTGGCTTTTGAGTAATGGGAAAGTTCTTCCGCTCTGTGCTCCCTGAACCTTAAATTCTGTTCTTTCATGCCCAAGCCTTTGAGCCAGTCGTAGCAAAACTTTTTCCAGTATTCAAACCATTCAAGGTCCGTTCCCGGCTTGCAGAAAAATTCCAATTCCATTTGTTCAAATTCTCTTGTTCTGAATATGAAGTTGCCTGGGGTTATCTCGTTTCTGAAGCTCTTGCCGATTTGGGCTATGCCGAAGGGCACCCGCATGCGCATGGAGCGCAACACGTTGTTGAAGTTGACGAATATGCCCTGCGCCGTTTCCGGCCGCAAATACACTACGGCCGCGCTGTCTTCGGTTACGCCTTGGAAGGTCTTGAACATTAGGTTAAACTGTCTTAGCTTGGTAAAATCGGCGTTGCCGCAAACGGGGCATTTTATGTTCTTTTCTTTGATAAACTCTTCCATCTTTTGGTTGTCCCAGCCCGCCGCGCTGTCTCCGCCGCCATGCTTTTTGAGGTAGTCTTCTATTAAGTTGTCGGCTCTGTGGCGGGATTTGCACGCCTTGCAGTCCATGAGCGGATCGGAAAAGCCGCTCAAATGCCCGCTTGCTTCCCATACCGTAGGGTTCATTAGTATGGCGGCGTCAATGCCCGTGTTGTAGGGGCTTTCCTGCACGAATTTTTTCCACCACGCCTTTTTTATGTTGTTTTTGAGTTCCACTCCCAAAGGCCCGTAGTCCCATGTGTTGGCCAGACCGCCGTAAATCTCGCTGCCGCTGAATATAAAGCCTCTGTTTTTGCAAAGCGCTACCAGCTTGTCCATTGTCAGTTTGCTCATTTTCTCACTCTCCGTTTCCTTTGCCGTTAACTAATTCATCATAATGGAATTATGCTTAAAAGTCAATTGTATATAACATATTTGCTTTTTTGCCTAATAAAATAAAAAGAGGGCATGTTATGAAAAACAATCTTTTTATCCGAATTTTCAAAATCCGCAAAGACAATGTTTTTGTACATATAATTTCCAATATAATCATCCTTTGTCTGCTTCTTTGCTTTTATATCGGATGTCTGGAGTCCGCCGCCGTCCCTACCGCCGCCGCTCCCATTTACAGGGGCGACGCTTCACAAAAAAAAGTATGCCTTATGGTCAATGTATACTGGGGGGAGGAATATATCCCCCAAATGCTGGACATATTCGAAAAATACAACGCCAAATGCACTTTTTTTGTGGGGGGATGCTGGGCGGCAAAAAACATACCCTTGCTCAAAACCATGGCTCTTGACCATGAAATCGGCAACCACGGTTATTTGCACAAGGACCATCGCAAGCTGTCCGTCAAGGAGAACACCGACGAAATCTTGGTATGCGAAAAGCTTATTTATGAAGCCACCGGTCAAAAAACCTGCTTGTTTGCTCCGCCTTCGGGCAGCATAGGCGAAAATATGCTGTCGGTATGCGCTCAGCTGGGCTATAAGGTCATTATGTGGTCCAAAGACACCATAGACTGGCGGGATAACGATTATCAGCTGGTTTATAAAAGGGCTACCAAAGACCTGCAAAACGGCGATTTAATACTTATGCACCCCATGCCCCATACCGTCAAGGCCTTGCCCATGATACTGGAATACTACGCCCAATACGGCTTCAAGACTGTTACCGTGGGGCAAATGGTCAACGTCGCCGATATGCATTGATAAAAAAATTAAGGGCCGAAAAAATCGGCCCTTTTCTTCATAAAATGCTTTGCGGATTTTTATCCGTTGTTCTGCGCCCTGTTGTATTCTTCTATTACTTTTTGCGCTATGTTCATGGGCGCTTCCTCGTACCTTTCGAACTTTACGCTGAACTTTCCTCTGCCCTGCGTCATGGAGCGAAGGTCGGTGGCGTACTTGAAGATTTCGCCTTGCGGAACTTCGCCTTTTACTACCGTTCTGCCGTTCACCGTTTCCATGCCGAAAATCCTGCCCCTCCTCTTGTTGAGGTCGCCCATGATGTCGCCCATGTAGCTTTCGGGTATGGTTACGCTTATGCTCATGATGGGTTCAAGCAAAACGGGGTTGGCTTTGGGCAGTCCGTCTTTGTACGCTATTGACGCCGCCATCTTAAAGGCAAGCTCGGAAGAGTCCACCGAATGGTAGCTGCCGAAATACAGCACCGCTCTCATGCCCACTACGGGATAGCCCGCCAATACGCCTTTTGTGATGCATTCTCTAAGGCCCTTTTCCACGGCGGGGATATACTGCTTGGGCACCACGCCGCCCACGATTTCGTCGTCAAACTCAAAGTCCACTTCGGGCTTGGGCTCGAAACGGATATACACGTCTCCGTATTGTCCGTGTCCGCCCGATTGCTTTTTGTATTTGCCCTGCTGTTCCACCGTCTTTCTGATGGTTTCGCGGTAGGGCACCTTGGGCTCGGTAAGCTTGGCTTCCACGCCCTCTTTGTTTTTAAGCTTTCTGCAAAGTATCTCTATTTGGCTTTCGCCCATGCCGTGTATCAGCATTTCGTTGGTTTCAAGGTTTTTCTCCAGTCTGAATGTGGGATCTTCTTCAAGCAGTTTGGACAGTCCGCCGAATACCTTGTCTTCCTTGCCTTTCTCGGCGCTGGTTACCGCCATGGCGAAAACGGGTTCGGGGTATTCTATGGCCGCCATTTTTATCTTGTCCGAAGGAGCGCAAAGCGTGTCCCCCGTCGAAGTGTAGTTAAGCTTGGCGAAAGCGCCTATGTCGCCAGCTTGCAGCACGTCGGCGTTCTCGTTCTTGTTGCCTTTCATGAGCAAAAGCGCCGATACCTTTTCGCTTTCGTTTTTGTCGGTGTTGTATATGACATCGCCCACCTTCACCTTGCCTGAGGCCACCTTGAAGAATTGCACCTTGCCTATGAATTTGTCCACCACCGTCTTGAATATTTGGGCCGCGAAAGCGCCGTTTTCGTCGCAAACAACTTCAAGCTCCTTGCCCGATTGGTCGGTAGCTTTCTTGGCCGGCATGTCCACGGGCGAAGGGAATAAGGAAATTATGTTGTCCAATAAGCCGGCAAGCACGGGTTTGCCTACCGCCACCCCAGCCACTACGGGTATAAGCTCGGCGCTCATTATCCTCTTCTTGAGTCCGCTCATTTTCTCTTCCTGCGTCAGCTCCTCGCCGCTGAAAAATTTCTCCAAAAGCTCGTCGTTGGCTTCGGCGGCGAATTCGATAAACGCCATGTTGTATTCTTCCGCTATGCCCACAAGGCTGTCGGGAATGGCGATTTCTTTGCCGTCGTTGTCAAAGGCTTTCAAAAGCGCGGCGTTGACATAGCCTGTCATGTCGTAGCCTTTCATTATGGGCAGTTCCAGCGGGATAACCTTGTTGCCGTACTTTTGCCTAAACGCGTCCACCGTCTTGAAGTAGTCGCTGTTTTCTTTGTTTACGCCGTTTATGAAAATAAACATGGGAATGCCTTTGCTTTCGCAGTATTCTATCGCTTTTTCGGCGCCCACCGTCACCTGCCCCGACGCCGACGCCACTATCAGCGCGCAATCCGCCGCCGTCAAGGCCGCCACCATTTCGCCTTCAAAGTCGAAAAAGCCGGGCACGTCTATAAAATTGAATTTATGGCCCTTGTACAAGGCGTATGCCACGCTCATGGATATGCTCATCTTGCGGTTGATTTCTTCTTGATCGAAGTCCGATACGGTGTTGCCTTCGTCCACCTTGCCCAAGCGCTCAGTCATCTTTGTTTTGAAAAGTATGGCTTCCAATAAAGATGTCTTGCCCTCGCCGCTGTGTCCGATAATCGCGATATTTCTTATTTTGTCCTTAACGTATACTGCCATAAAATGCTCCTCTTGTTTTATTATTTCTTAAAAGATACATTAATATAATACAATAACTTGCCCTCATTATCAATCATAAAAGCATATTATTTCAATATTTTTTGGATTTTTGAAACATATAACCGCGTTCTTTGACGCTTTCAAACGCTTAAAAGACTGTCTATTATGCCGTAATACTTCTCTTTATCGCCCTTCCCCGTAATGTGTATGTCCACTCTGCCCTGCCCTTTTTCTTGGGAAAACTCTTTCAGCTTCTCCACCGTTTCGCCGTTGGAATGGCATACCTTGAATTGGGGAAATAGCTCTTTTATTATGCCTATAAGGTATATGTAGTGCGTGCATCCCGCTATTACCGCTTCATAGTCCGAATAAGGCGCCAGCAATTCCTTTATGTAGCGCTTCAATCGGAAAAAGTCGGGGGCGCATTCTTCTATCATCATGGCCAAGCAGTCGTTCGCCGCCTTGGTCAGCCTCTCGTGGCTTACATCCTTTACCACTTTGGAATTTATGGTTACCGGCGTGGCAAGCAAAAGCGCCTTTCCTTTTGTCTGCTTCAGCACCTCTTCGGGGTGGGGTAATACCCTTATTACGGGTATGCCGTTCATGTGGGTATGGGCGGTGGCCGACGAACATGAATTGCAGGCAAAGACAACCGCCTTTGCTCCCAGCCGTTTTAATTTGTCTATTAAAGCGTTGGCTCTGTCCGTCAAAAATTCCTTGCTCTTGCTTCCGTAAGGCGCGTATAAGGTATCCGCTATATAAACATAATCGTTGTGGGGATACGCTTTTATACAGTCGCAAAGGGTGGTGAGACCGCCTATTCCGCTGTCGATAAAACCTATGCTCACAAAGCATTATATGCTTGAGGGGCGTTATTATTTACTTTTTATGCCCTTGACAGCGCTCTGTTGATTGCCGCCGCCATCAAAACGCCGTAGTCTTCCACTATTATGTCTATTTCCTTGGCGGTTACTATAAGCGCGTGCAAAAACTCGTCCGCCTTTATCTTGACATTGTTGCCTTCGATATACTCCCTTATTATGTCCTTGGCGTAAATGACCAAAGGCGCCCCCAAAGCTATTACGGGTATGCCCAGACTTTGAATGTCCAGCTTTTGCTTGGGGTTGTTCACGCCCCCTCCCGGCTGTATGCCCTCGTCGCTCAGCTGCACCGCTCTGCCCAGCCTCCGCACGCTCTTGCAGGCAAGGGTGTCCACCGCTATCACAAAATCGGGGGTTGTCTTTTGGATTACTCCGTTTATTATGTCGTAGCTGTTCAATCCCGTAACGCCGCTTACCGAACTTTTTATGGCTGATAAGTTGTGCATTTTGCTCAGCGCTTTCAAAGGCGAACCGTCTATGATATGCCTTGTTATGTGCAGATTGTTGACGGTTATCGCCCCCAAGGAATCCGCCGTCATCTTTTCGTTGCCCAAACCTACGCAAAGCGTTTTGTCGCCTTTTTTGTAGCCGTTTTTTTTAAGCAGTTCCCCCAAAGCGCCCGTAACCAGTTCCAGCAGCGCTTCTTTAAGCTCGTCGTTGAAAAGTATGCTTTCCTTAATCTCGAAAGTGTAGTAGGTATGGGCGTTTTTCTCCCCCTCTGGGGGCTGTAAAATGCCTTTTTTAAGCGTTATCGTTCCGTTCCTGTATTCGCTGAGCCGCTGCGAATACCTTTCTCCTTTGATTTCGCCCGCCTCGTTCCATAATTGACGGTATATCCTTTCCATACCGCTTATTGTTAACTTTTTTCAAATAAATATAACATTTAGTTGCAATGGGGCGTCGTTTGTGTTAGAATATTCAAGCAAAATGAAATAATTATCGTAATGAGGAGAAAATAACCAAATGGCAAATATTAAATCGCAAAAAAAGCGCATTCTCACATCGCGCAAAGAAAAACAAATAAATACCGCCAAACGCTCCAAGGTCAAGACGGCCATAAAGAAGTTTGAAGCCGCCATAATGGCCAACGACCTGCAAAAGGCCGAAGAGCTTCTTCCCCTTACTTACAAAGTAATAGACGAAGCCAAAAGCGACGGCATTTTCCATATCAACAACGCTTCAAGAAAAAAAGCAAGGCTGGCCAAAATGCTGGATAACGCCCAAAAAACCGTTAAAGAAGCTTAAAATTTATTCCGTATATAATTTATCATCATAAAAACGCCGAAAAGAACTTTCGGCGTTTTCTTGTTGTACGGCAAGACATCAGAATATATCCGTATGCCTTTTATTTAGTCGCTTATTTCAAAGTGGGAAGCCTGTTCGATTCTTGTCGGAGGTATCCTGTCCCCTTTCTTTACACGAACCGTTCCCGCGACATTGCCGTTTTTGTCGATTACATTGTAAGTTCCCGTTTTAGGAGCTATTTCACCCGAATGCAATTTCATATATCAAACCTCCTTTTTTGATATTTGCCTTGTCCTCTCTATATAACAAGTCGTCAAGGCTTTTTGTTCTAATTTTATTTTGAGTTAACGCGCTTTCATTTAATCAAAAAACCGTCTTTTAACAAAATTTGTATTTTTTTGATAAACTATGGGCAATTATTCATATCGCTTGAATTGCGCGCTCCTTTGTGCTAAACTAATTTAACGAGGTGAATATGCAGGAAAAGAAACCCAGAAAAAGGCGGCCGCGCAAAAAAGCTCCGCAAAATAACTATAAACCGCCTTTTGACGACGGCGTGCTCAATACCCCCGTCAACGCCCTTTCCTTGCGCCTGCCCAATACGCTTGAGCTGCTTGTTGGCGCGGGCATAAAAAAACTGGGCGATTTGCTGGTTAAGGAAGAGAAGGATTTATACAAAATACACACCTTTAACAAAAAGAACCTTTTCGATGTCAAAAACGCATTGAGCGCCCGAAACCTGCACCTTAAGCCTGCTCAAAGCGCTCAAAAGGATACCCAAACCAAAGATAAGCAAAAAAAAGACGGAAGCTCCAAGGCTAAAAAGGACAAAAGGCAGAAAAAACCTTCCGCCCCCAAAATCCCTCAAGATATTTATGTCAAAATCAATAAGGGCGGCAAATGGGGTTTTTCGGACAGAAGCGGCAAAATAGTCATAGCTCCCGTTTATGACGAGGTTTTTAACTTCAAAGAAGACGTGTGCTGTGTGGAAAAAGACGAGCTGTTCGGCTTTATTGACCGCAAAGGGGAGGAAATAGTGCCCGCCGTTTACGAGTGCGCGCTGTCTTTCAGCGAAGGGCTTGCCATGGTGTGCAAAAACGGCAAATGCGGGTTTATAGATAAAAACAATCAAGCGGTCATAGATTTCAAATACGACGCCGCCACCTCTTTCGAGAACGGCAGCTGCAGAGTTAAAAAAGACGGCAAATGGGGGGAATTGAAATTGAGCGACCCCGATACGGTAAGGTGGATTAATTGACCTTTTTCTTTTTACTCATAATTTTTTTTGCTTAATCGAACTTATTGTATCCCAGCTCAAACGCTTTCAAGTTGGCGGGGATAACCTTGGGCTTGGCGGCGAACTGCTGCTCAATAACTTGCTTTACGGTATCCGCCGAAAACAGTCCCCTAAGCTTGACATACGCCCCCAGCACCGCTATATTCGCCGTTCTGACGTTGCCCGCTTCCAAAGCAATGTCGTTGGCGTCAATATAATACGCCTTGACATCCTGCCGCTTGGCTTTTATGTCCGTCAAACTGCTGTTGATAATGATTATGCCCCCTTCTTTTACTCTGCTTTCAAACTTGAATAAACTGGGCTTGTTCATGGCTATAAGGCAATCGGGCTTGGCTATTACGGGGCTGGCCACTTGCTTGTCGCTTACCACCACCGAACAGTTTGAAGTTCCGCCCCGCATTTCGGGGCCGTAAGAGGGCAGCCACGTAACTTCCAAACCGTCGTGAATGGCCGCGTACGCTATCAGTTGCCCCAAGCTCAGCACTCCTTGTCCGCCGAATCCCGCTATAATTATTTTTTCTTCCATTATTCCACCTCCTTGAACACGCCCAACGGGAATATCTTTTGCATGTCGTTTTTGACATACTCAAGCGCCTTGTCGGGAGTCATCTTCCAGTTGGTGGGGCAGGAAGAAAGCATCTCAACCAATGTAAAGCCCTTGCCCTGCCGTTGATACTCAAAGGCCTTTTTGACCGCCTTTTTGGCCTTCCTTACCGACGAAGCGTCGCTCAGCGCCACCCTTTCTATGTAAGCGGGGCCGTCCAAAGTCGCCAGCAGTTCGCATACTTTTATGGGGTTGCCGTTAAGCAAAGAATCCCTGCCGTAAACGCAAGTTGTGCTTTTTTGCCCCTCAAGGGTGGTGGGCGCCATTTGTCCGCCCGTCATGCCGTATATGGCGTTGTTTATGAATATTACCGTGATGTTCTCTCCCCTCGCCGCCGCGTGCACAATCTCCGCCATGCCTATTGAGGCAAGGTCGCCGTCGCCTTGGTAGGCAAACACGATGTTTTGGGGATTGACTCTTTTTACACCCGTGGCCACTGCCGAAGCTCTGCCGTGCGCCGCTTCTATCATGTCGCAATTAAAATAATTGTAAGCGAAAACCGCGCATCCTACGGGCGCTATCCCTATCACATTGTTTTGAAAGCCCATTTCCTCTATGGCCTCGGCTACCAGCCTGTGCGCTATGCCGTGCGTGCATCCCGGGCAATAATGGAAGGGCGTGTCGGTAAGCATTTGGGTTTTCTTAAATACTGTGGCCATTATTTCACCTCTTTTATTACCGCGTTGACTATGTCTTCGGGACTTACCACATTGCCGCCCGTTCTGCCGTAGAATTTTACTTCTTTCAAGCCGTTGACGGCAAGCTTGACATCCTCTATCATCTGTCCCATTGAAAGCTCCACGCAAATAAATTGTTTTACGGCGTCCTTTTTCGCCAAATCGTTATAAGCCTTGCTGGGGAAAGGATAAAGCGTTATGGGCCTTATTAATCCCGCCTTTATTCCTTTTTCTCTCAGCATGTTTACCGCGCTTTTGGCTATTCTGCCCACCGTGCCGTACGCCGTTAAGATTATTTCGGCGTCTTGGGTCATATACTCTTCGCTCGCCGTTTCGTTCTTTGCCATTTCGGCGTATCTGTCGAACAGCCTGTGGGTTACTTCCTCAAGTTCATCGGGCTGGATATACAGTGAGTTTATTATCTTCCTGGTCTTTCCGCGCCCTTTGCCCGTTACCGCCCATTCCTGCTTGGGCAATTTGCTTATGTCTTTCATTTCGGGCAGTTCCACCGCCTCCATCATCTGCCCCAGCATGCCGTCGCCCAATATCATGACGGGGCAGCGGTATTTCTCCGCCTTGTCAAACGCTTGGTACATTATGTCCACGCTCTCCTGCACGCCCGACGGCCCGTACACAAGCATATGGTAATCGCCGTGCCCGCCGCCTTTGACGGCTTGGAAATAGTCGCTTTGCGCCGGCTGTATGCCGCCAAGCCCGGGGCCGCTCCTTACCATGTTGACTATTACGCAAGGCAGTTCCGCCCCGCATATGTAGGATATGCCTTCCTGCTTAAGGCTGATGCCGGGACTGGAGCTGCTTGTCATCGCCCTTACGCCCGCGCTCGCCGCTCCGTATACCATATTGATGGCCGCCACCTCGCTTTCGGCTTGAACAAATGTTCCGCCCACTTCGTTCTGGCGCCAGCTCATATATTCGGGTATTTCGTTCTGCGGCGTTATGGGGTACCCGAAAAACGCCCTGCACCCCGCCCTTACCGCCGCTTCGGCTATGGCTTCATTGCCTTTCATAAGCTTCTTCATCTTTCCACCTCTATTACGCAATCGGGACACATCACCGCGCAGTTGGCGCAGCCTATGCACTCTTCGGGGTTGAAATTCTCAACCACAAAGTAGCCGTTGTCGTTGCTTTCTTCCGATATTCTCAATATCTTCTTGGGGCAAGCGGTTACGCAAAGCCCGCAACCTTTGCATAATTCTTTCTTTATCTTTGTCGCCGCCAAAATACATCGCTCCTTATAAATTTTTTATTTTATATATTATAAAATAATACTCCTCCCAAATCAAAAAGTAAAGCGAATTGCCCTTTTCGCGCATAAAAAAACGGCAATTTGGTTTTTTTGCCGTTTTTTGCCGTTGATTTTTTACTTCTTTTTTAGGGGAATTATTTGTTTTTGTATTTCCTTATCAGCAAGGCCAGCGCTCCGCCCAGTATCAAGGTTGTCGCCAAAACATAGACCACTATCAAATAATTGGGAATCGACCAGCTTCCTATCTTCAAGAACAAGGCGTATTCTTCCTTAAGCGCCGAAACTATTGGGACGGGGTATTGGCTGCTCATTTCCGAAATCACGCTTTTCATTATATAATTGCGCATCAATACCACCGTGCCCGTGGCGGGGTAGAAAGTGCATATATAGGTTATGGCTTTGGGGAAAAAGCTGAGCGGCATATACGCGCCGGTGGCAAAGCCAGCAAGCACGGTGAATATCGCCACCACTCCCGCGTGCGCGCTGTCCGTCTTTACGAAAAAGGACAACAGTAAAGACAAAATGGTGGCCGAAATGGCGGACAGCGTTATTATGCCCAATATCGCCAAAAGGTCCAAAAACGCCAAGGCCGCCATGCCCTTTATAAGCAAATACGCGTAAATTATTACGAACATCAAGGCGTTCATGACCACGGTGATAATCAGCGTGCTGAAAAAGTAGCTGGTTATTATCAATACTCGGCTGGTGGGGGTTACGAATAAATCATTCCTTAAATTCAGCATGGTGTCATGCACAAAATTCGCCATGCAGCCGTTGGCTACCGTTACGCATCCCACTCCGATTATGCCCCCCATGGTCCAGCTGTCCGAATACAGGTTTATCAATTTAAGGTCGGCGTTAAGGCCGTTTCTCAAAAAGGCGTTTTCCAATCCCGTCTTGATGTTTTTGCCTATGAACAGAATATAGAGGAAAAAGACAATCAGCACCGACAGAAAGGAAAAAAACACCGCCGCCCTGTCTCTTAAATATATCTTGGCGTTCCTGCTTATAAGAGCCCCTAACTTATTCATTTTTGTTCTCCTCTTTATCAAAATCTTCCTTGCCCGTTACCGTAAGGAATACGGTGTCCATATTGCCTTTCCTTACTTCGTAGCTTTTCAGGCTTTCCCTTATGTCGTTTACTATGTCCACGGATTCCAAGCTTTCTTTAATCTTTACCGCGATATAGTCGTTCTTTATCTTGTGCTTTACGCCTTTTTCTTTCAAATATTCGATTATCTTTTCGTTGTCGCCGTAAAGGTTGAGCGTGTCATAGGAGTATTTTTGTTTAAGCATGTACGGCGTGTCGGTAACGGCTATCCTGCCTTTCTTTATTATGGAAATTCTGTCCGCGTGTTCGGTTTCTTCCATGTAATGGGTGGAGAAAAACACCGTCATGCCCGTTTCTTTGCGCAAATCCTTGATGGTCCGCCATACCTTGGCTCTGGTGGCGGGATCCAACCCCGTGGTGGGCTCGTCAAGTATGAGCAGCTTGGGGGAGTGCAGAATGGCTCTTGCTATGTCCACCCTTCTTTTTTGCCCGCCCGACAGCGATTTGTATTTGCGCCCGATGAATTCATTGAGCTCCAATCTGTCCGCCACTTCTTGTATCTTCTTCTTAATGTCCGCTTTTTTGAAGCCGTAAAGCGCCGCCCTCACCGCCAAATTCTCGTATACGCTCAGCGCCTCGTCCAAAAAAGAGCCTTGGAACACTACGCCCAAAATCTTCTTGATTTTTTCGTCTTCGGCGTCAAGTTTGTTGCCCCCGATAAAAACATCGCCCTTGTCTTTTTTGAGTATGGCGCATAAAATGTTGATGGTGGTGCTTTTGCCCGCGCCGTTTTCGCCCAAAAAGGCGTAAATCTCCCCTTCCTTGACTCGGAAGGAAATGTTTTGCACCGCTTTGATTTCGCCGTAGCTTTTGCTTAAATTGTTGACCTTTATCATAATATCCTCTTATCCAAGGTTGGTTTTTTATTCCTTGATAAATGTTGCTTTATTATATCACACCGCTTGTTCTTTTGGCAACAATTATCTAATTTCCATAAAAAACCGACATAAATTTTTGATATGTCGGTTTTTCAATATATTGAAAAAGGAGGAAAATTATCTGTTTTCTATCATGGACTTGACTTTCATAAGCCTTATGGTGTTGGCCCTTTCGTTCTCGTCAAGCTTCATGGCGATATATTTTATGGTTTCTTCCAATCTGGGTATCATGACGTATTCCAAAGCGTTTACCCGTCTGCGGTTTTTCTCTATTTCGTCCGCAAGCATGTTGCAGGTCTTTTCCACTTCGGCAAGCTTTATCATCTTTTTCAGCAGTTCGTATAAGTTGGCGATTGATTTGTCAAGCTCCGAAGTTACCGTGGCGAAAGAATACGGGTAAAGCTCCTTGATGTCGCCTTCCTTTACGCTTATGACGGGCACGGGCACGCTCATTACATTTTTTGTGTCCGTGATTAGCTCGGTCTTGTAGGCGGGCATGGCCACCGCCTCTTCTATTACCTGCTCGCTTGTTACCGCCGAAGCAAGCAAAAATGAGCGCAAAGCTACGCTGACTTCCTTTTCCACCTCTTCTCTCAGCCTTTTGTTTTCTTTAATGTATATCATAAACTGCCTTATGGTTTCGTCGGCTTTGTCTTTTAGCAGTTTATGCCCCCTTACCGCCGTTTTCAAGCGGTTCTTGAGCCTGCGAAGCTCCATGCGGGTGGGGTTTACGTTCATTCTTGCCATATCTTATTTTTCCTCAGCCTTTTTGTCGTAAAACTCTTCCAAATACTCGTCCCTTATGCGCTTTAATTCGTTCCTGGGCAGCATTCTGAGCAGCTCCCAGCCTAAGTCAAGGGTTTCTTCTATTGTTCTGTTCGCGGTAAATCCTTGCGACACATATTGCTTTTCAAACTCTTCGGCGAATTCGGCGAATTTAAGGTCGGTTTCGGTAAGCGCCCCTTCTCCCAAAATGGCCGCCAATTCCTTGGCTTCCTTGCCACGCGCGTAAGCGCTGAAAAGCTGGTTCATGGTGTCGGCGTGGTCCTTCCTTGTCTTGCCCTCGCCTATTCCCTTGTCCTTAAGACGGGACAGCGACGGCAGTACGTCTATGGGAGGGGTGATGCCTTTTTTGTAAAGCTCTCTCGATAAAATTATCTGCCCTTCGGTTATATATCCCGTAAGGTCGGGTATGGGGTGGGTCTTGTCGTCTTCGGGCATGGTCAATATGGGTATTTGCGTTATGCTGCCCTCTTTGCCCCTTATTCTGCCCGCCCTTTCGTATATGGTGGCAAGGTCGGTGTAAAGGTATCCCGGATATCCTCTTCTGCCGGGAACTTCCTTTCTGGCCGCCGAAACTTCCCTCAGCGCTTCGGCGTAGTTGGTGATGTCGGTAATTATTACCAGCACATGCATGCCCAAATCAAACGCCAAATACTCCGCCGCCGTCAGCGCCATCCTGGGCGTGGCAATCCTTTCTATGGCGGGGTCGTTGGCAAGGTTTATGAAAAGCACCGTTCTGTCGATAGCGCCCGTCGCCTTAAAATCGCTTATGAAAAAGTCGGCTTCCTCGAAGGTTATGCCTACCGCCGCGAATACCACCGCGAATTTGCTGTCCTTTCCCAAAACCTTGGCTTGTCTGGCTATTTGCGCCGCAAGCTCGGCGTGCGGAAGCCCCGACGCCGAAAATACGGGCAGTTTTTGCCCCCTTACCAAGGTGTTCAGCCCGTCTATTGCCGATATGCCCGTTTGTATAAACTCGTTGGGATAGTTCCTTGCAACGGGGTTTATGGGCTGTCCGTTTATGTTCACTCGCTTTTCGGGGATTACGGGGGCGCCGCCGTCTCTGGGGTTGCCCATGCCGTCGAATACTCTGCCCAGCATGTCTTCGCTTACCGCAAGCTCTATGCTTTTGCCCAGAAAACGCGCCTTGGCCGCGCTTATGCGCAAGCCCGCCGAACCTTCAAAAAGCTGAACAAGCGCCTTGTCGCCGTTGACTTCCAGCACCTTGCCCCGTCTTATGCCTTCCCCCGCGCTTTGCTCTATTTCCACAAGCTCGTCGTACTTGACGCCTTCCACGCCTTCAACCAGCATAAGCGGGCCCACTACTTCCCTTATTGTCTTGTATTCCTTTAACATCTGTCCTCCTACTCCGTCAAAGCCGATATTTCTTGCTTAAGCTCTTGCTCAATGGCGTCAAAAGTTCCCAAGTCGTCTTCCTTGACATACTTGCTTCTGCCTACCTTTTCCCTTGCCTTTATGTCTATTATGTCTTCGATGTCAACCTGCTTCTGCAAGGCTTCGTACATATATTCGTATTGCTTCATAATCAGGCTGAGCATTTTAAGCTGTTTAATCAATGATGAGTATGTGTCGATTTCATGGAAGGCGTTTTGGTGAAGGTAGTCTTCCCTTATCGCCTTTGCCGTTTCCATGGTAAGCCTGTCTTTGGGGCTTAAAGCGTCCATGCCCACCAGCCTTACTATCTCTTCAAGCACGGCCTCTTCCTGCAATATCGCCATGGCTTTTTGGCGCAAAGCGTTCCATTCTTGACCAATATTATCGGCGTACCATTTTTGCAGTTTGTCGGCGTAAAGCGAATAGCTCTGCAGCCAATCCACCGCGGGGAAATGCCTTCTGTACGCAAGCTGCGCCGAAAGCCCCCAGAATACCTTTACTATCCTGAGCGTGGCTTGAGAAACGGGTTCGGACAAGTCGCCGCCTGGAGGGGATACCGCCCCTATGGCCGTTATCGATCCCGTTTGCTCGCCGCTTCCCAATACCTTTACTATGCCCGCCCTTTCGTAGAATTCCGCCAATCGGCTGCTCAAATAAGCGGGGTAGCCTTCTTCGCCCGGCATTTCTTCCAAACGCCCGCTCATTTCTCTAAGCGCTTCCGCCCAGCGGGAAGTGGAGTCCGCCATTATGGCCACATTATAGCCCATGTCCCTAAAATATTCGGCTATGGTTATGCCCGTATAGATACTGGCTTCCCTTGCCGCCACCGGCATATCGGAGGTGTTGGCTATCAGCACCGTCCTTTTCATGAGCGGCTGTCCTGTCTTGGGGTCGGCAAGCCTTGGGAATTCGTTAAGCACGTCGGTCATTTCGTTACCCCTTTCTCCGCAGCCCACATACACTATTATATCGGCGTCCGCCCATTTCGCCAGCTGATGCTGTACCACTGTTTTGCCCGAACCGAAAGGCCCCGGCACCGCCGCCACTCCCCCTCTGGCTATGGGGAAGAAGGTGTCTATTACCCTTTGTCCCGTAACCATGGGCTCGCTGGGGGGCAGTTTTTCTTTGTACGGCCTGCCTTTGCGCACCGGCCATTTCTGAAGCATGCTAAGCTCCTTGATTTCGCCGATGTCAAGTTTTATCTTGGCTATCGTCTGTTCAATCGTGAATTCGCCTTCGTATATGTCGATTACCTCGCCGCCGCTCCCTGCGGGCACCATGATTTTATGTCGGATTATGTCGTTTTCTTGCACATATCCCAATTGGTCTCCCGCCTGCAGTTTATCGCCTTTGTTGGCGACGGGGTGGAATTTCCATTTCTTTTCGCGGTCCAGCGATTTTACGTCTATGCCTCTGGTTATCCTGTCGCCCGACACGCTATGAAGTATGGTGAGCGGCCGCTGTATGCCGTCGAATATGCTTTCTATAAGCCCCGGCGCCAGCTCCACCGAAAGCGGAGCCCCCGTTGAGTATACAGCGTCCCCCGGCCCTATGCCTTGGGTTTCTTCGTAAACCTGTATGGACGCCTTGTCGCCTCTGAGCTCTATTATTTCGCCTATCAGCCTTTGCTCGCCCACTCTGACAACATCGTACATCTTGCTGTCCGCCATTCCTCCCGCCACTATGAGCGGGCCGCTGACCTTGATAACTCTTCCTGTTTCTTTCATACTCTTCTCCTATTCATTCTCGCTTCCTTTATTCTCAGGAATTAAACAATATATCCGCTCCTATCGCCTTTTCCACGTCCTTTGAAAGACCTTTCATGCCAAAACCCGCGCTGCCTTGCGCCGACGGTATGGGGATTACCGCGGGGTATGTCCTTTTTTTGTACCTTTCCAAAACCTCGGGTATTTCTTGGGCGATGTCCTCGGTTATGAAAATAACCGCGTAGTTCCTTGCCAGCTTTTTCAAAGTGTCCTGCGCCTCAAAATAATTGCGGGCGGGAAACACGTCAACTCCTACCGCCTTAAAAGACAGTATGCTGTGCTTGTCCCCTATTACCGCTATTTTATTGTTGTTACGCATATAACGCCCTCACTCTCTTTTTCATGTCCGCTTTGTTGACTTTATTCTTTATGCACACCAAAACTATTCTGATTACTTTAATCTCGTTGAGCTTGGCCAAATAATATCCCACTATGGGTGCCGCCGAAAACATATCGGCTTTGTTGGCGCTGAAAAGCTTAAGCAAATAATTGTCGCGCCAAGTTTCATACGCCGCCAAGTCGCCTTCTTCTATCTTGGCCGCCAGCTCAAAATACTTTGTGCCCTTGAGCGTGAGCGCAAGCTTGTTGTAGGCGTCGTTCATGCACTCTTCAAAAAGCTTGAAGGGCAAGCTTCCGCCCTCTATGAAATTGCTTTCAAAAAAGGCTATGCCGCCGCCTATGTCGCGCGTCCTCAAAAAGGTAAGCACATTGGCGGTGTCTATAAGCGCTTCAAAGTATTCCTTGACATATTTGTCCCCGCCTTTGAGCCGTCTTGTTATGTCCGCGAACATGGCTTTGTCTGTCAGCGTGTCTATCAGCCTGGGGTTGCCTTCGCCCGCATCGAACTTCTTTTCTATGGTCAGCGCCGCCGCTTTGAGCTCTTCGGTCATGTCAAGCTTGTCTTCTTCCACTCTTTTTTTGAGTTCGTCCGCGCCGTAAAGACCGCCCCTCATGAGCATTTGGGAAATGTCGCCCAGCTCGCCGTATTTTTGCTTAAGCAAGCATTTGATGTTATGGTAGTCCCGCATTAGGAAAAAACATTCAAAGCCCGCGTTTTCGGGGGCCACTTCCTTGACGAAGTCTACCGCCGCTTGCTCTTCGGCTTGCAGCAGCTTTTCAAAATCGTTGTCGTCGTCGATAACCGCGCCTTCGCCGAAGTTTGCCTCAACCAAAATCCTTACCGCGTCCTGCAGGCTTGACGCTTCCATCATCCTCAGCAGTCTGTCCTGCGTCAGCAAGTTCATTTCTTTGGCCTTGGCTCTGGCGTTGGCGAATATCAATCCTTGGCTCATTCCAAATCTCCGAACAGCGCTTGGGCTATCTCGGGCTCTATGCTCTCCCTTAAGGCGTTAAGCTCGGTTTCCAGCGTTAAGTTCTTGTCGGTTTTTTCGTCCGACAAAATTATGCCGCCCTTGAATTTCCCGTATTCGGGGTTGAGCTTAACCTTTATGCCCAATTCGCTTGTGGCTTTTTTAATGAAATCGCTTGTCAAAATATCCTTGTCGCTTTCCGAAAGCGTAAGCGTGTCTCCGTCGCTCGCGTGTTTAAGCATGCTTTTTATCAGCGCTTTGTATTTTTCTTTGTCCGCCTTAATGGCATGGACGCTTTGGTCAAAAGCGCGGCTTATGGTCTGCTGTTTGGCCGCAAGCAGCATTTTTTTGACTTCAAGGTTGGCCGCCGTTATTCTCCGCCTCAAGATGTCTTCCCTTTCTTTTTGGAATTCCTCTTTGTGCTTGACACGGTAAATTTTGGCGTCGTGTTCGGCGGCGTTTATTATCTCCTGCGCCTTGGCCACTCCCTCTTCGTGAGTGGAAGCGGCTATTTTTCGGGCGTCGGAAATTATTTTGTCGATAATGTGTTCTTTGCCTTTCATTTCAGCTCCGTATTACGCAAACGACATGCCGCCCAAGAATACCACAAGGAAGGATACCAAAAATCCCAGCAAGGCGTATGTCTCCACCATGGCAACCATAAGCATGCCCTTGGTGCTTTCTTCCGGCCTTTTGGCTACCAAGCCTATGGCGGACACCGCCGTCTTGCCTTGGTAAATGGCTGAGAACAAGCCCCCCAATCCTACGGGAAGGCAGCCTGCCAGTATGAACAGTCCTTGCTCCGTGGTGTATTGCGCGATAGGGCCGCCCAGCACATTGGCGTTCAGTATCACAAGGAAGGTGATGATAAATCCGTATATGCCTTGCGTGGCGGGCAAAAGCTGAAGGATAAGGCATTTTACGAATTTGTCGGGATCTTCGGCGACCACTCCCGCCGCCGCCTGCCCCGCCAGTCCCACGCCTCTTGCAGAGCCTATTCCCGAAGCGAATACGGCTATGGCGCCGCCCAACAAAGCCAAAAATGTGCCTAAAGTAATCATATAGTTTAAACCTCCTGATTAATTATCCAAATAAGTATATTTCGTGTTTGAGCCCAGCGGCATGAAAATATGCCCCGTTCCCTCGTAAAATCTTCCGAAGAATTCTATATATTGCAGTCTGCTGTTGTGCACATACACGCCCAGCAGGTTTATGGCGAAATTAAACAAATGCCCCACCAGCAATACGGGCATCGACAATATCCACCCTATAAACGAAACCGATTGCGGGAAAAACCCCACTATCACCACCGCGAATTGGTTGACCACATAGCCTATTACGCCCGTGGTAAGCCCCAGTCCGAACAATCTCGAATAGGACAATAGGTCGCTTACCACATTTATTGAGCCGTATGCCTTGCCCAAAGCGCCGCCCACCATTTTTATGGGGTTCTTTTTGCCCAAAGCGCCGCTTATTATCAGCATTGCCGCCCCTATCGCCGCCACAATTGCGCCCGCGCTCGTCAATGCCTTTACCGCTCCCAGCATGCCGCCCGTAACCAAAAACAGCCCCAAGAAAATCACTACCCAGCTGAAATCGCCCAAAATGCCGTCAAGGTATTCTTTGCGGCGGATTTTGTTGGCGCCGTTAATGGCAAACCCCGTGGCTATCTGCAAAGCGCCTATGGCAAGCGCAGAACCGAACATTATCAATGAGCCGGTGGCGTCAAGCGGGTTTATTAAAGGCTCTTTGGGGAAAGTCATTCCGAACCAGCCGCCGAAAACCGCTCCCCAAATAATCGTGGATATGCCGCCCAGTCCGAATAAAAGCATCATTCTGCCCGATTTTTTGACGGGTTTCTTTATCAAGCAATACAAAAAACAGCTCACGGCCAGCACCACGCCGTATCCCGCGTCCGAAAACATAAAGCCAAAAATTATGAAGAAGAATATGGCCACAAAAATGTTGGGGTCAATCTCTCTGTAGCTTGGCGCCCCGAACATATTGGTTATGCCTTCTATGGGGTCCACCAGTTTATTGTTTTTGGTGAGGGTGGGCGGCGTTTCGTCCTTGTAGGCGTCCCTGAACACCGCCAAAGCGTATTTGCAGTTTTTGTCTATGAGCTCTTTTACGTATTCTTCCTTGTGCTTGGGCACCCAGCCTTCTATGACGAAGGTCTTGCGGCTGCTCGAACAGCTTTCTATTACCTCGACTTTTTTCATTTCCAGCAAATAAAAGTCGTACAATATCTTGAGCTTGGTTACATGCTGTCTTTCCCCCACCGCCTCAAGCGCCAGCGATTGCCTGCTCGCTTCCAATTCCTTAAGCTCTTGCTCCAGCTCGTCAAGCTTTTGCCTTGCCGTCATGTCATATTCAAAAGGGCATTTTGCAAAATCGTTGGCGGCAAGCATGCTCCTTACGCTTTCGCCGTCTTCTTTTAAGCAAATGGCCACTATGGGGCACAATTTGTCGCCTTGATAAATCCGCAAAAAAACTTTGCCGTCGTTTTGGGTTTGGATTTGCTCCGCCCTCTGCGCGGGTATAGTTCCCGCCAATATGTGGCAGCGCTTGGTGTCCTTTATGTCCGAAAACTTTATTTCCAGCGCCTCGTAAACGCTAAGCTGTTCCTTTAAGGCGTTTATCCTTTGTTTTTTGCTTTTTATGTCCGTTAATTTCTTGTTTATCTCTTCCAAGTCGCTTATGGAATTAAAAAGCTCGTATTCGTCCTTGGTTATCGCTTCGTATTTCTCCAAAGCCACCAGCTCGTTTTCTTTTTTTAGGCTGACCGAAGCTATGTCTTTGTCGGCGCGCTTTGCTTGATTGCATATATCTTTCAGAAAAGTTAAGGCGAAATTTATCCTTATGAGTTTGGACTCTATCTGCTCTTTGAGCTCTTCGTCCTTTTTATAAACGGTGTTGTCGATGGGGCTGCTTTTAACCGTTTCCACGCAGCCCGATTTTATAAATGTCCTCAGTAACTTGTTGCGTTCGGATTGATGAGCCACAACGCTCATCTTCCTCATTTCAACTATGGCCATACTTTTCAAACACCTTGTTTTTTATTATTTCAACCGCTTTGCTTATGTCGGCATTGCTCAAAACTTCCGCCTTTTTGCGCCCTAAGGATATAATGTCCCGATAATTCTCTTCGGCTTCCGCTTTCGCCGTTTCCATGACCTTTGCGCACTCTTTCCTTATGCTCTTTACCGCTTCGCTTTTAATCTTTTCGGCTTCCTGTTCGGCGTGCGCGTTCATGGCCTTGGCTTCATCCAAAGCTTCTTTTATTATGTCCTCCGCCTGCTTTTCGGCGGCTATGATGCTTTCTACCGTTTCTTTCAGCATTTATTCTTCCTCTCGATTATTTTGTTCCAAAAAGCCTGTCTCCCGCGTCTCCCAGTCCCGGCACTATATAGGCGTGCTCGTTCAAGCATTGATCCAAAGCCGCCGTGTATATGGGCACATCGGGATGCTTGTCGTTAAGGTATTTCACGCCTTCGGGGGCGGCTATCAAGCACATGAATTTAATGTCGCTTACTCCCCTTTGCTTGATAAAGTCTATTGCCATGGCCGCGCTTCCCCCCGTGGCCAGCATGGGATCCACCACTATTATCGTCCTTTGCTCGGCGTCTATGGGCAGTTTGCAGTAATATTCCACCGGCTTTAAGGTTTGTGGGTCGCGGTAGCACCCTATATGCCCGATTTTCGCCGAAGGCACAAGCTCAAGAATGCCGTCCACCATTCCCAGCCCCGCTCTCAAAATGGGCACCACGCCTATGCTTCTGCCCCCTATCACTTTGGCGGTTATTTTGGTTATGGGGGTTTCTATCTCCACATCGGTAAGCGGCAAGTTCCTTGTAACTTCGTACGCCATCAATAAAGATATCTCTTTAAGCAGCGCCTTGAATTCCTTGCAGTTGGTGTTTTTGTCCCTCATCATGGTTACTTTGTGGGTTATCAAGGGATGGTCGATTATGTTGATGTTCATCTTGAGCCCTTCCTTTAATTATTGTTTTCTATCGCGGTGATTTTATCAATCCGCCTTTGGTGCCTGCCGCTCTCGAAAGGGGTGGTCAAATACGCCTTGACTATTTCTTGGGCAAGCTCGGGAGAGGTTATTCTGCCGCCCATGGATATTATGTTGGCGTCATTGTGCGCCGCCGTGGCTTTAGCCGAAAAAACATCGGTTACATGCCCGCACCTAATGCCCTTGACTTTGTTGGCCGCAATGCATATGCCTATGCCCGTGCCGCAAAGCAGAATGCCCCTGTCCACTTCCCCGCTTTTTACCGCCGCCGCCACCTTGAGCGCATAGTCGGGATAGTCGCAGGATTCTTCGCTGTATGTTCCGTAATCCTTATATTCATGTCCCAGTGATTCAATGGCTTTAATTACCGCTTCTTTCAAAACAAATCCGCCGTGGTCGGCGCCTATTCCGATTCTCATTATTTTCTCCTTTCGCATTTAGTGCAATTATATCATAACATTTATCTTATGGCTCTCCTTTTAATAAGGCCAAAAAATGCTATTTACTAAAATTTAACCTTTAATTTTACACACAAAATAACGCGCCCTTTTGTCTTTTTCACCGCTTTAATAAATATACCATATTATAAAATAGGTATCAATATCTAAATTGTCAAAATTTCAATCACATATTTTGATTTTGCCTAAAGCGGACGGGGTTTTGCTTAAATTTGGCTTTTTTGAAGCGGCATTATTTTATAATTTTATTGAAAACCTTGTTTTTGAGGTATCGGTAACACAAAAGCAGCAAGCTGTCGTATACCACGAACAAAATGCTGAAGGCAAGGTTCATTAAGAAGTAAAGCAGGCCTTTGTTGAGGTTTTTTAGTATTGAAAATCTTTCAAAATCAATGGCTATGTAGTTTATCACTTGGTAAAGGATAAAAAATACCAGCGCCGAATACGCGATTTTTATGGGCAGGCTTTTGTAGTAATTGTAGCCTTTGTTTTCCCAAAACAGCGTGAAGATGGTGTAGCTTCCCCCCACCATTATAAAGGGCACCGCCCCTATGTTCACTATCAAAAAGCCCAATCCCGAAACCACTATGAAGCTCAAAACCGCTTCCCGATAATAGCCTTTATACAGCGTAAGCATAAGCCCCGCCGTGGCGAACACATTCATGGTAAGGCTTATCATGTCCAAATAATAACCTGCCACCACAAACAGCAATGATATCGCCGAACCGATGCCGGCAAGCGCTATTCTTTTGGATTTGTCTTTCATGCCCCCATAAACCTTTTATAAAATATATTCTAAACGGATTGTATATATTATTTTTTATTGTTGTCAGTCGTCAGCAGCATGTGATAAGGTCGCCGCCCATGCATTCGCAGCAGCAATCCGCGCATATCAAGCTGGAACAGCAGTTGCATGGCGTGCAGCCCCTTACTTCGCCTTGCGGCGGCATGTTGCGGTATGAGCGCTCCTCGCCGTTGTCTGTTTGGCTGTAGAAGCTCCTTTTGCTCGTGTCAGACTGTATTTGGTTTATTAACGCCGTTCTGGCATCGGTATATTTTGTGTTGTCGGGCTCCATTTGGCAAGCGAAGTCAAGCTGTTTGAGCGCGTCGCCGTACCATTTTTTGCGGTAGAAAATTACCGATTGCAGATAGTGCCACCTTGCCGAACGGGTTTGTTTGGCGTCCAATAAATCCTGCGCCTTTTCAAGGTTGTTTTCTTTTATGGCGTCTTCCACATTCTTGAGGCTGTCGCCGTAAGTGGATATGTCGTACCTTGAGCGCAATATCTCCGTGGCTTCGGCGTACGCCGCCTCTATTTCGTCAAGCTTTCGGCAAGCGTCCGCCCCTTCTTCCCCTTGGGCAAAGCGCAGTTTGGAATATTTATCTCTAAGCTCTTTGTAGACTTCAAACAATTCGTTTTGCGTAACCGTTTTTTCGTCCACTCCGAGTATTACAAACGGATTTTTTTGCATTTATTCCCTCTCCTCTTCAAAACCTCTTCGGCGCGGGCTTTCAGTCCCAAATATATTATGTTGGACAAAGCCCCTTCGCTTATCGTGATATCCATCTTGTCGTAATTTTCTATTATCCTGTCAATGGCGGAATACAACAGATATCTCGCGTTCTTTTCGCATTCGGCGTAAAAATTTTCGTCGACCTTTCTACCTTTTATTATGAACGGATTAAACTTATTATTTTCGTAATCTTCCTTGATGTCGTCAAAAGCGTCTATATAATAAATCCATTTTCCCAAATTATAACATAAATCCTTGAGCTTGTCATCGGCTTTTGGGGTGGCCGCCGCAGCCGCCGCTACCATAATTTCCCCGAAGCATGAAGCCAATTTTTCAATGTCCAAGCAGCCGTATTCTTCCAGTTCTCTGAGTTTGGCGTATTGTGCGCTTACGGCGGCGTTGAATTGGGGCATCCTTTTTGCCGCTTTTTTGTATTTGCCTTTCAAAAAGGCTTTTATTGTCCTGTGCTTGTCCTCGTCGATTACATCGTCGACTATTTTATGATATCCCAGTATGGTGTTTATGTCAATAATCCTGTCAAATATCTCGCCGCTGACGGCGACGGGCACTTTTTTGCCTATGGGGTGTAAAATGCAATGTTCCCGTTCAAAATTGGGCGCGGCTTTTTCGTAGTTGTGCGCAAGCAGGCTGAGCAAAACAATGTCGTAATTGACGGTAAGTCTCATCAGCAAGCCTTGCGTGGCGCCTATGCGCTTGCATAATCCGCAATAATAGCCGCGGTAGGTTTCGTAATCCTTTATCAGGATATTCGGTTTGTCGATAATCACATAACCGAACATTATCTTTCCACCAAACCGATTTTCCTATATACCTTCGATAAAGTCCTGCGCGCTATCCTGTCCGCTTTTTCGTCTCCGCTCCTTATTACCTGCATAAGGTATTCCTTGTCCGCCATAAGCTTTTCGTACCTTTCCCTTATCGGCCTCAATTCCTCCACTACCGCCTCGCCTACCGCGTTCTTGAAAGCGGCGTAGCCTTTGTTCCGATATTCGTCGGCTATGTCTTCTATGCTTCTACCGCTTACCGCGCTGAATATGGTAAGCAAATTGTTTATGCCGTGCTTGCCCTCTCTGTATTCCACCACCGATTCGCAATCGGTTACCGCCCTTTTGATTTTGTTCATTATGGCTTGAGGGGGGTCGATTATGGAAATGGTGGCGTTTTCGTCGGGGTCGGATTTGCTCATCTTGGCTGTGGGGTCGGACAAGCTGCATATCTTCGCCCCCGTCTTGGGTATATACGGCTGGGGTATGGTAAACGTGGGGGAATAAGCCGCGTTAAACCTCATAGCTATATCCCTTGTCAATTCCAAATGCTGTTTTTGGTCTATGCCCACCGGCACCAAGTCGGTTTGGTAAAGCAATATGTCCGCCGCCATAAGCACGGGGTAGCTCATAAGCCCCATGTTTATGTTGTCTTTATGCTTGCGGCTTTTTTCTTTGAATTGCGTCATTCTGCCCGCTTCGCCCACATAAGTGAAGCAGTTAAGCACCCATGTAAGTTCGGCGTGCTGGGGCACATGCGATTGGAAATATAAAATGGACTTTTCGGGGTCCAATCCCACCGCCAGAAGCTGGGCGAAAAAGCTGAGCGCCGTCTTTCTGAATAAAGCGGGGTTTTGCCTTGTGGTCAAGGCGTGCAAGTCCACAATGCTGTATATGCAAAAATACTCTTCAAGCTCTTCTTGAAGTTTTAGCCAGTTTCTGATAGCTCCTATATAATTTCCCAATGTAAGGCAGCCCGTGGGCTGTATGCCGCTGTAAACCGTTTTTTTCTTTTCCATTTTTCGCTTAGGTCAATCCTTTTGTAGAATTTTTATCAAGGTATCCTTAATCCCGCTCTTGGGGATTACGATGTCGTGAAGTATTTGTTTTTGCTCCAGCTCGGCTATGGCCGAAGGCGGTTTTATCCCCGTGTACGCGTAAAGCTTCTTTATGGCTTTTTGGCCGCTTTTTTCCCGCTTTTTGGTGAGCGCTTCGTACACGTCTTCGGGGAATTTGAAAGGGTGGGCGGTGGAAGCTATTACCGATACCGTTTCATTGTCGTATGTATCGGACATATATTTATTGTAAGCCGATACGGCCACCGCCGTATGGGGGTCAAGCAAATAGTTGTATTCGTTGAAAAAGTTCTCTATTACCGTCCTTGTTTCCTCTTCGGTGGAAAAATAGCCTATGAATTGGGGCAGTTTCTCGTACAGCTCGTCTTCGTCCACTCTGTACATGCCGCTTTCTTTTAAGTCTTCAATCAGCGATTTTACCTTTTCGCAATCCCTGCCCGTAAATTCAAAAATCAGCCTTTCAAGGTTGGAGGAAACAAGTATGTCCATGGACGGGGATATGGTGCGGTAAAATTCTCTGTTAATGTTGTATTCCCCTGTGTCGAAAAAGTCGGTAAGCACTTTGTTTTTGTTGGAGGCCACTATGAAATGCTTAATGGGCAGCCCCATTCTGTAAGCGTAATACGCCGCCAAGATGTTGCCGAAGTTTCCGCACGGCACTATGAAGTTTATTTCCTCGCCCTCTTCTATTTCTTCGTTGACAAGCAAATCCACGTAAGAGGAAATGTAGTACACAATCTGCGGAGCCAATCTGCCGAAGTTTATTGAGTTCGCCGACGACAATTCGTATCCCATTTCGCTTAGTTTTTTTATCATGGCCTTGTCGGTGAAAATGTCCTTGACTGCTTTTTGGGCGTCGTCAAAATTCCCTTCTATGGCCACCACATGCGTATTGCTTCCTTCCGCGGTCTGCATTTGCAGTTTTTGCATGGCACTCACGCCCTCGTTGGGGTAGAATACCACTATTTCGGTGTTTTCCACATCCTTAAAGCCTTCCAGCGCCGCCTTGCCCGTATCTCCGCTTGTGGCCACCAGTATGAGCGTTTTCTTTTCTTGACCCTGTTTCTTCCTTGCCCCCGTCAAAAGGTAGGGCAATATGGTAAGCGCCACATCCTTGAAGGCAAGAGTGGGCCCATGCCACAGCTCCAATATAAAAGTCTTTTCGTCCACTTTGGTAAGCGGAGCGGCCATTTCTTCGTCAAACCTTGAATATGCCTTTTTGGCGTACTCAAGCAATTCGTCGTAGCCGTAATCGGTAAGATACAGCGACAGGATATACGCCGCGCGTTGAGCGTAATCCAATCCCGCCATTTCTTTTATGTCTTCCATGGTAATAGAGGGGAAAAAGCTTGGCGTATAAAGACCGCCGTCCGAAGCGATGCCGTTCAGAATAACCTTTGCCGAAGATTCCGCCTCTTCGCCTCGGGTGCTTTTATATGTCATTCCGTTTTTCATATAAACCCTTCTTGCCTATTCCGTATATTTATCAAAAAAGCCGGGCAAGTCCTCCTTGTCGCAGGATATTGTCAAAATAAACTCTATGTCGTACTCTTTTGATATCTTTTCCAATTGCTCCATGAAAGAGCCCATTTGCGGTATGTCCTTCTCCAGCATGCGGGCGGCTCCGTCTATAAACATTTCTTTGGTGTCGTAATTGCCGTTTATTAAGCCTTTTATGAAGCCTATGAGGTTGTCCTCTCCTTTGATGCCCGCTTTCTTGGTATTTATAAACCTTATCGCGTACTTGATTTCCCTGACATATCTGTCGGTATCCGCCAGAAAAACAATAAAGCCGTCGGTAGTATCCAAGGCTTTATTGGCCATATCAATTATTCGCTTTGTTTTTCCGGTGCCCTTAGAGCCGTAAATAATCTTTATCATGTTTTATCTCCTTAAGGTTTTATACTTACATTATATCAACGGCGGCATTCGTTTTCAAGGGGCAAAACGTTTTAGCCTTTCGTCCTTTACATTTTCTGCAAACTTTGGTTGCGGGCTTCTATCGCCAAAGCCTCTATCATTTCGAACATGTCGCCGTCCAAAAATGTGTCCAGAGAATACAGCGTCATGCCTATCCTGTGGTCGGTTACCCTGCCCTGCGGATAATTGTATGTCCTTATGCGCTCCGAACGATTCCCCCTGCCTATCTGGGATTTTCTGTTCTCGGCGTACTCTTTGAGCTGTTTTTCCTGATAATAGTCGTACAGCCTGCTTTTCAGCACCTTCATGGCCTTTTCCCTGTTCTTTATCTGGCTCCTTTCGTCCTGGCACTCCACCGTTATGCCCGTGGGCAAATGCGTCATCCTTACCGCGCTTTCGGTCTTGTTGACATGCTGGCCGCCCGCTCCACCGCTCCTGAAGGTGTCCACCTTTATGTCCTTTTCGTTAATCTCCACATCTATGTCCTCCACTTCCGGCAATACCGCCACCGTAACCGTGGAGGTGTGCACTCTGCCTTGGGATTCGGTTTCCGGCACCCTTTGCACTCTGTGCACTCCGCTTTCGTATTTCATTTTGGCGTAAGCGCCGCTGCCCGATATCATGAATACGGCTTCCTTTATGCCGCCCAGCTCGGTTCCCTTTATGTCTATGGGCTCCACTTTCCACCTCAGCCTTTCGGCAAAGCGGTTGTACATCCTCATCAGCACGCTGCCGAACAGCGCCGCTTCTTCCCCGCCCGCCGCCGGCCTTATCTCTATTATTACATTATTATCGTCCATAGGGTCGGCGGGTATAAGCAAAATCTTGAGCTTGTCCGTTATTTCTTCGGCTTTTTGCTTCAAATCGTAAAATTCGGCGTGGACAAGCGCCGCTATCTCCTTGTCATCGCCGTCCATGAGCGTTTTGCAGCTTTCCATCTCCTTTACGGTTTCAAGGTATTTGTCGTATTCTTCCATTATGGGGGAAAGCTTGGAGTGTTCCTTTACAAGCTTGCGCCATTCCTCCTGCCTTGCCACCACTTCGGAGTCCGCTATTAGCTCGTTCAATTCCTCGTAACGCCTTTTCATCTGTTCCAGCTTTTCAAACATACCTTTTACTCCCTTACCTCCCGCTTTTTTCGGGCTATAATCACTCTGGCCACGGGAGGATTGTTCAAGTCGTAGACAATCTCAGTTTCATAATTTTCCCCCAGCATTTCCGTTACCTTTTGCGCTTGGTTTATGCCCGTTTCCAATAATAAGAAACCCTCTTCTTTCAAATAGTCCGCCGCTTTCAAGGCTATGTCCCTATAAAAATCCAAGCCGTCCGCTCCGCCGTCCAGCGCCGTCAAAGGCTCGTAGTCCTTGACTTCCTTGTCCAGTTTCGGTATGTCGGATGAGGGTATATAAGGCGGATTGCAAATAATCATGTCGAATTTTCTGTTTTTGACGGGCTTAAACAAGCTCCCGTTCAAAAATTCGATATCGCATTCATGCTTTTGGGCGTTGATTTTCGCCACTTCCAGCGCCTGCGCCGAAATGTCCGTTGCCGTCATACGGCAGTCGGCGTTTTTGGCCACCGTTACGGCTATGCAGCCGCTGCCCGTCATAAGGTCCAATACCTCCGCCCCCTTTTTGTCTTTCAATAAATCGATGGCCGCTTTCGCCAAATGCTCGGTGTCAAAGCGGGGGATAAGCGCCCTTTGATCCACATAAAAATCGTACCCGTAAAAGCAGGCGTTGTTCAGCACATATTGCAAGGGCGCGCCTTTCAATCTCTGTTTGGCGTACTTCTTGGCTTTGTCCGTTTCCGTTGAGGATATTTGGCCGCTCGCATACAGCTCGCCGCGGGTTTTTGCCCCCAGCACATGCATATAAATGATTTCCGCTTCATTTTTGGGCAGCATGGTGTCCGCAAGCTCTTTTACCGCTTTTTCCACGGATTGGTAAATCATAAACTTTTGGGTGGGCTTTTGGGGGTCGCCGTCCAGCTCGGCTACGGTGTCAAAAGCCTTTATCGCCACTTCAAGCATATCGTCGTCCGGCTCTTTGGTGGTCAGTCTCTGCAAAAGCAATCCCGGATATTTCATTATCCTTGTGAACAGGTTGTCGTATTTAGCGAAAAGCTTCAGCAGTTCATAAGACAATCCCGCCACCAAAGGTATGAAGGCTATTCTTATGAGCACGCGCTGCCATAAGTTGTTTGAGAATACGTCAAAAGAAAAGAATATTATGCTGAATACCATTATTATGAACAAAAAAGTAGTGCCGCATCTGTCGTGCTTTGTGGACATCTTCTTGGCGTTGTCCACCGTAAGCTCCAGTCCGCTTTCAAAGCAGTTCACCACCTTGTGTTCGGCTCCATGGTACATGAAAAGGCGCTTTATGTCCTTTATCCTGCCTATTATCAATATATAGCATATGAAAATGATTATCCTTATGGCCCCCGCAATCAAGTTCAGGACAATGGTGTTGGGCTTATTCGGCATCAGCCTTATTATGCCCTCGGTGGCAAGATGGGGTAGTACCACGAACAAGCCCAAAGCAAGCAATACCCCCAATACCATGCTTACCGCCACAAGCACGCTCATAAGGTCAATCTTGAGCTTCTTTGCCGCCCATTTCTCGAACTTGGAGGGAGAATCCTGCATTTCAGAAGAATATACCTCGGCGGCGCGGTTAAGCGTCCTTATGCCCATGGCCATGGAGGATACAAAGCTTATTATCCCTCTGATTACGGGTATCTTGGAAAGCCTGCGCATATTTTCGGATACTTTTATCCTTTCCGACTCCACTTGAATTTGGCCGTCGGGGGCGCGCACGGCCACGGCGTAAGAATTTTGGCTACGCATCATTACGCCTTCCAATACCGCCTGTCCGCCTATGTTGCATTGTCTTTTTTTCATAACTTTTCCTTTCTGATGATACAAAAATAGTGCAAGCAAAAAAATATGCCTTGCACTATTTTATTCAATTCGTCAATTGAGCGAGCTATTTTAAGCTTGTATCGCCGAAACGCCTGCGGAATCTGTCCACTCTGCCGCCCGTGTCCACTATTTTTTGTTTGCCTGAATAGAAGGGATGGCAACGGCTGCATATCTCCACCTTTATGGTGTCCGTCTTCTTGGTGGAACCCGTCTTGAAGGTCTCCCCGCAAGCGCATACCACATCTACTATTCTGTACTCGGGATGTATTTTTTCTTTCATTTTTCACCTCTTAATTAAATGCAAGTAATATTATATATACCTCCTTTTGCGTTGTCAAACGATTTTAACGCAAAAAACTTTGAAGGCATATATAATACTTCCTTAATTGCCTTTATTTATGCTTTTGTATGGAGATATCCAAAGTTTTATGACAAAAAATCTTTATTCCGCCACTTGTTCTTCTTTTTCGACCGCCGCTGCCGCTTCTTCGGCTTCCAGCAGCTTTCTGTAATCGGTTATGATGAGATTCTTAATGTTCTCCCTTACCTCGCTGTTCAAAGGATGCGCCACATCCCTGTACTCCCCGTCCGGCCCCTTTCTTGAAGGCATTACCACAAAACAATCTTCCCCTGTTTCTATGACCTTAATGTCATGAACCACAAAAACATCGTCTATAACAATGCTTGCAACTGCTTTAAGTTTGCCGTCCCTCTTTTTGAGCAACTTCACTCTAACATTGGTAATAGTCATTATGTTAACTCCTTTGACAATATTTTGTCGTTATTTCAATTATACTATATTAAAATGTATTATTCAAGCCTTTTTTTATTTTTTTACAAAATTAATGGCGCGCACCAAATTGAAGTTATCTACATATTATATATCTATGCTGAAATTATCCGACATCAATTCCGTCCATTTTATAGGCGCGGGCGGCATCAGCCTGTCCGCCTTGGCAAAGCTCATGCTTAAGCTGGGCAAAAAGGTAAGCGGCTCGGATATATGCTATTCCCAGACCGTTATGGAGCTTAATGAGGAGGGCGCCCGAATATGGATAGGCAATCAGCCCCGCCTTTTGTCCCCCCTTCCCGATTTGGCGGTATACAGCTCCGCCGTTCCGCAATGCGACAAAGAGCTTGTTTATTGCCGTTTGAACAATGTCCCCACCATGGAAAGGCATGAATTCCTTGCCCTTTGCGCCAAAGAGTTCGAATGCGTGATAGCTATCGGCGGAACGCATGGAAAAACTACGGCCTGCGCCTTGACCGGACATATTTTCAAATGCGCTCAAAAAAGCTTTTGCGCCCATATCGGCGGCGACGCTTTGGGCATGGGCAATCTTTATTATACGGGGAAGGAATACTTTATTACCGAAGCGTGCGAATACAAAAAAAGCTTGCTCAGCCTGTCCCCCCACATAGCCGTAGTTTTGAACGCCGAAATAGACCACCCCGACACTTATGCGGATATTGAGGAAATTTACGCCGCCTTTGACGCCTTTCTTTTTTCCGACAAAAACCGCCTTGCCTTGGCAAATTCGGACAGCGTTTATTACAAACAGCATTTGCAAAACCAAAACAGCGCCTTGTTGACCTTTGGAACAAGCGAGCATTCCGATTTTATTTTAAGCGATATCCAAGAATACGCCGACGGCTATTTCTCCTTTTCCTTAAGCTGCAGGCAAAGCCCTTTGCTCACGGTCAAATTGAGCATTCCCGGCATACATAACATATACAACGCCTCCGCCGCCATAGCCGTAAGCTATATGCTCAATATCCCCCCCGACACCATAAAAGAAGCCGCGCAAAGCTTCAAAGGCGTAAGGAGAAGGTTTGAATACAAGGGCATGCTCAAGGGCGCCGACATTTTCCATGACTACGCCCATCACCCTTCCGAAATACGCGCCGTCATTGACTGCGCCAAAAAATTGTGCAAAGGGCGGCTGCTGGTGGCCTTTCAGCCCCACACTTTCAGCCGCACAAGCGCCCTTTTCGACGATTTCGCCACCGCCTTCAACCGCTGCGACGAAGTTTATTTGGTAAGGGAATATTCGGCAAGGGAAAACGGCTGCCAAGGCAAAAGCGCCTATGAGCTGTTCAAAAAACTGCATAACAAAAATTCTTATTATTTCGATGATTTCATTACGCTGGCAAAACACCTTGTAGACAAGCTGTCGGCTTTTGATATGCTCGTCGTTATGGGAGCCGGGGATATAGTCAAGCTGTGCGACTTGCTGGTTTGAGTTATATCTCTATGATGTTGGCCATTCCGTAGCTTCTTTGGCTCAAGGCCGTAAACACCTCTTCCAAATTCTCCGCTTTGTGGCTTTTTTCGATAAGCGGCGCAAGCTTGAGTATCTTTTGCGCCAAAATATATACCGCCGAATTGAATTCGTGCGCTCCGTTTGACACTCCGCGAACTTCAAGCTGTTTGCGGTTGATTAAGTTTATGTCGGCTTCCAAAGCGTTGGGGTAGCTGTGCACGCTCATTATCACGCAATCGCCGCCGTTTTTTGTGAGCGTGAACAGGTAATGGGGCACCGCCCCCGCTTCGCTCTCAAGTATGGTATGGTCGGCCATTCTGCCCCCCGTGATTTCCAGCACCCTTTCCTGCGGGGATTCCTTGGCGGTGTTTACGGTGTAGTACACCCCGCATTCCCGCGCCTTTGCCAGTCTGTCAGCGCTGTGGTCTATTACAATGGGTATGGCTTGAAAATACAGCGACAGCTGCGCCGTTATGTTGCATAGCGGCGAACCGCCTATAATGGCTATATAGTCGCCCTTTTCGATTTTGAAGCAATTTATGGCCGATAAGCTCATCGCTATATATTCGGTAAATACCGCCTCTTCTTCCTTGACTTCTTCGGGAAACACCACTATGTTCTCGGGGGGCATGTCAATGAAATCCGCCAAAAAGCCGTCCATGTCCGCTCCGTATATTTTGGTTTCTGGGCAAACCTCGTCTTTGTCGGCATGCATTACCACATAGGGGTTTAGTATGACCTTGTTTCCCCTTTTAAGCCCGAATTCCTGCCTATCCTCGCTGATAAGCCCCACCGCCATATGGCAGGGCATAAAGGGATACTTTATGTCCGCCTTGCCCAAAAAAATGTCCAAGTCGCTCCTTGTGGGGATAACTTTGGTTACCCGCACCTTTACGGCCTCCCCCGATTCGCCGCCCGCTTTTTTGTCGATAATGAATTTCCCTTCTCCATTGGCCATATAGCGTTTCATGGTGTTTTTACTCCCGTCTTTTTACAAAAGTGTAGCTTATTATAGCATATTTGATTTCTTTTGGCAAATTTTCTTATTCGTTGATTTTTCTCAGTATTTAAGGGCATTATGCGCCGCTTTTTTCATTAAAGCGCATTTGGCGCATTTTGTCTTAACTTGACTGATATTTTGGTTTCAATAAGCGTATTGACTTTGCACTTCCGATATATTATACTTATTTCAATGTCCTTATATATAATATTATTTCAGAGTTAAAAGGAGTTACACGCCATGAAGAAAATTTTGAAGTTGGCGCTGTGCGCTTTGCTGGCGCTGACAACGGTATTTGCCTTCGCCGCTTGCACCGATAAAGACGTGTTGGAAGAAGAAGTAAAAACCTTGTCTTTGTCCAATGTGGAATACGCCATCGTAACGCAAAAGAATAAGGAAGGAAAGGTCATTGACACTTACGCCAAAATCATAGGCTATGACGGGCAAGAGCAAAACCTTATCATCCCCCAAACCGTGGACGACAACATACCCGTCAAGGCTATAGCCAACCTCGCTTTTTATGACAACAAGACAATTAAGTCCGTTGTCCTGCCCGAAGGGCTTACCACCGTGGGAGCTTTTTCTTTCGGCTACATGGACTCTCTTATCAGAGTGGAATTGCCTTCCACCGTTATCGAAATCGGGGAATACGCCTTCATAAACTGTACGGCGCTCAAAGAAGTACGGATAGCCGCTGTCAAGCGGCCCAAGCTGGGGGAAGCCGCCTTCAAGTTCTATAACAGCAAGGATAAACAGTATCAAATAAGCCCTTACTTGGAAATCAAAGTACCCGACATCGACGCCTATTCTACCACCGATGTCCACGATAAGTGGATAGAGTACGGCCGCTTTTTGAAGGAGGCGTAAAATGACAGACACTCAAAAGTTAAGAACATATACCACAAAAGAAAAGTACCTTTATTTAACGGGACTGGCCGGGCAGAACATCATCTATAACATTATCGGCGCCTGCCTGGCTTATTATTTGCAATTCACCATACTGATACCCGCCATGACCGTCAGCTTGATAATGACATTGGCAAGGGTGTGGGACGCCTTTAACGATCCCATTATGGGCACCATTGTGGACAGGACCAGAACAAAAATCGGCAAATGCCGTCCTTATCTGATTGCCGTACCCATTCCCATTCTGATAATCACCGTGCTTTGCTTTACCAATTTCGGATTTTACGGTCAAGGCTCAAAGTCTTTGGACAGCCTTATAGTGGCTTGGGCGGCCACTACATATGTATTGTGGGGAATGACCTACACAGTGGGCGACATTCCGCTGTGGGGCGTAA
>FZPS01000191.1_pt96 | contig 36104 bp, 32 predicted proteins | sample 1817821 | NCBI WGS metagenome assembly FZPS01 (sample SAMEA104158645, study PRJEB21678) | metagenome | place: Germany | collected 2015-04-21 | reverse complement strand
CCATTGATTCACTCTCATACACGGAAGGCGCAAAGCCGGCATATTGGGAATGCGACGGCAGCACAGAATACCTTATGAAAGAAGGCAAGCGTAAAGAAGTGGGCACCACCATCACGCTCCACTTCAATAAAGAATCTGAAGAATATGCAGATTCCGACAAGATACGCGAGATTCTGCTGCGCTACTCAAACTTCCTACCCATCCCCATCATGTTTGAAGACAAGCAGATAAACCAGCTCGAAGCACTTTGGAACCGCGCTCCGAAAGACGTCACCGACGAAGAATACATCAAGTTCTACAAGGAAGTATTCGGCGACCACCGCGATCCCGTTTTCTGGATTCACCTGAACGTGGACTTCCCCTTCAACCTCAAAGGGATACTCTATTTCCCCCAACTTCGCAACGAACCCGAATTCTTCAAAGGACAGGTTAAACTCTTTTGCAACAACGTATTTGTGGCAGACAACCTCGAAGAGCTCATCCCCGAATTCTTGCTCTTGCTTAAAGGCGGCATAGACATCCCGGATATCCCGCTCAACGTCTCACGCAGCTTTCTGCAAAACGACGCACAGGTGCAAAAGATCTCGCGCTATATCATCAAGAAAGTCGCAGATCACCTCAAAGACACCTTCAAGGAAGACAGAAAGAAGTATGAAGAATATTGGGAAGACATCCATACCTTCATCAAGTTCGGCATGCTCAAAGAGGAAGATTTCTTTGAAGCTATGCACGAACATGTGCTCTTCAAATCAGCCTCCGGCGACTACCTCACCATAGAGGAGTATAAGACGCGCAACGCAGCCGATGATGAAGGCAAGACCCGCATCTGGTATGCAGCCGGCGAAGATACGCAGGTAAGCTATCTGAACCTGATGAAAGAGCAAGGCCTGGAAGTGATCTACCAAAACTCCCCCTTGGACGTACACCTCTATCAGAGACTTGAAGGCAAGTTAGAAAAGACCGAATTCATCCGAGTGGATAGCGAAGTAAACGAACTGCTCGTTGATGAAGACCAAAGCAAGCTCGATAAAGACGATGTAAACCGCCTCAAAAAGCTCTTTTACAGAGCCTTAGACCAAAAGGTGGAAGCATCCTTCAGCGAGGAAAGCTGGAAGGAATTTCTCAAGAAACACCCGCAGGCTACCGAAGCGCTTACTCCGCATCAGATCCAAGAAGGCGAGACCACACGCTTTGACCTTCTCGGCTTGCCCACAGAGGTAGAGGAAACCTTAGGCGAAGAAGCCATGAAAGAGCTAAACTCTCATGCCTACACCGAGGTGACAGTTGAGCTAAAGAGCTTGAAATCCAAGGAAATCCCCGGCATGATAGTCTTCAGCGAATTCATGAGACGCTGGCACGATATGGACATGATGAACACCTTCGGCGGCGGCATGGATATGCTGAAAAACCACAGCCTCGTGATCAACACCGAGAACCCCATCATTCAGAAGCTGGTAGAGCTGGACAAAGCGGGAGAGGATGAGAAAGTTCAGACCATCTCTTCATACATCCACCGCCTCTCACTCTTGGAACAAAAACCCTTCACCGGCGAGGAACTCAAAGACTTCATCGCCAAAGCAAATAAGGTTCTTTCCTACTTATAAACCCAAATCAACCCATAACAAAAGCCCCGGCATCACACCGGGGCTTTTTCATTGTTCTAAGAAATATTATAGAAGCTCAATCACGAGGAACTTCTGCTTACGGAAGTTATCCGGATCTGTAATAGTGAGCACATATTCATCACCATCTTTCTCAACCGTATAGGTAGTAGCTATGTGATTGGAAAGTATGCTATATCCCTTCTTTGTGACAGGGAAGCGAATCTCGGTTTGATCCAGGAGATTGAGTTCGCTGAAGTTCATTGTATCGATAGCTTTTTTGACCATGGTCACGCGACCTATGCCGAGCAATCCGCCTTTGCGATTGATCACTTTATTATCCAAGAGCTGTTTACGAGTGCCTATTGTATAATAGATCTGGTTTTCAATGCGCTTGATCTCGCCAATTTCCTGCTCTCTTTCCAGCACGGTTTGTTCGATCTCGGCAATTTCTCTTTGGCTTCTTCTGCGTTCTTCCTCAATGGTCTCATCCAAGATGCCCATGCGTTCCTGCAATTCTGACATAATCTGTTCTTTATCTGCAAGCGATGCTTTGAGGCGATCAACAGTTTCTTGAACCCCTCTGAGCTGCGTGCGCGAATTTGCGAGCTGAGCTTCGAGTTGCGCGATCTTCTTTTTATCCGCCTCAATTTGCTCTCTCATGATTGCAATAGATGCCACCATTTTGTCGCGTCTGTCCGTTGAATCGGTTTCGGAAAGCTCGGATTGCGTAAAGAGCTGTCCGGAGAGATCTTGCTCCATCTCGTCCAAATTGGCCTGGACGTCTGCAATCATAGCAGATGAGGATTCATACAGACTCTCAAGTTCTTCTTTTTCTAATCTAAGTGCTTTATTGGCCTTCGAGGCGTTCATCCAAACGACGCCGAATACGATCACTAAAAGTGCCAGCACTGTCATAATTATTGTTTGGGTAAATTTCATTCTTGACTCCTACCGCGTTTTTATTCTAATGTCAACTTCATTATAACACGTTTTTGTGTCAAGTCAAATAAAAAAGGAAACACTGGATGAAATATACTTTCTTGGCTGCGTGGACGGCTGAACTAAAGGGCTTCACAGCTCAGATAGACAGGATCTTACTTACGGAAGACAAGCTCATAATCCGTCTCATCAGAAGAGGTGAATTCACCATTGTGTTAAACCCTCAAAATAGCTATATCTTTTATAGCAAGGACAATAAGAAGCACGATGAAGCGCACGAAATTTGGCAAAATCTGAAGAATTGCCAGATCATCGATCTTGATATCTATGACAGCGACCGCATCATCTTTTTTGAACTACTGCAAAGAAACATCTATGGCGAGGAGAAAAACATCACCCTACTCTTAGAGCTCATGCCGCCAAAACCCAATGTTATCGTGATAAATAAAGAGACGAACATAATAATCGACGCGCTTATCAAATACAATCTTTCAGATAACCCTATGCGCATGGTGCTCGCAAATCAGCCCTACTTTGCGCCCAAAACAAGCTTTACGCCGGATAGAAACGAGAAGGCCATCATCCCCGAAAGCTTTGAAGCAAGCAGCATCAACGAATATTTTTCGCTATATCACAAACAGATCCTCGTGCCCAAGCTGGAAAAAGACCTCACTGAGAGCAAGATCAAATTTTTGCAAAAGGAGCTGAAACGCCATAAGAACAGACTCAAAATGCAAAAGAAAGATCTCGAAAAGGCCGAGAAGGCTGACTACTATTTCGCCTGTGCGGAGGCGATTAAGCCCAATATGCAAAAAATGAAGCAAGGCGACGAAGTGCTGATCACCACAAACTATTACGATCCTGAACTAAATGAGATTGAGGTGCCGCTGCTTACCGACAAAAGCCCCCTACAAAACCTGCAACACTATCTCAAGCGATATAGAAAAGCCAAAAACGGGTATGCCATCATCCAGCAGAATATCAAAAAAACAAAGAGCGAGATAGAAAGCCTGGAAAAGCTGGTAGCTCGCCTGCAAGACGGTGAAGATATAGATATAGACATCCGCGATAGAGGCACTTCCATCACGCAGAAAATCAAGCAGATAGATAGGATCCTGCAGCTAAAATATGATGACGATTGGCAGATCTATATAGGACGCAAGGCAAAAGAGAACGACTTTATCACCACAAAACTAGGCAAAGCGCAGGATTGGTGGTTCCATAGCCGCATCTATCGCGGTGCGCATGTTCTCGCGCGAAATCTAAAGAAAAAGACTCCGCCGCTGGAGCTAATACAGATATGTTGCGCGCTCGCGGCATGGTATTCACAGGCGAAGTTCTCCGTGAATGTGCCCGTGGATTACACCCAGATACGCTATGTCCGCAAGCCCAAAGGCAGCCCTTCCGGATTTGTCACCTATACAAATTACAAGACGGTCTTTGCGAACCCTAAAGATCTGCGCACCATAAAGAAGGATCTCGGGCATGATTAAGTGTATCGGACTCATTCTAAACACTTTTCCCTATTCCGAGAGCAGTCTAATCCTGAAAGTTATCACCTGGGAACACGGTCTCATCTCCATCATTGCCAAAGGGATAAGGCGCAAGCAAGGAACGCTGATGCGCTTCGGTGAATATGAATTTCAGCTCTATCCACCCAAAGAAGAGGGACTTTATCTGCTCAAAGATCACTCCCTTATCCGCGATTTTAGCACTTACCCCAGCCCTCAAAGCTGGACGGTTGCAGATTGCGGCTTGGAGCTATTCTCAAAAATCCTCTATCCGCAACCCGATAACAGAGAGTATTATACGCTGATCACCGAATATCTGAAATATCTGCAAAAGACCAAACACAATGGCATACTCATCTTTTGGCGCATGTTTTCCCGCTTGCTTAAGATGATGGGCGTGCCGCTAAACCTTTCCACATGTTCTATTTGCAATCAAGAACGCGCGCTGATTGCATACAATCCTTCCGGCGAACACATCTGCAATGATTGCAAGATGAATCTACCATTCGAGCATGGCTTTCGCGCGCTTAACCCAAATGCACAGAAGATTATCACCCTGCTTCCTCAGATAGGTAATCACTTAAGCGAGATCAAGATAACACAAAAAGACATCACCGAGATCAACGAGCTCTTTCTTTTCCACTATGCAGCAATGCAAAAACAAAACCTAAAGCTGAAAAGCCTGAATGTTTTGTGTCAGTTTTATCCCTGATTAATCATCTGTCTTTTCCTCATTTTTAGCAAAATCCATAGCCCTCACCCCCCGCTTCCCTATTGGGTTCTGGTGATGATGTGGTCATGATGTGGTCATAGCCATGAGCACATCATAAGCATTTAATGAACTGAACCCCATAGGCAAGGCATTGACATACAAATAGTTAGCACGCCTGAAACGGCTCACTCATCAGCCATCGATGGGGATTTCTCGGAAATTGGCTTTTTTGATGTTTATGAGTATGCAATAAGAGACCTTGTTCATCCTGTGGAAATGCAATTTTGGCTCTACCAAACGAAGTATCGCTAATAATGATTGACAATATATGCGATAAAAAAAATAATGCGAGCCAAAGAAACCTTCAATATAGGAGTATAAAGAGCTATGAAAAACATTCTCGTAATCGGCGCTGCCGGACAGATCGGTTCGGAGCTTGTCCCTTATCTTAGAAAGATATACGGAGACAACCATGTTGTAGCAACATACAACCGCACCCCTCTTTTGGAAAACGTTATGGAAGGCGGTCCCTCTGAAAATATGGATGCCACCAACGGCGACGTTCTTTTAGAAGTTGTAAAAAAATATAACATTGATGCAATCTATAATCTCGTTGCAGTCCTTTCTGCCCGCGGCGAGGCAAATCCCACCCTCAGCTGGCAGATCAATATGGACACCACTTTCAACTGTCTGGAAGTAATGAAAGACATTAAAGGCGCTGTATTTACTCCCTCCTCAATCGGAGCATTCGGCCCCGGAACCCCTATGGATAACACTCCTCAGGATACCGTGATGCGACCTACCACCATCTATGGCATCTCCAAAGTAGCAGGCGAGCTTTTGGCAGACTATTACTATCTCAAATATGGCGTTGACGCACGTGGCGTTCGCTATCCCGGCATCATTTCAAACGTCACCATGCCCGGTGGCGGAACCACAGACTATGCCGTTGAGATCTATTATGAAGCCATCAAAAACAAGAAATATACCAGCAACCTCTCAGCCGGAACATTCCTTGATATGATGTATATGCCGGACGCGCTGGATGCAGCCGTTCAGATCATGGAAGCGGATCCTGCCAAGCTCAAACACAGAAACTGCTTCAACATTTCTGCTATGAGCTTTGATCCCGAAAAGATCGCTGCCGCAATTAAGAAACACATGCCCGAATTTGAGCTCGATTACAATGTCGATCCCATCAAACAGGCAATTGCAGACAGCTGGCCAAACTATATGGACGACAGCGCAGCTCGCGAAGAGTGGGGCTGGAATCCTAAATACGATCTCGATAAAATGACTGCCGACATGCTGGAAAAAGTAGCGGCAAAACTCAAATAAATTAGGACTGAAATAATGATAAAGATTGGCGTCGTGGGAGTTGGCCATTTGGGTCAGCATCATGCTCGTAAGCTCAAGGAGATGGAAAACGTCTCTTTTAGCGGTATTTACGACAAAAACTCTCGCCGCAGCAAAGAGATTGCCTCCAAGCTGGGTGTAAAGGAATTTGATAGCTATGAAGCCTTGCTTAGCTCCTGCGACGCCATCGATATTGCCGCCACTACCACCGCTCATTTTGAGCTGGCAGAAAAAGCACTCTTGGCGGGTAAACACATCTTTTTGGAAAAGCCGATTACAGAAAAGCTGGAAGATGCTTATAAGCTTTTGGAAATCGCAGAAAAGAAGAATCTGAAGATTCAGGTGGGACACATAGAGCGCTTCAATCCGGTGGTCTTGAAAGTGGAGAAAGATATTAAGAATCCTATGTTTATCGAATCCACCCGCATTGCCGGATTTCAACGACGCGGCACAGATGTCCCCGTGGTTTTGGATGTGATGATACACGATATTGATCTCATCCTCAGCTTTATCGATAGCCCCCTCAAGGATATACATGCCAGCGGGATAGGCATACTCACGCCCAGCATTGATATCGCTAATGCGCGCCTGGAATTTGAGAACGGAGCAATTGCAAACGTCACCTCCTCGCGCATCTCACTAAAGCAAGAACGAAAGATTCGGTTTTTCCAAAAAGATACTTATATAACGCTTGACTTTCTTACAAAGCAAGCAAGAGTGATCAAAAAAGGCGCGAAAGTAATGCGCTATCTGCCGCAGATCCTCAAAGGTGATCTTGATATAGATCCCGAAAAGCTGCTGGATCAAGCCCAATATGACTGTGCTGATAGCCCCAAAGATGCGCTATCCATGGAGCTGGAATCTTGGGTGGATGCCATCATTAGCGATAAAACTCCCGTAGTAGATGGCAAAGCGGGCACAAAGGCATTGGAAGTGGCGCATAGAATCATCAAAATCATCAACGAACAAGTAAAGAAAAACAAACTTAAGGTATAAAAATGAAAGATACTTTTGTAAAAGACATAGCCCAATATGAAGGGCAGGAAGTTCGCCTCAAAGGTTGGGTGCGAAACATCCGTAGCAGCGGCAAACTCCTCTTCATCATCTTTCGTGATGGAACTGGAGATGTTCAAGCCGTTGCGTTCAGACCGGAACTAGGCGAGGAACTCTTTGAAGAAGCAAGACGCCTCACCTTGGAATCCAGCCTGATCATCACAGGAATCCCCAAGAAACATCCCAAGCAAGAAGGGAAGTATGAACTCTCCGTCACAGGTGTAGAGATAATCCAAATCGCCGATGAATATCCTATCGGCAAGAAAGAACATGGCCCGGATTTTCTGCTTTCAAATCGCCATCTCTGGCTGAGATCTTCAAAGCAGTGGGCTATCATGAGAGTTCGCCACGTAATATATTATGCCATTTGCGACTATCTGAATGAAAACGGATTCTTCCGCTTTGATTCGCCCATCCTTACGCCAAACGCCTGCGAAGGCACCACTACGCTCTTTGAAGTGGAATACTTTGACGAAGGAATGGCATATCTCTCGCAATCCGGACAGCTCTATTTGGAGACCGGAATCATGAGCATGGGTAGAGTGTATGACTTTGGTCCCGTCTTCCGTGCAGAGCGCTCTAAGACGCGTAAACACCTCACAGAATTCTGGATGATGGACGCCGAAGCTGCATTTGTGGAACACGAAGGAAACATGGAGATTCAAGAGGAATTGATCCGCTTTGTGATTCGCAGAGTATTGGAAAGATGTGACAATGAGCTTGATATTCTTGAGCGCGATAAAGAAGTGCTCAAGGCAGCAGATGCGCCCTTCCCGCGCATGACGCATAGAGAAGCCGTCGATTTCCTCCGCTCAAAAGGCAGCGACATTGATTATGAAAGCGATTTTGGTGCTGGAGACGAAGAGCTTCTAACTGCAAATTCACCGGTTCCGCTCTTTATCGAAAGATGGCCAAAGAATATCAAAGCTTTCTATATGAAGCGCGATCCCGAAGATGACAACATCGTTTTGGGCAGCGATCTCATCGCCCCGGAAGGATATGGCGAGATCATAGGCGGAAGCCAGAGAGAAGACGATCATGACACCCTAAAAGAACGCATGATTGCCGAAAAGATGGATCTTGAACAATATCAATGGTTTTTGGATATGCGTAAATATGGCTCCGTTCCGCATAGCGGATTTGGCATCGGACTGGAAAGGCTGATCGCTTGGATGTGTGGCACGCGTCATATTCGCGAAACTATCCCCTTCCCCAGGATGATATATCGCATCTATCCGTAAAATAAAGTTAAAAATGATATGCCGTATTTTCAATCGCCAAGATTTAAGAGATACAATCGCGGCGTGAAGATACGGCATATTCTATTCATGCGAAAAAATAAGATGTTTCCCGTTTTGGAAAACAATGTGCATAAGATAAATGAAATAATAAAATAGAATAGAGGAAAGATTATGATTAAGGAACTATTTACAGAAACCACCAGAACTATGAAATCCTCCATGATACGCGAGCTGGTAGCCAGCACGAGAGATATCAAAGGATTGATCTCATTTGCCGGCGGTTTTCCCGCTCCGCAGACCTTCCCCGCAGAAACCCTTAGCAAGCTCTATGCAGAAACCATCGCCAATGAAGCGAGCTTCGTTTTGCAATATGGTGCCAGTGAAGGCGATCCCATGCTCAAAGAAGAGCTCTTAAAATGGGAAGGCTATGACGACATCTCGCCGGATCAATTGCTCATCACAGCGGGCGCAACAAACGCTATATACTATATGAGTCTTGCGCTTGTAGAACCCGGCGATGTGATCATCTGTGAAGCCCCCAGCTTTTTGGGAAGCCTCGTGGCATTTGAAGCGCTCGGTGCAGATATCCAATGCGTGCCTTTAGATAAAGAGGGGCTGGATATCGTAGCTCTGCAAAACAAGGTTGAAGAGCTGCAAAATGCCGGAAAGAGAATCAAGTATATCTATACAATCCCTGATTTCCATAATCCCACCGGTGTAACGATGAGCCTCAAGCGCAGAAAAGAGCTTATTGAGTATGCCTTGGCTGCCCGTATTCCCATCTTGGAAGACAATCCTTATTCACGCCTGCGCTTCCGTGGTGAAGAGGTTCCAACGCTCTTCCGCATCGCACATGATGAATATTCAAATACAGATATTGTTACCGAAGTAGTTTCTTTTTCAAAGATCCTAGGGCCCGGACTGCGTTTGGCGTTCGTTAAAGGCAATGCCGAGCTCATCGAAAGAATGTGTTCTTGGCAGCAAAAGGTGAATATCGCGCCGGATAACGCGTCTCAGAGGGTGACTGCTCACTTCCTAAAGCGCGGATACATGGACGATCACATGAAGATGTGTAATGATCACTATCGTCCTTATCTGGATAAGATGCTGGAAGCCACCAGTAAGTATCTGCCCTCTTATATTCAATATACAAAGCCGGAAGGCGGGCTCTTTACTTGGCTCTGGCTGCCGGAAACCATGAGTGCGGACGTTCTCTTTGAACAGGCTAAGGCTCATAAAGTTAGCTTCATCCCGGGAAGTAAGTTCTATCCCACAGATCAAGAGAAGTTTAACTGCCTGCGTCTGAACTTCAGCTTCAGCACCTTTGAGCAGATCGAACAAGGAATGAAAAGCCTCGGAATGCTCATGGAAGAGTTTAAAGCTTGACGAAAGATGGGACGCGCTATATCTTGTATTATGAATCTTAGCTCTAAGGAGATTTTGAAATGAAGAATACTATTATATGCCTGATAATGATCTTTGCGGCAGCGTCTTTGTTTGCCCAATATGATATACCGCGTCCCAATCTCAATCCTTTTAGCGTGGGTAGCTCTATACTGAAAGAGCTCAAGATGTCTCACAGCATGGGCTTTGAAGCAGGAGCTGATTCGCGCGGCGAGGGCTATTATCTCTCTCGCTATACAAATCATCTGAAGTATGAGCTAAATCCGAAATTGGAGATGGATCTGAATCTGAACTTTGTGAATTTCGGCTCTATGAACACCTCGGAAAAGCTCAGTATAAATAAAGATAACGATACTAAGGTCATACCTGATTTCTCTTTGCGCTATAAGCCAAAGGAGAATATGCAGTTTGAGTTTCGCATGATACATGGGGGCTTCGGCACTCCGCAGATGTGGAAAGAAAAGTGGTAAGGAGATCACTGCTGTTTTGGATATCATAGTAATCATCATCTTGGCTCTTTTGGGAGCCGCACTGGGAAGCTTTATCAACGTTCTGATCTATAGGCTTCCACTTAAGAAATCGATAGTCTATCCGCCTTCTCATTGCGGCAGCTGCGAGAAGAGGATCCCTTTTTATCTGAATATTCCTATAATCAGTTATATCGTCTTGGGTGGAAAATGTAAGTTTTGCTCGGCGAAGATACACTGGCATCATCTTTTGATAGAGATACTTACGCCTTTGATCCTGATCGGGCTGTTCTTGCAATATGGGCTGGGTGTGCTCTTCTTTAAGTATGCCGTGCTCTGCCTCTTTATGATTCCCATCTTCTTTATCGATGCCTTTCATCAGATCATCCCGCATGTGCTGTCTATCCCGCTGATCCCGCTGGGACTGATCTTTGCCTATATTCCGCGCACGGATGTCTCGCTCTTCTCTGCTGCCATTGGCGCCGGCATCATCTTTGTTTTCCTGCTGTTCTTGGCTTATGCCTATAGATTTGCGCGCAAGCAAGATGGATTGGGTGGAGGCGATATCTGGCTATTCACGGGAGTGGCAGCTTTCTTCGGGCTCGAGAGCCTACCCTTCATCGTGCTCATCTCCGCGCTTTTGGGGATACTCTATTTCTTCATCTTCATTCGTGATAAGGAGAAGGGCTTTGCGTTCGGCACCTTTATAGCCTTCACGGTGGTGGTGTGGTCGCTCTTGGGCGCTGAGAAGATTCTGGATTTCATCCCCTATCTATAAAGACTTTTTGCTCACATAAAAAAAGGGAGTCTCCGCTGTTTTGGAAGACTCCCTTTTTGTGTGTGTTCGTGTAATTAAGAATAGTAGAAAAGCTCTTTGTCGTTATTCAGCCAGCTATGGCGAACTTGTCCAATAAAGATGCTGTGATCGCCGCTCTTGATCTGGCTTGTGATCTCGCATTCAAAGCAAGCAAGCGCATCTTTGAGTACGGGCAATTTCCTCAGCTTTCCGGGGAAGTGTTCTACATCTCCTGCTGTGAATTTGTCCATGTCTCTACCGCTATTAGAGCCGGCAAGCGCCATGAGATCCTTCATCTCTTTGCTTGGGAAAACGAGGTTGAAATAGCGGAAGTCCATGAGGCAGTCGTGTGTATAGCGGCTGTGCCCTACAGAGATTGCGAACATGGGCGGATCAATTGAGGTGCGCATAAACCACTCTGCGGTCATAAGGTTGTGGTTGCCATCCGGCTTTTGGCTTACTATCAAAACTCCTTTCGAGGGCAGGCGTGCTTTCATATATGCTTTGGACATTTCTATCTGTTTCATCATTTCTCTCCTGAAATACTTGCTGATATCTAACAAGATAAAGCGTTTTGTGCGCATCACTAATGCTTTCTTGTGCATATGCTTCCTTCGTGATGGATATATCCTTGCTTGCGGTAAAAAACTCTGCGGCAAACAATGTTCTTGACAAATAGACTACATCGTCAAACTGAAGGAAATAAAAAGCTGTGAGGTGGACAATGAAATATTTCCGCAAGCTAATCGGGAAGAAATGCTATCTTTCCCCCATATCCCTCGAAGATCTCGAGCGCAATACTGAGTGGGTTAATGACCTTGAAATTGGGCAGTTTGTCCTCTTTTCATCCACTGTTTTTGATGTCGATAAAGAAAGAAATGCCCTGCGTGAACTCATGGACAGAGATGTTGTCTTTGCAATAGTAGAAAAAGACACCAATAAGTCCATAGGTAATTGTGGATTGCATCGCATTTGTGAAATGCACAGACATGCACAGATCGGTATGTTCATCGGTGATAAGTCGTATTGGAATCAAGGTATTGGCACAGAGGCTACTCAGCTGCTTTTGGATTATGGCTTCAATATCATGAATCTGAATAATATCAGCCTCGAGGTGGTGGCATATAACAAGCGTGCGCTGCGTTGCTATGAAAAGTGTGGCTTCGAATACGTTGGCAAGCGTCGCAAGTCCATCTTCATGGCGGGCGAGTATCATGACGTTCTCATCTATGATATGCTGGCAGAAGATTTTGAGAGCCCTTATGTGAGAAAGACCTTTGAATATGCCATCAGCGATGAAGCGGGGCGAAGTAAGATCAGTCTTTTATAGATGAAGCGAACGATCAAAGGACAAGAGCAGGTATTGGCGCTGCTCGAAAGTGCTACAAAGCAGGATAGGATTGCCCAAGCTTATCTCTTTCATGGGAATGACGGCTCGGGCAAGTTCCTTACTGCGCTATACTTTGGCATGATGCTAAACTGTCTTGCCGATGAAGCGCAGCGTCCCTGTGAGGTCTGTCAATCTTGCCGGAAGTTCCAAGCATTGGAGCATCCTGATTTCATCTATCTCTTTCCCAGCACAAATCTTAGGATGAGCACGGATGGTGAGATACGCGACAAAGAAGCACACAAGGAATATGACGCTTATATCCAAAATAAGATCAATACGCCTTGGGTGGATTACTTCTTTAGTGGGAATACGGAGATCAGGCGCGATAGCATGAACCTGCTCATACGCCGACTTGAGTTGAGTCAGCACGAGGGGCGCAAACGGATAGTCATCATAGAAAACGCTGATATGATGAATACGCAGACGGCGAACTCCTTTCTTAAAACCTTAGAAGAGCCGCCGGCGAATACCGTGATCATCCTCACTACAGAGCGGATGTCTCACCTCTTGCCTACCATACTTTCGCGCTGTCAGCCCGTCTATTTCAAGCCGCTTTCGCAAAGCGTGATCAGCGAGATTCTGGTCTCTGATTTCGGTGCCGAAAGCCTCAATGCAAGAACTGCAGCACGCATCAGCGGTGGTAATCTCAAGACGGCTATACGCATCGCTCAGAACGTGGGCGGCGGCACGCGGGACCGAGCTTATGAGCTCTTCGAGATGGCTCGCGATGATAAGACCTTGGAATATATCACGCAGATAGGCAAAAAAAGAGAAGCGGCAGATGCGCTCATTGATCATATTGCAAATGTGCAGATCATAGCCAATGACCTCGCTGTTTTTGACATCGCCCCCGATGAGATCATCAATCTGGACAAAGCTGCATGGTATGAGTCTTATGCACATCCTGATCTCGCGGATAGACTGCCGGACTTCCTCCTTTTGCTCTCGGATATCAGCATGAAACTTTCAGGGAATGTGAACCCTCAGCTGGCATTGACCAAGCTCTTCTTGAGCACAAAACAATTCATGGGCGTATGAGTAAAAAGAAGCTGGCGCGCAATATAGGCTCGATGAGCATTGCTGTGTTCTTCAGTCGCATCCTTGGGCTGGTGCGCGATCAGGTGATGGCTTTCTTCTTTGGCGGAGGCTATCTGAATGATGCGTTCAACGTAGCTTACAATATCCCCAACCTACTCAGGAGGCTATTTGGCGAAGGCGCGCTATCTACCGCATTTGTTCCCATATACACGCGCATGGGCAAGGAGAAAGGCAGAGAAGAGCAGATTGACTTCGCGCTGAATCTACTCTCTATACTCAGTGTTATCTTGCTTATACTGACCGCTTTGGGCATGCTCTTCGCTCCGGCTTTGGTGAAGATCCTCTATCCGGGGCTCGATCCGCTCTCTACGCCGATTGCCATCAAGCTCACGCGCATCATATTCCCCTATCTCTTTTTCATCGGGCTTTCATCCACCTTTATTGCCATACTCAACTCACATGATTACTTTTTCATGACAGGGCTCTCCAGCGCGCTCTTGAACATCGGAATGATACTTTCTATAATCATTCCCTATTTCGTGTTTAAGATGGAACCGGAACAGCTCATCTATCCCGCTGGCTGGGGTGTATTCATCGGCGGCTTTTTGCAGACCGTGGTGAATTTACCCTATCTCAAGAAAGTGGGATATAGGTTCAAGATCATGCTAAAGTTCGGCGGAGAAGCACTGGCAACGCTGTGGAAGCGCTTTATTCCCGGCATGATAGGCATAGGTATACGTGAGATAAACCTCGTTGCTGATGCGTTGATGGCGAGCTTCTTGCCCATCGGCAGCATCACCGCTTTGGGATATGGGAACAGGCTGATGCAGCTTCCTTTGGGGATATTTGCCATAAGTGCGGGCACTGCGGTCTTGCCCATGTATTCCAGATTGGTGGGCGAAAAGAACTACAAAGAGCTCTCTTCAAACCTGCGTTTCGCCAGCCTCAACCTGGTGTATATCATGCTGCCCATCACAGCGCTGATTCTTGCGCTTGCGCCGGATTTCATCACCATACTATTCGGTCGCGGCGCTTTTGACGATCACGCCATCTGGATGAGCTCTCAAGCACTAATCTTCTACTCTTTGGGGCTCATCTTTTATAGCATGAACCAGGTTCTCACGCCCATCTTCTATGCGCAGGGCGATACCAAGACGCCTATGAAACTCGCTGCCATACTCGTTGCGCTCAATATCACAATGAACTTCGTTCTCATGCAGTTTATCCAGCATCGCGGACTTGCGCTTTCCACCTCCATCACCGCACTGATCAACTATGGCATGCTACTCTATCTCATCCGCAAGAGATACCCACAGATCAGCTATGAAGGCATCACTCTTAACCTCATAAAAAGCATTGCCATCGCAGCACTTGTATATCTTCAATCGTGGCTTTTGGCATCTGTCATTACCCTCACCGGCACTCTTGGATTGCTTATCAAAGCATCAATTATCAGTGCGCTGGGCTTTGTGAGCTTCTTCCTTCTCGGCCTGCTTTTCAGGCTCTCCTTCCTCAAAGATACAAGTAGGAACCTATGGAAAAGATTCCGCCGCTGATAGCTCAGAAGCTGCCTCTTTTGCCTAATGATCCCGGCGTGTATCTTTGGAAGAATGCCGAGGATGAGGTGATCTACATCGGCAAGGCGATATCGCTCAGAGATCGCATCCGTTCATATCTTTCCAGCACAGTCAAAGACCTCAAGACCGATCAGCTCGTAAAGCACATTCACAGCCTTGATTTCATAATCACCGGCAGCGAGACTGAGGCATTCCTGCTCGAAGCCAGCCTCATCAAAAAGCATCAGCCCAAATATAACATCCTGCTCAAGGACGACAAGCGCTACCCTTATGTGAAAGTGACGCTTAATGAAGACTTCCCCAGAGTGTTTGTCACCCGCGATCTCGTGAAAGACGGCAGCCGGTATTTCGGACCCTACACGGATGTCAAATCCCTGCGCAAGATATTACGAAGCTTCGAATGGCTCTTTCCCATCCGCAATTGCAAACGTAAGATTCCTAAAGACCGCATTGCCTTCACCAAAGCCTGCATCAACTATCAATTAGGCAAATGTAGCGCCCCTTGCATAGGCAAGATCTCTCAAGAAGATTACATGAAGATTGTGAACAAACTCATCCGCTTCTTTGAAGGCAAATATGATGAGATATTAAACGAATATCGTGCCGAGATGGAAGAACTCTCTCAAGAGATGCGCTTTGAAGAAGCTGCAAAGATCAGGGACAAAATCCTCGCCATCCAAAACGTCCAAAGCAGGCAGAGCGTAGTATATACCGATAATAGAAATCTCGATATCATCGGCTTTTACAAAGAAGGCAACGACGCCGTAGCACTCATCCTCAAGATGAAAGAAGGCGCACTGATCAACCAAGAAAGCTACCCGCTCAAGAACGTCACCAACAGCGAGAGCGCCGACATACTCAGCTCATTCCTGAAACTTTACTATTCGCAACACGAAAAGCTGCCCCAAGAGATACTCCTACCTTTTGAACCGGAAGACTTTGAGGCGCTCAATAGATGGTTAAATAACAAGCTTTTCCTGCCCCAGCGCGGCGAGAAAACCAAGCTGCTCGCACTCGCAAAGAAGAACGCCTTCCAGATCATAGAAGAAAAGAAGCTCGCACATCTGAGACGGGCAAATCGCACCATATTCCCCATCCAAGAACTCAAGGAAGCGCTTGGCTTTGACAGACTTCCACGCAAGATCGTTTGCATGGATATCTCCACCATCCAAGGCTCCGACACAGTTTCCAGCGCCGTCTATTTCGAGAACGGCAAGCCCAAGAAGAAATACTATCGCCACTACATCATCCGCGAGACAGATGGACAGGACGACTATGCCGCACTCCAAGAGACGCTCACGCGCTTCCTCAGTGAGATCGACACCGAGCCGGATATGAAGCCCGATCTGCTTATCATAGACGGCGGCAAAGGCCAACTCAGCGCCACAAATAGCATACTTAAAGATTCAAAACACAAAGACATCCACATCATCTCACTTGCACAACGCGCAGAAGAGATATTCATGCCACAGCGCAGCCAATCCATCGTGCTTTCGCGCTCATCTTCCGCCCTCAGACTCATCACCGGCATACGTGATGAAGCCCACCGTTTCGCGATTGAATTCCATCGCAAAAGACGCAGCAAGCGCACCCTAACCAGTGAACTCGACGAGATTCCCGGCATAGGTGAAAACATGAAGTTCCTCTTACTCAAAGAACTCGGCTCTGTGGATGCAATCTCAAAAGCAAGCACAGAAGAACTCACCGCCATCAAAGGGATAGGCCCCAAAACCGCGAAGAATATACATAAACACTTTCAAGCCTAAGACCCCAAGGAGAACATAGTTATGAACGATACTGTCAGTTTTTATTTGATCACAGATATTGGCTCCACCACCACCAAAGCCATACTTATAGACGCTCAAAACGCAGAACTTTTGGGCATAGAACACGCAAACACCACCGTTGAAGCTCCTGTAAACGACGTAAAGATAGGCATATTCAATTCCATCAAAGCGCTTGAGAAAAGCACTGCCACCTTGCTACTAACACGCTCGGCGGATGCCTCAAACCTCATTTTTGAACAGGGAATCAAATACCTCAGCACCAGCAGCGCAGGCGGCGGACTGCAGATACTCGTGATAGGCCTCACCCTTTTTGACAGCGCCAGCAGCGCGCGTAGAGCCGCTTACGGAGCCGGCGGCATCATCCTCGATGTATTCGCCGTGAACGACAATCGCAGCTCCGTTCAACAGATGCTCGCCATGCGCAACCTACGTCCAGATATCATCTTACTCTCAGGCGGCACAGACGGCGGCGCACTCAGTTCCGTGTTGCGTCTCGCCGAGATTCTACGCATTGCCAAGCCCATGCCGAAATTCGTCACCTCAGAGAAGATTCCCGCCATCTACGCCGGTAATCAAGACGCAATCGAAATGATCAAACGCATGATCTCCGAAGACTTTGAACTCAGCATTCTGCCAAACCTTCGCCCCAGCTTAGATGAAGAGAACCTAAAACCCACGCAAGAGAAGATTCAGCAACTCTTCATGGAAAACGTGATGGAGAACGCACCCGGCTATCATAAACTAAAAAGCGTGGTATCTCAAGACATCCTACCCACCCCATTAGGACTCACCCAATCGCTTACCCTGCTTAGCAAAGATTCACCCCAAAACACCATCATCTTTGACATAGGCGGCGCAACCACCGACGTATTCAGCTTCATAAACGGCCATCTGCAAAGAACGGTGAGCGCAAACCTCGGCATGAGTTACAGCGCACTAAACGTGCTCAAAGAGCGTGGCATAGACGAACTGATGGAGAAACTACCCTCAAACTACGATGAAAACCTCGTGCGCAATTACATAGGCAACAAGACGCTCTACCCCACGCTAAATCCACAAAGCAAAGCGGAACGCAGGATAGAGCATGCAATCGCCAAAAGCGCCATCTCACTTGCATTTATCCAACATCAAAACATGCACTACAATCGCACAAAGCTCGGCTATTTAGATAGCAAGAAGAAAGACAACCGAGACAAATATGAAGAGAAGTTCCAATACGTAGCCGACGAAGAAAAGCATTACTTTTATCCCAGCGACATAGAGCTAATCATCGGTGCCGGCGGAGTCTTTGCCCATGCGGAAAACAAGGAACAATGCCTTGATATCCTCATCAGCGGCTTCCAACCCTTAGGAATCTCTGAACTCGCCATAGACAAACACTTTATCACCCCGCATTTGGGCGCGCTCACGCAGACGGATCCTGACTTGGCTCACGAAGTATTAACCAAAGATTGCATAGAAACCCTCGCCATCTACGTGCGCCCTATCTTCCCCATGAGGAAGCCCAGGCCTGTGCTGCAAGTGGAATACGACAGCAATCGCCAGATCATCATGGGCAACACCATCACGCGTCTAAACGCAAAAGAAGGCACGAGTTACAAGATAATCGCCCAAAAGAGATGCAGGATAGACGGCGCGCGCACAGAGGCCGAATTCATCACCGACCTCCCCGTAATCATAGACACGAGATACGATCTCATCAAACACAGTCCAGATCTAGATTCCCTCTTTACCCATTACCAAAGCGAAGGCGATGAACAGCTCTTCAGAAACGCCTCCAGGCCAAAAGAAGACGACTATCAATACATCGTTGAACTCCCCTATGAAGGCGAAATCATGAAGTCCCACGGCGAGAGCGTTGAACCCAGCGAGATCGTTGCTGTAAATCACTATGCCCCGCCCCGCCTCTTTGTGGTGAACACCCTCACCAAAAACATCAAAATTCCCCCTCATGTAATAGAACAAAGCCTGACCGTCCAATCCGGCGATGAAGTAGATTTCGACGAGATCCTCCGCGAACCTCTGCCCGATTATGAATACCGCATGCCCCACTATTCACCCGTGCGCGGCAGGGTGGAATTCGTAGATAACAGAACAGGCCTCGTGGTGCTCTCTGAAATCCAGCAATACAGCCGAAAGCCGGTAAGGATCAATCTCGCCGAAAGACTGGGCGTAAAAGGCAGACAAGCCGCAAGATACCTCAAAAAAGAGGTAGGCGATTTCGTTTATGAAGGCGATCTTTTAGCAGCCAAACTGAGCGGTGGAAACCCTTTATTCGTTAAGACCCCCACCACCGGCAAGATCATCAATATGGAGTATAGAACCGGCATCGTAACGGTTCACTACGAGCCAAATCCATTCAACTACTTTGCCAATGTGAGGGGCAAAGTGCTCAGCATCGAAGACGAGAAAGCCATTCAGATAGGCTATCAAGCAACGCGCTTGGACGCTTGCATAGGCTGGGGACGCGCCTCATTCGGCAATCTCTTTTATCTTGAAGATAGAGACTTCCCCGCCATTCCCGAGGAGAGCATCGTCGTGCTCGGTTTCATTCCAAACCTAAAAGACCTCAAACACCTTAGTAAGCATAGCAAAGGCATCATCTGCAGCAGCATTATGCAAAAAGATGCCGTGGAATACCTAAGCATGGAGCAGGGCGTGATCAACACCGGCAACGAAGAAAACATCACCCCGCTCATACTTTTACAAGGTTTCGGCGATCTTCCCGCTGATGAACAACATCTGAATTTCTTAAGAGAAAGCAGCAACAAACTCTGCATGATCGATCCCCATACGAGGATTCGCGCAGGGGTTGTTCGCGCAAATATCAATGTCATTACATAAGACCGCGGTATTGCCTTGCGATCCGCTTTTAAACGTATAAGACCTATATATTAGGAGGTTTGAAACCATGCTCAAAGAACTAATACAAAAAAACCGAAGCTACAGAAGATTTGACCAAAGCAAGCCCGTAAGCCGCGAAACACTCACCGAGCTGATAGACTTGGCCCGGCTCTCGGCGAGTGCTGCAAACCTACAGAATCTCAGATTTTGGCTATTAGACGAAGCCAATGAAGAGCTTTTTTCCGGCCTGACTTGGGCAAATTATCTTCAAGATTGGGATGGCCCCGCAGAAGGCGAAAAGCCCGCGGCATATATCCTCATCTTGGCTCCGCGCAACTTCACGAAGTTCATTTATTTTGACACCGGCATCGCCTGCCAAAGCATTCTTTTGGGAGCCACTGAGCGCGGACTCGGCGGCTGTATGCTCGCATCTGTAGATAAAGACCATGTGCAGATGAGCCTCGGCATTCCCGAAGAATATGAGATAATCCTCGCCATAGCACTGGGCGTCCCCGACGAAGAAGTCATCATCGATGATGCTGATAGCAAAGAAAACATCGAATATTGGCGCGATAAGAAAGATAGGCATCGCGTGCCTAAGCTTCCACTGAAGACGCTTATCTTAAACTAAAATAACAAATTGAAGCAGGCAGAGCAGGATAATTTGCTATGCCTGCTTTTTTTGTATTTAAATAGAACACAGATTGAACGGATCAAACGGATTTGCACGGATTAAAGCTCGCTGCGCTCGCTGATTTAGCGATTTAACGAACTCTACAGTTGCTGTAGCTGTGGATTCGATAAGTTTCGTGCCGAGGTGATCTATCTGACTATAACACCCAGCCCACAGTCGAAGAGCACATATCGTATTGCTCCCCTATAGGATACAGCTTAGCTTCCGCTTATGATATGGTCATACCTATGACCACATCATGACCACATCATCACGAGAACCCCATAGGGAAGAAGCGAAAAAGATCTATAAACCTGGAAACTCTCATCCGTGTAAATCCGTTTGATCCGTTCAATCTGTGTTCTATTAAATAAGGAATGCTGCCACTCGTCGCAACAAGGACGTTCCGACCCCTACCATAGCAGAGTCGATCATGCCAACAAGGGGGTTTGGAAACCACCCGTGAAAGCAGCAAAGCTCGTTAAATCTTTAAATCGTTAAATCGCTAAATCGGCGAGCGCAGCGAGCTCCCCCCAAATCTCCTTGTTGACAAAATTCTCATAATATTATTTGCTGATACCATATGGATAATATGATCGTTTTCAGTGTTTACGAGGTCAATCATCACCTCAGACAAGTCTTGGAAAGCAGCATTGAGCCGCTCTATGTGAGGGGAGAAGTATCAAATTTCACCCATCACAGTTCAGGACACATGTATTTTAATCTCAAAGACGAATCTGCAACTTTGCGCTGCACATTCTTCAGAAATGCAAATCAAAGACTGGACTTTCTTCCGCAAGATGGGCAGAGCGTAATTTGCTTCGGGCGCATCACACTTTTTGAAAAAGGCGGAAGCTATAACCTCAATGTTTCCACCATGATGCCCGCCGGCGAAGGCGAGATTCAAGCCCGCATTGAAGCACTTAAAAAGAAACTCAAAGCAGAAGGCTTATTTGAACCCATCCACAAAAAAACGATCGCTCCTTACCCGGAAAAGATTGGCATCATCACCTCCCCCACCGGTGCCGCGCTTCAGGATATCAGAAGCGTTCTCGCGCGCCGCTTCCCCGTGCAGGCTTTTGTTTACCCCGCAACAGTTCAGGGCAAAGACGCGCCTCCCACCTTAATAAAAGGCATAAATTATTTCAATGAAAGCATGCCGGTGGATCTGATAATTCTCACGCGCGGCGGAGGTTCCCAAGAAGATCTCTTTTGCTTTAATGACGAGGCCTTAGCGCGCGCAATTTTCGCCTCCAAGATCCCCGTCATCTCCGCGGTTGGACACGAAATAGACTTCAGCATCAGCGACTTCGTAGCGGATCTTCGCGCACCCACACCCTCTGCCGCAGCCGAGATAGCAGTGCCCAATAAAGATGACCTGAATATACACCTGAACAGCATCAAACAGCGCATGAATCTCATATTGGAAGGCAAGCTAAATATTCACAAGAGAAGGCTCAGCGAGACCGCCTCCACTCTTTCGCACTACCATCCGCAAAGATTATGGCAAGAATATCAACAGAGATTAGACTTCGCCACCCTCTCTCTAAAGAATTTCTCTGATCTCACCAAAGAGCCACAGATGGCATTAGAACGCACCGCAGCACGCCTACAAAGCGCATACCAATCCCGCATCAGGCGCAGCTTGGACAGCAACAAACAAAGACTGGAAACGCTTGAATATAAGCTAAAAAGCGCCATACAGCTCCTTTTGCAAAACAAGACGCAAGAACTCACCATGCAAGAAGGCATCTTTGCACAATTAGCACCCGAAAAGATGCAAGAAAAAGGCTGGATATTAGCCAAGAAAGACGGCAAAACAATACGCAGCATCAAAGACGTAAGTGCGGGTGACATTCTCAATCTCCTCCTCATAGATGGAAAAATCACAACGGAGGTCAAAGAAACAAAGTGACAAAGAAAAGCCTTATTTTAATATTATTAACAATGCTCAGCCTTTCGCTTTTCGGCGAGACGCGCTCGCTTTGGGTGGTGCCTTGGAGCATGACGGATCAAGAAAGCATAGACCAGATCATAGACGATGCGCTCATGGCAAATCAGAATGAACTCCTCGTTGAAATCCGCTACCGCAGCGACGCGCTCTATGAAGTAAATCGCGGAGGCGACAAATTTCTCAATCCCGAACCGCAAAGCTATATACTTAAAGACTCGAACTTTGACCCCTTGGGCTACACACTGCAGAAAGCCAAACCCTTAGGGATAAAAGTTCAAGCCTGGGTGGTGGTGTATAATGCAACCCCATCCTTGCCCAGACTCTTGGATATCAATTACATATATACCCATAAACCGCATTGGATCACTTGGAAGCAGGGCAAACCTATGTCCGACGCCAAAGAGCAATTCGGCTTTTTCATAGACCCCGGCATCCCCGAGGTGCGCGACTATCTTTTAGATGTTTTTTCGGACATTGTTTATGGCTATCCCGATCTCGACGGACTGCATCTGGATTACATTCGCTATCCAAATCACAAATATGGCTATCACCCAATCTCCACATCCCGCTATGAAGAAGCGCTCTTGAGCGAGCCAAATCTCAGCTGGAACGACTGGCGCATCAGGCAGGTAAGCGACTTCGTGGGCATGCTTCGCGCGAGAATCAAGGAGATCAATCCCGATATACTTCTGACCGCAGCGGTGTTTGCGGATCTAAGAGAAGCGCAAAGAACCTATGCCCAAGACTGGCACGCCTGGCTAAAAGACGGACTCATAGACCTCGCATACCCCATGGCATATCACCTTAATTACGATACATTTATGAGGCAGATTGGCATCCAAGAACTCGCTGATTATAAAGATAAAATCATCGTGGGACTTAGAGCATGGGATGTGGCAGGCAAAAGCCTCAAAGCCGAGATTAGCCCAAAATATAACGTGAATCACATCAGAAATCGCATCGATCATATCAGAGACAATGACTTCGCCGGAATCGCGCTTTTCAGCTATTCGGGAATCAAAGAAGGAGAGGCTTTAGAGGTTTTAGCGCGTATGGCATATCCCCCGCATGAGCTTAAAGTAGAAGAGCTTGCAGCGGCTGATACTATTAAGCTTGAAGAAGAGCAAAGCCCCATGATCACAGAAAGCCTTGCCTCGGAATTTGCCGAGCTGGAAGTAGTATATATCCCTCCTCCGGAGATTGAAGAAGAAAAGCCTGAAGAAACGCCGATGTTAAGAAATTTTGATACAGAAACAAGGATCAGCACCATGTCCGGCTCTTATGTTCTCAGCATGCAGCTTCCCAAGCGCGGCAATTGGACATGGCGTATCTGCGACCAATATGGCAAGGTTTTATACAAGCGCAAACGCGGCTTCATGGAAGGATATAACGAAGACTATTGGCTTGGCATCCTCCATGATGGCAGCCATTTACAAGCGCAAAGCTACCTCGTAAGCTTCCACCTCGAAGACGAGGATATCTTTTATCAATCCATAGTCATCCCGGAGCTTTAAGGCATGAGCGAACTGTCCAAACAGGCAGGTTTGCTTTCCATCGCAGATTTATTGCGCTTTGTAATCAAAACCCTGATCGGCATGGCTTTAGCGCGCTTGCTTTTGCCGGCAGACTTGGGAACATATAGACAAATCCACCTCATCTACGCCACTCTTTCAGGAATCCTGCTCTTAGGCTTTCCGCAAGGGATGATGTATTTTCTGCCCAAAGCCAAGGACGAAGAGCATTTAAGACGCCTGATCTCGCGCACCATGAACGTGGTGAGCCTGCTCGCAATCGCCTGCACACTCGTCATTCTTTTCTCGCGCTTTTTCATAGCCCAGCGCTTCCAAAACCCCGCACTCATCCCGCTCTTGGGCATATTCAGCATCTACCCGCTCTTGCTCTTTTATGGCTCGCTGTATAATTTCACCATGTTAGGTCTCAAAGAACCCGGCAAAGCCGCCATATTCGCGCTTTTCAGCATAGTCTGCGATTTTATTATCATCCTCGCCGTGGCATTTTTCACGCGCAGCCTGGAAGCAATCATCTGGGCATCGCTGATCTCCGCCGCACTGCAATGGCTTTGGGCTTTCATTGGGCTAAAAAAGAACAGCAGCCCATTCTCTCTAAAGAATTATGAGGGCTTCAAAGAGCAGATCGCCTACACCATCCCGCTGGGGATCTCTTTCATAGTCGCCATACTCTGCGTTCAGCTTGATAAAATCATGATCTCCGGCTTCTTTTTACCGGAAGAATTTGCGGTCTTCTCCCTTGGCGCCATGGAGCTACCCCTGATAGGAGTGCTAATCAACTCCGTAAACGCCATCTTGCTCCCAAACCTAAACCCCAAAGATCACGATCAAACTGCCGCCATCTACCGCTCCTCGGTGCGCAAAAACTCACTGATCATCATGCCCTTAGCGGTGATATTTTATCTTTTTGCCGGCGAACTCATGCTCTTTTTCTATGGCAAAACCTATATCGAAGCCGCCATCTATTTCCGCATCTATCTCTTTATTTTACCGCTGAGAACCGCAACGCATGCGCTGATCTTCCAAGCCTATGGCAGAACCAAGATCGTGATGCTGGATTCGCTGATCATGCTTGGCTCAAACGCAATTCTCAACTTTATTCTCATCCGCCGGCTCGGCATGAAAGGCGCCGCAATTGCCACCGTTATAGTATCTTGGCAGATGGCGCTGATCTATCTATGGCAGATGAAACACTATCTGAAAGTCAAGATAAACCGCTTTTTCCCTTGGCTCAAGATGCTCTTCAGCTTTGCCGTTGCAATCCTGCCCGCACTCATGATCTTGCCTTTTATCAAGCTGATTGAGATCCCCTTCCTCAGAATGACGGTGTTCGGCACGATATATATGGCGATTTACTATTTCATTGCCCGCGCGCTAAAACTCATACGCAGCGATGATGTGAACATGGCGCTTGAGCTTTTGAGCAGCCTCACGGGATACAAAAGAAAGAAAGCACTGCCCATCAGGGATTAAAACAGAAAGGAAGAAGATATGAAAGCACTTTTCATCATGCCCACAGCCAGCAGCTTCATGAAAACCGACCTCGAGATTTTGGGCGATATCATGCCCACTAAAGGCATCTGCCTGCATCAAAATAGAGGCAAGGCGAAGTATCTCCTAAATGTGATCAAGATGGTATTCATCCTGTTCTTTAGCCCCAAAACAAAGCTCGCCCTATGCTGGTTTGCCGATTACCACGCAGCCGCCATGGCTTTTACCTGCAAGCTCTTAAGAAAAAAGAGCATAGTGATCTTGGGCGGCTATGACAGCGTTCACTATCCCGAGTTTGCCTATGGAGTCTATCATCACAAATGGCGCTCCCGCTTCGCCGGCTATGCGCTTAAGAATTGCAGCCACATCATCGCCATACACGAGGATTTATTGGATTCAGACAACCTTTATTACAATCCGGACGGACACCCCGAAGGCGTGTTCCGCTTGGTGAAAGGGCTAAAGACCCCGGCAAGCGTCTTACACAATTGCCTCACCAAAGAGCCACAGACAAAGCCACTGCAAACAAGAAAGAAGCAAATTCTCTGCGTGGGCACCACTCCCCGCTTTCAAGATTTTTATAACAAAGGCTACGACATGCTGATCGCAGCGGCAAGGGCATATCAGGATTGGAAGTTCATCTTTGTGGGCATAGGTCCCCGCTGGCTTCCAAAGATCGAGGAAATCTATCAGCTCAGTGAACTAAAGAACATAGAAATCAATAGCCTCTTGCCTCATGAAAGGGTTTTAGAACTAATGGCAGAGTCCGATATTTATGCCCAGATATCCATCTCTGAAGGCATGCCTTATTCGTTGGTGGAAGCGATGTTCATGGGTTGCAAGCCCATTGGCTCAAATGTGACGGGCATCCCCACTATCATGGGAGATTGGGGCGTGCTTTGCACTAAAAGAGATAAAAAAAAGGTGATCCAAGCTCTAAGCGAGCTTATGGCTCAAGATATAGATAGAGAGGCGATGTCAGCAGATATCAAAGCGAGATTCAGCCCGAGCGTAAGGGCAAAGAAGCTCGCCGAGATTATAAAAGAAGTAATTTAGCCCTTCAACACGCTTTCAATCGTGCTAAGCAGTTCATCACGCATAAAAGGCTTTTGCAGAGATGCTTTTGCGCCAAGCTTTTCCGCCAGGGGAAGATAGCTGTCGGGACCAAATTTCCCGCCGCCGCTCATAGCGATTATCTTCAGCTCCGGACACATCTCCAATAGCTCTTGAATGGTCTCCAGTCCCTCTTTATCCGGCATGATGATATCGGTCAAAACCAAGTCCGGCTTGAATTCGGCGCATACTTCCAGCGCTTGATTGCCGTCTCCGGCTTGATCTATTTCATACCCCGCCCTGGTAAGCATTCTTACTAATACTTTTCTAAAACTACTGTCATCTTCAACGACCAAGATTTTTGTCATATCATTACCTCTTCTGCTTAAAATCGCGAAATCGCTATAATGCAAACATATATTTTTAAGCGAAAATGTAAAGGAAAATCTGAGTTTTCTTGCAAGAATTATCTTTGACACTATCAAGTATATGCATCATGAGCACACTTAAGAGGAAATGCGCGAAAAGGGATGGGAAATATCAGGACAAAAAAAGTGGTGGCGAGACCCAGAATTGAACTGGGGACACAAGGCTTTTCAGGCCTCTGCTCTACCGTCTGAGCTACCTCGCCACTCAGTTTGATCAAATCAATTTAGTTCTTATTTTTTGTCAAGCATAATGTTTGACGACAAGTTCCGAAACGCACTCAAGCTCATGCCTTCACGGGATTTATAAATCTTGCGATATCAGCTCATACTCCTCGTTTTTATCAGCTGTCACCTTATGGAATAGGTATAAGGAGAGCGGCAGCACCACAAGCGCCGGAATCACCACCCAATAGTGCAGTGAATCATCGCTCACCATCACCCTCTTCAAAAAGCCATTATTTGCAAAGGTAACCAAGAGTATGGCAAGAGAATTATTGATCGTGTGCGAAAGCATGGAATTAAAGACCGAGCCGCTTCTCAGCGTGAGATATGCCAAGAGCATACCCAAAAGAAATACGGGAATAAAGCGGAAGGGATCGAGATGGAAAGCCGCAAAAAGAAAAGCGCTTATCAAGATATTGCTCATAAAGCCAAACTTCTCAAAGAAACGCGGCATAAGTCCCCTGAAGAGCAGCTCTTCACAGACTCCCGGCGCCAGAGCAACCACCGCCAGGCTGCCCCAAAGCGAAAGATCCATATCAAAAAGCTGGGACAGATTCTCCAAATATTGCTCCGGGAAAGGGAAGATATGATTTATCAGCTGCGCCAAGATGGTGACGATCACAGACGCCGAAATCGCGATAAATGGGACCAAAGCAATCTCTTTCAGCCTCGGCATTTTCAGCCGCAACACCTTGTCCTTATCCTGCTTGAGCAAAGCCACGAAAACAAGCACGGGCAGCGCTATGAGGATGATCTGAGTCTTCACCAGCCCGGAAACCATATCCTGCATCTGCCAGCGCGAACCGAGATAGTAAAGCGCAAGCAGAGCAAGCGAGAAATATATTATGCCGTTATAAGGCGTAAAGATGTTTTTCCTATCCTTTTTGATGCTCTTGATCCCGCCGCTATCATCTTCGGAGCGGAAGAGCACGCTTTCACTATTAAAGAGCTTGATGCTCGCCCAGATCGCGATTGCATCCAATACAAGAGTGCTGCCGATGGTAATCAAGAGATGCGAAATCTGATAGTCATTCACCATCACGGCTTTGAAGATCAGCGAGATATTCACCACGGGAATCAGCGCCAGCATGCCGTTCAGCTCAATCGCCGGCAAGAAGCTGATCATCGCCATAATCATTGATACCATCATGATGGGCTGTTCATAGGAGCGCGCCTCTTTCATATTTCGGCTGAAGGTGGAAATCGAAAGCAGCAGCGCTGCAAAGAAGGTCGCCAGCGGCAACATGGTCGCCAAAAGCAGTAAGATCGCCTTGAAGGGGATGCCCACGCCCGCCATATCCATGCCCGTTTGCCCCAGCATGAATTTCACGGATATGCTCATGCTAAAGAGATTTACAATCAGATTCAGCATGCTCAAAGAGATAATGGTGAGATATTTGCCGATCACGATCTCACGTCTATCAATCCCCGCCACCAAGAGGGTTTCCAGGGTCTTGCGCTCCTTCTCGCCCGCCACGAGATCAGCCGCCACGATGGACGCTCCCGTGAGCAACATTATAATCATTATATATGGCAAAAACATGCCCAAGATCATGCCCATTTTCTTCTGTGAATCCGCGGTGTCAATACTATGCACCTCTATGATATTCATGATCTTAGGATTTATGCCGCGCGCCGAGATATGCTCTTCGGCAATCTCCTTTTGCACCTCGCGCAGCTTCCAACTCACCTTGTCTAAAACCATCTGCCCTTGCTCGTTTGCAGCGTCATATTTGACTGACACATGATATAGCCTCAGCCCGTCCGCATCCAAGGAATCGCGTATGGTCACCACTCCCTGAATGTCTTTATTTTCATAGAGATAGTCCACCACATCGTTGGCAGGATGGAAGTCAAAATTCTCTATTTCTTGCAGGCTTGCTACTATTCGCGCAGAGACGGGATTCAATACGCTATCGGCGATTGCAACGCTTGCGCCGCGCTCTTCAAGCACGCCCGTCTGACGACTCATCACGGCATTAAAGCCAATTATCAAAAGCGGATAGAGGATGAGCGGGAGGAGGAAGGTGGTGAAAATCGTGCGTTTATCGCGCAGAACTTCCAGCCATTCCTTACGGAAAACGATGAATACTTTCTTAGAACTCATGATCCAAAACCTCCGTTTCATCGCTATATTTATTCACATAATATACAAAAATGTCGTCCAGATCGCTCTCCCCCGTCTCGCTGCGCATATCGTCCAAAGTGCCGGATGCCAATAGTTTGCCCCTATGAATAAGAACAATCCTATCCGCCAAACGCTCTGCCTCGCGCATGATGTGCGTACTAAAAAGCACGCATTTGCCTTCATCTTTGCACTTGCGGATAAAAGAGATGATATTACGCGCAGTGAGAATATCCAAGCCAGCCGTGGGCTCGTCGAAGATCATCACCTGGGGATCGTGGATGATGGAGCGCACGATAGAGACCTTTTGCTTCATCCCCGTGGAGAGAAATTCAATCTTCTTTTCCATGAAATCCTGCATGTCTAAGAGATCCGCCATCTCGTCCATGCGGCGCGTGATATCAGCATCTTTCATGGAATATAATCGCCCAAAATAGCGGATGAATTCATGCGGTCTCAAACGATTGTAAAGCCCGGTATCGCCGGAAAGAAAGCCGAGATTTTCTCTAACCTTTTCCGGGTTTTTCAGTATATCCCAGCCGCTTATCGCAGCGGTGCCACTCGTGGGGCGAAAGACAGTGGAAAGTATGCGCATCGCGGTGGTCTTGCCGGCGCCATTCACGCCCAAGAGGCAAACAATCTCTCCGGCTTTTGCGTCGAAAGAGATGCCATCCACGGCGTTGAACTTGCCCCCATCTTTCAGCGGGAATGCTTTAACTAAATTTTCAACGGTGATCATTCTGACTCCATCTTGGTATTTATTGATATAAAAAAAAGAGAATGCTATCGCAGCCGCCTCATGCTCGAAACAGCTGCGATAGCGCGGGGTTATTATAAGTTTTCTATGTGCCTAAGTGCTTTGTGTGCAGTAGCTTCGTTGATTCCCTCTTGGGTGATATATCCCAAAACGGGTCTGCCGGAAGGATTGCCGTCTTTGTCTTCGCGGAAGAGCTCAAGCGCGATGCGGATGGGCTTGTCATCTTTCGTCGTGATGTCCTTGCCTTCCTCATCGGTCTCAAAGAGATTGTCGTAGAGCCATACGAAGCCTATCGCGGCATTTCCATTCTCGTCGTTCACATTTTTGCGCTTCGAGCCAATCGCCAAACGCTGTTCAAGAGAGACATTCGGGGAATTTATACTGGAAGTGACGGTTCCCACTCTCTTGCCGTCGAGATATGCGCCCCTGCCCACTGCAATGCCTTCGCTGATAAGGATATTCAGGCGTTTGGTCACGTCTTTTTCGAGCACCTTCATCAACGCAGCTTTGCCGATAAATTCATCTTTTGTGATATCCACGGCGGCGGGATAGAGCGGGGAATTGATCGGATCATGAACCTCGTCATATTCGCTTCCCATCAGCGGGAGTCCGAATGCGCCTGCGGAGATGCGATTTTCATCACGCCCGCCAAGGCCTACGAGCAAGCCGCCCAGTTCAAGCGCGCGACTCACGATCTTCTTGAAATCCTCTGTGGCACGTGCTTTGGGGATATAGATTTCCCAGCCCCAGCGATTTGTGTAGCCGGTGCGTGAGAAATAATAGGTATGACCATCGCGATCAATCTCGTTGAAGGTGAAAAAGCTCATGTTTTTCTTGGGATTTCTGCGATTCTTGATCACTTCTTCGCCATAAACTTCTTTGATGATCTTATATGAAAGCGGACCTTGTACGTCCACCTTAACCAATTCATCGGAAAGGTCTTTAGCTATCACATCCTCACCCTCTTTCTTATGGCGCATGATGCGATCGATATCGGCAACAAGCGAGATTTTCTCACCATCACGCTCGATCTCATCGGTGATATCGTGCCCGGCATTTATCACGAGGATAAAGTCATTGGGCGATACTTTCATCATGATCATGTCGTCGATTACCCCGCCATCGTCATTCAGAAGCAGGGTGTATTTGCAGCCGCCGACTCTCATGTCCTTGATATTCGCGGGCAAAGTGCGGTCTAAAAGTGCCTCGGCATCGGCGCCGGAAAAGAGGATCTGAGCCATATGGTCGATATTGTAAACGGCGACGGTATTCACCGCGGCGGATTCCTCTAAAACGCTGGTGAGATAATTCACAGCCATGTTATATTCGCCGAAATTACTGCGTTTGATGGGTTGAACTTCTATGCCCCTATGCTCTGCTAAAAGAGGGAGATACCACTCTTCTTCGAGCTCATAAAGGAAGGTGCGACGAAGCTCTTTGGGAAAGTCTTGTCCAAGTTTCTTCATGGAGTTTGCTCCTGATAATAATATTTTCCCCCACGATGTGATGATGGCCTTTTTTGTCAAAGACTTTATTTTCCAAGCGAAGCTTGACGATTTGACGATTTAGCGATTTAACGATTTAACGAATGATGCAAGGCTGCTTTTATTTAATAGAACACGGATTGAACGGATGCAACGGATTTACACGGATTATCTCGCTACGCTCGATTTGGTCAGGTGAGATTCTCTCGCCTGAGAAAGAGCAGCTTTCTATTGAAAGCATTGTCTCGCTTCGCTCGTTAGGCTAACGCCTTAGTAACACTGACTTTAGTCGGTCGCTCAAGTAGGCTTCAGCCTACAGTATTCACTATGCGCAACGCGCATACCTTATAACTGTAGCGCTGGATTCATCCGGCCGTAACGCTGGATTCATCCGGCTCCCTAACTCCTTATGCGCAAAGCGCATCCCTCATCCACCGGGCAGCCAACATCTTGTTGTCTGAGAAAGCACAGCTTTATATCTTTTTTGTGAGAAGATGCTCGTTGCAACAAGATGTTGCAACACCTACCGCATCTAACTATTTCGCTCTTATCAAAGAAAACGTTCCCGCATCAAACAGCTCGACACGGGAACGTATAGAATCCTACAATTGCTATCCTTTAGACAGCAATCAATAGTCCCAATCGCCTATCATAAGTCCTTCTAATAGGAGGTCGCGATCTACTTCTAAGAGTATTGAATCCACAATCTTCCACGGCAGCAATTCTTTGATCTCATACCATAAGGCTTCTGCATCTTCGGTTCCAAAATAAAGCGCAAGCGACATCCAGTAAAAAGCGTCTTCCATATGAAGGTCTTCATCTATATTAAGAAGCGAAAGAGCAAGATAAAGCATTGATTCTCCATCCCAAATATCCGCACCAAGAGCGAACCAATCGGCGGCTTTTTCAAAATCCTGTTCTACTATATTGCCTTCAAAATAGTTTAATCCACGAGAGAAAGCTTCTTCTAAGCTTATCTTCTCTTTTGCTGTGTTATTCCCAAAGAGCATCGTGAGGCTCAAGAGAACTATGCTAATTATTAATATATATCTTTTCATTTTATTTTTCCTTATTGATTTTTAATGTTCGGACAAGATAGTGAGCCTTTGATAGTTAGCAAATTTTTATTTTGTCGTAGCGCTGGATTCATCCGGCCGTAACGCTGGCTTCAGCCGGCTTCCTAACTCTTTGTGCGCAATGCGCATACCGCATCCTTTGGGCAGCCAACATCTTGTTGTCTGAAAAAACTGCCACGGCCGGGGTCGGAACGTCCTCGTTGCGACGAGTGCTGCTGTTGCGACCGGTTTGGTAACGCCCTCGTTGCCAAGAGCGTCATTCCGTTACGCCATTGACAACATCCCTCTTAGCAGAAATTTGCAATCAATTTTCAAAATTCCCAAAACAAGCAACTTGACATTTATATTATAAATCTTTCTTATGCTTTTATCATCAAGCAATAAAACGAAACACAGGAGCTACCATGCCAAATTACTTCTTAGAAATCGTCGCAGATCACGCTTTTAACGCCGATCTCAATCTAAGCTTTGCAGACACACTGCTCAACGATATCGCATTAGAAAACATTGCCCTATCAAAAGCATTTCCGCTAACTTTCAAGAGTGAAAGCAAGAGAATACTCATAAAAACCAAGGTGCCAATTCTTAGCAAGATGTCTATTGATGTAGTTTTCAAACTGATGTATGACAGCTTTTACAAAACAGAGGATGAAGCAATTTTGACCTTAAAGTTCGATGAATTCGGAAAAGTCAAACAATTTGCCGGACACTTCTTGCAGCTGATACTTAACTTTATGATGAAATTCCGCCAAGACACGGACAAAATAATAAAGCTAAATGGGGACAAACTGATCATCGATCTATATCTACTGCTTCCCATCATGCTTCCGGATCTGCCTATGGAATTCATAAGGTCAGTGGATCTATTGATGATGGACTTTGAGCCTGGGATGATAAATATCAGGATTCAATTAGACAATAAATAAAGATGCCAATGGGCTTGTAAATGGCAGTTGAAAATGGTACAGCTTGTAAGTTTAAAATGCGCCACGAAAGGGAGCTGAAAATGCGCCGAATTTCACGGCTTATTTTGCATGTTTTATCTGCATTTTTCGATGATTTCCCACCTCTTCCCTATAGGGTTCTGGTCATGATGTGGTCATGATATGGTCATCGCCATGAGCATATCATAAGCATAATAAGAGCTGTCACCAATAAGGAAGGCATTGAAAATCAAGGATTTAGGCTGAGACGTCCCGCACGTGTAAATCAATTCATCAGAGATTTTGTGATTTCCCTTATTTTTAAGGTGGACTTTGTGCTAAAATAAGCCCACTTTTTGATGCTAAAAAAGGGGGAGTTTTTCACAAAAAATGTCAGGGATATTTCTGCTATTTTTAGATGAAAAAATATATTCATTTGAAGTTGATCTTGTTGATTTACCCGGATACAATAATGGTCGGGATGACAGGATTCGAACCTGCGACCACTTGAACCCCATTCAAGTGCGCTAGCCGGACTGCGCTACATCCCGACCGGGTAAGAGCCATAAAAATAAGTTTTGGATTTTTGGCAAGGAAAATCTTCGATATTTTGCTATCAAGCGGGATTAGCAATCGGTAAACTGTTCAAATTTATATTATTATCGACTTCATGTAAAAGATCCTTTTAATCACAAAACTGATATCCCGGAAATAATAAAGTAAAACAAACTCATATAATATCGTTTTATATCCAACGGCAATTGGTCAATTACAACACGTATACTCTCACTTATTATAATAAATAAACAAATTACTCTTGACACAATAACAAAAAATAATAAATATGCTGATGTCATTGATTTAGAACATTAGACTTATCTGAAATCAGTAAATAGTTTAAACATAAATTTGGTTAATTAACGAACAATATTCGGAGAGTTGATTATGATTTGTGCGAGCTGCAGACTTAATATTAACAAATCTGCAAAGTTTTGTGGTCATTGCGGTATTGAAGTAATGAAAGCAAAGTTATGCGGTGCTTGTGATAAAGAAAATTCATTCTCTGCGCTGTTTTGTAGATTTTGCGGAGCATCTTTTGAACCTAAATCACAAGACGTGAGTCCAAGATTCAACTCAGGTAATTCACTTTCTCACTCTAACAATTCTAGCTATATATTCAATAAAGACAAATTTCAACAACATCGTTCATATCCAAAATACAATGCCAGCGATACACCTAAACCTCCATATCTGTTTGCAATCTTTTTGATTATCTTTGGAATCGTAACAGCAACAATCATCCCTTCAGTTTTTGGTGTATTATCCCTACTAAAATGCATTGAGGCGAGTAGCGCCATTAAACAAGGTAATTATCGTGAAGCAAAAGAATTGTCTCATATGGCTAAGTGGAATCCTACCGGATTATCAAGCAAAACGCGCTGGATAATAGTCTTTTGTTGCTTCGCTTTTGCCATATTAATATTCATCGCAATAAGTTAAATATATACAGGAGAATAAAATGAACTGCCCAAAATGTAATGCCGAAATATCAGCTGGATCAAAGTTCTGCGGAGCATGTGGTTTTCAAATATCACAAGATAAAGCATGCCAAGCATGTGGTCATAAAAACGAACCAGGAACAAGATTTTGTGAAAATTGTGGGACAAGTATGGATGGAAGCCAACAACCCCGCAGCAGAACACAACCTCAACAACAAACGCACTCTAATGTTTATGAAGAGGAACAAACAAGAAAGAAAAGAATCTATCCAAACAAGGCTAATCGCCTTAAAGATACCGTGGCCTACGTGAATCGACTGCTTAAAACCGAAAAACTGGAAACGCAAGTTATCAATAATAATAACTTCGTAATTCTGCAGGGACGTAAACCACCAACATGGCTTAAAACAACCCTGGGAATGGACGTTGCTGTATCAATAAGTTTCAAAAAAAGTGGAAATGATTTAATAGTAGAAATTGGAGGAGCTAAATGGATGGATAAAGCTGCAGGCACTGCTATTGGTTTATTTGTATTTTGGCCAGTCTTACTAACGGCTGGATGGGGACTCTATATGCAAAACGTTTTATTTGAAAAAATTGATAATGCAGTCATAACATATCTACAAAGATAAAATATAACTATGTAAACAAAAACAGTAAGGAGTTCACAGTGCACACATTATTACATTCATTGCTATATGTTTGTGAAAAGGACGATTTAGAAGCATTAAAGCAAGTTATTTCACAAAAAAGAAAAGATTCAGACATTGATTTCGATGAATCTATGTTTGATTCACTCGAGATAAATGAAAACATTCTGAATCATATAGACGCTTTTTCGATATCAACTAACCAAAGATTGAGATCGTACGCAAATGCTGCATTATACGCAAAGGTACATAAAAATACGAGCATTGGTGATAAATTAGATAAGCTAATAAGCTGCTTGGCCTTGGATGACTCGGTAAAAACAATCTTCGATGATACTTTTGTGTCGACGGAAGTTAAAAATGCACCACAAACGGAAGTTTAAATTGCACCAGGTTAAACTATCCATTATTAGTCCTCTTAACCTAAGAGTTAGGAGGAACCATGAAAGGAGTCCCAGTGTACCAGCAGGTTCAAGCATTTTTAGCGAAAGGTTTCAGTTACCGGCAGATTGCCAGAGAGC
>FZPS01000007.1_pt144 | contig 36112 bp, 29 predicted proteins | sample 1817821 | NCBI WGS metagenome assembly FZPS01 (sample SAMEA104158645, study PRJEB21678) | metagenome | place: Germany | collected 2015-04-21 | reverse complement strand
CTGAAGGCAACGTCAAAACATTGAAGTATACAGATGAACAGCAAGCCTATACCATCATCGACAGGGCTACCTACCTGACCCTGAAGGATCAGATTAGCTTAAAAGTGCTGGTGGAAAAGGACGAGGCCATGCTGAATTTTATAACTATGATTCCGGTCAATCCCCAGAAGTTCCCTGAGGTAAAGCATGATCAGGCCATGCAGTTTATTGAGTACTGCACCTCGACAGAGGGCCAGACAATGATCCGGGATTTTGGCAAAGATAAGTACGGTGAACCTTTATTTTTCCCCAATTCCACCGAGGGGAAAAAGTTAACACAGTAAGCGAGAAAGGGGAGGTATTTTATGTTTAAGAAGAGGTTTTACATGCCGTTTCTCATTATGATCCTGGTTTTGGCCCTGGCGGCGGTTCAGGGCTGCGGCCAGCAGGCCCAGACCCCTCAGGCTCCTCAGGAACCGGCGGTGAAGGATGTAATCCTGGCCACCACCACAAGCACCCAGGACAGCGGCCTGCTGGACGTGCTGGTGCCCAAGTTTGAGGAAGAAACCGGCTACAAGGTGAAAACCATCGCTGTGGGCACCGGAGCTGCCCTGGCCATGGGTGAAAAGGGCGAAGCCGATGTGCTGCTTTGCCACGCTTATCAAGATGAAGCAAAACTTATTGAAAGCGGTGCCGGCATCAACCACCAGCTTGTTATGCACAATGACTTTATCATTGTCGGACCCCCTGAAGACCCGGCGGGAATCAAGGGAAGCAAGGTTGTGGACGCCTTCAAGCAAATTGCAGAGAAACGGGAAGTCTTTGTGTCCCGGGGCGACAACTCGGGTACCCATAAGATGGAACTGAAGCTCTGGGATGCGGCCGGTATTACGCCTGAAGGGGAATGGTACCAGCAGAGCGGGACAGGCATGGGGGCTACCCTGAACATCGCCAATGAAAAACGCGGCCATACCCTTTCGGACCGGGCCACCTACCTGGCCCAGAAGAAAAACGTCAAGCTGGACATTCTGGTGGAGGGAGAGGCAAGCCTGCTGAATATTTACCATGTCATGCAGGTCAACCCGGAGAAGTTCGACAAGGTTAACGCGGAGGGCGGTAAAGCTTTTGTCGAGTTCATGGTTGCTCCGGAAACCCAGAAGATAATAGAGGATTTTGGTAAGGATAAATACGGTGAGCCCCTTTTCTTCCCGGATGCCGGCAAGAAAATGGAAGAACTGGGCAAATAATTCGTGTGTGGCAAGGGGCTGTATTTATCAAAAGTACAGCCCCTTTGCCCGGCACGATCAATCAGTGACCCGTTACATTAAAGTTTTAAAACAAAGGTGCGTTGTTTATGAAAGAACCCTGTTTCGAAGCGGATTTCGACGTTATTATGGAAAATTTTGTCCGGAGTTACCATTATCTGAATTTGTTTGTTTATGACAAGAAACAGAAGTTTTACATCAGAGAGATGGATTTTTTGGCACGGCTGGGCGAGTCCCTGGGATATTTTACCTTTTTCCGCGACAGGGGCATGGATCCCCGCTATCAAAGGGAGGAACCTATGGACCTGGCCTGGTATGCCAAAGGCCGGGATAATGACCATTATAGAATTGTCCTCCGGGTCGAAACGGGAAAGCTTTTTCTGAAGTTGCACGATGAACTGACCAAAAAAATTTTAACTGCCGGCAAATCCGGTCATATGCCGCCGAATCTTTTGGCAATTATCCATACGGACCAGGATAATACAGCCCTGGAGTTCGTTAAGCTATTAAACCACAATTATAGAATGCCGGCAAAATCTTTAATTATATTTAAAATTTTTAATTTCGACAAAAAAATTTTTCACAAGATGGTCTGCTGGCAGCTTCCCTTAAAAAAATCAACACCTTCAAGGACGGTCCTTGTTGATACGGGAATTAACGGTTTAATCAGCCTTCATTTTAAAGACCAGTCGGGTTATTATAAGCTGAACGGGGACCTGTACACCAAGGCTCAATATGGGTAGAAAGTATTTGAAGGCTCCGGATGGCTAAATCGCCTGAGGAGCCGGGGTTGATTACGGGTCCTGGATTTGACGGAGCCTTTCACCGTTTTACGGATGAAGGGCTTATTTTTTTAAGCGAAAGATGAATTACAAAAGCTCAAAAATAAATATATATTAGGATATAGAGGAATTTTTTCGAACAAGGTAGAACTTTCTATAGAATTTTGGAGGTGCCTATGTTCCCTTTTCGCTTTGTGTCAGTAACCCCGAAACTTCCGGAGCAAATCTGCAGGCTCAAAGAGCTGGCTTATAACTTCTGGTTCACCTGGAAGCCGGGCGGTGTTGAGTTCTTCAGGACAATCAAGCCGGAGCTCTGGCGGGAAGCAGGGCATAACCCCGTCCGCTTTCTCATGCAGATTCGCGAGGAAGACCTGGTGGCCGCCTCCCGGGACGAAGATTACCTGGCTCTTTATAACCGGGTCTTTGAACAATACGATCGTTACCTGACGGAGGAAAAATGGTTTGAGCAGCGTTATCCGGAGCACAAGGACCATGTAATCGCTTATTTTTCTGCAGAATTCGGCCTGCATGAGTCCCATCCCATTTATTCCGGAGGACTGGGGCTCCTGGCGGGAGACCACTGCAAGTCGGCCAGCGATCTCGGCCTTCCCTTTGTAGGGGTGGGGCTGTTGTATAAACACGGTTATTTCACCCAGAAAATTAATGGAGAAGGAAGGCAGGAAGCCGAGTATCCCTTTCTGAATTTCTTTGAACTGCCCATTACACCGGTTAACGATTCTGCCGGCAACAGGTTGCTCGTTCCGGTGGAACTGCCCGGCCGTACCATTTATATTCAGGTCTGGAAAGCCAGGGTGGGAAGGGTGTGCATCTACCTGCTGGATGCCGATATCCCCAGAAACACTCCGGAGGACCGGGGTTTGACCGGTTCTCTCTATGGTGGTGACAGGGAGTGCCGGATTTCCCAGGAGATCATTCTGGGCATCGGGGGAGTTAAAGCCCTGCGCGCCATGGGGATTAACCCCAGGGCCTGGCATATCAACGAGGGGCACCCCGCCTTTTTGGTTATTCAACGAATCAGGGAGTTGGTAAGAAAGGGGGTTTCCCTGGAGACAGCCAGGGAAGTGATCCGCTCGTCAACCATCTTTACCACCCATACTCCCGTTCCGGCGGGACATGACCTTTTCAGTGAAAAGATGATCGAACTGTTCTTTACCAAAATAGCATCAGAACTTGGCCTGGATTTGAGCGGGTTTCTGGAACTGGCCTGGGATGCGGGGAGAGACAGTTTTAATATGACTCTTCTGGCCTTGAACCATTCTTACCTGACCAACGGGGTCAGCTGGCTGCACGGTAAAGTTGCCCGGGATATGTTCCGCGCCCGCTACAACCGGCTACATCCCGAGGAGATCCCAATCACGTCCATTACCAATGGGGTGCATACAGGCAGCTGGCTGGCCGGGGAGTTGCGGGATCTCTTCGCCCGCTACCTCGGCAAGGGTTTTATGGATCATGTTAATCAGCGGCAGGCCTGGGAGAAAATAGACAACATTCCTGATGAAGAACTCTGGAGGGTTCACCGCTGCTTAAAAGAAAAGATGATTGGCTTTGTGCGGAACAGCATAAAAAAACAGCGCAGGCGAAACTACGAGCTTACCAGCAGGATCCTGGAAGTGGATGAATACTTGAATCCCGAGGTCCTTACCATCGGTTTTGCCAGGCGCTTTGCCACATACAAAAGGGCCACCCTCCTCTTCCGGGACAGGGAAAGGTTAAGCCGCCTGGTTAATGACCCCTACCGCCCGGTTCGCTTCATTTTTGCCGGGAAAGCCCACCCTGCGGATCAGGCAGGCCAGGAATTTATTAAACAAATTTATGATTTTTCCAATGAGTCCGATTTGAGGGGCAAAGTCCTGCTTCTGGAAAACTATGATATCCACATGGCCCGCCATCTGATTCAAGGAGTTGATGTCTGGCTCAATACCCCGCGCCGGCTGATGGAGGCCAGCGGTACCAGCGGCCAAAAGGCCGCCCTCAACGGAGTAGTCAACGTCAGCACCCTGGACGGATGGTGGCCCGAGGCTTATGACGGAAAGAACGGTTTTGCCGTGGGCACGGAGCGGGAATACCGGGACGAAGAAATTCAGGACCTGGATGATTGTTATTCTTTATACGAAATCCTGGAAGAAAAACTAATCCCCATGTTTTACCGGAAACAATCCGGGCTGCCCCTGGAGTGGATCCGGATGATGAAAAACTCCATCAAGACCATCGCTCCGGTATTCAATACAGGCCGGATGGTTGCCGAATATACCGAACGGTTTTACGTGCCGGCCATCAACCGGGGTCTCCATTTTGTCCACAATAACTACGAAGTCGCCGGCAGGGTCAGTGCTTTCAAGAGGTTTATCAGGGAGCGCTGGGATGGGGTTGCTTTTGTTTCTGTGGATTCCAACGCCCGGCCCAAGATGGCCGTGGGGGAAAAGTTGATGGTCAGCGCGGTTGTCAGACTGGGGGAGATTGCCCCTGAACATGTTGCTGTGGAGGTTTTGTACGGGGAGGCCGGAGACAGCGGTCTCAGTAATATTACGGTTGTAGGCATTTCCTGTGAGGGGGAAACGGAACCCGGTACCTACCGCTTTGCCGGCAATCTTTCGCTCCCCCAGGGAGCCCTTGGGTACACCTTGAGAGTGAGGCCGGAGAACAGGGATTTCCCCTATACGGAACTTCCCTTGATCACATGGGCGCCGGGATTATAAATTGTCCGGCCGGACGGCTTCTGCTTATAGGCACGGCAGATTTGACACTTTCCGGTAATACCGGCATAATAGCGGCAGAAGACCGACAGGGCCGGGCGGCTTTTAAAGAGCGCCCGGCCTTTTGAAGGGGTTCCTTAATTCCGGCCGGCGTGCTTTAAGAATCGCCGGCCGGTTTTTTTAAACATCTCCAGACAAAGATACAGCCGCCAATGGTGATCAAAACGTCTCCGATACTGAAAACCCTGGTAATAAAAATCCAGTGGGGCATCAGGAAGATGTCCGACAGGTAGTAAAAAGCTGTGTCCGGTCCAGTGGCGATATAGTTGTAAGCCGGCAGGCCCTGGTTAATTAATTCCAGTTCCTCCGGAGTGGCGATCATTTCAAAATACTCCCTCTTCAGCGGCATGTAGCCGGAATTGGCGTAAATCACCAAGAGGTTGCTGAGCAGGCCCAGGCCGACCAGGGCCAGACCGCGCAGATGCAGGTTTAAAAGGACAAAAACGGCAACCAGTGCCAGGGAAACCATGTACAGTTTCGGCGCCAGGGGGTCCGGCAGGCCCAGGGTATGCCGGAAACCCGAGTTGGTCACCAGTTTAATGATTACAGCAGCCAGGACCAGCCAGGAGTGCCTGAACCGGATGTTTTTCAGGTTGTTGATGCTGCCGCCGGTGAGCAGGGCAGCCGCACCGCAGATTAAAACAATGATAGCGAAAGCCATAAGTTACTCCTTCCGGGTATCATTATTTAACGCGTTTTCTCTCTGGAGAATGTTTACAAAAACTTGAACAATGTCGGGATCAAACTGCGTTCCGGCGTTGTCCATTAATTCTTTAATGGCATGTTCACGGGACAGGGCTTTACGGTAGATGCGATCGGAAGTCATAGCGTCAAAACTGTCGGCCACTGCCAAAATCCTGGCTCCCAGGGGGATGTTTTTGCCCTTCAATCCTTTCGGGTAGCCTTTACCATCGTACCGTTCGTGGTGGTAATAGATATATAAAGCACTGTGCTTGTAGAACCTCAGGTTGCTTAGAATCTTGAAGCCCACCTGGGCGTGTCCGGCCATTATGGCCTGCTCTTCAAGGGTCAAATGTCCTGCTTTTAACAGAATACTGTCCGGTACGGAAACCTTGCCGAGATCGTGGACCCTGGCTGTGGTTATCATATTCTCGTAGTTATTGCCCAATAGCCCCAGTTCGTCTGCAATCTTGCTGCAGTAGCGGGCTACCCGCTGGGAGTGCTCGGATGTATAGCTGTCCCGCTGGTCGATGATGTCTGCCAGCGCTTCAATGGTATTCCTGGTTTCCGTCCTTAAGTTCATGTAGTTTTCGAAACTAAAGTGGGCCATGGCCAGCGGCAGGAGCAGGATGATAATGGACAGGGGCTCGTAATCATAAAGGATTACAATCAACAGGCTGACTGGAACAAGGGAAGCGAAGTGAATCAGTTCCAGCATTATGTCGGAGGTCAACTGCCTGACCAGCCTGGTGCCCTGGCTCAAAGAAATAACCGTGGACACCAGGAAAAAATTAACAGTAACATAAATAAGGCAGCTAAAAATCATGGCAGGGGCATCTGTTTTTAAATGCAGCGGTCCGGTATTCCATTTAAAAATATCATAAACAAGCCAGGCTAAATGAATGGTAATAGCATACTGGCTGATATTGAACAACATCTTTTTCAGGCCGCGTTTTCCGATTGTGTCCGTAATAATGTTGGCCACTGTGGAGATTAAAATCGCTGTTGGGGCGCCGAAAAGAATGAGTGCGGAAATGTGAACTGCGAAAGAAATGGTCAATTGGTCATTGTTCGGCATCGTGATGGGCTTCATTTCAGTAAATGTGCTGAATAAGGCCCAAAAAATGTATACCCAGAGCATTTCTGCCTGAAATTGAAACGTCATAACAGCTTGAAAAATTAGAAAAAAGCCGATACAATCGATAACTAACTGATAGGCTAAGGCAGGTTTAACAGTCATCCTATATTTGTTCTTTTGGGAACCTGCTGGAAGCTGATCTGTTTTTCTGTTAGCTGTTTTACCCATAATGATTGATTCTTAAAAGTACCAAAAAAACCTTCTAATTGGGACAATATTTTGCATATTAATTTTCGAGTAAAGAAGGGAAATTCGCAAAATAAAGAGAATAATCCATAAAAAACCGATAAGCAGGGGGTAATTTTTGTGAAATTTAACAACAAAGTATTATTTTTTATCTTATGTATATTTGCCCTGGTTTTTATTGCCGGTGGTTGCTCCCCCTCTTCTTCCCAACCGGCTGCCGCTGAGCAGGTAATCAGATACAATATAGGCGCGGAGCCTGCAACCCTGGATCCCGCCCTGTCTACCGGGATGACGGAGCAGACTGTGGCAAACGCCCTTTTGGAAGGACTGGTGAGGCTGGACAAAGATGGTTTGCCGTCGCCGGGCGTAGCTGAAAGTTGGGAAACCTCACCGGACTGCAGGACCTACACCTTTAATTTAAGGGAGTGTTACTGGTCAAACGGTGAGCTCCTGACTGCGGATGATTTTGTTTATTCCTGGCTCCGGTTGTTGTCTCCTGAAACTGCTTCTCCTTACGCCTATCAGCTTTTTTATCTAGTCAACGGCCAGGAGTACAATTCCGGCGAGGTCAAAGATCCGGCATCCGTAGGTGTGCGCGCTGAAGGAAAGGACAGGCTGGTGGTTACCTTGAAGGATCCTGTGCCGTATTTTCTTTCGCTGACGGCTTTCCCGGCGCTGTTTCCGGTGCCGGAGAGCGCGGTTTCCGAAGATCCCGACGGCTGGACCCTGACTCCCGCCGGTTTTACCGGCAACGGTCCCTTCAAGCTGGCGTCCTGGGAGCACAACAAGCAAATTGTTCTGGAGAAGAACGACCGTTACTGGGACAGGGAAAATGTAAAGCTGGAAAAACTGGTGATTACCCTGGTGGCTGATTCGAATACCGAATTGGCCATGTTTGAAAACGGTCAAATTGACATTGCCGAAACTCCGCCCTACCGTGAGATGGAAAGGCTGGCAGAAAGCGGGGAGCTCAAGGTGAGCCCCGATTTATCAAACGAATACTATATGTTCAACACGAAGGTAAAACCCTTTGACCAGGTTCTGGTCAGAAGGGCGCTTTCTCTGGCCATCGACCGGGAGTCGCTGGTAACCAACTTGACGAAGAGCGGCGAAAGGGCGGCTTATGCCTTCGTCCCCCCGGGGGTTGAAGGACCTGCTCCCGATCAGGATTTCAGAAGCCTCGGTGAAAGGCTTACCGGCGGTTTCAACCCGGGGGAGGCAAGGAAACTGCTGGCGGAGGCCGGTTTTCCGGAAGGCAGGGGTTTCCCGGTGATCCAGCTGCTCCTGGACGACAACCAGAACCATAAGGCTGTAGCTGAGGCCATAACCGGCATGTGGCAGGAGCACCTGGGTATTCAAAGCAAAATTATCGAGCAGGAATACAGAGTTTACCTGAGCACAATGTTTGCCAAGGATTACCAGGTGGCAAGGGTGGGCTGGATTGCCGACTACAACGATCCCATGACCTTTCTGGACATGTGGGTGACGGGTAATGACAACAACCTGGCGGATTGGGAAAATGCGGAGTACGATCGGCTGATCGGCGCGGCTGCGGGCGAGGTGGACAGGGCGGTCCGGAACGGATTAATGTTTGAAGCGGAGAGGATCCTGATGGACCAACTGCCGGTTGTGCCCGTTTATTACTATACCAATCCATACCTGGAAAGGGATACGGTTAAGGGAGTAATTCACCCGAGCTTTGCCATTTTTGCAGAATTCAAGTGGGCCTACGTGGAATAACGATGCTGACCTATATTTTAAAAAGGGCCGGTTTTAACCTGGGAGTCATGGTAGTTGTAGTGACTCTCACCTTTTTCTTAATGCGCCTGCTGCCCGGCGACCCCTTCATGTCCCAGAGGCTGAATCCTGAGATAAAAGAAAATCTTTATGCAAAATACGGTTTGGACCAGCCCGTTTCCAAACAATATCTGGATTACCTGGCCGCCCTGGCGCGCTTTGACCTGGGGGAGTCCCTGAAATACCCGGGGCGCACGGTCAATGAGATCATCGCCGAATCATTTCCCGTTTCTGCCGCAGTGGGCTTTTTGGCCCTGGTCCTGGCGCTGGTCCTGGGAGTGGCCCTGGGGGTCCTGGCCGGCGTATGGCAAAGCAGGTGGCCGGACCGGCTGATCCTGGCCTGCTCCACACTGGGCCTGTCCATCCCCAATTTTGCCCTTGGGGCGGGGCTGGTTTATGTATTTGCTTTAAAGCTTAAAATATTACCGGTGGCCATGCTGGAGAGGCCCGTCGACCTTGTGCTCCCGGTTCTGACCCTTGCGGCCTGGCCTGCTGCGGTTATTACCAGGCTGATCCGGACGGAAATGATTGAGGTCTTGAAAAAGGACTATATTATTGCAGCCATGGTGAGGGGCCTGGGACCGGCCAGCGTGGTCCTGCGCCATGCCCTGCCCAATGCCCTGCCTGCGGTCATTCACTATAGCGGCCCCCTGGCCGCAACGCTGCTGACCGGCAGCTTCATTGTGGAGAAAATTTTCGCGCTGCCGGGCCTGGGGCAATACTACATCACGTCCATAGGCAACCGTGACTACAACCTGGTTGCCGGAATCACCATATTTTATACATTTGTTCTGCTGATTTCAACATTTTTGACGGATCTACTGGCTTTCTCCATGAATCCCCAGTGCCGTTACAGAAATGAGTCGTAATATGTTTTACTCGAGAATTGTGCAAAACCGGTTTGTTTTAGCCTGCCTGTTCTTAATCCTGCTCTACATCTTGATTTCCTTCGGGGGTACGTTCCTTTTGCCGCACCACCCCAACGCCCAGAGTCTCACGGAGGCCAATAGGGGTCCCTCTTTCGCCCACTGGCTGGGGACCGACTATCTGGGGCGGGATTTGCTGGCCAGAATTCTGGCCGGAGTCAGGGTATCCCTAATTATAGCCTTTTTTGCCACGCTGATTAATATTTCGGTGGGGTTTTTGGTGGGGAGCGCCGCGGGCCTCATAGGGGGTGTTGTGGACCGTTTCCTGACGGGGTTGATCGACCTCTTCTGGTGCGTCCCCCCCTTCCTGGTTGTAGTGATGCTGACGGTTGTCCTGGAGCCGGGCCTAAAAAACATTTTTATCGCCCTGGGAGCGGTCTTCTGGGTGCCCACCGCCCGGATTATCCGGGGCGAGGCCTACCAGCTCAGAAACGCGCCCTTTATCAGGCTGGCCCGGCTGCAAGGCGCCGGCTACAGCCGGATTATCCTTCTGCATATCCTGCCCGGCTGCTTTCCCGTCCTGCTCACAACCGCCATCTTCTCCATCCCGGATGCGATCCTGGCCGAAGCATTTCTGAGTATTGTGGGACTTGGAGTAACGGCTCCCGATGCAAGCCTGGGGGTTTTAATCTCCGACGGCCTCCAGTCTTTTAGAGTTTACCCCTGGCAGTGGTTTTTTCCAGTCCTGACCCTGACCATGTTTGTGCTCTGCTTTAATCTCCTCGGTGACATGATCCACAGGTCTTTCAGGGACCGTACCAAAGGAATTCTGGAATATGACTAAAGTCGAAGGCTTAAGTATCAGCATCAAAAAGAAGAACAGGACATATAGCCTGGTCCGGGATGTTTGTTTTAAAATTGAACAGGGCCAAATACTGGGTATTGTCGGTGAATCAGGGAGCGGAAAGAGCTTGATTACTTCCGCTATCCTGGGGATGCTGAACCACCTGGAGGGTCTGGAGGGATCCGTCGAGGTGTCCGGCCGGAATATTCTGAAGGCTTCGCCGCAGGAGCTGCGGAGCCTGAGGCGGGACCTGATCGGATATATCCCCCAGAATCCCCGGGAGTCCTTAACCCCGACGCTCAAAGTGGGAAGCCAGCTGGTGGAGGTGATTGCGGCAAAGACGGGCAGGAACGGCCGGGAATGCCGGCCTGTTGCCGGGGAGCTGCTGCAGTCCCTGGGTTTTTCCGCGCCGGAAAAAATCCTGCAAATGTACCCGCACCAGTTGAGCGGGGGTATGTGCCAGAGGGTAGCCATAGCTATGGCCGTGGTCAGCCGTCCCGCTCTTGTTGTTGCCGATGAACCGACATCCTCCCTGGATCTTTTAATCAAGCATGAAATAATGAAGGTCATTAGAAGCATTCAGGCTAAACAGGGTTTCGCGCTGATTCTGGTTACCCACGACCTGGACCTTGCTTTCAGCAGCAGTGACCAAATTGCCGTTGTTTATGGTGGAAGGCTGGTTGAAATGGGAACGGCGGAGGAGCTTATGCTGAGACCCGGGCATCCCTACACAAGGGACCTGGTCCGTTGTTTCACCCGGTCCGGCGCGGAAAACTGCGGCAGTTACTATATACCCGGGGAGCCCCTCAGCATCTACACCCGGTTTACAGGTTGCCGTTATTTCAACCGCTGCCGGCTGCGTCTGGAAATATGCGAAACAAAAGAGCCGGCCTGCGTCCGCCTGGACAACGGCCGGGTAGCCTGCTGGCTTTTCTGAAAGGGGTGAACGCAGGTGAAAAGCAGGCCAATTATATCTGTATCAGACCTTTTCTTTCGCTACCCCGGTTCCAGAGAAAAGAAAAACGCTCTGGAAAGAATCAATCTGGATATCTTTAGAGGTGAAAGGGTAGGTATTCTGGGTGAAAGCGGATCAGGAAAAACGACCCTTTCCTTAATTCTGGCAGGCTTGGAGAAGCCCTCTTCCGGTCTTTTTTTTTATCGGGGGATGCGTCTTCAAGGGAGAAAAGCATACCGTGACTACAGTACCAGGATTCAATACCTGTTTCAAAATCCCGCAGGTGCGGTTAACCGGTACAGAAGAATCATTGATCTTGTATCCGAGCCCTTAATTTATCGTAATTATAGCAAAGAGACAGTTGAGTTCGTTGCTTCTGAGATGCTGCAGAAGGTGGGAATCGACCCTTTACGCTGGTATGACTATCCGGATCAACTGAGCCTGGGACAGATTCAAAGAGTGTGTCTGGCCCGGGCTATGACAACCTGTCCGGAAATATTGATCTGTGATGAGCCCTTTTCTGCCCTGGATGTTTCAAATCGCGGCAAAATGGAAGAGATATTATTGCAATTGAACGAAAATCATGGGGTAACATTGATTATTATTAGTCATAAACCGGATTCAATATTTTATTTGTGTCAGAAGATATTGGTTTTGCGTGAAGGCAAAAAAGTTGACTTAATTGACGTAACCCAGGGTGAATATGCGATATGCGAGTATACAAGCAAATTACTCAACAAAAAGTTGATGTAACTCAGTATTAAAATTTTGGAAATCATTAGCTTCGGAGGGCTTGCATGGGGGAATCTTGATTATAAGTGCGGAAACCCTGTTAATTTTTGTAGGATTTGTTAATATTGAATAATTAATCGCATAATGTTGAAATATGTAGCAAATAAGTTATGGACAAGCGGGAAATGTTAGTATATAATGAATATAGTAAGAAGATGGTATTATATATCTGCATTTGCATATTAAGCTGCGTAAATTGTATAATATTGAATTTGTCGACTGGAAAGGAGGTAGGAAAAATGCGTTGGATTCCGTACAGCCTTCTGGTAATCATGTCCCTGATAATTGCTTCGGGAGCAGGCCACAGGTGGTAGTAAATCAGTTAAGCTAAAATTGTAATACATAGGTTTCGGTCACAATAGTTGGACGCATTTGTTAACTAGCCGGCCCATACGGGCCCCGTCAAAGTCATATTTAACAGCAGTGTGTAGTACTTGTTGATACGAATGCTGCATGTTGACTGCAAATAGGACTTTGACGGGGCCTAGTTGTTGTCTTGAGCAGGTGATAGTTGATGAGTGAAAGAAGAGTATTATGGTTTATTGTCTTAATTACAGTTATAGCGTTATTGGCAGCGTTTATATTTTCTCCAATTGCGATGGTGGTTTTATTTATTTTATTAGCTGCCGGGATCTATTACCGTACAGCAGCAACATCAAAATACCAGAGCAAGCGTATAATTGATCTTGTTCACTGTGGGTATGATTCTCTCGGTTAGTGCGAGATTAAAATGTATAGCTTCTTTACCCGTAGATCCCCTTGAATTATCAGGCGCGGCTATTTTCTTGTACGGGTGGGGAATCCTTATAATGGAAAAATTCCGTGAGGGCTTAAGAGAACAGCCTGCTCAGAATGAGAAGAATGGTTAAAACTCAATTGACAGAGCAAAGTATTTTTAAAACAGTGCACGCTCAGGTCTGCAGTGACTGCAGCAGCCTGTACAGGTTCTGCTCGAACCTGTGGTCATCAGCAGTGGTTCTTTTTTTCGGCCCCCTGGTTCTCCCTCCGCCCCTCCGGTATTTTGCCTTCATGTTTCTCTCCTCCAGGAGAAAATCAATGGTTTCCTTCTGGTAAACCCGCCCGGTGGGGGACAGGGCCGCTGCTCCTTTACCCAGGACCACCGCTGCCAGTCCCCAGTCCTGGGTAACCACGAGATCCCCCCTGGCTGCAAGGTTGATCACCTGCAGGTCCGCTTCCTGGGGCGCGTCGCCGGTAACAACATGATGGCCGGATTCGATGCGGTGGTTGAAATTGGCGACAGTGACCAGGGAGACGCCAAACTCCTTTGCCGCCTTCCGGCAGATTGCCAGCGCCTTTTTGGGTGTGGCGTCAGCGTCAACGATAATTTTCATTTCCCTTTTCCTTCTTCGACTGTGAATTTTCTGTATTCTTCCTTTTTATTTTACTATAGACTCTGTTGGGGGCAGGATAATTTTATTTTGCCATTGATCTTTTACTGTTTTGTTGAAAGTTTTGTATGATAGAATATTATAAATAATAAATTATTTGCCTGAAATTTTTGGCAGTTTTACTATAAAGGGGGTATCTTTCTTGGCGGCCAACCTGACACCTCAGTATTATGAGGCGGAAGAAGCTTTTAAGAAGGCCTCTACGATTGAAGAAAAGATCTCGGCGCTGGAGGAAATGCTGGCGGTTATTCCCAAGCACAAAGGGACGGAAAAGATCCAGGCGGATCTGAAGAGGCGCCTCTCGAAACTCCGGGACGAGGGACAGAAAAAAGCAAAAGCCGGCCGGGCGGACCCCTTTCATGTGGAAAGACAGGGGGCCGGGCAGGTGGCCATGCTCGGATTTCCCAACACCGGCAAGTCGTCGCTGCTGGCGGCCCTGACCAGAGCCAGGCCCAAGGTGGCGGTTTACCCTTTTACAACCACACTGCCCCTGGCCGGGATGATGCCGTACCAGGATATTTTAATCCAGCTGGTTGATACACCGCCGGTGACGGAAAGCACGGTTCCCCCGGGTCTCTCCGGAACCCTCCGCAACTCGGACGCCCTGTTGTTGCTGATTGATGCCGGGTCCGACGATTGTCTGGAACAGCTGCATTTTTGCTTGAATTATCTAGCGGAAAAGAAAATCATCCGGAACGATAGTAGTTCCAATGCCCGGGGGATCCCGCCGGAACGTTTGCTGGTGCTGCTGTCCAGGGCGGATCAGGACCACAGCGGCGAAAGAACCGAAATCTTAAGGGAGTTGGGGCCTCCAGGAGTTAAGCTTTTTCCCGTATCGGTGCAGACTGGTGCGGGATTGGAGGAACTGAAGGAGAAAATTTTTGAACTGCTGGGAGTGATCCGCATCTACACCAAGGTTCCGGGCAAGGAGCCCGACCTGAAGGCGCCATTCATCCTTAAAAGGGGGAGCACCGTGGCTGACCTGGCCGGGGCGATTCACCGCGATCTGCCCCGCACTATGAAAACTGCCAGGATCTGGGGCTCGGCCCGTTTTGCAGGGCAGGCGGTCATGAGAGACTATGAATTACAGGACAGGGATATTGTTGAGATATCTTAAAAATGAATTTAAGGAATAATTCCCGCAAAATCAGCCGCGGGAATTTTTTACTTTCATTTTAGCTAAAAATTATGTATGATTATTGCCAGGGTAGCATAGAAATTTTTAGGAGGTGGTCAAGCCATCTGTTGCCCCTGTACCTTTCCGGATTGTTCGCTTGAACAGACGGCGGCTTGTAAGGGAGGAAAGTATAAAAGCGGCAAATGCTGGTTAGCCTAAGGTCAATGAAGGGGTGGCAGGAAACCGCCCCTTGTATAGCATTAGCGGTATGCATTTTTCCTGCAAAAAATAATCTGCCGGTTTCCGGGCTTGAGAGGCAGGACTTTTTGCTTTTTTGGCAGAATCTTCTTTTTGATGTACTTTGTTTAAGTCATTTTTTTGTGTAAAGGGGATGGCCATGGAGATTATTTTTTATGGTGTCCAGATTATATTGACGATATTTACATTTTATTATTTTGTTGTCTCCCTTTTTGGGTTTTACCGCAGGCAGGAAGATTACTCTTTACCCCCCGGTGCAAGGTTTGCAGTGGTTGTTGCGGCCCACAACGAGTCCAAGGTGATTGGCGAATTAATCAGGAACCTCTACGAACTGAATTACCCGAAGGAACTGTACGACATTTATGTTGTCGCTGATAACTGCAGCGACAACACGGCTGATATAGCCGGAGAAAAAGGCGCCTACGTCATTGAACGCTTTAACAAGAAAGAAAAAGGAAAGGGCTATGCCCTGGAGTATGCTTTCAACCATATTTTTGCCATGGATATCCAATATGACGCAGTTGTCGTTTTTGATGCCGACAACCTTGTTTCTCCCGACTTTTTAAGGATTATGAACTGTCGCCTGCAAAAAGGGGAAAAAATTATCCAGGGTTACCTGGATACAAAAAACGCGGGCGATACCTGGATCACCAAGTCAATTTATATTGGCTACCTGCTCACAAACCGCTTCTGGCAGCTTTCCAAATACAACCTGGGACTCACCTGCGCGCTGGGCGGGACCGGCATGTGTATTTCGGTGGATCTGCTTAAGCAGTATGGCTGGGGTATGACTTCACTCACAGAGGACCTGGAATTCCAGACCAAGGCCCTTTTGAATAACGTTAAGGTAAACTGGGCCCATGACGCCAGGGTCTACGACGAAAAGCCCCTCAATCTGATCCAGTCCTGGAATCAGCGCAAGCGCTGGATGCAGGGACATACCAACGTGGCCGGCCGCTACATAGTCAAACTGCTGCGGGAGGGCATCCGGACCAGGAATTTTGCCATGATCGATGGAGCTGTTTATTTAATCCAGCCTTTCTTTCTAATGTTCACAGGTCTGGGGCTTCTGGTTAATCTTATTTATGTCGGGCCCTTTCATATCACGGAAAGACCGGAATGGACGGCTATCGCTTTCTTTGCCCAGTTCTTTTACTTCAGCCTGGGCCTTGTCCTGGAAAGGGTCAAGCCGAAGGTATACTGGTGGCTGGCCTTTTATCCGATTTTCGCCCTGACCTGGATACCTGTGGCCTACGTGGGTTTTGCCATGCGGAAAAACAAAGAATGGTGCCACACCCTGCATATCCGGGATATCAAGCACGAGAACCTGCCGAACCTTTATCTTCCCGCCAAGGCCAACGGCAGGCGGACCAGCTAGAATTGCCGGGGAACAGGGAAAAGTACGGATGGTTATACTTTGTATTAAGCCGGACCCGGCCAGATTCAGCGGCCGGGCCTTCTGTTTTTTTCCGCTACACCCAGCAGGCTCGCCACAACGTCGTTGGCGGGCTTTTGAAATATCTCCTGCTGGGAGCAGCTTTGAATGACTTTGCCCCGGTCCAGGACCGTCACTGAATCGGCCAGGACGGGGATTTCGTGGTAATCGTGGGTTACCAGGATTGTACTGATCCTTGTTGCCTGCAGGATATCGCGCAATTCATCTATAAGGCCCTTTTTCGTAGGATAGTCCAGGGGCGAAAAGGGTTCGTCAAGGAAGAGCACCTCCGGTTCCAGGGCAAAGGCTCTGGCCAGGCTTACCCTCTGGGACTCCCCGCCGGAGAGGAACCGGGCCGGGCGGTGGGCCAGGGAGCGGATCCCCAGGCGTTCCAGCCATTCCCAGACCAGGCCGTCAATTTCTTTTTTTCTGTGGCCCCTGATCTGGAGACCGGAGGCCACGTTTTTGTAAACGGTTGTGTCCAGAAGGAGGGCCTCCTGAAAAACCACGGCCATTCTTCTGCGGATGGACAGGATGTTTTTGGAATTAACGATTTCCCCGCGAAAAAACAGTTGCCCTGAGGAAGGCCGCTGCAGCAGCGCCAGTACCTGCAGCAGGGTGCTTTTGCCGGCGCCGTTGGGGCCGATCACGGCCCTGACCTCACCCTGAGCCAGCTGGAAATGCTCTACATCGAGGATTTCTTTTTTGCTTTTTTGAAGCTTGATTTTACTTGCTTCAATTATGCCGTCTTTCATTTACCAGCCTCCGTCAATTGAGTATGTAGATCAGTTCTAGTATGTAGATATGTAGAATTGTATATTATCATATTTTTCCTGCCTGGAAAACAAAATAAACGGGGTGATCTCTTAAAAGAGAGTCCGGAAGGTTTGAACCGGGATAGTTTTGCCCCCTTTCCATTAACGGGAGGCGCGCCGGTTTCCCGGCAGTACCCGGACGGCCTGTAAACCATGGCCGTCAAGCAACCTGCAGGTTACCGGCCCGGAGAGTGATCTGCAGACCATATTCTACAAAAAGAGCATTTTCCCTTTGAAAACAGTTCAGCAAAAAAAGGACAGGTATTATACGTTTTTTTCCTTGACTGGTGAGGGGGTTGCTGTTATCATGAGCACATAAGGATAACTTTAAAAAACAATGAAGGGGAAAAGTAGGCCGGACACAGCATTCCAGGGAGGCAGCGCCGTGACTGAAAGCGCCGCCACTGCATGACCCGCTGAAGTTCTCCCCCGAGTTGCCGGACTGAAACCAACTGTGGAAAGTAGGCCCGGCCGGAAACTTCCACCGTTAAAAGGAAGGGGGTATAAGGATTTATTCCCGTACCCTGCCGGAGAGTGGGTTTCCCTAAAGGGAAGCCAACTAGGGTGGTAACGCGAAATAAACTTTTCGTCCCTAAGGGCGAAAAGTTTTTTGTTTACATCCCCCTGCAGGTAAGGGGATTCCCGTATCCTGCTTTAAGGGGGTTAAATTTTTAACCAACCGGGGTGGTACCGCGGAAGTCCGCAGCTTTCGTCCCCGCGAAGGCTGCGGGCTTTTTATTTTTTTAAGGTCAGGCGGGGGGTGATAGCTTTATTTTTAGTTTAAGATGCAGCAGGGTAATGACCGGGCCGGGATATCCCTGCCCGAACTGTACCGCAGGGTTGACAGAAACTCCGGTGGAAACTGTTAAAAGATTCGTTGAGCATGATCTTAAACTATCTGAAAAAGGCTGAGAAAAGGCCATACCAAGAGTTTAGGACACAATCATTGAGATTGGGGGAGCTATGCTTGAAAAAAAAGAGATTGATGATCTGGGTTGCCGTTCTGGCCGCCCTGGCGTTGGCTGCGCTGTTCACGGGCGGGTGCTCGGGAAGGGGGGAAACCGGAAGCGGGGCCGGGGACGGCCTGGAGCCTTACAGGGTCGGCGCGGTTGTTGACATCAGCGGACCCTCTTCCTCCCTGGGGGTGCCGGAGCGCAATACACTCCAGATGCTGGCGGATAAAGTCAATGCCGCCGGGGGAATCAACGGCCACCCTCTGGAACTGACCATCCTGGATAACAAGAGTGATGAAACAGAAGCTGTCCTTGCCGTAAAAAAATTAATTAACCAGCAAAAGGTGGCGGCGGTAATCGGCTGCAGCTCCAGCGGCCCTTCCATGGCCATGATCGACACTGTTCAGAAAGAGCAGGTACCCATGGTTTCCCTGGCTGCGGCCAGCAGTATCGTTGAACCTGTGGAGGAACGGAAGTGGGTTTTTAAAACAGCCCAGAGCGATCTTGTTACCGTCAACAGGCTGATCGGCTATCTGCAGGAAAAGGGGCTGACCCGGGTGGCTTTTTTGTACATGAACAACGCCTACGGTGACGGCGGCAAGAAAGCTTTCTTTGGGGCAGCGGAGAAGGCCGGGATGCAAATTGTGGCCGAAGAAAAGTTTGAGGCCACTGATAAGGATATGTCTCCCCAGTTAACCCGGGTCAAGGCTTCCGGGGCGCAGGCGACAATAATCTGGGCCATTCCGCCTTCCGCCTCCATTGTGACTAAGAATTACAGAGATCTGGGCCTGGCCATACCCCTCCTGCACAGCCACGGGGTGGGAAATCAGAACTTTATCGACCTGGCCGGGGGGGCGGCGGACGGTGTAATCCTGCCCATCGGCAAACTGGCCGTCAGCACGCAGGTTCCCGACAGCGACCCCCAGAAAAAAGTGCTTGCTGCATACATTGACGAATACGGCAAGAAATACAATTCTCCGCCAAATTCCTTCGGCGGTTATGCCTGGGACGCTTTTTACATGCTCGTGGCAGCCCTGGAAAAGGCCGGGCCGGACCGGGCCGGGATCCGCGACGAGCTGGAAAAGACCCGGGGTTTCACCGGTGTTTCCGGAGTTTTTAACATGTCGCCGGAGGACCATAACGGACTCGCTGAGGAGTCCATGGTCTTGGTCCAGATCCGGGACGGCCAGTGGAAGCTGTTGGACTGATAGACTGAGCAAAGAAGGTGAATGAATTGGATTTGACCGGGCAACTTCTCCAACTTTTGTTCACGGGGTTCACCCTGGGCGGAATTTATGCCCTGATTGCCCTGGCCCTGGTTACAACATTCAACATTACAGGGGTGCTGAATATGGCCCAGGGCGAGTTTCTGGCCCTGGGGGCGTTGCTGGCCGCCAGCCTTTGCGCGGCCGGCGCGTCCCTGCCCCTGGCCTTCGTGATTGCGGTGGCGACGCTGGCCCTCCTGGGCGGATTGCTGGAGCGTTCGGCAATCCACCCCGCCCGCCACGCCCCCGGGCTGATCCTGATTATCATCACCATTGGCCTTTCCATCTCCCTGCGGGGGTTGGCCCTGTTGATCTGGGGCACGGAACCGGCCTCACTGCCCGCTTTTTCAGGGGGCGGGCCGTTGTTCGTGATGGGGGCCGCCGTCAACCCCCAGAGCCTGTGGATCCTGGGTCTGGTTGCCCTGGCCGTAGCCGGCCTGCATGCTTTTTTTGAACTGACCTATGCCGGCAAGGTGTTCCGGGCCTGTGAAATTAACCGGACGGGCGCAAGGCTGGTGGGGATTAATCCCGCCGCCCTGTCCTTCCTGGCCTTTGCCGGAAGCGGCGCCCTGGGGGCGGCGGCCGGCATATTTATCGCGCCTGTTACCCTGGCAACCTATGACATGGGCTTTTTACTGGGTGTGAAGGGCTGTGTGGCGGCTATCATCGGCGGCCTCAACAGCGTCGGGGGAGCGGTGCTGGGAGGGTTGCTCCTGGGTATCCTGGAAGCTTTCGGAGCCGGCCTGGTGTCGTCGGGCTTAAAGGACGCCCTGTCCCTGCTGGTCCTGCTGGGGGTGTTGCTGGGGAGGCCGGAGGGTTTAATCGGAGCGGTTGCCGGGCGCAAAGTGTAACGGGGAAGCGGCTGTTGAAAACTGATCAATCCTGAGGTGGACCGGATGGGAATTCCTTTTAAAGAGCCGGGCCGAAGGTACAGGAACCTTTGCTACGGGGGACTAGTTCCCGGGGTTTAAGGTTGCCGGGTGGGCAATAGTGCGGGTGCTTGAAAAAATAAGGCCCCCGGCCGGTACGGCCGGCTGCCCGGCGGCCTGCTTAATAAAAATTTATAAGGTAAACAGCTCTCAGATAGATTTTAATTCAGTAGTCAACAGGAGTTATGAGGATATGTTGAAGAACGCGGTGGTTTTGACAGTCTTAATCTTTTTCCTGGTCCTGCCTTTGCTGATCAGGAGCAATTACCTGCTGGGAATACTCATCGTGACCGGCCTTTATACCATCATTGTAATCGGCCTGGGCATCCTGATGGGTTATGCCGGCCAGGTTTCCTTCGGGCAGGCCGCCTTTTTCGGGCTGGGGGGCTACACCGCGGCCATTTTGTCCACGTCCTGCAGTTGGCCCACACCGGCTGCCCTGCTGGCCGCCATGGTTCTGCCCGGCCTGGTGGCGGCCTTGATCGGCCGCCCCACCCTGAAGCTGAAAGAGCTGTATCTAGCCCTGGCCACCCTGGCCTTCGGGATCCTGGTCCACATTCTCTTCAACGAGGGCGGGGAAATTACCGGCGGCCCCTCGGGACTGATGGGGATTCCCTATCTTTCTCTGGGCGGACTGGTATTCGACCGGGACATCAAGTTTTACTATCTTGTCCTGGCTGTGGTCCTGCTTGTTTCCCTGGCCGTGCACAACCTGATCCAGTCCCGCACCGGCAGGGCGCTCAGGGCCATCCGGGAGAGCGAGCATGCCGCCGAAGCAGCGGGTATGGACACGGTTCTTTTGAAGCTCCAGGCCTTTGTCTTCAGCGCCGTGCTGGCCGGCCTGGCAGGGGGGTTATACGCCTTCTACGTCACCTTTATCAGCCCCTCCCCTTTCAGCTTTCACATGTCCGTCCAGTTTGTCCTGATGGCTGTTGTGGGGGGCCTGGGTACATTCTGGGGGCCGCTTTTGGGTTCCGGGCTGGTGGTAGCCCTGGGTGAGGCGCTGCGCTGGGCGGTACCCCTGGTGATCCCCGGGGCCGGGGGAGAATACCAGATCATATTTTTCGGAATAATCCTGGTGCTTGTGATGGTTTTTCGCCCCGGGGGACTGGGGTCGCTCTTCAGTCCGCCGGTGCACCGGGAAAGACCGGGCAGGCCCGGTGAAAAGGGGGTAGATGATAGTGTTGCTGGAGGTTGAGGGCCTGACACGACACTTCGGAGGTGTTGCAGCTGTAAAAGAAATCAGTTTTAAGCTGAAGAAGTCAGAAATATTTGCCCTGATTGGGCCCAACGGGGCCGGTAAGACCACCGTTTTCAACCTGATCACCGGCATGCTGGCGCCTGACGCAGGTTCGCTGGTTTTTGAGGGGATGTCCCTGGCCGGCCTGAAGCCCCACCAGATTGCCGCCGCAGGCATTACCAGGACTTTTCAAAACCTTCAGCTCTTCGGGGGAATGACGGTGCTTGAAAATATCATGGCGGGCGCCCACCTGAAGGGCAGGACCGGGTTTTTGAAAGCCCTGGCTGCCTGGCCGGGCTCGGCCCGGGAAGAAAAAAAGATCCGGCAGGAAGCCCTGGCCCTGTTGAAAGAGGTGGGGCTGGCCGGCCTGGCGGACCTGCCTGCCGCCGCCCTCCCCTTCGGCCGCCAGCGTCTCCTGGAAGTGGCCAGGGCGCTGGCCTCCGGACCCCGGCTGGTCCTGCTGGATGAGCCTGCCGCCGGCCTGAACAGTGCCGAAACAAAGGAGCTGGCTGACTACCTGAAGCGGTTGAGGGAAGAGGGCAAGTCGATGGTGCTGGTGGAGCACGACATGGAAACTGTTATGGAAGTGGCCGACCGGATCATGGTTTTAAATTTCGGCGAAGTAATTGCCCTGGGGACGCCGGCGGAAATCCAGGCGAACCCGGAAGTGATCAAAGCCTATCTGGGGGAGGATGAACAGGTTGCTTGAAATTATTGGACTGCAGGTCAACCACGGCTGGGTGAGGGCGCTGCGGGACCTTTCCCTGCACATCCATAAAGGTGAAATGGTGGCTGTAATCGGCGCCAACGGGGCTGGTAAAAGCACCCTTCTGGGCGCCCTGGCGGGGCTTTACAAACCGGCCGGAGGCAGGATATTATTAAACGGCAGGTCTGTGACCGGCAAGCCTGCCGAGTATATGGTCAGACAGGGTATTTCCCTGGTGCCCGAGCGCAGGGAGATCTTCAACTCCTTAACCGTTCTGGATAATCTCCTTCTAGGAGCTTATCACCACTACCGCGCCCTTAAGGATGCGGTCAGGGAGGACGTAAAAAGGGTTCTGGAGCTGTTCCCCGCCCTCCGGGGCAGGGAGAGGGATCCTGCAGGCACTTTGAGCGGCGGACTCCAGCAGATGCTGGCCATCGGGCGCGGGCTGATGGCCCGGCCTTCACTGCTTCTGCTGGATGAGCCTTCGTCAGGTCTGGCGCCGCTGGTGGTGCGGGAAATCATGGCTGCCCTGGCGGACTTGAAGCAAACCGGGATGACCATAGTCCTGGTGGAACAGAATACGGCTGCTGCGCTGAAGGTGACGGACCGCGCCCTGGTCATGGAAAGGGGAAGGATTGTCTTAAGCGGTTGTTCAGATGAGATGATCAGCAACGCCAGGGTCCAGCAGGCCTACCTGGGCCGCGTGCGGGCGGCGCGGCCTGCGGCGGTGCTTTAAAACAATAAAGGTAACCGGACACTGACCGGAGCCGCAGGAGCAACAGCGGCTGCGCTCCGTGTCCGGAGCTTATAAATCTATTTTAAGGGAAAGTGGTGTTTGTTTATGAATATCAGTGGGGATGCCAGGATTTCCTACTGGGACAGGGAAATTGAGACCATGTCCCGGGAGGGTCTGGAAAACCTGCAGTCTCAACGGCTCAGGGAGACGGTGCGGAGGGTTTATGAAAGGGTGCCCTTTTACCGGCAGGCCTTTAAGGATAAAGGGATCGAGCCGGGAGACATCAAGTCCCTGGCGGATCTCAGCAAGCTGCCCTTCACCGTCAAGCAGGACCTGAGGGATAATTACCCCTACGGACTTTTTGCCGCACCCATGAGCGATATTGTGCGCATCCATGCCTCCTCGGGTACGACCGGCAAACCCTCCGTGGTGGGTTACACCCGGCAGGATATTGAAAACTGGGCGGAGATGGTGGCCCGGGCCCTGGTGATGGCCGGGGGGACGAAGCATGACGTGGTCCATGTAGCTTACGGTTACGGACTTTTTACCGGGGGCCTGGGGCTGCATTACGGTGTGGAGCGGCTGGGAGCTTCCGTCGTGCCTGTTTCCGGCGGAAACACAGACCGCCAGTTGATGCTTTTGCAGGATTTTGGGGCAACCATGATTGCCTGCACCCCTTCCTACGCCCTGTACCTGGCCGAAGAAGGCCAGGCGGCCGGTATTGATTTTAAAAAGCACCCCCTGCGCATCGGCATTTTCGGCGCCGAGCCGTGGACAGAAAACATGCGGGCCCAGCTGGAGGAGAAGCTTTCCATTACAGCCCTGGACATTTACGGGCTCAGCGAGGTTATGGGTCCCGGGGTTTCCATGGAATGTCCGGCCAAGTGCGGCAGCCATATTTTTGAAGACCATTTTATTGCTGAAATCATCGATCCTGATACCGGTGAGACCCTGCCTTACGGGCAGCAGGGGGAGCTGGTCCTGACCACGATTCAAAAGGAAGGAATCCCTGTGATTCGCTACCGCACCCGTGATATTTCCACCCTTCACCCGGAAAAGTGTGCCTGCGGGCGCACCCATATAAGGATGAAGCGGGTTGCAGGGCGCAGCGACGACATGCTGATTATCCGGGGCGTTAATGTCTTTCCCTCCCAGGTGGAGAGCGTGCTGCTGGAATTCGGCGAGACCGAGCCCCACTACCTGCTGGTTGTAGACCGGAAGGGCGAGCTGGACAATCTGGAAGTATGGGTTGAACTATCTGAGCAAATGTTTTCGGATAAAATTAAGCAGATAGAGAACCTGGAGGCAAGGATCCGCAACAAGATCTTAAGTGTCCTTCAAATCAACGTCAAAATCAAGTTTGTAGAGCCCAGGACCATTCCCAGAAGCGAGGGCAAGGCCAGGCGGGTCATGGACCGCCGGGAATTATAGCGGTTTTGAGGGAATTAGAGCAGATAGCGGCTGACGTATTGAGGTACCCGCCTTTTTAAATTTAAAAGGGCGGGTTAATTTTTCAAAAAGTTCCGGGTCCTGTTACCCGGCGGGCAAATAAGGGCTGGAGAGGAAAAGGGATAATAACAATTTTTGTCGAATTGTCTATGGGGAATAAGACGGGTTCAGGCTGTCAATCCTAGAAAGGAATGACCCGCAACTTCAATTTACCGCCGGGGGAGGCTTATAAATGAAGAAACTGAACAAAAAAAGATTGTACCTGGTACTGCTGGTTTTTCTTGTCCTGGGTGTGTCCGGCTATGCCATCAAGGCCCTTTCCGGCGAGCCCGGGCTGAAACCGCCGGGGGTGAATGAACCCCGGGAACAATTAAGTGAGGTCACCGGCGGCTCTGAAACTGCCCTTAGCCCTTCCGGCTCCGCACCGGCTGCGGCCGGGGGGGATGAAAGGGAGCAGGGGGAGGAAAAAAACAGCGACAGTGACGGCACGCTTGAAGAAACGGGCAGTGAGGCCGGCGAAACTCCCCCGGACAAGGGCAGCCCCCCCGCTGAAAATTCTCCCAACCCGGGCAGCCCGTCCGGCGCAACCCCTGTAGATACAGGGGGGCTGTCCAACGTCAAAAACGGCTGGGGGCTGAAGCGGAACAGCAGCCACCAGCAGCCCGAAATGTCCTCCTCCACCAATAAGCTGCTTGCCCGGTACGGCGCCTACTGGGTGGGCAAGCCGGACGAAAAAGTGGTTTACCTGACTTTCGATGAAGGTTATGAAAACGGTTATACACCGAGTATCCTGGATACTCTTAAAGCCAACGACGTTAAAGCAGCCTTTTTTGTCACAGGGCATTACCTGAAGACACAGCCCGATCTAGTCAGGCGGATGGTGGAGGAAGGGCATATTGTGGGCAACCACACGGACACCCACCCCAGCCTGCCTGATGTCACGGACGAAGAAATCAAGAAGGAACTGCAGGTTGTGGAAGAAAGCTATGCCGGCATAACCGGTAAGAAGGACATGAAGTACCTAAGGCCGCCGAAGGGTGAATACAGTGAGCGGACCCTGGCCCTGACCAGGGAACTGGGCTACCACAATATTTTCTGGAGCATGGCTTTTGTGGACTGGGTGCCCATGCCCGGCGGGCCGGAGGAGGCCTACCAGTCGGTTATGGACAACCTGCATAACGGTGCCCTGATTTTGCTGCATGCGGTTTCCAAAGATAATACCGAGGCGATGGACAGGATTTTAAAAGATATCAAGGCCCGGGGGTACACATTTAAAACCCTGGACGATCTGGTTGCAAATTAAATTTTTATAGGGAGGTTTTTTCTTTCAGCTTAAAATGCCAGTTTAACTTTCTTTCAGCTTAAAATGAAGCCGGACGCCGCTTTTAAAGTTCCCCGGAGCTTAAAAAGCGGTGTTTTTTTAGCCGGGGACTGCCGGTTTAAGAGGAATAACGGCCTGCTTCAACCTCCAACGGGCTTTTTCAGGGCTGTTCAAAGCAGCAAAGGGCAGGTTCCAAAGGAATAAGAACAGGAGGTTTTTAACTTGTAATTATCCCGGGGCCGTAAAGATGCCTATTCCGCTTGAAGAAAGGGTTTGAAAAATAGAGTATTACCGGTTATAGTAAGATTAAACAGAAGAATATCCAGAGCCTGAGATCCGCTTTGCCGCAGCCGCTAAAATTGACCGGCAGCGGTGGCAACCGGACATCAGGCGTCTTTTGAAGGTTGGAAAAGCTGTCCGGACCGGCGTTTTGTTTAAGCCGGGTTGTTTTGTTTTTGTACGGGCAGATGGATTGTTCAGAATCAATAACAGCGAAAGCATTAAAAGGGGTCGACAGCATGTTCATGAATAACGGCAACGGCAACGGTGACGGGGACAGACTATTGGAACAAAGGGGAGGCAAACTGTTGGATCAAGATCCTGAAGGGTTCAGCTTCAGCAGCTCTGAGCGACTTCCCCGGGAAAACTGCCGATGAGCCTGACAATTACCAGCGGTCACCTGGCCGGAATTATCGTCACCCTTGCAGGTGTGACCCTGGTGGGGCTTTACGCCGGCCGCAGGGTTAAGTCAGCCGGGGATTTTCAAATCGGCGGACGCCGGGCCGGTGCGGCGGTGGTGGCAGGGGCCATTATGGGAACTCTGATCGGCGGTTCCTCAACTATTGGAACGGCCCAGATGGCCTTTAAGTACGGTCTGTGCGCCTGGTGGTTTACCCTGGGTTCGGGAATCGGCTGCGCCCTGCTGGGCCTGGGTATGGTCCGCAGGGTGCGTGAAGCGCCCCTGCATACCGTGCCCCAATACCTTGGGCTCAGTTACGCCAAAAGCACCGGATTGATTGCCTGCGCCGTTGCTTTTATATGCTCGGGGCTGGGTGTTGTAGCCCAGGGGCTGTCCGGCGTAGCCCTGCTTTCGTCTATGTTCGGAATGAGTTCTTTGACAGCGGCGGGAATTTGCGTATTGCTGGTTCTGGGATTTGTGATTTTCGGGGGTGTCTGGGGCGCCGGGCTGGTGGGAGTGTTCAAATCGTCCCTGCTCTACCTGGCCGTGGTTGGCAGCGGAGCGCTGGCCTACTGGCTGGCCGGCGGCCAGGCAGGCCTGACGGCCTTGTTTCCGTCCTTCCCCTGGTTTTCCTTCTTCGGCCGCAGTTTTAACCAGGACCTGGCCCTGGGACTGTCCATGCTCATGGGGGTTCTTTCCTCCCAGTATTACATCCAGGCTGTTTATGCGGGGAAAAGCCTGGCCGATGCCCGCAGGGGAGCACTCATTTCAGCGGTTTTGATCCCTCCCGTGGGTCTTGGCGGCGTTCTGGTGGGCCTGTACATGCGGGCAAACTTTCCGGGTATTTCTTCGGATCAGGTCCTGCCCCAGTTTATTCTGGGCTACCTGCCCCCCGTTTTGGCAGGCGTGGCCCTGGCTGCCCTGCTGATTACGGTCATCGGCACCTGGGCCGGAATCGTCCTGGGTATTTCCACTATCCTTACCCGGGACATCTATAAGCAGTATATCCGGCCCGGGGTGGAAGACAGCGGGATGCTCCTGATGCAGCGGCTGATCATCCTGTTGGTCTGCCTGCTCAGTGTACCGGTAATTACAACTAGCGCCGGCACGCTGATCATGGGCTGGGTTACACTGTCCATGTTTCTACAGGGCTGTACCGTGCTTTTACCCCTGTTGGCCGCGCTGTTCCTGCCCCGCCTGGTAACGCCTGCGGCCGCAACCCTGTCCGCCCTTCTGGGGCCGCTGGCCGTGGTAGCCTGGTACGTGCTCTTTCCTGACGGATTAAGCCCCGTTTACCCCGGGTTTCTGGTCAGTTTACTGACAATAATCCTGGTCAGCCTGGTTGACAGGAGGAGCCCGGGTGCCCGGAGCCGGCTAACGGATACCACGAAATGATGGTTCCAGGATGGATGCAGGTTATTTGCCCCTTGGCAACGTGACCCGTGACCGGACAAATGCAACTGAAAGCGAGAAGGGCTGCCTGTAAGGGGCAGCCCTTATGGGATTTCTAGTTTTTCTTGATTTTCTTTTCAGGGGGTAGTAACCTACTAATAAGTCCCTTCGGAATTTTTTTCGGGGGAATGTTCTGATTGTATAATTATGCAGTTGACTGTATAATTATACATACCATATTACCGCCCGGCAGTTTCAGTAAAACAGACCCGGTTGGTAAAAGATAATCTTAACAAGACGGCCTTCAGGCTGTTATCGTCTACGGAGGTGAACCCTTTTGACAATCAGGGTTGGTATTATAGGGGCCACGGGCTACACCGGGGCTGAACTGGTGAGGATTCTGTCCCGTCACCCGGAAGTTGAGCTTGTAGCGCTGACAACAAAGAGCTATATCGGTAAACCATACTGGGAGGTTTACCCGCACCTTTATAAATACAACCGGATGACCGGCGAGAAGATGGACCTGCCGTACCTGCTGGAAGCATGCGATGCGATTTTTATTGCCCTGCCCCACGGTCACTCCATGGCGGTAGCCCTGGAGGCGGCCGGCCGCGGTGTGAAATTGATTGATTTGGGGGCTGATTTCCGCCTTGCCGATTACCGGGTTTATGAACAGTGGTACAGAGTTGCACATGTGGCCAGGGAACTGCTGCCGGCGGCTGTTTACGGGCTGCCGGAACTGTATCGCGAAAGCATCAAAGATGCCTGGCTGGTTGCCAATCCGGGCTGTTATCCCACCAGCGCCATCCTGGCCCTGGCTCCCCTGCTGGAGAAAAAGCTGATCGATCCCGGCACGGTTATTATCGATTCCAAGTCCGGGGTTTCCGGGGCCGGGAGGGGGCTGTCCCTGGGTTCCCACTTCAGTGAGGTAAACGAAAACTTCAAAGCCTATAACATAGCCGGGCACCGCCATACACCTGAAATTGAGCAGGAACTGGGGAAAATCCTCGGGGAGGAGATCAGGGTTTCCTTTACCCCGCACCTGCTGCCCGTAACCCGGGGCATCCTTAGTACTGTTTACGCCAAGCTCAGCAGTCCGGTTGAGCAGGATGAACTTCTTGAGCTGTACTCTGATTTTTACCGGGAGGAGCTTTTTGTACGGGTAATGCCCCGGGGGATGCTGCCCCAGATCAAGTGGGTAGCGGGAACCAACCACTGCGATCTCGGCCTTGTTACGGACCCCCGGACCGGACGGGTGATTATTGTCTCGGCCATCGATAATGTTGTCAAGGGTGCCTCCGGACAGGCGGTCCAGAACATGAACCTGCTTTTTGGCCTGCCCGAGGATACCGCCCTGGCCGGGCCCGGGCTTTACCCCTAGAAATACCCCTGTAGGGGCGAAAAATCAAGTAATCTAATCGCGTTTAAGCAAGGCTATACCCCTGGAAATACTCCTGTAAGTGCCAGTTAAGGGTGGAAAAAAGGGGCAGGCTTAAAACTTATTAGCGGGAAATTGCTGCAACTGCTTCAGCTGGCGCAGGTCAGTAAGGCAGGGGGCCAGTTGTTGGGCCGGCGCTCATTTGCCGCTTGAGATGGCGGTTTCCTGCGGTTGTGTATTGCAGGCGCCGGTTATTCGGGACCGGCGCCCAAACGCCGGATAAAAGAGGGATGTTGGAATGGGCTCAAAGGAAAATGAAATGGAAATTAAAATGGAATATGTAGATGGGGGCGTTACGGCGGCAGCGGGTTTTTTAGCCGGAACTGCCATGGCTTCCATCAAAAAGCCCGGTAAGAGGGATATTGCTGTTCTGTACTCCACTGTTCCGGCTACGGCTGCCGGTGTCTTTACCTTGAACAAGGTCAAGGCGGCCCCGGTCCTTTTGAGTATGGAGCATTTGGCGAAGGGCACAGCCCGGGCGATTGTGGTCAACAGCGGGAACGCCAATGCCTGTAACGGCCCCCGGGGGTTTCAGGATGCCCGGGCCATGGCCGGGGCGGCGGCTGAGTATCTGGGTATTCCGGAGCAGGAAGTCCTGGTGGCCTCCACCGGGGTGATCGGCCGGAAAATGCCCATGGCAAAGGTATTGCCCGGGATCCGGGCAGCCTGCGCCGAACTGTCCCCAACGGGCGGGGACCTGGCCGCCCGGGCTATCATGACCACGGACACCTTCCCCAAAGAAGCGGCCGTGCGGCTGCAACTGGGGGGAAAAACAGTGACCATTGGCGGCATGGCCAAGGGGTCGGGGATGATCCACCCCAACCTGGCCACCATGCTCTGTTTTTTGACCACCGACGCCGGGATTACGGCCGGGGCGCTGAAACAGGCCCTGCAGTACGCCGTTGAACGGAGTTTTAATATGGTTACGGTGGACGGCGACACCAGCACCAACGATATGGTTTCCATAATGGCCGGCGGGTTGGCCCAAAACGTCCGGATCGAAGAGTCCGGTCCGGATTACGAACATTTCCGGGAAGCCCTGACGGAGATCTGCGTCAAGTTGGCCAGGGACGTTGCCCGGGACGGTGAGGGCGCCACAAAGCTGCTGGAAGTGGTGGTCCTCAACGCTTCCAGCGAGCGGGACGCCCGACTTGCGGCCAGGACCGTGGCGGGTTCGAGCCTGGTCAAGGCGGCAGTTTTCGGGTGCGATGCCAACTGGGGCAGGGTTATCTGCGCGGCAGGGTATTCCGGAGCGGAATTTGACCCGGAAAGGGTGGACATCTTCCTGGGGGACGAAAAAGTGGCTGAAAACGGCGGCTCTCTAGATTTTAACGAGGAACGCGCCCTGGAAATCCTGAAAAGGGATAGGGTGGTAATTACCCTGGACTTCAAGGCCGGGCCTTTTAAGGCAGTTTCCTGGGGCTGCGACCTTTCCTATGACTATGTAAAAATTAACGCTGACTATAGAACCTAGATAATACGCGGCAAAGCAGGCCGGTACAGGAAATCCTGGCCATGGAAAAAATTAAACGAATTAAGAATATCAGCGTAAAACAAGCCGTCAGGAGATCCTTGCCGGCCCCGGCAGCAGAAAAGACACCAGCAGTGACCTTTCTATCTGTTGTAAAGGGATCTTGAATATTAAACTGGTATTAGTCTCGAAACTGAATATAATCAGGTTTTTTAAAAGAAATTAATCATAATATCTGGTCCGGAAATGAGTTAAGTCCTGCGGCCGGTTGATTTGGAGGGTTAATCTTGTCCACGGCAATGGAAAAGGCGGCGATCCTGGTGGAAGCGCTGCCTTACATAAAAAAATTTTATGGAAAAACAGTAGTAATCAAGTATGGCGGCCATGCCATGCTGAGCCGGGAATTGAAGGAAGCGGTTTTGACAGATGCGGTGTTGATGAAGTATGTGGGGATGCGCCCGGTTATTGTGCACGGCGGCGGGCCGGATATTACCAATATGTTGAAAAGAGTGGGGATCCAGTCCAATTTCGTGGACGGGTTGAGGGTTACGGACGCTGATACCATGGAAATCGTCGAGATGGTTCTGGTGGGGAAAATCAACAAGGAAATCGTGGCCCGGATCAACCGCATCGGAGGCCGGGCGGTGGGACTGTCCGGCAAGGACGCGTGCCTTTTTGAGGCGGTAAAAAAATGCCCCAAGGTACAGACCTCCGAGGGTGAGATGACGGCGGACCTCGGCTATGTGGGGGAGATCAGCAGGGTCAACCCCGGCATTGTGACGACAATCATTGCTGAGGGTTACATCCCGGTAATTGCCCCGGTTGCCGTGGGCGAGAGGGGCGAAAGCTACAATATCAACGCAGACTCTGCCGCAGGACGGCTGGCTGCCGCCCTTGGGGCGGATAAGTTGATCATTCTCACTGATGTGGAGGGTATCCTGAGGGACCGGAACGACCCGGGTTCGCTGATCTCGGTGTTGCGGTCGGCAGAAGTGCCTGCCCTGATTGAAAGGGGCATTATCGAGGGAGGAATGATCCCTAAGGTCGAATGCTGCCTGGACGCCCTCTTAAGTGGTGTAAAAACCACCCATATCCTGGACGGCAGGGCTCCCCATTCGATTTTGCTGGAAGTTTTTACAGATCAGGGAATCGGGACCATGGTAGAAAACTAAAAAATTTGAAAACAGAAAGTTTATCTGGTTTATTTTTCCGGCAGGAACCATGCCTGAACAATAATTACTGAGCTGGGGATTGCAGCCGGTAATTGTTCCGCAAGCCGGAGCTTAATTGAGCGGATGCAGGCGCATCTGGTGGCCGGACTTGCGCCCTATAGGAACTTGAGACAGGATTTGGGGGGATAATAATGAATACAAAGGAAATCATGGATCTGGGTGATCAGTATCTGATGCGCAATGTGGGACGGATTCCGCTGGCCCCGGTAAAGGGCGAAGGCGCCCGGCTCTGGGACGCCGACGGCAGGGAATACCTGGATTTTGTCAGCGGCATTGCAGTCAATTCCCTCGGCCATTGCCACCCGGCTGTGGTTGACGCCATTTGCCGGCAGGCCGGCACACTGATCCACTGCTCCAACCTCTATTATATCGAACAGCAGGCCCGGCTAGCCCGGCTGCTGGTGGAAAATTCCGCCCTGGATAAGGCCTTTTTCTGCAACAGCGGCGCCGAGGCCAACGAGGCGGCCATCAAACTTGCCCGCAAGTACGCCAAGCTAAAGGAGGGCGCGGAAAAGTTTGAGATCATCACGGCACTGCATTCCTTCCACGGCCGGACCCTGGCGACGGTAACCGCCACCGGCCAGCCCAAATACCACAAGGGTTTCGAGCCGCTGCCGGAGGGCTTCAAGTACGTGCCTTTCAACGATCTGGCTGCCCTGGAAAAGGCTGTCGGGCCGGCCACCTGCGCAGTGTTGCTGGAGCCGGTTCAGGGGGAAGGCGGGGTCAATGTCGCCTCCCGCCATTACCTGGAGGGTGTGCAGATGCTCTGCAGGGAGCACGGAGCCCTGTTGATTTTCGACGAGGTCCAGACAGGTCTGGGCCGGACCGGACGCTTTCTGGCCTACCAGCACTTCGGGGTTGAGCCGGACATCCTGACCCTGGCCAAGGCGCTGGGCGGAGGTTTCCCAATCGGCGCCATGCTGGCGAAGGAAGATATCGCCGGGGCCTTTCAGCCGGGGGACCACGCCTCCACTTTCGGCGGCAACCCGCTGGCCTGCGCAGCAGCCCTTGCGGCCATGGAGGAGATGCTGCTGGGCGGAGTGGTGGAAAACGCCGCCTCCACAGGAGCCTATCTGTACGAGAAATTAAAGGGCCTCGGGGGGAAATATCCCTTTGTGAAAGAGGTCAGGGGCCTCGGCCTGCTGCTGGGCATGGAGTTGAACCGGGAGGGCAAGGATATCGTCGACGGCTGTCTGGAGCAGGGATTGTTGATTAACTGCGTGAATAACAATGTCTTGCGCTTTATACCCCCCCTGACCATCACCCCGGATGATGTGGACAGCGCCGTAGCTATCCTGGATCAGGTGATGGGCCGGAAAAATGAATAATATTCTGGTCAAAAAGATGGAGTATAGTAATGTAAGTTATACCGGGTGCCGTGGCGGTATTGTACGGTGGGAATAGTTTTTATGTTCTTAAGAAAGAAGGGATTATAAGTGGTGCCTGAAAGGTTGAATCTAAAGGGCCGTGACTTTTTAAGCCTGCATGATTTTACAGCGGAAGAAATTCTGGGTATGATTGAGCTGGCCGATGAACTGAAAGAGAAGCAGAAATGGAACGTACCTCACCCTTACCTGCAGGGAAAGTCCCTGGGCATGATTTTCCAAAAATCATCCACCCGCACCAGGGTTTCCTTTGAGGTGGCCATGTATCAACTGGGGGGGTACCCGCTCTTTTTAAGCGCAGCTGATTTGCAGCTCCGGCGCGGCGAGAGCGTGGCCGATACAGCCAGAGTGCTCTCCCGCTACCTGGACGGGATTATGATCAGGACCTTTGCGCACAACGACGTGAAAGAACTTGCGGATTACGCCTCCATTCCGGTCATCAACGGCCTCACCGACCTGCTGCACCCCTGCCAGGTCCTGGCCGACCTGCAGACAATCAAAGAGAAAAAGGGCAAACTATCCGGTCTGAAGCTTGCCTTCGTGGGAGACGGGAACAACGTCTGCAATTCCCTGATGTTTGGCTGCGCCAAAGTGGGCATCGACATTGCCGTTGCGACCCCAAAGGGTTACGAGCCCGACGAAGAGATTGTTTACCTGGCCAAACAGGACGCCCTGAAACACGGAGTTACCGTCGAAATCACCAACAACCCGGTGGAAGCGGTGAAGGACGCTGACGTGGTGGTGACCGACGTCTGGGCCAGCATGGGGCAGGAGGCCGAGAAAGCCCTGCGGGTCCGGGAGTTTACGCCGTACCAGGTCAATGAGAAGCTGGTTTCCCACGCCAGGCCCGATTACATATTCCTCCACTGCCTGCCGGCCAACCGGGGTGAAGAGGTGACGGAGGAAGTAATCGACGGCCCCAATTCCGTTGTCTGGGACGAGGCCGAGAACCGCCTGCACAGCCAGAAGGCCCTGCTGGCCCTGCTGCTCTAGCAGGCAGGTTTTAAGTCCTGAAACCAGAAATCCTGAAACCCTGAAATAGTCAAACCTTTAAAACTATAAGCTTAAAACCTTTAAATCTTTAAATCTTTAAATCTTTGAAACTTAGCTTAAAAACTGTTAAGCTGAATTTAGTAACTCAATTAAATCAAAGGAGAAGACCCATGGCAAAAATCGTTTTGGCCTATTCGGGGGGGCTGGATACGTCCATCATTATCCCCTGGTTGAAGGAAAACTACGGTTACGAGGTTATTGCAATGGCGGCCGACCTGGGCCAGGGGGAAGAACTGGCCCCCTTAAACGAAAAGGCCCTGAAGACCGGCGCCGGCAAGATTTACATCGAGGACGTCAAGCGGGAGTTTGTGGAGGATTATATTTTTCCCACATTGAAGGCGGGCGCCGTTTACGAGGGCAAGTACCTGCTCGGCACATCCATGGCCCGGCCGCTGATTGCCAAAAAACTGGTTGAAATCGCCCGCAAGGAAGGGGCGGAGGCTGTGGCCCACGGCGCAACAGGCAAGGGCAACGATCAGGTTCGCTTCGAGCTGGCTGTAAAAGCCCTGGCTCCGGATTTGAAAATTGTCGCCCCCTGGCGGGAGTGGGAGATCCGGTCCCGGGAGGACGCCATAGATTACGCCACTGCCAGGGGCATCCCCGTCCCCGTGTCCAAGGACCGGCCCTACAGCATGGACCGCAATCTCTGGCACTTGAGCCACGAGGGGGCGGAACTGGAGGACCCGTGGAATGAGCCTTCCCCGGACGTGCTGCTCCTGATCTGTCCACCGGAGCAGGCTCCGGACAAGCCTGCTTATGTGGAGCTGGAATTTGAACAGGGCATCCCCGTCAAAGTGGACGGAGCGGCCCTGGATCCCGTTGCGCTGATTGAGAAATTGAATGAAATTGCCGGCGCCAACGGAGTGGGTATTGTGGACATGGTGGAAAACCGCCTGGTGGGAATGAAGTCCCGGGGTATTTACGAAACCCCGGGGGGCACAGTCCTTTTCCTGGCTCACCGGGAGCTGGAACTCCTGACCCTGGACCGGGCCACCCTGCACTTCAAAGAAATGGTGGCCGCCCGCTACGCCGAACTGGTTTACGACGGAATGTGGTTCGCTCCGCTCCGGGAAGCCCTGGACGCTTTTGTGGACAGCACCCAGAGGAGGGTCAGCGGCACTGTGAAGATGAAGCTTTACAAGGGCAACTGCACCCCGGCCGGCGCCAAATCGCCCTACTCCCTCTACGATCAGGAACTCTCCACCTTCGGCCGGGAAGAGGTGTACAACCAGCGGGACGCCGAAGGATTCATCAACCTTTTCGGCCTGCCCTTGAAGGTGCGGGCGCTGATGGAAGAGAAGGCGGGACTGCGCTGAGCCTTGAAGCGGGAGCGGGTTTTTCAGGAACCGGATGAAAGCCGCGGCCTTTGCTTTGGCTGTAATATTCCTGGAAGCACGAAGCACGTTGTTACAGTGCCTCCGTCTGCGGCGAATAAGCTACTGGCAAAGGCGTGGTTGAATGTCGGCACGGTGTGACAGCGCCGCCGTCTGCGGCCGCTTGGACCAGCGTCAATAGGATTTTAGGCAACAGAATTATACCTGGAATGATCTTCTAAACGGTCAGTACGCCTGGTTGTGCTGACCTTTATGTTTTTTTTACAGAATTGGCAGAAACAGAATGCCAAACCGGGGTGCACCGGCGTTTAGGATTTAAAAAGTATTAAAATGGGGAAGAAAATGGTATTTTATCTTATTTTATCTTTCAATGGAGATTGGTTTGAGCTATTATAAAAAAAAGCATTTAGTGGGGAGTACAGGAATTTGAGCAAAC
>FZPS01000009.1_pt152 | contig 36119 bp, 34 predicted proteins | sample 1817821 | NCBI WGS metagenome assembly FZPS01 (sample SAMEA104158645, study PRJEB21678) | metagenome | place: Germany | collected 2015-04-21 | reverse complement strand
GTCGGAGAATTCCACTATCTGCAGGAATACTTTAAGCGTTCGGTTTGAAAGGGGAGGTAAGCATGAAACAGGGGAAAGGGATTGTCGTTGAGGTGGCAGGCAGCGACCATGTCATCGTCATGACTTCCCGGGGGGAATTTCTGCGCGTACCTTTCAGCAAGCCAGTGTGCGTGGGACAAGAAATCCAGTATACTATCAAAAGACCTCCTTTTTATCTTAAATGGACTATTGCTGCAGTTTTGTTGCTGGCATTAGTAGGTTCAGCGGGACAGATTACCAGCATTCCCGGGGGAACTACTCCCGAGTTTTTTGTGACGCTGGATATTAATCCCAGTATTGAGCTAGCCATCAACAGAGGGCAGCGGGTTGTGCATGCTGAAGGTTTGAATGAGGAAGGCAGAGACTTGGTTGGCAAAATAAACCTGGTTGGAACCACATTCAAACAAGCAGTAGAAGCAATCGAAACACAGGCAGAATCAGAAGGTTACCTTAAGCCGGGAGAAAATGAGATTGTAATTACAATTGCTCAAAATGGAGTAGAGAACTATGAGCAGGTTAGTCTCGTCGAATCCAACAGCGCAGCAGAAGATGGGCAGGAGATTGAGAGTGTGATCAAGGAAACCCTGGCGGGCGCTTACCGCGTTCAGATGTGGAGGGTTCCTGCCGAGGCAAGGGAAAAAGTTCGGGAAACCGGATTGACTCCAGCAAAGTACATTGCCGTATATGTTGATTTAGACAGCGCCAGTCTTCCTGAATCAGAAACATCTGGAGCAAGTACTGCGCAGGTCACAGCAACAATTGAGCGCAATGGTGACCATCATTACTTTGAGTTTGAGATTACCAGACCAGTTTTCCCGTCAAGCCAATTTATACGTACCAGCAAGGAGTAGATAATGAAGGTTTCGGATTTTAACTATGAACTACCGGATGAACTAATAGCTCAAAAGCCAGTGGAACCACGAGACAGCTCCCGTCTGATGGTGGTTGACACCGGAAGCGGGTCCATTGAGCATCATCATTTTTATAATCTGCCTCAATTTTTAAGACCAAACGATGTATTGGTCATCAATGAATCACGAGTCCTGCCGGCCCGTTTGTTTGGTGCACGCGAAGATACCCAGGGAAGAGTGGAAGTTTTGCTGCTGCACCCTGTCGGCGAGAAGCGCTGGGAGGTTTTAGTTAAGCCGGGTAGGCGCTGCAGAGTCGGAACGAGAATAGTTATTGCTGACAGTCTCAGCGCCACAGTGGTGAGTGAAACAAATGTTGGAGGCAGAATTGTTGAGTTTGAATATGTAGGCGATTTTGAAGCCATTTTAGAAAGCTTGGGGGAAACACCTCTGCCGCCCTATATTAAGGCGAAACTAGAAGATAAAGAGCGCTATCAGACTATCTATGCCAAGGAAAAAGGATCAGCCGCGGCGCCTACTGCGGGACTTCATTTTACACCGGCTCTGCTCGAGGAGATTAAGCAGATGGGCGTGAAGATTGTTCCGCTGATTCTTCATGTGGGTTTAGGAACCTTCCGTCCGGTTAAGTCAGAGCATGTGGAGGAACACCGCATGCATTCCGAGTACTACCGATTGAGCAAGGAAAGCGCGGCGGTAATTAATCAGCGCAGGGCAGAAGGTGGGCGGGTGATCGCTGTCGGAACCACGGTGGTGCGCACCCTAGAGACACTGGCTGAGTCAGGAAAAGTAAAAGCAGGTTCAGGCTGGACCGATATCTTTATCTATCCGGGTTACCAATTTGAGGTTGTCGATGGAATTATCACGAATTTTCATCTGCCGCAGTCAAGTCTCTTGATGCTGGTGTCAGCCTTTGCAGGCAGTGATTTAATCAAGGAAGCATATAAAACAGCGGTTCAGAATCGCTATCGTTTCTTTAGTTTTGGGGATGCGATGCTGTTAGCAGATAACAAGGAGTAGGATCAATGGCAGTAGAGTTTTCAGTAATAAAAACCGCATCAGATTCACCGGCTCGCCTAGGTCTTTTAAAGACCACCCACGGAGTCATCGAAACACCAGTGTTTATGCCGGTCGGCACTCAGGCGACCGTTAAGACGCTCACTCCTCTGGAGCTGAAGGAAATCGGTGCTGATATTATCTTGAGCAATACTTATCACTTATATCTGCGTCCAGGCAGTGATTTGGTTAGGGAAGCCGGAGGTCTGCACCAGTTTATGAGCTGGGATCGGAGCATTCTGACAGACAGCGGCGGGTTTCAAGTCTTCAGCTTAGGTAAGTTAAGAAAAATCTCCGAGGAAGGAGTCGAATTCCGCTCCCACCTTGATGGCTCAAAGCATTTTATATCGCCGGAAAAATCCGTTGAAATTCAGATGGATTTGGGTTCAGATATTGCGATGGTCTTTGACGAATGCGCACCATATCCTGCGGAGTACAGTTATGTTAAAGAATCCACAGATTTGACTTACCGCTGGGCAAAACGCTGCCAAGCGCGGCATGACCGGGAAGATCAGTCGCTTTTTGGAATTGTTCAGGGTGGCGTTTTCGCCGATCTGCGCAGGCAGAGTGCCAAACAGCTGGTAGATCTGGATTTTCCCGGATACGGGATAGGAGGCTTAAGCGTCGGCGAACCAAAACCGTTGATGTATGAGATGCTTGAGGAGATTATACCGATCATGCCTCAGGAAAAACCTCGCTATTTGATGGGCGTGGGCTCACCTGATTGTTTGGTTGAAGCAGTTCTGCGGGGAGTCGATATGTTCGACTGTGTGTGGCCAACTAGAATCGCCAGACACGGTACAGTCATGACTCGTCAGGGACATTTGACAGTGCGGAACCAGCCTTTTGCAAAAGATTTTATGCCCATTGAAGAAGGCTGTTCCTGCTATGCCTGCCAAAATTTCAGCCGCGCGTATATTAGGCATTTATTCAAAGCGAATGAAATGCTGGGACCGCGTTTGGCAACAATCCACAACCTGACGTTTCTTGCGCAGCTCATGGCTGATATGCGGCAAGCGATTCGGGAAGACCGGATGCAGGAATTTCGCGATCAGTTTTTCGCAGAATATGCAGGATAAACCTATGCGAGGGAGAAAAATATAGTACGGAGGTGAGTCCATGTTCCTTGAAGCTCAGACACCTGGAGCAGGTGGTTTATTAGGGTTATTGATGCCGTTTGTCATCATGCTGGTTGTTGTCTACTTCTTTATGATTCGTCCACAGCAGGCCCAACAAAAAGAACGCCAGGCAATGCTGGATGCATTGATGAAGGGTGATCGAATCATAACAATTGGCGGCATTCACGGTGAAATAACCAAGCTGTCGGAGGATACCGTAACAATTCGAGTTGCTGACAAAACAGAAATTGTTATCAGCAAGTCGGGTGTAGGTTCGGTGAAGAACTAGACAGAATAAACCACCTTGGGGTGGTTTTTTCATTATATTAGGAGGGTATTGGAAATGCGGAGTAGGAAAACGGTCTTCATCCTATCTTTTATTATTCTTATCTTAACCTGTCAAAGTGCTGCCGCTGGCGAGTTTTATCTGCATGACAATAAGGAGTATTGGTGGTATCATGTGGACAACCCCGGGTTTTATGCAGTTGTTCCCAGCGCGGCAGATGTTTATGTGAGCAAAAAAGTCTTCGGATATGATTTTTTGGAAATTTCCTGGGATAATGGCTCGGTTGTAATGGAAGTTGGTGTGATTCCGAACAGCAGCAGAGATGATGTGATCAATTTTGTTGCTAAACGCTGGAGTCCGTTCCTTCAAGACGAGCGTGTTTTTGCTAATCGCGAGATCACCACTTCGAATGGTCTGCCGACTTACTTTTATGCTGTTGAAGGCAGCGGACCGGATGGAAATAAATCAATGCTGCGCTCTGTTTACTTCAGTAAAGATGGCAATGTTGTCTATTTAGCTATGTATCTTCCGAATAATAAATATCAAGGTAAAGTTGAGCACCACTGGATCAGAGCAGTTAATGATTTTGAGTGGGACTAGGATGGAGAAACTCTGAAGGATTATGCAAATCCTTCGGAGTTTTGTCTATAATACAGGCAAAGGAGGAATGAGGCATGCTGTATGACTTAACTAAAAGTCTGATTGCATCCGGCATAGGGGCAGCTATTTTCACTAAGGACAAAGCGAAAGAATTTATCGCAGACTGGGTCAATAATGGGCATTTGAGCAAAGAAGAGGGAGAGCAGCTGTTGGCAACTTGGCTGGAAAGGTTGGATACAGATCGGACAGCACTTAAGCAGCGGATAGAGGAGGAAGTGAAGAAAATTCTTGACACATCGGTGTTAGTTTCTAAAAAGCAGTATCAGGAACTGCAGCAGAGAGTAGATGAGCTGGAACAGCGGATCCTGAACCTTGAGCAGCAGCAAGAGGAATAGGGAGAGGAAGAGGTGACAATATGCCTTTAGCATTAAACCGGCGCTATCGACATTTAAAAAGATACCGCCAGATCGGGGAGGTGCTTCTGCGCCATGGCTTTGGTTATCTGATCCAGCAGAGTGGGATAGCTGCGCTGAGACCTCGATTTAGACGACTAAAGGCAGCCAAGGATAAAAGCAAAGAAGATGTGTCGATTGGTGCGCGGCTGCGGTTGGTGTTGGAACAGTTAGGTCCTACATTCATTAAATTTGGACAGTTAATGAGCACCCGTCCTGACATCGTGCCTCCGGATATCCTCAAAGAACTTGAAAAACTGCAGGATAATGTGGCACCGGTGCGCTTTGAGCAGATTAAAGAGCAGGTTGAACAGGCACTGGGGCAGCCTATCGAGGAACTGTTCAGCAGCTTTTCAACCCAGCCGCTGGCCGCAGCTTCGATTGGACAAGTACATCGGGCACGCCTTTTAGATGGTACCGAAGTTGTCGTTAAAGTGAGGCGTCCCGGGGTTGAGTCAATTATTGCCACCGATTTAGAGATCATTTATCGATTGGCTCACACTTTTGCAGATCGGGTTGATGATCAGTTTATTGATGTATTTGAGCTGGTGGATTATTTTGCTAAAATGATTCGGCGGGAACTGGATTATACCAGAGAAGGAAGGAATATTGATCGGTTTAATCTTAAATTCAGCGGAAATCCGAATGTAGTCATTCCGACCGTTTTTTGGGATTATACCACGGATCGTGTGCTGACCATGAATTATATTGAGGGGATTACCCTGCGAGAACTGCCATCTCGTGATAACAGCAGCATAGATACTGCTCGAATAGCCGATATTGCGGTACAGGCTCTGGTTCAGCAGATCTTTGAATTTGGAATTTTTCATGGTGATCCTCACCCGGGTAATTTACTCGTAACCGAGGGAGGCTCGCTGGTATTTCTTGATTTTGGGATCATCGGACGGATTGATCCCCAGACAATGGAACAGCTGGCTAAATTGGTTGTTGCCATTACCAAGCGCGACATCGAAGAGATTTTGAAGGTGTTCGAGGCTTTAGGCGCTCTCACCGAACAGCCATCACGAGATATGTATCTCGATTTGAGTGAATTGATCGACGATTATTATGATAAAACCTTGAAGGAGCTGAATTTCAGCCGTATCGCCGAAGATCTGCTCTGGTTTATCAGGTCGCATCCACTGAAAATGCCGATCGATTTAACTCTGCTCCTTAAAGCGCTGGTAACTGTAGAAGGGATAGGCACCAGATTGGTTCCTGATTTTAATGTAATTGAAGCGATGGAGCCTTTTGCGAGGGCGTGGGCAAAAGAGCATTATACTGTCGGTAGACTCGCAAAAGTAGGAACCGATGCGGCGAAGGAGTGGGTGAAAACAGCAGCCAAACTGCCGATTGAGCTTGAATCTGCGCTCAACACAATCAATCGCGGTGACTTAGAGATAAATTTCCAACATAGAGGATTAGAGCGTCTGATTAACCGCTTGGACATAGTCTCCAATCGGCTGACCGCGGGTATGATTATTGGCGCCCTGATCGTGGGCTCATCATTTGTGTTAACAACAGACCGGGGACCGAGAATTCTCAATCTACCCCTTATCGGCTTGTTGGGTTTCCTGCTGGCAGGGATGATCGGAATCTGGCTGCTGATCTCCATACTACGCTCAGGTCGCTATTAAGACACTACTCGGTGTAGTACTTGGGCTTAAGCACGAAGACATAAGGTATGTTGCGGTAAAACTCCTGGTAATCCAATCCGTATCCGACCAAAAATTCGTTCGGTACGGTAAAGCCGACGTAATCAACCGGGATATCTACTTCTCTGTTGATCTGCTTGTCCAAAAGAGTGCAGATTTTAATGCTGGCTGGTTTTCTGATCGCCAAATTGTTGATCAAGTAGCTGAGAGTCAAACCTGAGTCGATAATATCCTCGATAATCAGCACATGTTTGCCTTCAATACTTTCTTCGAGATCTTTGGTGATGCGAACCACACCGGAAGATTGGGTGGCATTGCCGTAGCTGGAGATACCGATAAAATCCATGGCCACAGGAATGGTCAAATGCTTTGATAAATCTGCGAGAAACATCATCCCACCTTTAAGGATGCAGAGCAGGAGCACCTCTTTTCCCTCGTAGTCTTTGTTGATTTGTGCCGCAAGTTCTTTGATGCGGTTTTGAATCTCTTCTTCGGTGATAAGGACACGTTCGACAATGTCCATCGAAAAAACCCCTTTCAATACGCTTTCCTTAATAATACTATTATGAATCGATAAAATCAAGCAAGTTTGCCTTGCAGGAATTCCTAGGAAAAAATCGAAAATGTTCGGGTTAGGGGGACATTGTCTTGGAAAAACGATGGTTAATCCAACCGGCTGAAAAACGCTATGCACACCTCAGCCGAGAACTAAATATTTCGGAAGTAACTGCAAAAATTCTTGCTGATCGCGGGATTAACTCTGCGGAACAAGCCAGACATTTTTTATACCCGGACTTCAGCCAGCTGCATGAACCGCTGCTGCTGCCGGACATGGACAAGGCTGTTGCAAGGATTGGCAGAGCGCTTGCTGATCAGGAGATAATTACCATCTACGGTGATTATGATGTGGATGGGCAGACATCCGTCGTACTGCTGATGGAAGTGCTCCGCAGTATAGCATCAGATCCCGACTTAATCCAGTACTATATACCGCACCGGATGGACGAAGGGTATGGACTGCACCAGGAGGCTCTTGAGGAAATCAGTGAAACAAGTTCGCTGGTAATCACTGTTGACTGCGGTATTACCGCCTGTAAAGAAGCGGAGTTTGCTAAAGGTTTAGGTTTAGATCTAATTATAACTGATCACCATGAGCCAAAGGATGAGCTGCCTGACGCAGCTGCAGTAATCAATCCGAAGCGCAGAGACAGCCAGTATCCTTTTTCAGAACTGGCAGGTGTGGGAGTGGCTTATAAGCTGGTACAGGCTTTAGGCATACACTATGGTCGTGATTTCAGTCAGTGGCTTGATTTGGTGGCATTGGGGACAGTCTCAGACCTGGTGCCGCTTGTTGATGAGAACCGTGTGTTTGTCAAATTCGGTCTGAAACAGATGGAAAATACTGTCAGCCTAGGGTTAGAAACCTTGATCCGCATCTGCGGTCTGAAACCTCCCTATAAGGCCTCTGATTTAGGTTTTAAGCTTGGACCGCGGTTAAACGCGGTAGGCAGAATGGGAGAGTCAGCTCGGGGAGTAGAACTGCTGCTGAGCAGAGAGCGCTTTAAAGCCCAAAGATTAGCGGAAACATTGGATCAGGAAAATCGCATCAGACAGCAGACGGAAGCTGAGATCTTTGAACAAGCTGTTGCGATGATTGAAGCGAATAATTGGGGTGAAGATGCTGCAATTGTTGCAGCCTGTGAGGACTGGCATCCGGGTGTAATCGGTATCGTTGCTTCCCGAGTTGTTGACCGGTACTATCGACCGACAGTGATTATTTCCTTGTCGGATGGAGTTGGAAAAGGCTCTGCCCGCAGCATTTCCGGATTCAATCTCTACGAAGGCTTGCGTCAGACCGATGATCTGCTGGAGCAGTTTGGAGGCCATGAAATGGCAGCTGGCTTAACGGTTCAAGCGCAGCGTATTCCGGAGCTGAGGGAACGATTAAACGACATTGTCCGCAGCTCGCTTAAACCAGAAGATTTTATTCCCAAAGTCCGGATCGATTATAAGCTGAATATTAAAGATATCAATCAGCAGCTTCTTCACGAGTTTGAACTGATGGAACCTTTTGGAATGGGAAATCCCACGCCTGTGCTCCAGATTTCCGGTTCTGTGCTGAGCACCAAACCCATGGGAATGGATCAGGAACATCTGCGCTGCATCATCCAGGATCATGAAGGTGCGGTAATGGAAGCGGTGGGATTTGGCATGTATCACGCGATTCAAAGCGTCGACAGCTATCGGGAAAACATTGATTTTGCTGTGGTTCCGCAGCCGGCATATCGGGATCCATCGAAAATTGAGCTGCTGCTCAGGGATTTCCAGGTTGATAAAGGGATTGATACTTATATTGAGGATTGGATGCTCAACCGCTATCCCTGGGAACTGCCAAACACCTACGAGCGCATATCTCAACTGGAGGAATCTTTTCCGCAGCACAGCAGCGGGAACGCAGCTTATAATATTATTGACAGCCGCAATGTCTGGGATAAAGTCAATGAACTAAAAACCTATCTCGATCCCCATAAGCGAGCATTGATTTACGCCGCAAGCCCATTGCAGGTTATGAACTTGTGCCGTGAACTGAGGATTGCGGTTCCCAATGGAGCCAATTTTATCGGGTTTGAGCATGAGTATCTCTCCGCAAGTGAACGAGAAGAACTGCATGTCTTGATCGAGACTAATAATATTACCTGGGTGGTATCGACCGGAATCTGGAATCCAGACTGGCAGTGGGATCAGATTGTTTTATACGATCCACCGGCCGTGCCGGAGTTTTTGGTAAGCTTAGTTGGCAAGCTTATTCCAGGAGGAGATCTGCTTGTCATATACGGACGGAAAGAGTGCAGCTGGATGCAGGGTAAGATTAAACAGCTCTTTCCCGACCGGGACTTACTGGCCGGGTTTTATGTGCAGATGATGAGAGTCGGTAAAGAGCAGTTGACTCACGCTGATCTAAGCAGAATTGCAGCAGTTTTAAATTTAGACGAAGGCATGGAGTTTATTGTTGATGTATTTGCTGAATTGGACCTGATCAGGAAAAATGACCAAGGCGTGAAAATCATGCCAAAACCCGCACAGAAACTAGACTTATGTACTTCCGTTTTGTATAATAGAGGTAAAACTAGACGGGAACAGATATCAGCATACTTACAGCATTGTTTGGAAAGGGGCTTTCTTGATGAACTTAAAGGATAAAATACGTGTAATTGAGGGTTTTCCAAAACCGGGAATCAGCTTTAAAGACATTACTACGCTGCTGGAAGACGCTGAAGCATTTCACTATGCGATTAAGCAAATGGCTGAGTTCTGCAGAGAGCGTAAAGTAGACTTGGTAGTCGGGGTCGAATCCCGCGGCTTTATTCTCGGAGCCCCATTAGCCTATGAGTTAGGTCTTGGTTTTGCTTTAATTCGCAAACCCGGAAAACTGCCCGGAGATGTATTAAGCATGGAATACGAGCTGGAATATGGCACAGATACATTAGAGATCCATAAAGATGCTATAAAACCGGGCATGAACGTGGTGTTAGTTGATGATCTGCTGGCCACCGGTGGTACAATCAGTGCCGCGGCCAAGCTGGTTGAGCAGGTTGGCGCCAAAATCAGCGGTTTTGCGTTTTTAATTGAGCTGGAAGCGCTCAACGGACGCAGTAAGCTGGAAGGTTACGATATTCTGACTCTGGTTAATTACGAGAAGTAGTGGGTTGAAAAGAGGTGAGGCCTTGAATCTAGAGTCCTTATTAGAGCGGATAACTAGCTATTATCCAGATGCGGATCTGGGTGTTGTCAAAAAAGCATATCATTTCGCCAAAGCAGCTCACGAAGGACAGTTGCGTGATTCAGGCGAGCCTTTTTTCAATCATCCTTTTGAAGTGGCTTTAATTCTGGCTGACTTAGAGCTGGATCTGGACACTGTCGCTGCAGGGCTGCTCCACGATGTGATCGAAGATACTAACGTAACGCCAGAAGAGATGGAGCGAGAATTTGGCAGCCAAATTTTTGCTTTGGTTGATGGTGTTACTAAGTTAGAAAAACTGCCGTTTAAAAATCGTTTTGAGCGGGAAGCCGAAAACCTGCGCAAAATGATTTTTGCCATGGCCAAAGATATCCGGGTGATATTGATCAAACTTGCCGACAGACTGCACAATATGCGCACTCTGCGCTATCTAGATCAGGAGCGCCAGGCAAAAATTGCCCGTGAAACTCTCGATATTTATGCTCCCTTGGCTAACCGCTTGGGGATCTGGTCTATCAAGTGGGAGATAGAGGATCTAGCGTTTCGCTACTTGTGGCCGGAGCAGTACTATGATTTGGTTCATCAGCTCAATAAAAAACGCCAGGAGCGGGAAAATGATCTGCAGCTAGTAATGCAGATTCTTACGGACAAGCTGGAGGAGCTGGGTGTCACCGCCGAGATCCAAGGCCGTCCTAAGCATTTATACAGTATTTATCAAAAAATGCAGCGCCAGGATAAGTCTTTGAACGAGATTTACGATCTGCTGGCAGTGCGAGTAGTTGTTGACTCTGTTCGCGATTGTTATGCTGTGCTTGGTGCGATTCACACATTGTGGAAACCGGTTCCCGGCAGGTTTAAGGATTATATTGCAATGCCTAAATCAAATATGTATCAGTCGCTGCATACTACGATTATCGGTCCGCATGGAGACCTGTATGAGATTCAAATCCGCACCTGGGAAATGCACCGCATTGCCGAAAAAGGTGTGGCAGCGCACTGGATGTACAAAGAAGGTTTAGGCAGTAAGAAGGAAGATACAGTCAATACCAAAGTGCAGTGGCTGCGGGAAGCGGTGGAGTGGCTGCAGGAAATGAAAGACCCGCAGGAGTTTATGGAAAGTGTTAAAATTGACCTCTTTGAGGATGAAGTTTTTGTTTTCACACCCAAAGGCGATGTCAAATCACTGCCGAAAGGTTCTACTCCTGTAGATTTCGCTTTTGATGTTCACACTGATGTCGGGCTGCGCTGCATTGGTGCAAAAATAAACGGCAAGATTCAACCCCTCGATTATCAGTTAAAAAATGGCGAGTTTGTAGAAATTCTAACCAGCAAAACTCCCAATCCAAGTCAGGATTGGCTGAGTTTTGTTAAAACCTCAAAAGCCAGAAACAAAATCAGAAGCTATCTGAAAGAAGAACAGCGCGATGTCAGCGTAATGCGCGGACGCGAGCTGCTCGAAAAAGAGCTGAAAAAGCATAATCTCGATGTTAAAGAATATCTCAGCAGTGGAAAGCTGGTTGAAACAGCCAAGAGGTACGGTCACAGCAATCCAGATGATTTGTTTGCCAGTATTGGTTTCGGCCGAATAAATGCCAACCAGGTTATGCAGAAGCTGGCAGGTAAAGAGCTGGAAAAGCGGCGCCGCAGCAGTGTTTTGACAAAAATAAAACAGCCGCGGCATCGCGAAGCTAAAGGTGTAGACGTTAAGGGTGTCGACAATTTATTGGTCAGGTTCTCTAAATGCTGTACTCCGGTTCCGGGAGATGAAATTGTCGGTTATGTTACCCGCGGCCGTGGCGTTTCGATCCACCGAGCGGACTGCCCTAATTACTATTCTCTGCTAGAGCAGGATCCAGGCAGGAAGATTGATGTGTCTTGGAATATCCAGGAGAAAGAATCGTTTCCGGTTGAGCTGGAACTTCGTGCTGTTGACAGAATTAATATGCTGTCAGCCATTATGAATACAATTTCCGAAGGGCAAACCAATATTGAAGCGGTAAACACCCGCAAGCTCAAAGACGATCTGGCTTTAATTCTCTTGACAGTGGATATTCACGATCTGAACCACATGCAGTCTTTGATTAATCGCCTGAGGCAGGTAGATGGAGTAGTCTCTGTCAGAAGAGCGACACCAACGTAGAAAGGTTGATAGTATGGAAATTCGCACATTCACATCGGGATTTTTAGGAGCAAACTGCTATGTGGTTATTGAGCAGAGCTCGGCTGTTGTCATTGACCCGATTGTTGAAGGCGAAGAGCTGCTCTCCTACATCGAGAGCCAGAAGGCGGAGGTTGCTGCCATTGTCAATACCCATGGTCATGTGGATCACATTGCCGGCAACCAATGGCTTTATGAGCAGACCAGGGCGCCAATAATGATCCACGCAGGGGACGAGGAGTATTTGACTGATCCTAATTTGAACTTGTCTCCTTGGATATCAGATCAGCCCGTTATAAGCCCTAAGGCGATGAGGATATTAAAAGATGGCGACCAAATCAAGCTGGCTAACTCGCATCTGACTGTAATTCATACTCCGGGACACTCGCCCGGAAGTATTTGCCTGTACAGCCCCGGTGTTTTATTTACGGGTGATACATTGTTTCAGTCTTCAATCGGCCGCAGTGATTTTCCCGGCGGTGACAGCAGAGTTCTGCGGGAAAGCGTGCGCAGTTTGAGGACACTGCCCGCTGACACTATTATTTATCCTGGTCATGGACCGCATACCACTTTAGAGCGGGAACTAAAACACAATCCGTTTTTGCGTTAAGGAGCATTGCTGATGCCTATACCACAACAAACGCAGCCGATGTCTTTTCAGATTAAGGCATCTCCTGAACTGTTCACAGTAGTTAGGGGTACTCTGACATCGATGTTTAGAACCGTGGACTTTTCTGCGGGACGCTTGATTGAGGTTGAGTCTTGTGATACAGAGGAAGGAATTATAACTACAGTCAAGCTGCAGGACCACGAACCTTGGCAGCATTTAGATTCTGAAATCAACCGCTCCTGCTACAATCAGCGTGATCGTGAAAACCGCATCAAAGAACGGATCAGGTTGGGGGTGCGAACTGTTGTTGGCCAAGCATACGGGATTCCTCTTGGTCCCTGGGGAATTTTGACTGGAGTGCGGCCAACGAAATTAGTGCATCGTCTGATCGATCGCGGATTTAGCAGAGAAGAGGTTTACGCTCTGCTGACAGAGGTGTACCATGTTTCCAAGCAGCGGCAGAAACTGCTGTTTGATGTCGTTGATAAACAGCGGTCTTTTTTCTTGCCCAACGTTAACAATCCGGTCAGTGTCTATGTGGGCATCCCGTTCTGTCCTACTCGGTGCGGTTACTGCTCTTTCGCAGCTTATCCTCTCCACACCCACGGACATCTCTTTAACGATTTTTTATCCGCTCTGGAGCTGGAAATTAGAAGTTTAGGAGAGCTGCTCCGGGATCTAGGTATCGAAGTGCAGACAGTTTATCTCGGAGGAGGAACGCCAACTACAGTCCAAGGAGCTGACCTCAGTCATCTTTTGAAGTTGCTGAACGAATACTTTGTTGCAGACCAATGTCAGGAGTATACGGTCGAAGCCGGACGGCCGGAAACTCTAGATAGTAACACCCTTGCAGTTATGCAGCGGCATGGGGTACAGCGGATCAGCATCAATCCCCAGACTATGAATGACCGCACACTTAGGCGGATTGGAAGAGCGCATACGGCGGATCAGGTGAGAGCTGCCTTCGAGCTGGCTCATCAATACGGGTTTAAGCATATTAATTCCGATCTGATTTTGGGTCTGCCGGGAGAGGATGCTGAGGATTTTGCTTTTAGTCTGCAGGAAGTACTCGCATTAAAACCGGATAATATTACGATTCACAGTTTAGCTTTAAAGCGGGCCAGCAAATTTGGTCAAACTGCATCCGTGCGTGATTTAGAACACGAACTCGGCATGGAGATGGCCGAAATGGCGTGGGAAACACTTGCAGCAGCAGGAATGCATCCTTATTACCTGTACCGCCAGCGGTACATTTTAAGTGATTTGGAAAACATTGGTTATGCAGTACCAGGAGCCGAATCAGTTTACAACATTCAAATGATGGAAGAACGGCAGACCATTATTGGTTTAGGTGGAGGAGCAATTACTAAGTTGGTATCTCCAGATTTAGCAGTTGTTAGACATGCCAATCCGAAATGCCCAGCAACTTATGCTCGCCAGGTTTGCCAGCTGATCGATGCAAAAAAGTGCCAGATTACACAGCACTTATCTGTTTGACAGAACCTATGGCGTGAAGTAAAATAATCTTGTGCATTCATAAGATATTGGAAAGGAATGGTTATGGTTGATTAAGAAATTCAGATCCTTGGCAAAACCGCTCGTCATCATCATATGTGTTACTTTTATTGCTGGTGCTTTATATATCGGAGGTATGTCCTTTTTTGGAGGCAATGATGCATCGGCAGCAGTAGCGACTGTTAACGGACGGCCGATCAGCGCGTACGATCTGCAGAACGCCTATCTGCAGGAAGTGCAGTATTATCAAATGATTTATGGTCAGTTAAACAATTCCATGCTTGAGGGAATTCGCTACAATGCTTATGAGATCTTAGTTAATAATTCCTTGGTAGAAGAAGAGCTGGATAACCGCAAATACAAGCCGGCTGCGGCTGATGTTGATGCGGAAGTTGCTGCGATGAAAGAAATGTATGGACAGGAAGTTCTGGACATGTACGGCTATAATGACGCAGCATTAAAACAGATCGCTTCTCAGCAGTTAGCATTTCAGCAGCTTCTCAATGATATTGCTGGAGAAATAGAAATCAGCGAACAGGAAATCAAACAGCAGTATGAGCAGGTACGGGCCAGCCATATTTTGGTTCGAGTTGATGGAGATGATCCGGAACTCTGGGAAGCAGCAGAAGCCAGGGCAGAGGAGATTCTCGAAATGATACAGATTATGGATTTTGCTGAAGCAGCGAGGAATTACAGCGATGACGGCAGTGCTGAAAATGGTGGCGATCTCGGGTTCTTCAGCCGGGGCCAGATGGTTGAGCCGTTTGAAGAGGCTGCTTTCGCATTGGATGTTGGAGAAGTCAGCGGCTTAGTAAAATCTCAATTTGGTTATCATATAATTAAAGTAACTGATAAGAAAACAGCTGAAGGCGATGAGTTTGAAGCTGCAAAAGATGAGATCCGCGAAGAACTGGTTGAAGAAGAGAAGTTTAGACGTTTTTCCGAGTGGCTGACAGAGCGGAAGAACAATGCTAAAATCGTTGTTATTGACCGGCAGCTGGCCGCTTATCAGGCTTTGTTAAACAACGAATATGAAGAAGCAATTAAGGCTTACCACGAGGCAATCGAAGAAAATCCTGCAAATGGATTCCTCTACGCTTCGATTGGACAGGTATATCTGCAGTTAGATCAAACAGATAAAGCTATAGAGGCATATGAAAAAGCGCTGGAGCATTCTGCTAATGATGGACAGCTGCATTTGATGCTCGGTTCGTTATATCAGGACACAGAGCAAAATGATAAAGCGATCGCAGCTTATCTTAAAGCTTCTGAGTTAAGTTCAGGCGACATTATGACTCAGCTTATTGTCCGTTCCATGCTTACCGAACTGGAAGCGGAAGAGGCTGTGGCAGCGGTTGATGAGCGCATAGCCGCACTTCAAGAAATGTATGCTCAGATTGAAGCAGAAGAATCAACCGATACTACTGAGGACATTGAACCAAACGAACAGGAGCAAAACGGCGAAGAGACTGAGTAAGCTTAAAAGCAGAAAAATCTGTGCGAGTGGTGGTCTGTCCACCACTCGTTTCATATAGGCAGGAGGTAGAAATTGTGAATGTAAGACGACCGCGCGGAACCAATGATATTTTGCCGGAAGAATCGCGCAAATGGCAGTTTGTTGAAGAGAAGATTCGTGACATCTGCCGCCGCTTTGGTTATCAAGAGATTAGAACGCCGATTTTTGAGCATACTGAGCTGTTTGAGCGGGGAATCGGCGAAACAACTGATATTGTTGAGAAAGAAATGTACACTTTTATTGATCGTGGTGATCGCAGCATTACGCTGAGGCCGGAGGGCACTGCTTGCGTGGTGCGGGCCTTTATTGAGAACAAGCTCTATGCCCAATCCCTCCCGTCAAAGCTGTACTATTTAGGACCAATGTTTCGGTATGAAAAGCCACAGGCTGGTAGATATCGGCAGTTCAGCCAGTTTGGTGTAGAAGCGATTGGCAGTCTCGATCCCTTTTTGGATGTGGAGATGATTATTCTCCCGATCGAGCTGTATAAAGCCTGCGGATTATCCGAGTTCCACGTACATATCAACAGCCTGGGGTGCCCCAAGTGTCGCGGAGCTTATCGGGATGTTCTGCAGCAGCAGCTCGGTACTAAGCTTGATCAGTTTTGCGAAGCCTGCCAGGGAAGGATCAGCCGCAATCCACTGCGGGTACTGGACTGCAAAAACTCCAAGTGTCAATCGCTGGTTGATGAGATTCCCCCGATTACTGAATATCTGTGCGAGGAATGCAGTGATCATTTTCAGCAGGTAATTCAGTATCTGGATATGTTAGGTATCGATTATGAGCTGAACCCTAAGCTGGTGCGGGGGTTTGATTATTATACCAAGACAGTCTTTGAGATTACAGTGCCCGGTTTAGGCGCCCAAAATGCCATCGGCGGTGGAGGCCGCTATGATGGATTGGTTGAAGAGATTGGCGGTAAAGCTATGCCTGCGGTTGGCTACGCCGTTGGTATTGATCGGCTGCTGCTGGCATTAGAACAGCAGAACATTAGTGTATTCCCGGAGCAAAATGCTGATGTTTATGCGGCTCATTTTGGCGGAGCTACCAAGACGGCGGCAGTTGAGCTGGTTATGAAGCTGCGGGAAGCCGGATTATGGGTCGAAATAGATTACATGGACCGGAGCTTAAAGGCTCAGATGAAATCGGCAGACAGATTTAACGCTGCTTGGGTTGTAATTGTAGGAGAATCTGAGCTGGAGGCAGGTAAGGTGAGAGTACGCCGGATGGATACCGGTGCTGAAGAGGACGTTGAATTAGATCGATTAGTTGAATATTTGGCTGCTGAGAGAGAGGGGTAAGCATTATGAGCTGGAAGAGAACACATCACTGCAGCGCTGTCAACAAAGATTTGGCCGGGCAGACCGTAACTTTAAATGGCTGGGTCAACCGCCGGAGGGATTTGGGCGGTTTGATCTTCATTGATCTGCGGGATCGTTCCGGACTCGTGCAGATAGTCTGCAGCCCGGAGATTTTGAGCGCTGAACAGTTTGAAACAGCAGAAAAGCTGCGCCAGGAGTTTGTTGTAGCTGTTACCGGTACCGTCCAGCCTCGCCCGGAGGGACAGGTAAACCCGGATCTAGCCAGTGGTGAAATTGAAGTGCATGTTCAATCACTTCAAATTCTGGCAGAATCGAAAACTCCACCATTTCACATTGATCGGGTGGAAGATGTGGATGACAGTCTGCTTTTAAAATACCGTTATTTGAATTTGCGCCATAAGCATCTTCAGGATGCAATTATCACTAGACATAAAATCGTGCACTATGTTCGCAACTACCTGGCTGCTAACGGCTTTTTAGAGATTGAAACGCCGATGCTGACCAAATCTACGCCTGAAGGTGCCCGGGACTATGTGGTACCCAGCCGCATCCACGAAGGTAAGTTCTATGCACTGCCCCAATCACCGCAGCTGTTCAAACAGCTTTTGATGATTGCTGGATTTGAGCGCTATTACCAGGTAGCTAGATGCTTCCGGGATGAGGACCTGCGGGCCGATCGCCAGCCTGAGTTTACCCAGATTGACGTGGAAATGTCATTTGTGGATGCCGATGATGTGATGGCGATTATGGAAGAGATGATTGTAGGTCTCACTGAGAATATTACCGGAAAAAAGATCGAGAAACCGATTCCCAGGATGAGCCATGCCGAGGCCATGCTGCGCTACGGCAGTGACCGGCCGGATACCCGCTTTGGCCTGGAGATTGTGGATGTAACCGATGCCCTGGCTGAGAGTGAATTTCGGGTATTTGCTGCCACAGTTGCAGGCGGCGGAGTGATTAGAGGGATCAATGCCAAAGGCTGCGGGGCTAAGTTTTCTCGCCGCGAGATTGATGAGCTGACTGCAAAAGCGGAGGATTATGGTGCTAAAGGTTTAGTTTGGTTTAATATCGGTGAAACAATCAAGTCACCGGTGGCTAAGTTCCTGACTGAAGGGGAAATCCAGGGAATTTGCGACCGCTTAGAGGCTGAAGAGGGAGACTTACTGCTCCTGGTAGCGGATGCGCCGGAGACTGCAGCTGATGTACTGGGCAGGCTGCGTCTGTTCTTAGGAGCCAAACTTGATTTGATGGATCCTGAAGCTTTTAATTTCCTCTGGGTTGTGGACTGGCCGCTGTTTGAATATGATGAGGAAGAGGGGCGCTACGTGGCTGCTCACCATCCGTTTACCGCCCCTCATGATGACGACATTGAAATACTAACTACTGATCAGAAAAATGTGAGAGCCAAGGCTTACGACTTAGTCCTAAATGGAGTGGAGCTTGGCGGAGGCAGCATTCGCATATCTCGCCAAGAACAGCAGATGAATATGTTTAAGGCTCTCGGATTTACACCCGAAGAAGCTCAGGAAAAATTTGGTTTCTTCCTGGAAGCCTTCGAATACGGAGCACCGCCCCATGGAGGTATTGCTTTTGGTCTTGACCGGATTGTAATGCTGCTGACCGGAAGAGATTCAATTCGGGATGTAATTGCATTTCCAAAGACAACCAGTGCTTTAGACCTAATGGTCGATGCTCCTTCAGTGATTTCTGAGCAGCAGCTCCAAGAGTTGAAGCTGAGCATTAAGACTCGTTAAGTTTTGAAGCTAAGTCGTGGACAATATTAGCTCCCCTAGATACAATTACGCCAGTAAGAATGTGATCAACCGCAACATATTTTACCGGGATGTCCAGGGTGCTGAAGAGTCCAACTCCTGTGAGCCAAGCTAAAATAATACCGATCAGTCCGGCAATAGTAGTGATATAGGATTTGTCCAAGTTTGGTACAAGGGTTTTGACAAAGTTGGTAATGACTTCGGAAAGCACAGCTAAAGCCAGGACCTTATGGAGCAGCAGATCGATGGGTATCGCCTCCTTTAAATTATATTCTGGTTAATTTTATGAGGCTGTCTGCTGATTTAGTACAAGTTTGGATCACAGTATTTCTAATTTGGGATTAAATTGGATAAGCAGAGTAGTTGCATTCTAAAGCTGTTTATGTTAAGATTAGGTTGAACCAAAGCCCTGCTGTGCTCGGGATGAAACTGGCTTTGTAATGAGCCAACACCATTACAAAGGGAATTCAACTCCAAGAGTGGATAGTACGCCTTGCAAGAAGGACACTTGAAGCTGTTGGGAGGATACCCACCTGCCGAGAGCAGGTTCATTCTAGTCAGTTCAACGGCATAGTGGGGAGAAAATCGCAGTAAACCTCCTAGAAATAGGGGGTTTTTCTGATTTTAAGAATAGAGGAGAAAAGCGTATGGAGCGGTTTGTCCGTACCGAATGGTTAATCGGTAAAGAGGGTATAGCGCGATTAAACGCAGCGACTGTCGCAGTCTTTGGACTGGGAGGAGTGGGAGCGGCCGCTGTCGAAGGTTTAGCCCGCAGTGGAGTCGGGACACTGATCATTGTGGATCATGACCGGGTAAGTCTTTCTAATCTCAACCGCCAGCTGATCGCACTGACTTCCACAGTGGGCAGGCTCAAGACTGAGGCGGCGGAAGAGCGGATAAAAGATATTAATCCCGAATGTAGGGTTTTCAGCTATCCTATCTTTTATGAAAAGGATACAGATCAGCTGGTGTTTTCTCGCAAGATTGATTATGTTGTGGATGCCATTGATTCGGTGGGAGCGAAGCTTGATCTGATTGAACGGTGCTACCGCAGCCAGATTCCAATTGTCTCTGCCATGGGCGCGGGTAATAAGCTTGATCCCAGTGAACTTAAAGCAGCTGATATCAGCGAGACCCACACCTGTCCTCTGGCAAAGGTAGTGCGAATCGAGCTCCGCAAACGGGGCATTACTTCGGGTGTGAAGACCGTGTTTTCCACTGAGCGGCCGATCAGATTTGACCAGCCGAAAGAAAACGGCAGGCATCTGCCGGGGTCCACAGCTTTTGTCCCTCCCGCAGCTGGATACTTAATGGCGAGTGTAGTAGTGCGGGATTTAATTGGCAGTTAATTTTTACAGCTGAGGTGAGCAGGATGGATTTGTTCAGCAGGGCATACAAGGATCGGGGTGGACAGCCGTTAGCAGTAAGGATGAGACCGACCAATCTCGATGAGTTTGTTGGTCAGGAACATATATTGGGACCGGGTAAGCTGCTGCGCCGAGCTATTGAAAACGACCAGATCAGCTCCTTGATTCTGTATGGTCCGCCGGGGGTAGGTAAAACTACCTTAGCGTATGTTATTTCCCATGTGACCAAGGCGTATTTTGTTCAGGTCAGCGCTACCAATACCGGTGTGGCCGACCTTAAAAAGATTATTACCGAAGCGCAGGATCGTCTTAAATTTCATAGGCAGAAGACAATCCTCTTCATTGATGAGATTCAGAGGTTGAATAAAGGTCAGCAGGATGTATTGCTGCCGGCCATGGAAAATGGTGATGTATGTTTAATCGCGGCTACGACAGAAAACCCGTATTTTGAAGTTAATGCAGCTCTTTTAAGCCGCTCCCGAATCTTCCAGCTTAACCCCCTGACAAATGAGGATCTAAAAAAGGTTGTTAAGCAGGCCAGCACGTCAGAGAAAGGTTTGGCTGATTATCCCCATCACATCACTGATGAAGCCTTGGAGCACTTGGTAGAAACAGCCAATGGAGATGCCAGAGCAGCTCTCAGCGCTTTAGAATTTGCGGTAATGGCTGCGCCGCCGGATCAGGATGGTGTGCGGCAGATCGATTTAGAAATAATTGAGGATGCGGTTCAGTCTCAGCGTGTAACCTATGACAAGTCAGGTGATTCCCACTATGATGTGACGTCGGCTTTCATTAAGTCGATGCGGGGCAGCGATCCCGATGCAGCGCTTTATTGGTTTGCCCGCATGCTTTATGCCCAGGAAGATCCCCGCTTTATTGTGCGGCGATTAATCGTCCACGCATCTGAGGATGTTGGAATGGCTGATCCCCGGGCGATGCTGATGGCTCACGCCGCTGCTAATGCCCTGGAATGGGTGGGTATGCCGGAAGCACGAATTCCTATCGCTCAAGCAATTATTTACATAGCCACTGCGCCTAAGAGTAATTCAGTGATCAAAGCAATTGACCAGGCGATGAGCGTTGTGGAAACTACGGTTAACCAGCCGGTACCGCGGCATCTTAGGGATGCCCATTATCCGGGATCGAAAAACCTGGGTCATGGCGCGGAGTACAAGTATCCCCACGCTTACCCATATCATTATGTTAAACAGCAGTATCTGCCCGACAATGTTGCGGATATCAAGTTTTACCAGCCAACTACTCAAGGTGAGGAAAAAAATGTAAAAGAGCGGATCGAGTTTTATGCACGTTTGAATTGACAGAATAAATTCATGTGTGCTATGATCATTTAGAACCCAATTCCGAGGAGTTTACTCGGGATTGCTAGGAGGCAGGTAACAATGCGGATTTCAACGAGGGGAGAATACGGCGTCCGAGCGATGCTGGACTTAGCTCTCTACAGCAGCGAGGAACCTGTTCCGCTGGGGGTAATTGCCGCAAGGCAGGACATTCCTGAGGCATATCTAGAACAGCTGATCTCAGTTTTGCGCAGAGCTGGACTGGTGGTCAGTTTCCGCGGAGCGCAGGGTGGCTATCAGCTTGCGAAACCTTCAGAGGAAATAACGATTGGTGAGATTCTTACCGCGTTAGAAGGTCCGGTTGCCCCTAGAAGTTGTGTCGATGAAGAAGATAGTGACGGCTGTTACATGAGCGAAAAGTGTGCAACCAGGGTTTTATGGCAGAAACTGCAGGCAAGCATCGAAGATGTACTAGAAAATACAACATTGGCTTGGTTGACCGGCAAAGCAAAACTAATGCAGCAGCAGTTGCAGAACAGAGGTGATTTAGGGTGAAAACAGTCTATTTAGATCACGCTGCCACTACTCCGATCCGTGACGAAGTATTGGAGGCTATGCTGCCTTACTTAAAGGAGCAGTACGGCAATGCTTCTTCTGTTCACAGATTCGGGCGGGAAGCAAAGAAAGCTTTAGATCAAGCTCGAGAGACGGTTGCGGAAGTTTTGAATGCTGACTTTAACGAAATTATCTTTACCAGCGGCGGTACTGAATCAAATAACCTGGCTATTAAAGGAGCGGCCCAAGCAAACCGGAAGCGCGGCAATCATATTATTACTTCTTGTATTGAGCATCCTGCGGTCTTAAATCCTATGAAGGAATTGGAAAAAGATGGGTTTGAAGTCACATACCTTCCGGTTAGTGAAGAAGGCTTGGTCAGCGTTGAGGATTTCCAAAACGCACTGCGGGATGATACAATTTTAGTCTCGATCATGCATGCCAACAATGAAATTGGAACCATTCAACCAATCGCAGCCATCGGTAAGATTGCCCGCGATAAGGGTGTTCTGATGCACACTGATGCGGTTCAGTCTGTGGGCAGCATGGATGTTGATGTGCAGGCATTAAATGTTGACCTCTTGACTCTATCAGCTCATAAGCTGTATGGCCCAAAGGGAGTAGGCGCTCTTTATGTCCGCCGTGGGGTGAGGCTGATTCCGCAGCTGCATGGTGGGGTGCAGGAGCGGCGCAGACGCGCCGGCACAGAAAACACCGCCGGAATCATCGGTTTGGCGGAAGCGCTGAAACTAGCTAAAGCGGAGCTGGATGTGGAAGTGCCGAGAATTCAAAAACTGAGAGATCGGCTTTTAGATGGCATCCTGCAGATTCCTCACACACGCTTAAACGGTAGTAGAACAGAGCGGCTGCCCCATAACATCAATGTCTGTTTTGAGTTTATTGAGGGGGAATCGCTGCTTTTGAACCTTGATCTGAAGGGAATTGCCGGTTCCAGCGGCTCGGCTTGCACTTCAGGATCACTGGAGCCATCGCATGTGCTTTTGGCTATCGGCCTTCCGCATGAGATAGCCCATGGTTCATTAAGATTGACCTTAGGTCGGGCTAATACTGACGCTGATATTGATTATGTTTTAGAATGCCTGCCGCCGATTGTCGAACGGCTGCGGCAGATGTCACCATTATACAGTGGTTAATACGAGGATGAAGGGGATAGGGTATCAATGTATTCAGACAAAGTGATGGATCATTTCCAAAACCCCCGCAATGTGGGCGAGATCCAGGACGCAGACGGTGTTGGTGTTGAGGGTAACGCGCGCTGCGGAGATATTATGAAAATCTGGATCAAAGTTGAGGACAACCGCATCGTGGATGTCAAGTTTAAGACCTTTGGCTGCGCTGCCGCGGTAGCTACCTCTAGCATTATTACCGAATTGGTTATGGGTAAAACTATCGAGGAAGCGGAAGAAATTACTAATCAGGCGGTAGCGGATGCTTTAGATGGACTGCCGCCGGTGAAAATGCACTGTTCCAATTTGGCTGCAGATGCTTTAAAAAAGGCTATTGAAGATTACAAGGCTAAACACTGACACATATTACCGTTTGCTGGATTTCTGGGCAAGCGGTAATTTTTTTTGAAATGAACATAATAACAGTGAGGAGTTGATGATATGGAAAATCGATCAGGTAGAAGCTGGCTTGTTGCAGGAATCCTGGGAGCAGCTTTAGGCATCTACTTTATGAACAGAATTGACGGAACTCCGATGCAGCGGCGCATGAAGTATGCCCGCCGGCGCTGGATGAGGAGTTTAGGCAATGGCTATCAGAATGGTCGGCAGATGATAAGTCGACGCTTAGAGGCAATGCTTCGCTAGAGAGGTTGGCAGGGTCCGACCTCTTTTTAAATAAACAAAAACAGACAGTGGTGAGCGATGCGATTATCATGGATACAAGAAAGTGGATTTTGACGATACTGCTGATTATTGCGCTTTTGTTTTTGTACCGGGTTCGGGCTGTTCTAAGTCCGTTCTTGTTTGCTTCCCTGATCGCTTACACTGCCTATCCGCTCGTCATGGTTTTCGAAAAGCGCCAAGTTCCCCGTCCAATTGCGATTGTATTGGTCTATTTGATATTCGCAGTTATCCTTGCCCTCTTAATCTCGTTTATGATCCCACAGCTGGCGGAGGAAGTTGATGAGCTGCTGAAAACAGTGCCTAAACAAACAGAAATGCTGGAAGATGGACTGCAGCGCCTGCGGGGACTGCAGGATATTTCTGTGCCGGATGTGCTGCAGGCTGGCTTTGATACATTGGTAAACCGCATCCAGAGGCTGCTGGAGGGTTTGGCGGAGCGGATAGCCCAAATTTTGGTGGGATTAGTATCTCAGGTCGTCAGTCTGGCAATTGCACCGGTTTTGGCTTTTTACCTGCTTCGGGATCTAGAAGCCATTAAGCGGCGGACCTTGATGCTGATACCCAAACGCTACCGCCTCACTATCTATTCGCTGGCTAAGGAAATAAATCTGATTATCTACGGTTTTATCCGCGGGCAGCTTGTTAACGCGGGTCTGGTAGGGCTTTTGATTTCAGGTGGACTTGCGCTGCTCGGCATTAAATACTCTCTGTTTATCGGACTTTTGGCTGGCTTGTTCGATATAATCCCTTACTTCGGACCCATAATCGGGTTTATTCCTGCTTCAGTTTTAGCGCTGGCCAAATCGCCCATATCGGTTGTATGGGTACTGGTGATATTCGTATTAGTAAACCAAATCGAAGCAAACATTATTTCACCGAAAATCATTGGGGAAAGAGTAGGACTGCATCCCCTGGCGGTAATCTTTGCAATTTTTGCCGGCGGTGAGCTGATGGGCATCATCGGGATGCTGATTGCCGTACCGGCTGCCGCAGTAGTGCGGGTACTGCTTACTCATACACTTAAACGCCTTGACAGCATGGACGGTAGGTAGTGTTGACAAGGTTTCGGCCATTGGATAAGATAGGAATAGTGGAGAAAAGAAGGGGGGAACCGCACATTCGATGCGGAAGAGATGAAGTACATTACAGCTGATCAAATGCGATCTATGTTTTTAGAGTTTTTTAAATCAAAAGGTCATCAGGTTCTGCCTAGTGCCTCCCTTGTCCCGCATGGTGATGCCAGCTTACTGCTGACCGGTGCGGGCATGGTTCCGTTTAAACCATATTTTCTGGGTCAAGAAGAACCGGAGTTCCGGCGGGTAACTACCTGCCAGCGCTGTCTGCGCACTCCGGATTTGGAAAACGTGGGAAAAACCGATCGTCATGGTACATTTTTTGAGATGTTAGGCAATTTTTCATTTGGTGATTATTTTAAAGCAGAAGCTATTACCTGGGCGTGGGAGTTTATTATCGAACATATGGGAATTCCCAAAGACAAGCTCTGGGTAACAATCTATCTGGATGATGATGAGGCTTTTCAGATCTGGCATGAAAAGATCGGTGTTCCTCAGGAACGGATTGTTCGCCTCGGTAAAGAAGACAACTTCTGGGAAATCGGTGTAGGCTATCCCTGTGGACCCTGCTCCGAGATTCACTATGACCGCGGTCCGGAATTCGGCTGCGATAATCCCGACTGTAAGCCCGGCTGCGAATGCGAGCGCTTTATGGAGTTCTGGAATTTGGTATTTGTTCAGTATATCCAGCGGGAAGCAGGTAGATACGAGCCTTTGGAATCTAGGAGTATTGACACGGGTATGGGCATGGAGCGGATTGTAGCTCTGATGCAGGGTGTAAAAAGCATTTTTGAAATCGACCTGATCAAGCCGATTATCGACAAAGCTGCCAGTCTCGCCAAAACCAGCTACGGTAAAGATGAAAAAGCTGATGTGTCACTGAGAGTGATCACGGATCACGCGCGGGCGCTGACTTTCTTAGTAAGTGATGGAGTTCTGCCCAGCAATGAGGGGCGGGGTTATGTGTTAAGGCGTCTGATCAGAAGAGCTGCACGCCACGGCCGCCTTTTAGGCATTAAGGGTCAGTTCTTAAATGAAATGGTCGATATCGTGATTCAGCAGATGCAGACCGGTTATCCGGAGCTTGTGGACAATAAAGAGTATATCCACAAAGTCGTTAATCTAGAAGAACAGCGCTTCTATGAAACACTTGATCAAGGTCTGAACATTCTGCAGGATATCATCAGCAAGCATCAGGCAGGTGCAGAAAAGATTATTTCCGGAGAAGATGTTTTCAGACTCTATGACACTTATGGCTTCCCCGCTGAGCTTACTAAGGAAATTGCTGCTGAACAGGGGTTTGCTACTGATGAAGAAGGATTCCAAGCAGCGATGGAACAGCAGCGGGAAAGGGCCAGAAAAGCTCGGGCACAGACGAATTATCTAGGTGACCATCTTGAGCTTTATCAGAAACTCCACGAAGAGCTGGAGTCGCTCTTTGTTGGCTATGAAACAACCGAATGCTCAGCAGAAGTTGCTGCCATCATTAAAGATAATCAGATCGTTGATCGACTCGGCGCCGGTGAAGCGGGAGTTGTAGTTTTAAATAAGACTCCTTTCTACGCCGAAAGCGGAGGTCAGGTATCCGATACAGGAACAATTACTGCCAAAACTGGACAGTTCAGCGTCAAAGATGTCAGCCACCCGGTTGAAGGCATTATTGCTCACGAAGGTGTGCTGGTTTCAGGAGAATTGCGGGTTGGAGATCCAGTGTTAGCCTCGGTTTACAACAAAGAGCGCTGGGATACGATGAGACACCACAGTGCTACCCATCTGCTTCATAAAGCGCTGCGGGAAGTATTAGGCGAGCATGTGCACCAATCCGGTTCATATGTTGATGCCGAAAGGCTCCGCTTCGACTTTACCCATTTTGAAGCGGTTACACCTGAGCAGCTCCTGTTAATTGAACAGCTTGTTAATGAAGCAGTAATGGCCAACTATCCTGTTCAGACTGAAAATCTTTCGCTTGAAGAAGCAAAATCCAAAGGCGCGATAGCTCTCTTCGGCGAGAAGTATGGCAGTTCTGTGCGGGTAGTGTCCATGGGTGAATCGATGGAGCTGTGCGGAGGCACCCATGTAAGCGCTACAGGAGACATTGGTTTGTTCAGGATTGTATCTGAGAGCAGTATTGCCGCAGGTGTCCGCAGAATTGAGGCAGTGGCAGGCAAGCGAGCACTCGAGTACACCGACCAGCGGGAGACCACGCTTAAAGAACTCAGCCAACTTCTTGATGCGCCGGTAGAACAGGCGGTTCAACAGTTGGAACGGCTGTTAGAGCAGCAGAAAGAGCTGCAGGCAGAACTGAATAAATTTAAGCGCAAGGCAGTGTCCGATATAACCGGTGATCTAATCAGCCAAGCTGAGGAAATCAATGGAGTTAAATTAGTTATTGCTGAAGTAGAGCTGGCAGAAGCAGAGCAGCTCCGCACCTTAGGTGACAAGCTGCGGGATCAGCTTAAGCCATCGGTGATCTTTTTAGGAGCTCGTGCCGGTGAAAAAGTACTGCTGGTAGCCATGGCGACTAAAGATATCGCTGGTAAGGTGGTTCACGCTGGCAATCTGATCAAAACTGCAGCTCAAATCTGCGGCGGCGGAGGCGGCGGCAGACCTGATATGGCTCAAGCAGGTGGGCGGCTCCCGGAGAAACTTCCGGAAGCTCTCAAGACTGTCCGGGAATTGTTAGTTGAACAGTTAAAGGAGAAGTAATTTGCAGTGCCGAATTAGGTAATGAGGATTGCACCATAAGGGGGCTTGGTGGTCATGGATGATAAAACTACTATCTTCCGTAGGTTTCCGCATTCAGAGAATGGCTTGATCGCCCAGGTACTGCAGGAAGTGTACCAGGCGCTGCAAGCTAAAGGTTACAACCCCGTTGGACAAATAGTTGGTTACTTGATGTCAGGCGACCCGACGTATATCACAAGTCACGGGAACGCGCGCAACCTGATTCGGCAGTTAGAAAGAGATAAAATTCTTGAAGAACTGGTCGCAAGTTACTTACAGAAATCGCAAGGGACTGGCAGCAGCTAGTCTCTTGCTGTACTTTTATTGAGCGCTGTATCCCACATAAAGGATTGATGGTAGTAATGCTAAAGGACCTATTATCGCGGATCAATCCTCGGCAGGCCCAGGATTCAGAGCCGACATACCGGATAGCTTTAGATATTGGAACCGAATATGTTAAAGCTGTGTTTTTGGAGCAAGCCGGCGGTGTAGCCTCTATTATCGGCGTTGGCCGATCTCAGCAGGATTACGCTGATATGGACAGCGGGGCTATTGCCAATATAGCTGGTGTTGTTCGCTGCTGCCGCCAGGCGCTGACGCAAGGGTCAGTTATTGCCGGTGTCAAGCCTACTGAGGTCGTTGTAGGTATTGCTGGCCAGTTTGTAACCGGTGTGACCCGAACAGTATTCAGGCAGCGGAAGCGGCCAGATAAGGGTCTGACAAGGAGAGAGCTGTCGAGATTGGTTGCGGGAGTGCAGCTGGAAGCCCAGCAATATGCCACTGAAGAAATGGCGGAAAAAATGGGCTTTAAAAAGATGGACTTGGAATTAGTAAACTCTGCTGTTGTAGATATCAGCATCGATGGCTATCAGGTGAGCAATCCGATTGACTTTCGCGGGCGCAATGTGGAGATGACAGTGTTTATGGTTTTTGCCCCATTAGTGCACGTGAGCGCTGTAAAAACCGTGGTGGAGCGTCTTGATCTTGACTTAGTAGGTCTAGTCGCTGAGCCTTATGCGGTGGCAGCCAGTACATTTACCGACGAAAGCTACGAGTTTGGTTCATTGGTAATTGATATCGGTGGAGGCAGCACCGATCTTGCCCTGATTCACCGGGGAGGCATTGTGAAAACAAAAATGTTCGGTATTGGTGGGCGGGCTTTTACCAAAGGCATTGCTGCCTACTGCCGCACAACGCTGCGGGAAGCAGAGCAGCTTAAGCTGGATTACGCTGCCGGGATTGAGGTCGGTGACGAGGTAAAAGAGATTATCACGGCTGATTTGAAAATATGGCAGGATGCACTGATCTTGGCTTTAAAGGAGCTCTATCAGGGCCAGCCTCTGCCGCCCCGTGTGGTCTTGTGCGGGGGAGGTAGCGGACTTCCGGGTATTCTCGAAACGATAGCCCATCCAAAACTTGTCGAATCGGAATTATTCGCGGTTATACCCGAAGTGCGGCTGCTGCAGCCTGAAGATGTATTCGGAGTTGCTGATCCTAAAGATTTCTTATCTGCTGTGCAGGATGTGACTCCAAAGAGCATTGCTTTTCAGGCCAGTCAAGCAGAACCTAAAACCAGTACCATCTTCGGAGGTGTGCGGTACGGATGATCATCTATGTTGATCCGGCTGATGAGCTGAATACAATCGTGCACAGGATCCGCCTGGAAGAGGATTCAGAGATAGTATTGGTGGTACCTCCGGAGAATTGGGCGCTGCGCGATCGGATTAATATAAAGTTGTTAGCAAAATATGCAAAAGATTCTCAAAAAAATCTGGTGATCAAAACCGGAGATCCCCTCATAATTAAGCACGCAGAAGCGGTGGAGCTTCGGGTTATCCGCGATGAATCCGCGGCAGCAGTTGAGGATGGGGATGAAGAAGCAGTGGAAGTCAGGCATAGGAACCGCCAAAGTCGGGACAGAGTGGAGCGTTTGATTGTTCTGCTGCTGATCGCGGCTTCTGTGCTCGGTCTCGCCTATTACCACCTGCCAAAAGCGGTGATTGTGGTCAGTCCAAAACAGGAGACCTTTAAGTATACACTGCAGGTACCCCTAGATGGATTGGATGGCATCGAGTTGGCGTCTGTGCAGACTTTGCTGACGCGTAGAACACCTGCTACCGGCAGAAAGATCGTGGGTATTTCACGGGCAGTTGGAGCAGTAACACTGATCAATCAATCTCAGAGCGAGGCCGCAGTTGCTAAAGGGACCATTTTAGAAACAGGCAGCGGAATCCTATTTAGAACAACCAAAGATGTTGTGGTTCCGGCAGTTACTACTCAGTATTTCATGGATATTCCCACCGGGTTGACCGCTGGCAAGGCTGAAGTGGAAATCGAGGCTGTTGAAGCCGGCAGCCAGGGGAATGTTGCCGCCGGGCGGATTGTAGCTATTCGTGGCTATGATTTAGAAGTGCGCAATTCTGATCCTACCAGCGGTGGCGAAGATGTTGTTCTAGAGGTGGCTGTCCGGGAAGATATTGAACGGGCGCAGAACCTAGTGAGAAGAGATGGAGAGCAGGAGCTGCGCGATGCTTTAATAGTTCAGCTTGGTGGACGATTAATGATTGATGAAACCTTTAAAATTGATATCGAGTGGACTAACATGTCTCAAGTAGATGAAGAAACCAGCGAAGTTTTTGCATCCGGTATCTGCGTTGGAAAAGCGTATCTTGTCGATCTTGATCAACTCAGCAGAGCGACGGCAGCATTGTTGGCAGAAGCAGTACCGGATGGATTTGTGCTTGTCCCCGAGACGGTATCCTTTGACTCAGTTAGCATCAATGAGACGGAGGCAGGTTATCAGTTGAATCTCCGCACTCAAGCTGTTATCAGAGGTGTAATTGACGAGGCAATGCTTGCGCAGCAGCTTGCTGGAAGAGAAGACGAGGAGATAGACACTGTGCTCATAGCTAATCCAGGTGTAGCTAGGATCTATGTTGAGAGTGGACCTCAAGATAAGCTGCCGCAGCTGCCGCGTTGGTTAAAGATAAAAGTTGAAGAACCTGTGTACTAGGAGTTTTGCTAGTGGAATATCGCAATTTGGGTAAGACTAAACTTAAAGTATCAAGAATGTGTTTTGGTTCGCTGACCATCGGACCGCTTCAGCGGAATCTGCCCTTGGCGGACGGAAGCAAATTGATTCGGAAAGCTTTAGAAGCAGGTGTGAATTTTATTGACACTGCGCAGTTATATCGCAACTACGGCTACATAAGAGAAGCGCTGAAGGGATGGTCCAATGAAGTAGTAATTGCTACCAAGTCCTATGCGTATACTGAAGAAATGATGGAGAATGCTCTGGAAGAAGCTCGGAAAGAGTTGGATCTGGACCAAATTCCCATCTTTATGCTTCATGAACAGGAGTCGGAGCACACGATCCGGGGTCATTGGCCAGCGCTGGAGTATTTATTAAATGCCAAAGTTAAGGGAAAAGTAAAGGCAGTAGGAATATCTACTCACTATGTTCAAGGGGTGCTGGGGGCTTTGAAATACCCCGAAATCGAAGTGATTTCGCCTCTCATCAACCTTTCCGGCATTGGTATTCAAGGCGGCAGCCGTGATCAAATGCTTGATGCGATAAAGCAAGCTGCTGCTCTGGGCAAAGGTATCTTTGCCATGAAGCCGCTCGGAGGTGGCCATCTGATTGCCAGTCAGCAGGCGGCATTTGAGTTTTTGCTGAATCAGCAGGAGATTGATTCGATTGCTGTTGGCATGAAGAATGAGCAGGAGCTGCACCGCAATTTAGCCTACTTTAATGGCGAGCCGGTGGAGAAACTGGTGCTTGATGAAGTTGAGCGCAGATTACATATCGATGATTGGTGTGTACTGTGTGAAAAGTGTGTGCAGGCTTGCCCTTCAAAAGCCTTAACCAATGTCGATAATGTGATCACAGTTGATCGGGAAAAATGTGTGTTCTGCGGCTACTGCGGCGCTGCTTGTCCGGAGTTTGCCATTAAAGTGATTTAGGGAGAGACGAAATGCGGGTATTGGGATTAGATGTAGGTGAAAAAACGGTTGGTGTGGCTGTAAGCGATCCTTTAGGTTTTACGGCGCAGGGATTGGAAGTAATTAGGCGAACTAGTATTGAGCAAGACCTCAAGCGGTTGGCGGAAATAGCTGACCAGTACCAAGTTGAGCGGATCGTAGTGGGAATGCCGCGCCGCACTGACGGCAGCTATGGTCCGGAGGCAGAAAAGGTGGAGGCATTTGCTGCGAAACTTAAAGAAGCAGTCACGGTTCCAATTGTGTTTTGGGATGAACGCTTTTCTACAGCCGCAGCGGAAAGAATTTTGCTTGAAGGGGATGTAAGTCGGGCAAAACGACGCCGTGTAGTGGATAAAGTAGCAGCGAGTGTGATTCTACAGGGTTATTTAGACCGAAATTAAAGGAGGATAACAGCAATGACCGATAACGATAAGATTACTTTGATTGATGAGAATAACAACGAGGTTGAGTTTACTGTTGTGGATTACTTAGAAATCGACGATAACCGGTATGTTGTGCTGCTGCCCGACGAAGATCCGGAAGAAGGAGCGATTATTCTTCGGGTTGAACAGGACGATGACGGCGAAGACATTTTGGTTGAGATCGAAGACGATGATGAGTTTGACCGGGTTGTGGAGATCTTAGAATCTGAGATGGATTAGGCTTCTTCCATTATCTGATTTGCATTAATTCTTGCCTTGGTTTATAATGAACTTGCTTAGACCAGAATGATGCTGATCGGATTAGGAGGGTTGTTTTTGAAACCCAATTTACTGTCAAAGGCTAAGCGGACCAGTTTGTTAGCGGTCCGTTTTCTTTTAATTGGACTAGTAATCGCTGCAGTCATTGCCCAGATTGGTCTTGCAGCAGCAGTTCTAATGGCTCATCGACCGGCAAGCACCTGCCCAAACAGTTTGGATGCGATCGTCACAATTCCAGCGGGGCTGTCTGCCAGCAGTATTGGTGAGCTTCTATTTGAGCAGGGCTTAATTCGCAATGCCAATTTATTCAATCTTATGCTGCGCATTACCAAAAGCGACAGCCAATTACAAGCCGGAGAGTATCTTTTAAATCCAACGATGAGCACGATGGAAGTGATCAAAAAGCTGAACGCAGGAGAGATTATCATCCACCGGGTTGTGATTCCCGAAGGTTATGATTTGAAGCAAATTGCTGATGTACTGGCTGATGAGGGTTTGGTTGATCGGGAGCGCTTTTTGCTGTTAGCATCCAACGCCGAACTGGTCTTTGGCGAGGAACTGCCAATCGAGCTTCCAATCGCTTCCTTAGAGGGCTATTTGTTTCCGGATACCTACTACTTTGCTAAAGAGCAGAGCGAAGAGGCGATTATCCGGCAGATGGTGGCACGGTTTGTTGAGCAGGTGATTCCAAATACTGACCTTAGTCTGCTTGATCATAGATACACACTGCATGAAGTAGTAACGCTGGCATCAATCGTGGAAAAAGAAGTAATTTATGACTTTGAGCGGCCGATCGTAGCTGCTGTATATCTGAACCGCTTGGATATTGACATGCGGCTGCAGGCGGATCCGACAGTGCGCTATGTTATGACTGAGAACCGCAGTCGGGTGCTGTATCGGGATCTAGAGATTGATTCGCCGTATAATACCTACCGCTATGATGGCCTGCCGCCGGGACCGATTGCCAGCCCGGGTTTGAAATCGATCCTTGCGGTGTTAAGTCCGGCTGATGTTGATTATTTATTTTTTGTTGCCAAGAATGATGGCACGCATCAGTTCAGCAGAACATTTCAAGAACATGTCGCAGCGAGAAGGTCGCTGGGGTATTAGAATTTTACTTTAGGAGTTGTTTGATCTTGAGAATACCGGAATTATTGGCTCCGGCAGGAAATATGGAGAAAGCGAAGGTTGCAATTGCCTACGGCGCAGATGCTATTTATCTGTCAGGCCAGCTTTACGGTATGAGAGCTGGAGCAGGAAATTTTGATAACGATGAGTTAGCTGCTGTGGTTAAGTACGCCCATGACCGCGGCGTTAAAGTATATGTAACTGTGAATATTATTCCCCACAATCATCATCTTGAGGGGATGCCTGAATATATTGAGTTTTTAAACGGATTAGGGGTCGATGCGATTATTGTTGCCGATGTGGGGGTAATCAGCATCGCTAAAGCAGTAGCACCTGATCTGCCGCTGCACTTAAGCACGCAGGCTAATACCATTAATTGGCAGGCGGCAAATTTTTGGAGCAGTATGGGGATAGAGCGCATTGTGCTGGCTCGGGAAGCTACCCGTGAGGATATCCGCTTGATCCGGGAAAAAACAGATGCAGAGCTGGAAATGTTTGTTCATGGAGCTATGTGCATGGCGTATTCGGGACGCTGTCTGTTAAGTGGAGTTATGACCGGGCGAGAAGCAAATCTGGGAGCCTGTGCCCAAAGCTGCCGCTGGAAGTATACTGTGATGGAGTCGAAAAGACCTGGCCAATACTTCCCGGTAGAAGAGACGAAAGACGGCACTTATATTTTTAATTCTAAGGATCTATGTCTGCTGGAATATCTGCCGGATCTGATTGAGATCGGGGTTGACAGCCTTAAGATTGAAGGCAGAATGAAGAGCGCGTATTATGTTGGCACTGTGGTCAGAGCTTATCGGCAGGCTCTCGACAGCTATGCTGCTGATCCGGAAGGATACAAGCTGGATCCCGAGCTCTTAAACGAAGTTGACAAAGTCAGCCACCGTCCGTATTACACAGGGTTCTTCCTCGGCAGTCAGCCGGGAACTTATCCAGAAAGCTCTGCTTATCTCCAGAGCTATGATTTTGTCGGTATGGTGGAAGACTACGACCACAATGCGGGAGAAGCAATAATTGGAGTGCGCAACTATTTCCCGGTAGGATCCCAGGTGGAAATCATTCAGCCGCTGGATCAAATGCTGGTGCTGGATGTAAGTGAGATTATCAACGAAGTAGACGGAGAATTGCTGGATGCAGCCCATGCTAACTACCGGGTTCGGATAAAAATGCCGCCTGTGAAACCGATGTCGATGCTCAGGATAGCTAAGACTGACAGCGAAGAAGCAATGCTGCACCGGGAATCAAGACCGGCGCGCAAACAAGAGTCAGATAACGAGGGAGACACTAAATGAAGGCAAAACAGAAGTGTCCGGTAAGAATAGGAAAAGCGTACCAGATTGAAATAACAGATTTAACTCATGACGGCGAAGGCATCGGCAGAGTCGATGATTTTGCCGTCTTTGTGCCTGAGGCTCTGCCCGGGGATGTAGTACTAGGCAGGGTGATCTCGACTAAGAAAACCTATGCCCGCGCTTTGATTGAAAAAATCCTAACGGAGTCAGAGCAGCGGATTAAGCCGTTTTGCCCGCAAGCCGAGTCCTGCGGCGGGTGTCAGCTGGCCTATATGGGTTATGAATACCAGCTTGCTTGGAAGCAGAAACGCGTTCAAGATGCAATTCGGAGAATCGGCAGAATCGAAGCTGAGGTGCTGCCGATAATTGGTATGGACAATCCGGAAGGATACCGCAATAAATCTCAGTTTCCAGTCGGTTTACAAGACAACCGTTTGGTAATGGGGTTTTACCAGAAGCGGTCCCACAATATTGTCGATACTGATTACTGTCGGATTCAGCATCCGCTGATCAATAAAGCCGCCAAAGTGGTAAAGCAGGCGCTGATTGACTTAAACATTGAGCCATATAACGAACAGAATCATACTGGTGTTGTCCGACACGCGGTAATCCGGACAAGCTTCAGCAGAAAGACACTGATGGTGATTTTTGTAACGCGCACCAATGAGTTTCCCCATCAGGGTGAGCTTGTTGCAGAGCTGACCAAAAAGCTGCCTGAACTTACGAGTATTTATCAGAATGTCAATCCCAAGGTGACGAACGTAATATTCGGCTATGAAAGCAGGCTGTTATGGGGAGAAGCATATCTGCTCGATCAAATCGGAGATTTAGAGTTTGCCATTTCCCCGCGATCCTTTTTCCAGGTCAATCCTCATCAAACCAAGGTGCTTTATGATTTGGCGAAAGAAACGGCTGGATTAACAGGCAAGGAAACGGTTTGGGATTTGTACTGCGGCATCGGTACAATTGGACTGTATCTTGCTTCTGATGCGGAAAAAGTAATCGGTGTAGAAACCGTGCCGGAAGCGGTCGAAGATGCCCGGTTTAATGCCGATCTAAACGGCATCAGGCACGCTGAGTTCTATACAGGAAAAGCCGAAGACTTAGCACCAAAACTCTTGGATCAAGGATTAAAACCGGATGTGGTCATTGTCGATCCGCCGCGCCGCGGCTGTGATCCCAGCCTCCTTGAAACGATCCAAAAAGTACAGGTTCCAAAAGTAGTTTATGTATCCTGCAATCCATCGACATTGGCCAGAGATCTAGGCATCCTAGTTGAGGCTGGTTACCGGGTTGAATCGGTGCAGCCGGTTGATATGTTTCCGGATACTAGTCACGTTGAGACGGTGGTATTGATGTCAAGGAAAGAGGATAAATAGGCTCTGAAAGGCTTGATTTATGGGCTTTTCTGGTTTTTGG
>FZPS01000229.1_pt295 | contig 36141 bp, 33 predicted proteins | sample 1817821 | NCBI WGS metagenome assembly FZPS01 (sample SAMEA104158645, study PRJEB21678) | metagenome | place: Germany | collected 2015-04-21 | reverse complement strand
TGCATGACCTTGGCGGCTTGCTCAGCAACGGCCTCGGCAATCTTTGGATGGGCGTGACCAAGCGCGTTTACTGCGATGCCGCCCAGGAGGTCCATGTAGGACTTTCCGTCCTCGTCCTCGACCCAAACGCCGTGACCTTCGGTTAACACGAGCTGTGGTTCACCAAAGATGCCGAGCATCGCCTTTTCGTAGCGGGTTTTCCACGCGGTTTGATTACTCATTGTCATCCCTCGTGATCATGGTTCCAACGCCCTGGTCCGTGAAAACTTCCAGGAGCATCGAGTGCGGCTGTCGTCCATCAATGACGTGGACCTGATTAACTCCGCCCTCCAAGGCTTGTAAAGCGGCGTCCATCTTTGGGATCATGCCGGTTCCAAGGGTGGGCATGAGCTGCTTCAGCTCTTCCATGCCCATGTGGGAAATCAGGGAGGACTTGTCTTCAAAGTCTTTGTAGACGCCCTCGACGTCGGTGAGCATGATTAGTTTTTCAGCTTCGACGGCAACAGCGAGCGCGGCGGCCGCGGCATCAGCGTTCACGTTCAGCACTTCGGTTGGCGAATCCTGGTCGATGGCTACGGATGAAAGCACGGGAATGCGGTTACTCTTGATCAGGTCGCACACGGGTGCAGGATTCACGCCGCTGATGTCACCAACCTGGCCGATGTCGATCGGTTCACCTTCAACCATCACGGCTTGGCGCTTCGCCTGGAACAGGCGCGCGTCCTCACCGGAGAGGCCAACCGCGGCGATTGAATCCATGTTTAGCAGGGAAACGAGCTCGCGCTGTACCTTGCCCTGCAGGACCATGCGCACGATTTCCATGACTTCCGGGGTTGTTACGCGCAGGCCGTTCTTGAAGGGCGCGTTTAGTCCCAGACGCCCGAGCATCTCGTTAATCTGCGGACCTCCGCCGTGCACGACGATTGGATGCACGCCCCACGTGTGTAGGAACGTGACGTCTTCCGCGAAAGCACGCTGAAGTTCCACGTTGGTCATCGCGTTGCCGCCATACTTGATGACGACTTTTTTCCCTGAATACTTGCGTAGCCAGGGCATCGATTCCAGCAGAATCCGAGTCTTGTCTAGTGCGGTTAGATGGGTCATGTCGTGTATGCGCTGTTCTCGTGAACGTAATCGTGAGTGAGGTCGGTGGTGTAGACAGTTGCGTGGGCGTCACCGGCACCGAGTTCGATTTCGATGCTGACCAGGCGCGAAGCTGCGAGATCCAACTCGTCCTTCGGTTCGCCGATGCCACCGTTGCGGCAAATCTGGACTCCATTTATTGAAACGTTCACGTCGTTCACATCAAACGGAGCGACCTTGGCGTCAACCGTGCCGATCTGGGACAGGATGCGACCCCAGTTGGGATCATTGCCAAAGATCGCGGTCTTCACCAAGTTGGAGCGTGAAACTGCGCGCGCAACCTCGACTGCGGCCTCTTCGGTGGACGCCTGAGTGACCGTAATATCAATCGAGTGCGACGCGCCCTCCGCGTCATCACGGAGCTTCCCAGCCAAATCGCGGCACGCGACCTCCAGTTGCGCGCCAAACTCGGCCTCGTCGGGTTCAATTCCCGATTCGCCCGACGCGAGCACAATCACCGTGTCGTTTGTGGACATGCAGCCGTCCGTGTCGGTGCGGTTGAAGCTGACGTCGACGGCTCGGCTTAGTGTGCGTGCCAGGACGTCCTCGGAAATTTTGACGTCAGTTGTAATCACGCAGAGCATGGTCGCCATTGCGGGCGCGAGCATGCCGGCTCCCTTCGCCATGCCGCCGATGCGCCAACCGTCGCGTTCGATTTCAACTTCTTTCGTGACGGTGTCGGTGGTCATGATGGCCTGTGCGGCCAGGTTTGCGCCGTCTTCGTTTGCTTCTTTTACGAGGGCGGGAATGGCGCGTGTAAGCCGGTCGGTGTCCATGTATTCGCCGATAACTCCGGTGGAACACACCGCGATTTGAGTGGGTTCAACACCAGCTTCGCTTGCAAGCGCGGCGACGGTGGAATGAACGTCTTGCATGCCGCGCGCTCCGGTGCATGCGTTCGCGTTACCCGAGTTCAAAATGACGTGGGTGACCGTGTGTTCCTTCATCAGGTCACGGGTGTAAATGACCGGTTCCGCAACAACGCGATTCGTTGTAAATACAGCCGCAGACGCCAGGTTCGAACCATTATTTGCCACAAGGGCGAGGTCGAGTGAACCCGATGCTTTCAAGCCCGCTGCCACACCGGATGCGGTAAAGCCCACGGGGTAGCAAACGCCGGACTTGGTGGGGCTACCGGAGGCGTTCGAGTTGGTGCTCACGGTGCAACTCCAATCGTTGGGATTCCAGTGGCTTCATCGATTCCGACAGCCAGGTTGGCTGCCTGCACAGCTGCGGTTGCGGTTCCCTTGCCCAGGTTGTCTATCGCGGCGATCGCGGTTAGTGCGCCCGTGTACTGGTCAACGCCAGCCCACACCTGGGCTTTCCCAGTGGCGAGGATCGGCTGGGTTTGCGGGTATCCCTCGGTTACATCAATGAAGGTTTCAGCATCGTAGGCCGCGTGATATGCGGCCTTCACGTCTTCGTCAGCAACGCCCTCCAACATTGTATTTACGACGGCGAGGATTCCCCGCGAAGTCGGAACGAGTACGGGCGTGAAATCGAGGGCGAGGTCGCCGGCTCCGGCGACCTGGAGGTTTTGGATGATCTCAGGGATGTGGCGGTGCTCGCCCGCGGCGGAATACGGGACCATGTTTGAAAGTGCCGAGGTCGCCATCAGGTGCGGTTTCAGCGAGCGGCCTGCGCCGGAATAGCCGACTGACAGGGCGGCGCAGATGTGGCCGGCTTCTACGAATCCTGCGGCAACGGCTGGCATCATCGCCAAAGTTACTGCGGTTACGTTGCAGCCAGGCACTGCGATCGTCCGGGAGGTTTTTAGGGCTTCGCGCTGTTTCTGGACCTTTTCAAGGGGACCGTTGATGAGGGCGTCGGCTTCGTCAGCGTGGATGAGCTCCGGCATCGCGTAATCCCACGCGCCCGGGTACTCGCCGCCATAGTATTTCGCCCAAGCATCGGCAGACGTGAGCCGGTGGTCAGCGCCCGCATCGATTACTATCGGGGACTTCTTTGAATGCGAGCCCGGGGAGTTCGAGCGGGCAGATGCGTTCGTTTGCGCAGACGGTTGCAGGGTCGTCGACTTTGATTCATGTGCGTTCGTTTGCCCCGACTGCGCAAGGTTCTTCGCCTGGGGGCTCGAATCATTTTTCTCAGCGTCCCCTGTACCTTCGGTGAGCGCCGCGGTTATTTCCGCAGATTGGCCGTGCGGAAGGGCGACAAAAACGACGTCGTGGTCGAGTAGTTCGTCAACCTTGGTTGGCTGAATAATCTTGTCAGCCAGATTGGGAATATGAGGATTCAGGTCGCCAAATCGTGTGCCCGCGCTGGATGCAGCAGTTAGTGTGCAGACCTCAAACACAGGGTGTCCGCTTAGAATACGGGCGATTTCCGAGCCCGCCGAACCGGAGGCTCCAACGATTGCAACTGAATAACTCACACGAATAACTATACAACATCATGAATATATATCAATGTCGTATTCATTGACGTGGAACACAGTTGCGCGAACACAAAAACGCGCCCGCGCGTCGTCGGGTGCGTCTCTGAGCGTTAGTTGTCTAGGGACTTGATGTCTTTCGCGATGTCGCGAGCCCAGCTGCGGATTTCATCCCAGTCGCGGAAGTCGCCTTCCACTGCCCCACCCAGGCGGGCGATTGAGCGTTCCCGCAACGAAAGTTTCTGTGGCTGCAGGCGTCCGGCGAAGGTCTTGTGGTCGCGCGGCTCAACCCGAAGCAGTACGGGACCAACGCGAACCGGATCTTTAGGCATGCCGGTTTGAACTCCGGATAGTCCCACCGAGAACGCCCACAGTTCCTTCTCGAACAGTTCAGCCTGGTTCGCCCTGATGAAGCGACGCATCGAGTCTTCCCACTGCGTCATGTAGACGGAGGACCCCATTACGAAACCGTCGTAATTGGAGATATCAGTGACCTCACTGGCCTGCTTGATGTCTGCGTCAATGCCCTCGGCGCGCAGTTCGTCAACGATGGCGTTCGCCACTTCTTCCGTCGATCCGTGTCGAGATGCCCATACAACCAAAATCTTCATGCTTCTAGTTTGCATCATTTACGACGATTCCCCCACCTAATACGAACTTAGGTGGGGGAATTAAGTGATATTTCACCAAATTTATCGATTTATGAGGCCGATCTGCGCTCGGAGCGCAACTCGATCAGGATCGCAGCTCGGCTCCCAGCTGATTCGACAATCGCTTGATGATGTTTTCACGAACCGCAGCGCTCTCCTTCGATTTCAACGTGTGATCCGCTGCTCGCATACGAAGTGCAAACGCAAGAGACCGCTTGCCCTCCTCAATCTGCGACCCGGAGTATTCGTCGAACAGAGCCACGTCCTCAAGAAGTTCACCACCTGCGGTACGAATCGTATCCAGGATCATTCCAATCGGAACGGTGGCGTCAACGACAACCGCGATGTCTTCCTTCACGACCGGGTAGGTCGAAACGGGGTCAACAGTAATCGGGTTTGTTGCCATTGCCTTGATTAGTTGTTCAAGGTCAAGTTCGAGGGCGTTGCTACGCTCGGGTAGCCCGTATTCCTTCACTACGGCGGGGTGTAGCTCGCCGGCGCGGCCGACTTCGACCATGTTCTTCTTCTGGCGGATGAACAGGATCGCGGAGCGGCCCGGGTGCCAAGGAGCGGCGTCCTCCGGCGTTGCTACCGGCTTCGGGCTGGGTTTGCCATGCGGAAGCTTGACTGCGGCATCTCGGTAGAGTGCGGAGACCTCGATGGTCACGCCGAGCGCGGACGCGACGGCCTTCGCGGCTTCGATCGTGTCGGCCCAGTCAAAGTTGCGCGGCTCGGAACGCATTCCTGTCGCGGTCGCCAGGCCACCAAGAACCATTCCCAAGTGCCACGGCTGCTTCGGAGTTCCGCGATGCAGGCCTCCGATTTCCTTCCCAGACGGCTTGTGCTCCGCCGACGGAATAGCGGACGGAACGGTTCCCTTCGGATGGGTGACCATGCCGAGTTCAAACACGCGAACAGATTCCGATCCCCGTGCAGCATTGCGCTGCGCCGTATCTAGCAGGGAGTCGAGAATCGAGGTGCGCATGTTCGGCTGCGCATCGACTAGCGGATTGCGAAGCGTCACGACGTCTCGGCGGGGATCATTTTCAGGGATTCGAGCACGGTCATGGGCGTCCCCAATGAATGGGTACGATCCGACCTCGACGAATCCGCGATCAGCCAGGGTCTGCGCGACCACTCGGCGAGCGTTCAGCGTGTGCGGCAGACCGCGTCCAGCGGTTGCCTGCGGCAGGATCGGTTCAATGCGGTCGTAACCATCCAAGCGCGCGATTTCTTCAACCAGATCGCACGCCTCCCCCAGGTCCGGACGCCAGGTCGGTGCCTGCACCGAAAGCATCTCGCCGTCTCGAGAAACCTCGCAGCCGATCATTTCTAGTAGCTCAATGATGCGGTCATCACCGTAATCCACGCCGGTTAGGCGCAGTGGTTCAGACAGCTTCATTGGGATCGGATTCGAAGCCACGACCTCGTTCAAATCTGAAGTCGCGTCATCTGCGGTGCCACCACCGTATTCGACAAGGAGGTCGACAACGCGCTGGGCGGCCACCGGCGGAAGCTGCGGGTCGACGCCGCGTTCGAAACGCTTGGAAGCTTCTGACGGAATCTTGTGGCGACGCGCAGCGCGAGCGATGGAAACATTGTCGAAGTGAGCGGCTTCAACGAGGACGTCAGTCGTATCGGCCTCGACCTCGGAGTACTTGCCGCCCATGACGCCGGCCAGGCCCAGGATTCGGCTTGCACGGTTTCCGTCTGGCGAGTCGGTTATTAGCAGATCTTCTTCGTCAAGTTCGTGCTCGGCGTCGTCGAGGGTGACGAGCTTTTCGCCTGCACGTGCGCGACGAACGACGATTGGCTCCGCGAGCGCCTTCAGGTCGTAGGCGTGTAGCGGCTGGCCAAGGTCAAGCATGACGTAGTTGGTGATGTCTACCGCGAGCGAGATGGAGCGCATGCCCATAGCCTCGAGGCGGTCAACCATCCAACGCGGGGTCGGTGCCGTGGGGTCAATACCGCGAACAATGCGGGTGACGAAACGGTCGCAACCAACCCGACCGTGGATTGGAGCGTCGTCTTCAACTTCAACTACGAAACCGTCATCGGTGACCTCAGCAGGCTTGTTCGCCATGTTCTGCGGCAGTGCCGGATCAGTGAACTTCGCACCCGTGGAGTGGGAGTATTCGCGTGCAACACCGCGCATGGAGAAGCAGTAGCCGCGGTCTGGAGTCACGTTGATTTCTAGGAGTTCCTCCCCCAGTCCCAGGAACTCAACCAGGTCCTCACCAATGCCGGGCAGGGTGTCGACGTCGTATTTTTCGTTGAGGACGAGGATGCCTGCATGTTCATCAGACATGCCCAGCTCACGCTCGGAGCAGATCATGCCGTCGGAGATGTGGCCGTAGGTTTTGCGTGCGGAGATCTCAAAGTTTCCTGGTAGCACACCGCCGGGCAGGATTACTGCAACGTAGTCGCCAACACCGAAGTTGTGTGCACCGCAAATGATTCCACGCGATGCGACGTCTGCGGGTTCCTTGCCTTCGCCCGGTTCGTCATTGTGAATGCCTACGTCGACGCGGCAGTAGTTAATGACCTTGCCGTTGCTCTGCTTTTCAGGAACACAGGACAAAACGCGACCCACTACGAGCGGGCCCTGCACTGAGGCACGGTGGATGGTTTCTTCTTCTAAACCGACCTTAACTAGGTCAGCAGCAAGTGTTTCAGCGTCGGTTCCTGGACGAACCTCTACGTGATCCTTCAGCCATGAAATAGGTACGTTTGGCATTTCTTAGTTCCCCTTCCCCGTCGTGCCGAACTGCAGGGAGAAGCGCTGGTCGCCCTCCACAATGTCGTGCATGTCTGCGATTTCGTGGCGAAGCATGAGCGTGCGCTCGATGCCCATGCCGAATGCGAAACCGGTGTATTCGTCAGGGTCGATGCCACAGGCGCGCAAAACGTTGGGGTTGACCATGCCGCAGCCACCCCATTCGATCCAGCCGGGGCCGCCCTTCTTCTGGGGGAACCACAGGTCCATTTCAGCCGAGGGCTCCGTGAACGGGAAGAACGATGGACGCAGGCGCGTCTTCGCTTCCGGACCGAACATGGCTTTCGCGAAGTGGTCCAAGGTGCCCTTCAGGTGAGCCATAGTCAGGCCCTTATCCACAGCGAGTCCTTCAACCTGGTGGAAGACCGGAGTGTGGGTGGCGTCCAGCTCATCTGAACGGAAAACTTTACCCGGAACTGCAACGTAGAGCGGCAGGTCGCGCGACAGGAGCAGGCGCGCCTGTACCGGCGAGGTGTGCGTGCGCAGAACTAGGTGCGCATCGTCTACGTTTTCGCCACCAACGGATGTGCCGTCAATGTAGAAGGTGTCCTGCATCTGGCGGGCAGGATGATCAATGTCGAAGTTGAGTGCGTCGAAGTTAAACCACTCGTGTTCAACCTCAGGGCCTTCCGCAACGTCCCACCCCATGGACACGAAGAAATCCGCGACCTCGTCCATGAGGATTTGCAGTGGGTGCCGTGCCCCGTCAGTCTGACGCTTCACGGGCGCCGTCATGTCCACGGTTTCTTCGACGAGGACGCGTGCTTCGTGTTCTGCGTCTAGGACTTCTTTTCTGGAATCGAGGGCGTTCGTGATGGCCTTTCGGGCGGCGCCTACGGCCTTACCTGCGGCTGCGCGGTCGGACCCGGGGAGCTTTCCGATTGCCCGGTTTGCCAAAATGACGGGCGCTGAGTCTCCAAAGTGAACTCGCTTGGCCTCATTCCACTCATCCAGGTTCGAGGCTTCCTCGATCGCTTTAAGGGCATCCTGTACTACGGATTCCATCTGCTCAGAATCTAGCGGATTTACTTCCATATTCTCTTGCTCTTCAGACATATCTACATCCTTGCGGCATGCTTTACCGCCCTCCAGGTTATCGCTTGGGCGCGGTACTTGTTCAATTGGTCCCGATGCTGGAATGCACCTCAAGGTGACATTTGCTGAAAACGGTACATAATTGAAGTTATGAGTGACCAAAATCCGGCGATTGAAACGCAGTTTAAGGAACCTAAGAGGTGGCGCGTCCACCACCTGATGCAGGCGAAGCAGGCTGGACGCAAAATCACGATGATCACGGCGTATGACGCGCTTACCGCCCCAATTTTTGAAGAGGCTGGGATCGACACGATCCTGGTTGGCGATTCGTACGGGAACGTGCAGCTGGGATATGGCTCCACGATTCCAGTGACTATTGAAGACATGGAGCGCGCAACCGGCGCCGTTGCCAGATCCGTAACTCGACCGCTAGTCGTGGCGGACATGCCGTTTGGCACGTATGAAGCGTCCCCGCAGGTTGCGTTTGATAATGCGGCGCGACTTATCCGCGTTGGCGCCAATGCAGTTAAGTTCGAGGGCGGAGCTGAGCTAGCCGACACGGTGAAGCTTTTGACTCAGGCGGGCATCCCCGTTGTGGGACACCTTGGGTTTACTCCCCAATCAGAAAATGCCCTGGGCGGTCCGCGCATGCAGGGACGCGGTACGGCAAAGCAGAAGATGATTGACGACGCGCTTGCCCTGCAGTCTGCCGGCGCGATTGCGATCGTTTTGGAAATGGTTCCCGGCCCGGTGGCTTCGGAGGTAACCAAGGCCCTGGATGTTCCCACCATTGGTATTGGCGCGGGCCCTGAAACTGACGGCCAAGTACTGGTGTGGTCAGACATGGCCGGCATGACCGATTGGGTTCCAAGCTTCGTGAAGAGGTTTGGCGAAGCGCGCGCAGTGCTTCGCAGCGCCGTTGAAGATTACGCGGCAGAGGTGAAGGACGGAACCTTCCCCGGACCTGAAAACTACAAGACCAACTAATACATCTCATATACATATAAGAATCGACTAGGTAAATGACTTCCACTGAACAGTTTGCAAAGCGTGCCCCTTTGGGAAACACGAAGCCCGGCAAGATCTCCCCTAAGCGCGGCGTTCCCAGTCATATTGAGCGCCCCGAATACCTCTTCCACGATGGTCCGGAAGTCGTTACGAGCTCCGATGTGAAATCACCGGAAGTGATCGAGAGGATCCGTCAAGCCGGCAAGATTGCGGCTGGTGCACTCCAGGTAGCTGGAGCCGCCGCTAAGCCTGGTGTCACCACCGACGAGATCGATGCGATTGCTCACGAATACATGATTTCGCACGACGCGTACCCGTCTGCTCTGGATTACATGGGCTTCCCCAAGTCGGTGTGCACCTCAGTTAATGAGGTCATCTGCCACGGCATTCCCGATTCACGCCCTCTAGAAGATGGCGACATCCTAAACATTGACGTCACCGCCTACTTCGACGGCGTGCACGGCGACACGTGCGGCATGTTTATGATTGGCGACGTCGATGAAGAATCGCGTCTGCTGTCTGAACGCACTAAGAACGCGATGATGCGCGGCATCAAAGCGATCGCACCTGGCCGTGAAATCAACGTTATTGGCCGAGTCATCGAGCGCTACGCGAAGCGTTTCAACTACGGCGTAATTCGCGACTACACGGGCCACGGTGTCGGAGAAGCGTTCCACTCCGGCCTCATAATTCCGCATTACGACAGTCCACGCGCGACGACAGTTATGGAACCGGGAATGGTGTTCACCGTCGAGCCGATGCTGACGCTTGGCGGCATTGACTGGGAACAGTGGGACGATAATTGGACGGTTACCACAAAGGATAAGTCGCGTACCGCCCAGTGGGAGCACACTATAGTTGTTACCGAGGACGGGGCTGAGATTCTCACGCAGCCGTGAGGGAGCTCGTCCACAGGAGATACAGAATGTCGAAAGACCTAGCTTTTGGAATTGATATCGGCGGCTCTGGCGTTAAGGGAGCCGTAGTCGACCTGAAAACCGGGCAGTTCGCCACCGATCGGGTGCGGATTCCGACACCGCAGCCGGCAACTCCGAAAGCAGTCGCCAACACCTGCAAAGAACTGATTGACCAGTTCGACCTGCCAGAAGACATGCCGATTGGCATTACTTTTCCGGCACCGGTGCGCCGCAATGTCATCCTCTTCATGGCAAATCTGGACAAGTCGTGGGAGGGCGTAAACGTCGCAAAGCTGATGAAGAAGAAGCTGGGCCGCCCGGTCTATGCGGTCAACGATGCGGATGCGGCCGGCTACGCGGAAGTTGTCTACGGGGCGGCGAAGGGCGTTGATGGCCTGGTCATCGTGACGACGCTTGGCACCGGCATTGGAACAGCCATGATTTACAACGGGCAACTCCAGCCAAACACCGAGCTCGGTCACCTCGAAATTAACGGGAAGGACGCGGAAACACGCGCTTCAGCGGGAGTTCGCGAGAAGAAGGGCTGGTCCTTTGAGAAATGGGCCAAGAAGTTGCAGGAGTACTACTCCCACGTTGAAATGCTCTTCACGCCGGACCTGTTCGTAGTTGGCGGCGGGGTTTCTAAGAAGCATGACAAGTTCTTGCCACTACTCGATCTGAAGACGGAGATCGTGCCAGCCAAGCTGTTCAACACTGCCGGCATTGTCGGTGCTGCAGCTCTGGCAGCGAAGTTCTGCAAGGACTGCTAGGCGAATCGGAGAAGACGGCCTATAAGCCGGATTCTGTTCCAGGCGCGTTACCGCGGCCCCTTCGATGGTCATCTATCTCGGACCACTGTTGCCAGTGGCCTCAAGCAACCTACCCGTGCGCATTGGACGGACAGCCCTGCGCACTACTTGGTTTTGCTCCCGGTGGGGTTTTCCCTGCCGTTCCCAGTCACCTGGGACGCGGTGGTCTCTTACACCACCATTGCACCCTTACCTGCCTGACCCTGCCCGCGTGGGCGTGGCCGGCGGCGGTTTGTTTTCTGTGGCACTTTCCCGCGAGTCACCCCGGGTGGCCGTTAGCCACCACCGTGTCCTGTGGAGTCCGGACGTTCCTCGACAATGTCGCGACCATCCAGCCGTCTTCTCCGGCTTACAATCCTACACCGACCCGTTAGAGTTGATCCATGCTCGTTCTTCTCCCCCCTTCGGAGGGGAAAACTCCAGCCGCAACTGATACCCCTTTCGACCTGTCCCAAGTTGATCCGTTTGCAGATCAGCTCGAGCAGCCGCGCAGCCTCGTCCTCGAAAATCTAATGAAAGTTTCGGGACGTAACGACGCGCTGAAGGTGTTGAAGGTCGGTAAGACGATTACGGATGAAGTGGAGGCGAACCGGCACCTCCTGCACGCATCCGTTGCGCCCGCGTATGAAATTTATTCCGGGGTGCTTTTTGAAGCGGGTGAAATTAAGTCGCGAGGACGAGGCTACGAACCGTCTGCTTCCTTTGAGGTGCTCGTCCAGTCGGCACTGTTCGGAGTCGTAGATTTGGCATCACAGATTCCTGCGTACCGCCTGTCGATGGACACAAAGCTGGGGAAACTGGGGAACTTGGGGACGTGGTGGAAGAAGCGGCTCACTCCCCTGCTGGATAAAAAAGCACATCACCGCATCGTTGTAGATGCGCGTTCGGGCGCATATCAGAGGGCATGGCCGGGCGTGAACGGCGAGCACGATCTGATTCGCGTAAATGCTGTGCGAGTGCGCGACGGGAAGCGATCCGTCGTGTCGCACAATGCGAAACGCTATCGCGGGATACTTGCTGGCGCGCTTCTAGACCGAGCCCACGAGATCGAGGACTCCATCGATTTCGTAGTCGACACCGCGCGGTCGCTGAAAGATCAAACAGACTTCACCGATGTTGAAGTGCACCAGAAGAAGGATTTCCTTGAACTGGTGCTGGTGATGAACTAGCGCCGCGGGATATCCGCGATCCTCGCGTGCGTGGCGCTCGCGTTCGTGGCGGATTTAGGCACGCGATCACGTCCTCGCACCAACGTTGCGTGCACTTGTCACGCTACGCCGAGACCTACGATGCTCTGCGTGAGCGCGCCCGAGTGTGCGCACCGCGAGCATGCGCGCCGCGCGCTAGTCGGTCTTGACGATGATGCAGTCCATGGTTTCTGAAAGGTGGACTTCATCGTCGGGAAGCATTGCGATTTCGTGCCATTCTGATTCCGGAAGCGAAACGGTGAGCCCCACGATCTGGCGCCCCTTCGCTTCCAAAACGGCCAGGCCGCCGGTGCGTTCACGGCTGTATTCGTACTCATCGATTAGTTCGTCGTCGATTTCGCCGGCGAGCTCATCGCGACGCGCGAGTTTTTCTTCCAACTCCGCTTCAACGTCACCCATGGCTTCCTTGAGTTCAGCCTGAGCCTTCTCCTCATCCGCCCCCACGGCTTCAATCTGGCGTTCAAGTTCTGCGACCTTGTTCTTCGCGGTCTCCCAAACATCCATGACTTCAAGTAGTTCATTTTCGAGGACGTCGCGACGCTGCGCCATCTGGTTGAGCTCGTGCTGCATGGCCTGCAGGTCCTTGTGCGATCCCTGCCCGGATGCGAGACGTTCACTCATGACGTCCTGGCGAGAAATGAGGCGCTCCAGGTCATGCTCCACGCGCTTAACATCACGGTGATCGTCGTTAGCGTGCGAAGTGGCGGTGATCGCCGCACGCTTCAAGTCGTTCTTGCGTCCGGCAAGAGTTTCCATGGTCTTCACGGCCGGGTGTTTCTTGCGCGCAGCCCGAAGCTGCAGGATTCGAGTGTCAGTTTGCTGGAGTTCTAGGAGCTTCAACTGATCTTCCCTGGATGCCTTCACGTCTCACACTCTTTCGTCTTGAGTTTTGCAATCGGTCTAATTCTATTGTCTGGACGCACTATCCCAAAGTGGAACGGTGATCCACCCACGGTTCCGTGACCGTGCGTGAAATGTCGATTTCAAGGTCGACGCCCGCCTGTTCAGCAGCCGCGCTCAGGTCCTCTTCCAAATGCGGCAACCAAAGCCATTCTGTTGCCCAGTGCGATCCAGAAATGAGGGCGGGCTTGCCGCGCTCCAGGTGTTCTGATGCCGGATGGTGGCGCAGGTCCGCGGTGACGTAGACGTCGGCACCGAGCTCGCGAGCACGATCCAGGAACGAATCTCCTGAACCACCTGAAAGCGCAACCGTCTCAACCTGCATAGACAGGTCTTCGCCTACCGGAGTACCCACGAAAATACCGTGCGGCCCAGTAGGAAGTGCTGCTGCTACGACGTCAGCGAACTCATCTAGCGTCACGGGGTTTGCCAGTTTTCCGATCCGGCCCAGACCCCGCGGGTTACCAGCAGCGTCCTCGTCAATCACATCGAAAGGTTCCCCATCGATCCCGCACGCTTTCGCGAGCGCCCACGCAACCCCGCGCGTGGCGGAATCGGCGTTGGTGTGCGCGTTTAGAAGTGCAACGTCATTCTTTATGAGGTCGTGGACGATGCGGCCCTTGTAGTCCAGGCGGGACACGAAATTCGCGCCGCGCAGGAACAGCGGGTGGTGAGTGATCATCATGTCGTAGTCGCCTTCGACGGCTTGACGCACAGTCGCGTCGACGGGATCAACGGCGAGGAGGATCTTGCTGACCTCTTGGTCTGGGTCGCCGACGATGAGGCCGTTATTGTCCCAATCCTCTTGAAGGTGCTTGGGGTAGCGTGCCTCCATCTGGTCCATGATTTCGGAAACAGTCCACTTAGTCATACTTTGAGCTTACAAGTAATGTGGGCACCCTCGCACTGATCGGCGCGATTTCGGCGATAGACTGGATCAAAGCTCTTGGAGGATGGGAATGACCCAGCATCACGTGGTAATCATCGGATCCGGCTTTGGTGGCCTATTTGCTGCCAAGGCGCTGAAGAAATCAAACGTCAAGATCACAATGATTGCGGAGACCAGTCACCACCTGTTCCAGCCGCTGCTCTACCAGGTGGCCACCGGCATTTTGTCGGCCGGTGAGATCTCGCCCGCAACGCGCGAAGTTTTGCACCGCCAGCGCAATGTCGAGATTCTTCTGGGAACTGTTGAAGACATCGACGTTGAAGCGAAAATCGTTCACTGGTCGAGCCTAAACCGCAAGAGGCAGACCTCCTACGACACGGTTATCGTCGCCGCGGGGGCGGGCCAGTCCTACTTTGGCAACGACCACTTTGCGACCTACGCGCCTGGCATGAAGACCATTGATGATGCCCTGGAACTTCGCGCCCGCATCTTCAGCGCATTCGAGCTTGCCGAGATTGAAGAAGATCCCGCTGAAATCGAGAAACTCCTAACCTTTGTGGTCGTCGGCGCGGGCCCCACGGGCGTGGAGATGGCCGGACAAATCCGCGAACTAGCAGACAAAACACTGCGTGGCGAATACCGCAACTTTGACCCTTCCAACGCGCGAGTCATCCTTGCCGACGGCGTTGATCTACCACTTTCCCAGTTCGGCGAGAAACTCGGGAATCGTACAAAAACCGCCCTGGAGAAGCTCGGCGTCGAAGTCCGCACAGGCACGCTCGTAACCGAAATTGATGAGCATTCCGTGACCATGCGCGCCAAGGACGGCTCCGAAGAAGTCGTCCCGTGCGCCTGCAAGGTGTGGGCAGCCGGAGTTCAGGGAAATCCTCTGGGCAAGAACCTCACCGATCAGGTTGGCGCAGAGGTAGACCGGGCCGGCCGCGTCCTCGTAAATGACGATTTGACGCTTCCTGGACGTGACGACGTTTTCGTGGTCGGCGACCTCATGTCGTATAAAAACGTTCCCGGCGTTGCGCAGGGCGCCATCCAATCCGCGCGTTTCGTCGCTGACCTAATCGACGCGCGAGTTTCCGGCCGCGAGCCGAAGAGGACCGTCTTCGAATACAAAGACAAGGGCTCCATGGCGACGATTTCCAAGTTCGAAGCCGTCGTCTCCATTGGCAAGTTAAAACTAAGCGGATTCATCGCCTGGATGGCGTGGCTGTTCCTGCACCTGCTCCACATCGCGGGATTCAAGAACCAACTCGCAACACTCGTGCGCTGGTTCGTGTCCTTCATGTCAAACAACCGTTCAGCGCGAAATATCACCAACCAGCAGATGCTTGGGCGCCTCGCGCTTCAAAAACTCGATAAGGACGAATTTGACGAAATCATGTCCAGCGTCCACAACGTCCAAGACGAAACGTCCGAATCCAAAAATATTGATGAGGGCGGGGCTGAGTCCTGACCTGGTAGATGCAGGCCTATTTCTGCCCGGAGCCGAGCATCAGACACAGAGAAACCCGCGACATAGAAACGAAAAAACCCGCGTGATTACGCGGGTTTGGTGGTGGGCCCAGAGGGACTCGAACCCCCGACATCCACGGTGTAAACGTGGCGCTCTAGCCAACTGAGCTATAGGCCCAAACTCCCTTTGGAAGTTTGCACGCAGATCAGCATACACACATCCGGGAGCGAATTTCATCCCCCCACCGCCTTTTTCGAAAACAGTGGCGAGATTCTCATTAATAACTGTCTATTGCGACTGCCTCACTGGTGCCACTAGGCGCATCCCCGCCCAGTTGTCACTCACCATGGTTGCCGAAGTTGCACTCATGCCGGCCACTTTGGCGGCTTCATCAACATCTTCTGGGGGCACGTGGTTCTTAGCACCCGACTTGGGCGACAGAACCCACACGACACCTCCGTCATCGAGGTTTGCAGATGCATCCAGCAGAACATCAACTAGGTCTTCCTCTTCAGCGTCATCTGACCTCCACCAGATAATTACGCCATCAATAAGACCTGTGTAATCAACATCGGCGAGCTCTTCACCCGTCGATTTTTCAATAGCGGAGCGCAAATCGTCGTCTGCGTCTTCGTCCCAGTAAAACTCCTGGATAACTTGACCGCTTGTAAAGCCGAGGCTTTCTAGGGCCTTCGGATCCGCCTTTCGGAAATCAGTATTCGATGTCACGCGCCCTAGTGTATCGAAAAATAGGCCAAATGCCGCCATATAGGCGCAATCTTCCAACTACCGGAACTTGGGTAGCTTTTTAACACGCGTTTTACAATGACTCTCAGCCTGTGCATTTCGTAACAACCAGCTATGCAAAATAGGTTTAGCTGATGCATTTTGCACAAAAACCCGCGATGATAGGTAAGAATGCACGAAGACGTGCGATCCATATGGATCGCCTGAGAGAAAAGAGGATTCGTGGCTGAACATGACCACCGCCCCGTAGTCAACGGCATCTTGAGTCAGGTACCAGACAACGACCCGCAGGAAACTGAGGAATGGCTGGAATCTCTCGATGGCTTGATTGAAGAGAAGGGCCGCCCGCGCGCTCGTTACATTCTGCTACACATGCTCGCAGAAGCTCGTCGCAAAGACGTTCAAATTCCGCTTGAGCTAACAACGCCATACATCAACACGATCCCCGTCGAACAGGAACCATACTTCCCCGGAGACGAAACCACCGAGCGTCAGTACCGTCGCTGGATGCGTTGGAACGCAGCTGTCCAAGTAACCCGCGCTCAGCGTCCTGGCGTCGCCGTCGGTGGCCACATTTCCTCATACGCTTCCGTCGCCACCCTTTACGAGGTCGGATTCAACCACTTCTTCCGTGGCAAGGACCACCCCGGCGGTGGCGACCACGTATTCTTCCAGGGACACTCCTCCCCCGGCGTTTACGCACGCGCCTTCCTCGAAGGCCGCCTAACCGAGGAGCAGATGGATGGGCTACGCCAGCAGGTCTCAAGCGAGCACGGCATGCCTTCCTACCCGCATCCGCGCCAGATGCCGGAGTTCTGGGAGTACCCGACCGTATCAATGGGTCTGGGCCCTGCAGAAGCTATCTACCAGGCTTGGTTTGACAAGTACCTGCACCTCCGCGGCCTCAAGGACACTTCCCAGCAGCACACCTGGGCGTTCCTTGGCGACGGAGAAATGGACGAGCCCGAATCACGCGGCATGCTCCAGCTAGCTGCACAGCAGGGACTGGACAACCTCACGTTCGTCGTAAACGCTAACCTGCAGCGTCTGGACGGTCCTGTCCGTGGTAACGGCAAGATCATTCAGGAACTCGAAGCGTTCTTCCGCGGCGCCGGTTGGAACGTAATCAAGGTCGTTTGGGGCCGTGGCTGGGACCAGCTCCTCGAAGCCGACAAGGACGGGGCTCTCGTCAACGTCATGAACGAGACCCTCGACGGTGACTACCAGACCTTCAAGGCAAACGACGGCGCTTACGTCCGCGAGCACTTCTTCGGCCGCGACCCGCGCACGAAGGCGATGGTGAAGGACTGGACCGACGACGAGATCTGGGCACTGCGTCGCGGTGGCCACGATTACCGCAAGGTTTACGCCGCTTACAAGCAGGCCGTTGAGCACACTGGCCAGCCGACAGTCATCCTCGCGCACACCATTAAGGGCTACGCGCTTGGCCCCCACTTCGCTGGTCGTAACGCAACCCACCAGATGAAGAAGCTAACCGTTGAGGACCTGAAGGGTCTGCGCGACCTGCTTCGCATTCCGATTTCGGATGAGGAGCTGGAAAAGGATCCGTACCTGCCGCCTTACTACAAGCCGGCTGATGACGATCCAGCACTGCAGTACATGATCGAGCGTCGTAAGAAGCTTGGCGGATTCCTGCCGTCACGTCACCAGGAAGACCCGCAGCTTCCGATGCCTGCAGACAAGCCTTTCGATGCGCTTGCTAAGGGTTCTGGAAACCAGGAAGTTGCCACCACGATGGCACTGGTTCGCCTGTTCAAGGACCTCATCAAGGATAAGAACATCGGCAAGCACATCGTCCCGATTATTCCGGACGAAGCACGTACCTTCGGTCTTGACGCTGTATTCCCGACCGCTAAGATCTTCAACACTCACGGCCAGAACTACACGGCTGTGGATGCTGAGATGATGCTGTCCTACAAGGAATCGCAGCAGGGCCAGATTCTGCATACCGGAATCAACGAGGCCGGTTCTGCAGCGGCAATGCAGGTTGTTGGTACTTCTTACGCCACTCACAACCTGCCGATGATCCCGTTCTACATCTTCTACTCGATGTTCGGCTTCCAGCGCACGGGCGACCAGTTCTGGGCAGCTGGCGACCAGCTAACCCGTGGTTTCGCCATTGGCGCAACCGCTGGAAAGACCACCCTGACCGGTGAGGGTCTGCAGCACATGGACGGTCACTCCCCGATCCTTGCCGGAACCAACCCGGCAATGGTCAGCTACGACCCGGCCTACGCCTACGAGATTCGCCACATCGTCCGCGACGGTATCGAGCGCATGTACGGCCCGAACGAGTCCGGTCGTGACCGCGACGTCATGTACTACATTACGGTTTACAACGAGCCCATGAAGCAGCCGGCTGAGCCGGAGAACGTTGATGTCGAAGGCATCATCAAGGGCATTTACAAGGTCGACGACCTCGAGGGCGATGGACCTACCGTGAAGCTTCTGGCCTCCGGTGTTGGCGTACCCTGGGCACGCGATGCGCGCCGAATCCTGCGCGAGGACTGGGGCGTTAACGCAGCTGTCTACTCCGTAACCTCTTGGAACGAGCTTCGTCGTGACGGCCTGGCCGCCGATGAGCACAACTACCTCAAGCCTGAGGAAGAGCCCAAGAAGGCATACGTCACGTCCGTCCTCGAACAGATTGACGGACCGACCATTGCGACCTCGGACTTCGAACAGCTGGTTCAAGACCAGATTCGCGAGTGGGTACCGGGCGAGTACTACACGCTCGGCGCAAACGGCTTCGGCTTCTCCGACACGCGTGCAGCTGCTCGTCGTCACCTGAAGATTGATGCTGAATCCATGGTGGTTCGCACCCTGCAGGCTCTTGCAGATGCAGGCCAGATGGACCGCTCCGTGGTCAAGCAGGCAATCGACAAGTACGACCTGTTCAACCCGAACGCTGGAACTTCCGGCGCCACGGGCGGCGACGCCTAAAGATTAATTGCTGTCCCAGCTGGGACAGCAAGAAAACTGGGGCTTTCCAACATCTGTTGGAAAGCCCCAGTTCTGTATTAGAAGCCTTTTATTACGACTCGAGCTTAGACAGATCCGCGTCTTCGGGCAGACCGCGTTCTCCGGCCTCCCAGAACTTGCCCTCGTAATCGGGGTTAATCAGGTTTTCAACTGCAAGAATCTGGTCGACTTCCTCACGCGACAGTAGGCCACGCTCGACGATCAGGTCTGAAATCTTGCGTCCCGTCCGGGCCGCTTCGCGTCCCAGAATGTCGCCGTTTCGGTGTCCGATAATCTCGTTGAAGTAAGTGACGATACCGATCGATCCCAAGACGTGCTCTCGACAGATCTCTTCGTTGGCGGTGATGCCATCGATGCACTTGTCCGCAAAGGTAATCGTGGCGTTTTCCAAAAGCTTCATGGACTCAAACATTGCCTGCGCGATGACCGGTTCCATCACGTTTAGCTGTAGCTGTCCGGCCTCAGCTGCCATTGTCACGGTGACGTCGTTTCCGATGACCTTGAAGCAGACCTGGTTGACGACCTCGGGAATAACTGGGTTAACCTTTGCCGGCATGATGGATGAACCTGCCTGCATTACGGGCAGGTTGATTTCGTTGAGTCCCGCACGCGGGCCCGACGAAAGCAGCCTCAGATCGTTCGCGATCTTTGAAAGTTTGCCCGCCAATCGTTTGAGGGCGGAGTGAACCAACACCAGCGCACCTGTGTCGGATGTTGCTTCGATCAGGTTGTGAGCAGGGCGGAAGGGCAGGCCGGTAACGTTTGCCAGCTCTTCAGCTGCGGCCTCTGAATAGCCGTCGGGGGTGTTCAGCTGCGTACCAACCGCGGTTGCACCGAGGTTCACTTCAAGCAGGTTGTTTGCGGCGGCGTCGATGGTGCGCATGTCCTCGGCTATTGTGACCGCAAAACCTTCGAACTCCTGCCCGAGAGTCATTGGAACAGCATCTTGAAGCTGCGTGCGACCCATCTTGATGATGCCGTTCAGCTCCTCACCCTTGGCCTCAAGAGATTCCACGAGGTGCGCCACGGCCTCCCGCAGATCCGCCAGCTGCCGGTAGACGGCCAGGCGGAAACCAGTTGGATAAAAGTCGTTTGTAGATTGCGACTTGTTCACATCATCGTTGGGGTTAATGATGTCGTACCGACCCTTTTCGTATCCCAAAATTTCGAGGGCGACGTTTGCTATGACCTCATTGGTGTTCATGTTGACCGAGGTGCCGGCACCACCTTGGAACACATCGGTGGGCCACTGATCGATGAAGCTGTCATCTGCCAAGATTTTCTTGCATGCAGCTTCAATAGCAAGCGCCTTATCTTCGGGCAATACCCTCAGACGTCGGTTTGCTCGGGCGACCGCCATCTTCACCTGCACCATGGCTTTGATGAAGTGTGGGTACTGGTGAAGCCGGGTTCCAGAAATTTCGAAGTTCTCCATCGCCCGGAGTGTATGAATACCCCAATAGACGTCGGCAGGAACTTCTCTTTCACCAAGTAGGTCCACCTCGGTGCGCGTATTCATTCAATCAACCTTTCGTAAAGTCCTTCGAAAAGCCTAGTACTTTTCTGCACCCGGCGAACTTGGTTCCACGATTTGGTTCTGAAGCCCGAAATTCCGGCTCATTTGGCCCGCGGGGCGTACGACCTCTCCCTCGCGACAGCAGCCACTGCCCGAAGTGGAATATTCGCTGGGCACACCGCTTCGCATTCCCCATAAAGTGAACACGGACCAAAATTAGCGTCGAGGACGGAAACCATCTGCTGGGCACGCCTTCTGCGCTGCCTGCTTGGAACGTTGAGTGCTGCCAGATGGGCGAGCTTTGCTCCGGCAAAAAGGTTCGCCGCACCATTTGGACATGCGACCACGCACGCACCGCAACCAATGCAGGCGGCCATGTCCAAAGCTAGCTCAGCCACCTGGTGAGTGTTTCCCACCTCGTCGGCATCCGGCGCTGTGCCGGTATCCGTATCGGAGTATCCACCGGCCATTAGGATTTCGTCCAGGGCAGACCGGTCGACCATGAGGTCCTTGATCACCGGATACTGGCGAGCACGGAACGGTTCGATCGTCACGACCTCGCCCTCTTTTCGTTGTCCGACGCGCTGGTGACACGCGGGCAGGTTGTCGGCATCACCATGGGGGCGGCCGTTGATTAGGATTCCGCAGGCGCCACAAATGCCTTCGCGGCAGTCTGAGTCAAAAGCGACCGGCTCCTTCCCGGCTCGCATCCTTTGGGCATTCAAGTGATCGAGAAGTTCCAACCACGACATGTTCGGGTCAGCATCGACCTCGTATTTCTTAAAAGTTCCTGCGGCGTCCGGTCTGGATTGGCGCCACACTTTCAATGTGATTTTCACTTGTAGCTCCTTGTCGCAGGCTGTACGGCTTCGAAGGTGAGGGGTTCGCGGTCCTCAATGAAGATAGGATCGGTTTCCCAGTCTTTTGTGCGCCAGGCGGAGGTGAACATCCACTGATCGTCGCGGCGCATTGCTTCACCGTCAACGGAGTATTCTTCGCGGTAATGAGCCCCGCAGGATTCTTCGCGATGCAAGGCGTCAACGCACATGGTTTGAGCGAGTTCGAGGTAGTCCTCGACGCGCAGTGCGAGCTCCAGGTCCTGGTTGACCTGCAGCGGGGAACCCGTCACGCGCAGACGGTCGCGGTAGCTTCTGCGCAACACTTCGATCTTGCGGACACCTTCACGCAGGCCTTCTTCAGAGCGCGATACGCCGCAGTGCTCGTACATGATTGCACCCAGCTCGGCGTGGATATCTATTGCCGGAGTATCGCCCCGAGATGCCTTAAGTGACACAATGCGCGATTTGGCGGCACTGATCGTGTACTTCGCGATCTCGGAGTTTTCGTCAGGACGATCCTGGCCCATGATCCCCGCCAGGTAGTCGGGCACTACGTTTGGAATGACGAAGAACCCGTCGACGCACGCTGACAGCAACGAGTTCGCGCCGAGCCTGTTCGCGCCGTGATAGGCGTACGACGCCTCCCCGGCAACAAATAGGCCGGGGATCGTGGACATCAGGTTGTAGTCAACCCACAGCCCACCCATCGTGAAGTGGGCTCCCGGAGCGATGCGCATCGGGGTTTTGCGCGGGTCCTCCCCCGTTGAGTCGAAGTACATGTCGAACAGGTTGCCGTAGCGCTCATTCAAAACTTCAACGCCAACGCGTTGCATTGCATCAGAGAAATCGAGGTTGACCGCGTTCTTGAGCGGCCCCACCCCGTGGCCGGACTCGATCTGTTCGCGCGCCGCACGCGATGCCACGTCACGCGGAGTCAGGTTGCCAAAAGCGGGGTATTTTCGCTCAAGGTAGTAGTCACGCTCGTCTTCGGGAATTTCATTGGCGGGACGATCATCGCCGGCCTTCTTTGGAACCCAGATTCGTCCGTCGTTGCGAAGCGATTCGGACATGAGCGTCGTTTTTGATTGCCACTCGGACTGCACGGGTAGTGCGGTCGGGTGGAACTGGATGAACGACGTGTTCGCCATGGCGGCGCCGCGTTTGTGGGCGCGCCAGGCTGCGGAGGCGTTCGAGTTTTTTGCCAGAGTGGAGTACTTGTAAACGTTGCCGTAACCGCCGGTCGCGAGAACGACAGCGTCCGCCATGATCGCGCTGAGTTCTCCGGTGATTAGGTTTCTGACGACGACGCCGACTGCTCGCCCGCTGTCCACAATCAGGTCCAGCATCTCGTGACGAATCCACAGATCGATCCGCCCAGCCTTGACTTGGCGTAGCAGTGCTTGGTGCGCGGCGATCTGAAGCTGCTGGCCGGTCTGGCCGCGCGAGTAGAACGTCCTCGAAACCTGGACGCCACCAAACGAACGGTTCGCCAACGCGCCGTCGTATTCACGGGCGAACGGAACGCCGTGGGCGCTCAGGTGGTCGATGACGCGGTTCGATTCTTCCGCGAGTCGCCAAGCTTCAGCTTCGCGTGCGCGGAAGTCGCCACCCTTGATTGTGTCTGTCACAAACCGTAGTAGTCCGTCGCCGTCCACACGCTTACCGCGAGCGGCGTTAATTCCACCCTGGGCAGCCACCGAGTGCGCCCTCCGCGGTGAATCATGGTACGAAACGGCCGTTACTTTGAAACCTAGTTCGGCAAGGGAGGACGCCGCACCGGAACCCGCCAGCCCCGTGCCGACGACCAGTACGTGGAATTTGCGCCTATTTGAGGGCGAAACGAGCCGCAGTCGCTGCTTGTGCTCATCCCACCTGTTTGCGGGCGTTGAGGCTTCAGGGACCTTTCCGTCCAGGAGATTTCCTCGCATGATTTTCATGTCAGACCACTCCTAGATTTGCGCTTAGGACGACGGCCGCATCGCCGACCAGGACAAGTACCGCCACGATCAAGCCAATAATTCGTGCGACAGAACGGCCCTTTTCCGAGGTCGTGCCGAGGTCGTTGATTGCCAGCTCGATGCCGTGTGCGAAGTGGATCGCCAGAGCTAGCAGCATGAACAGGTAGAAGACAGCCATCACGGGCCGGTCCAGCGAGGCGATTACGTTGGTAGCCGCGTGGAACTGTGGATCGGGATGCCGGAATCCAGCTGGCGCAACGAGCTTGCCGACCGTTAGATCCAGGATGTGCAGCACCACGAACACCAGGAGCACCAACCCGGTTGGAAGCATGAGCTTTGCCAACCAACCCTTTGTGTGACGCGGTTTCGCGGAGGCCTGATTGCCTCTAGAACGCGACCACACCATGAAAGCCGCCACCACGTGGATTAGCAGGCACGCACCCAAGACGATTCGGGCGATCCAGAGTAATCCCTCGTAGGGAAGAAGTGGCATGAAAGCTTCACGTAGCCACTGTGAATAAGTGTTGATGCTTTCATGCGAGCTGAAAATCTTTAGGTTTCCAAGCATGTGGATAAACACGAACGCGACCATTATCAGCCCGGTGATCGCCATGGCTACTTTTAGCTGCCAATTCGCGATCCGGGGAGATTTCACGTTTGGTTGCCACACGCGCCCATGAACCGTCATAACCAGTCCCCTTTTTCATCGACGCTCACATCAGTCTATGTGATATAAATCGCAGGCTAGGTGTTATGACAGATGCCCAAAAAGTTGTGAACGGGCCGGGAAATTGTCAACGGCGGTGCAGATGCGTAAAGCGCATTCGGCTATGAACCTGGGGGGATCGACTACGCATCCAGCGATCAGCCGCGCATCTAGGGCAATCTATTGCGCGTCCGCGGCGCCGTGACGCGTCGAATGCGAAAAATGCGTCGAGGGCGATCAGCGGTGGTTTTGTTTCACCAGTTCCATGAGGTCCGCCAACGTGCTCGCAGAGTCAATATCGGCGTCTTTCAAGGTGATCTTGAGGTCCTGCTCGATACTTGCAACCACGGCGTAAAGTCCGATTTTGTCGAGGTCGAAATCCCCCGCCAATGTCAGGTCGGGTCGGAAATCTACGGCCGGCACTGTTGACTCTGCAAGCAGAGCGGCGACGACAGCTTCCTCCACAGGGTCTGAGTCCTCTTGATCGCTGGACTGCGCTTCATCCGCTGATCCAGCTACGCCAGTGTCGGCGCTGTCTGACTCTGGCTGGTCGGAGTCGGCAGGTTCGTCCGGCAATTCCATACCGAGCATTTCGGCAATCGAGATCCCCAACTGCGTCCTCCTAAATCAAAACGCGACTAGCTAACGCGATGCAACCAGCGAACCGGAACACCATCGCCAGCGTAGCGGAAAGGCTCCAGTTCGTCGTCCCAAGCCTGTCCGAGGGCGAGGTCCAGGCGATCCCGCAAGGTTTCCAAATCGGAACTGGATTCCATCGCGGCTCGGATACGGTCTTCGGGAATAAGCATGTTTCCCGACACGTCCATCGGCGCGTGGAAGATCCCCAGGTCGGGCGTGTGGCACCAGCGGGCACCGTCAGAGCCACGGACGGGTTCCTCGGTGATTTCGTAGCGTAGGTGCTCCCAGCCGCGCAGGGCCGACGCCAGTTGGGCGCCCGTCCCGACGGGGCCAACCCAGGAAAACTCGGTTCTCATCATCCCGGAGGCCGCAGGCTGGTGCGTCCATTCAAAGTGAACATCTTGATCCAAGACCGTCGCTACGTTCCACTCAATATGGGGGCATAGCGCCGGCGGAGTTGAGTGCACAAAAAGTACACCGCGGGTAAAGCTCCCGGTCATTGTCTGCCTCCTTCTACTAGCTGAGGTTCGTCTTCCCCTACGTCCTTAGCTATCTGGAGGTCTGCAACCGATCCAGCGGTGTGTCTAGTTCTATTGTGCCTGAAAGGCTCCTTATACGCTAGCTGCCCAGCCGAAGCTGGGCAACTCGCAAAAGGTTCTAGGTGCTTTGGTGCACCTGGAGTCCGTCAGATCGCAGGCGCATCCACAGGACTGTATGTCGCCCTGTACCGCGCGCGTCGCGCCGAAGCGTTTGCTACATGAGGTCGCGAACTTGGCGAAGCGCCTTCTTGCGGGTCGCTCGATCCAGGCGATCCAGGTAGAGGATGCCCTCCAGGTGATCGGTTTCGTGCTGGAGCGCACGCGCCATTAGTTCCTCGCCCTCGACGACGATTTCCTTGCCGTCCAAGTCGATTCCTTCAACGCGGGCGTACCACGCGCGCTGGGTTGGGAACCACAGACCCGGTACTGATAGGCAGCCTTCGTCACCGTCTTGGTACTCGTCCTCGGAGACCTCCACCAGCTTCGGGTTTAGAACGTATCCGATGTCGCCTTCGATATTCCACGAGAACGCGCGCAACCCCACGCCAATCTGGGGTGCGGCCAGTCCCGCGCGTCCGTCCTGGTCTACGTTTTCGAGCAGGTCCTCAACCAGGTGCTTGACGTGGTCATCAATATCGGTAATCCATTCGCACGGAGTCCGAAGCACCGGATCACCAATTACTCGAATCTCACGGTAGCTCATCGGCTAGATCCCCTATTCTTTTCTAGTTCTTCGATAATCGCAGTTTTGGCTTCCTCAACCGGGATTTCCCTGGACTCGCCACCGCGGCGGTCGCGAAGTTCAACCACACCGTTCTTCAGGCCGCGTCCAACCACGAGGACGTAAGGCATGCCCAAAAGCTCAGAGTCAGCGAACTTAACCCCAGCGGATACCTTTGCGCGGTCATCGAACAGCACTTCGAAACCGGCGTCCGACACGGCTTCGGCAAGTTCCTTCGCAGTGTCCATGATTTCGTCGCCCTTGCCTGCGGCCAATACCTGCAGGTGGAACGGGGCAACAATCATCGGCCAAGAAAGTCCGAGGTCGTCGTGGTGGCTCTCCACCATCGCTGCAACTACGCGGGAGACTCCCAGACCGTAGGAACCCATCGTCACAACCTGGGTCTTGCCGTTTTGATCTAGGACCTTGAGGTCGAGTGCCTCCGCGTACTTGCGACCCAGTTGGAAGATATGTGCGATCTCAACACCGCGAGCGAGTTCGAGCGGACCAGATCCATCTGGAGCCGGATCGCCCTCGCGAATCTCTGCTACTTCAACGGTGCCATCTGCAGTAAAGTCGCGGCCCATCACCAGGTTGTAAACGTGGTGGTCGACCTTGTTGCCACCGGCAATCCAAGTCGTTCCGTCTACGACGCGCGGGTCTACCAGGAAGCGGATTGAGCCCTGCGGGTTTCCGTCCTCGTCGTAGGTACGCTTGTCGGAATTCGGGCCGCAGACCTCCGGGCCAAGGTATCCGGGAACCAACTCGGGGTGAGCCTCTAGATCCTCGGGGGTTGCAATCTCGACCTCGGCTGGCGCAAATGCGGCCTCAAGACGCTTTTCGTCAACCGCACGGTCACCGGGGATGCCGATGTTTACGACTTCGCGGGTTCCGTCCGGGTGGGTCAGCGTGACAACGTACGACTTCAGTGTGTCTGCGGCCTCCCACGGACGGTCCTCGCGCGGATACATTTCGTTTGAAAGTTCAACCAGGCTGTCAATCGTGCTTGCACCAGGCGTTGAACGCAGTTCCTTCGCCGGCACGTCTGACGCGTCGACCGGATCCGGTACAACGGTGGTTACCGCTTCAGCGTTTGCGGTGTAGCCGCCCGGAGAACGTACGAACGTGTCCTCGCCCATTTCGTTGGGGTACAGGAACTCTTCGGATCGCGATCCGCCCATTGCGCCCGACTGTGCTTCACAGATGACGTAGGGCAGTCCCAGCTTGTCGAAGATGCGCTGGTATGCCTGTCGGTGCAACTCGTAGGACTTGTCCAACCCCGCGTCGTCAATGTCGAAGCTGTAGGAATCCTTCATCACGAATTCGCGTCCGCGGATTACGCCGGCACGAGGGCGAGCTTCGTCGCGGTACTTCGTCTGGATCTGGTACAGCAGGACTGGCAGGTCCTTGTACGAGGAGTACATGTCTTTAACGGCGAGGGTGAACATTTCCTCGTGAGTCGGAGCCAGCAGGTAGTCCGCATGCTTGCGGTCCTGCAACCTGAACAGGTTGGGCCCGTACTCTTCCCACCGGTTCGTTTTCTCATACGGCTCACGTGGAAGCAGAGCTGGGAAGTGCAGCTCCTGAGCACCAATCGCGGTCATTTCTTCACGTACGACTTTTTCGATATTGCGCAGCACCTTGAGCCCCAGTGGTAGCCAGGTGTAAATACCCGGCGCGACGCGGCGGATGTATCCCGCGCGCACTAGTAGCTTGTGGCTGGCAACTTCAGCATCTGCGGGATCATCGCGAAGAGTCCGCAGAAAGAACTCAGACATGTTAGTAAGCACGTCTACCAGCCTAGTGGGTTAGGTGTCGAAGTGGAAACGAAAGCCGCACTTTCAGCCCAGAATCTCATTGAAAGGGGCGCTGTAAACGCTTGAATGGTCTTGAACGAGTGCTCGAATGGTCTTGAACGAGTGCTCGAAAACGGTTATATAAAGGTTTGACCGCCCGGATTCGGGCGGTCAAACGCAGGAAAGCAGAAACTACACGCGGACGCGTGCGTCAGCCGTGTTAGGCGATTACGTCGACTTCGCCGGAGCCTTCTTCTAGTCCCATCTCTTCAGCTACCTGTTCGGCGTACTTGATGAGCGCTGGAACAATTTGGTCCTCAGGAACGGTGTCGACGACCTTACCCTTAATGAAGATCTGTCCCTTGCCGTTACCCGATGCGACGCCAAGATCGGCCTCGCGCGCTTCGCCAGGTCCATTTACTACGCATCCCATAACGGCTACGCGCAGTGGAACGGTGACGTCCTTGAGTCCTTCGGTGACTTCATTTGCCAGGGTGAACACGTCAACCTGTGCGCGGCCACACGACGGGCAGGACACGATTTCAAGGGTGCGTTCGCGCAAGCCCAGGGACTGCAGGATTTCGATGCCGACCTTGACCTCTTCAACCGGAGGGGCGGACAGGGACACGCGAATCGTGTCACCAATACCTTGGCGCAAGAGCGCACCAAACGCGGTCGCGGACTTGATCGTGCCCTGGAACTGCGGGCCCGCCTCAGTGACACCAAGGTGCAGTGGCCAGTCGCCGTTTTCAGAAAGGATCTCGTAAGCGCGAATCATCGTAACCGGGTCGTGGTGCTTAACCGAGATCTTGAAGTCGTGGAAGTCATGTTCCTCAAACAGGGACGCCTCCCACATCGCGGATTCAGCCAGGGCCTCCGGGGTGGCTTTGCCGTACTTCTTCAGCAGGCGCGGATCCAAAGATCCAGCATTAACACCAATGCGCAGTGACACGCCAGCGTCTGATGCGGCCTTTGTAATGTCCTTGACCTGGTCATCAAACTTGCGGATATTACCCGGGTTCACGCGTACAGCAGCACAGCCAGCTTCGATCGCCTTGAAGACGTAGCGGGGCTGGAAGTGAATATCTGCAATCACTGGAATCGTCGATTGACGCGCAATGATCGGTAGTGCATCAGCATCATCTGCGGACGGCACGGCGACGCGGACAATGTCGCAACCCGCGGCGGTAAGTTCAGCGATCTGCTGCAAGGTGGCGCCAATGTCAGTTGTCAAAGTAGTCGTCATTGACTGGACACTGATTGGGGAGCCACCGCCAACTGGAACATCACCTACGTGAATGAGCCGCGTTTTTTTGCGCGGAAATGGAGGTTCTTTAATTTCTGGCATTCCAAGAGCAATTTTAGTCACGGTGACATTATCTCCCAGTTTTATCGGTTATTCAGGCTAAGCCGTGTGCTCATGCTTAACCCCTATTTGATATATGACTTTACCTGCTAAAACCAAAATCGCTACAGCAGGCTAATCGGCTTAATGATGTCGGCGGCAATCAGTAGGATCGTCATTGCAAGTAGCAGTACAAACACCACCTGCGTCAGCGGAACCAGTCGCGCGGTGTCAGCCGGCCCCGGATCTGGACGACCCGTGATGCGGTTGAAGGTGCGGCGCAGGCCCTCCCAGATTGCTCCTGCGACGTGGCCGCCGTCAAGTGGCGGCAGTGGTATGAGGTTAAAGACAAACAGTGCCATGTTCAGCGACGCCCACAGGCTCAGAAGCATCACCGCACGGTCTCCCACAGTAACGCCCTCGCCCTCCGATGAAACTTCGCCTGCTAAACGGCCAACGCCGACGATTGATAGGACGGAGTTCGGGTCGCGTTCCTGGTCGGTAAATAGCTGTTCACCTACGCTCCAAACCGCCTTTGGTAGCACGAGGATAATCTGCGCAGTCGCAGAGAACGTCTGCCATGAAATATCAGCAACTTCCGCGACTCCCCCGCGCACGGGCGCCACTTGTGATTGAATTCCCGCGACCGATCGGCCTTCAAATTCGATGGTTCCGACTTCGAATTCTTTCAGCTGCCCGTCGCGCTCAACCGTGACGGGAGCCGGTTTCGTTCCCGCACTGTCGATCGCCTCGACGACGTCGTTCCAAGATTTCGTCGCGCGTCCATTCCATTCCACAATCGTGTCGCCACCGCGCAGTCCCGCTTCATATGCGGGCAAGGGCGGTGCTTCATCGCTACAGGTGGTGCTTTCAGTACCCATGCAGGCGGGTACATTCGCGAGCGTCGTGGTCGGCATGGTGATTCCAACGCCCATGATGATGATTGCGAACAGCACGATGGACATGAGCAGGTTCACGACCGGGCCGCCCAACATGACCGTCAGTTTCTTCGGGACTGAAAGCTTATAGAATGCCTGGTCTTCCCGACCCGGTGGAAGTTCCTCCAAAGACGCCTGGCGAGCTTCTTCCGCAAGCGTGATCTGCCCCTTGCGGTTCACCTTGCGCGTGCCTTCATGCGCGGGGCCGAACATGCCGGCCAAGCGCACGTAGCCGCCCAGCAGGATCGCCTTGACGCCGTATTCGGTTTCGCCGATCTGCTTGGAGTAAATCGTAGGACCAAACCCGACCATGTACTGGGGTACGTAAACGCCGAACTTCTTGGCGGGAATCATGTGTCCAAGTTCGTGGAATGCCACCGAAATCATCAGCGCGATGATCGTCAGTAAAATCCCGATCAGGTAGCTCACCTGGCGATTCCTCCAATTAGTTCGCGGGTTCGTTTCACCGCCCATTCCTGGACAGCAAGAATACTCTCGAGGTCGGGGCTAGCAACGCCCTCGTGTTCGTCTACAACTTTTGCAACGGTGTCAACGATAGCCAGGTACGGAAGTTTTTGCTTGATGAAGGCGTCGACGCAGACCTCGTTTGCGGCGTTCATCACTGCGGGATGCGTTTTCGAGGCCGCTACTGCGTGGCGCGCAAGGTTCAAAGCGGGGAAAGTTTCATTGTCAACCGGTTCGAAGTCCCACGAGGTCGGCTGGGACCACTCGCACGCTGGCTCAATGTCATCCCAGCGGTCTGGCCACGACATCGACAGCGCGATCGGCAGGTGCATGTCCGGCGGCGAGGCCTGGACGATTGTTGCTCCGTCGCGGAAAGTCACCATGGAGTGCACGATCGACTGCGGGTGAATCACCGCCTGAATGTCCTCGGGAGCGATGTCGAACAGCACGTACGCTTCGATTAGTTCCAGGCCCTTGTTCATAAGCGTGGACGAGTTAATCGTAACGACCGGGCCCATATCCCAGGTTGGGTGGTCGAGCGCCTGCTGCGGCGTGATGTCTTTCAAGTCTGCGCGGGTCTTGCCGCGGAACGGGCCACCCGAAGCCGTGAGCACGAGGTGTGCGACCTCAGACTTTCCCGTCACAACTGAGGACGTGAGTCCCTTTTCATGCTTGCCACTGGCTAGGCACTGCGCGATTGCGGAATGCTCCGAATCCACTGGCACAACCTGCCCGGGACGCTGAACCGCGTCGTGAACCAGCGGTGCACCAACCACTAGAGATTCCTTGTTTGCAAGCGCAAGCGTCGCCCCAGATTTTAGGGCCGCCAGGGTGGGTTCCAACCCCACTCCCCCGGTAACACCATTCAGGACAACGCCGTCGTCACCAAGCAAACCAGCGGCCTGCGTGACGGCGTCAGCACCAACCAGGAGTTCAGCCCTAATGTTTCGGTCCTGCATCTCCCGGGCGATTTCGGCTGCGTTACCGGATGCGACCGCAATAACCTGCGGTTCAAATTCCGCGGCCTGATCCAGGAGCAGATCAACATTTGCCCCTCCCGCCGCCAAAGCCACGACCTCCATTTTGTCTGGATGTTGGCGGACAATATCAAGCGCTTGGGTGCCTATCGAACCTGTTGATCCAAGAAGTGAAAGAGGGCGGGGCATGGTTACTCCACGGCCAGAAGGATCTCAACGACGCGCGCAAGGTAGGCGTCGACGGTTCCTTCCACGTATGCGTCTTCGCCCTTCGCGGCTGGGAAAACAACCCGGCGCACGTCGTCTGCGCGCAGGGCTTCCTCATCGTCAAAGAAGCGAGCCAAACGGTCAAGGAAGGCGTCGACCTCCTTGATGCGGTAGCCGGATTCGCCAGGTTCTGGATGCGCGAAACGCTCACCAACCGGGCGGATTAAGCGCGGATACAGCGTCGTTGCGCGGTCTGCAACGTGATCCAACCACGCTTCTTCACCGTTCACAGCAACGTGTGCAGCGCGGTCTCGGGAAACGAACGCGGCCTCCAAGCGGTCGAGTGCCGCGTCAACCACTACCGGGTCATACCCTCCGCGTTTCAGCGGGAACATCGCCCTGCGGACCTGCTCTGAAGAGAACTGAGAAGCCGGAACTCCGCCCTCGTAAGCATCGCGAGCGTAGTTAAAGAACTCGTCTACCTCTTCCTTGCTGTAGCCCTTCTGGTAAAACCGAGAGGTCGGGAAAAAGTCATTCATCGCTCGATTCCTCTTCCTTCGCGACCGAGGTCGCTAGCTGGCCGCACGCACCGTCAATATCTGATCCACGTGTATCACGAATAGTTGTAACGATACCCGCATTACGCAGTGTTTCGACGAATTCGTTCTGCGCGCGGGAAGTCGAAGCCGTCCAAATCGAGCCCGGAGTCGGATTCAGTGGGATCGGATTCACATGCGCCCAACCGTGACCGCGCTTGTTAAGTTCATCTGCCAGAAGCTGCGCACGCCACGGGTGGTCGTTCATGTCCTTAATCAGGGCGTACTCGATTGAAACGCGCCTACCAGTCTTCACGAAGTAGCGACGCGCGGCGTCCAACAGTTCGCCAACTTTCCAACGAGAGTTAATCGGGATCAGCTCGTCGCGAAGTTCGTCGTCAGGCGCGTGCAGTGACACTGCCAGCGTTACCGGGTATCCGAGGTCGGCCAGCTTATCGATTGCCGGCACAAGTCCCACGGTTGACACTGAAATGTTGCGTGCGGACAGGCCGAATCCGTGCGGGGGCTCCTCGATCATGCGCTGCAGGGAGTTGATGATCGCGCGGTAGTTTGCGAGCGGCTCCCCCATTCCCATGAACACGATGTTGCTGAGTCGGGTTGGACCGCCAGCCAGGTCTCCGTTTTCACACGCGAGCGCGGCCATGCGGACCTGCTCAATAATTTCCGCGGTGGAAAGATTCCTGGTGAGCCCCATCTGTCCGGTCGCGCAGAACGGGCACGCCATTCCGCAACCAGCCTGGCTGGAAATACACAGCGTGGTTCGACTCGGGTAGCGCATCAAAACGGATTCGACGCGGGCACCATCAAACAGCTCCCACAGGTGCTTCAGAGTCTTACCGTCATCTGTTTCAAGCGTGTGCACCTTCTTAATCAAAGGTGGCATCAGCGATTGCTGAACCTGGTCAACCATTGATTTCGGCAGGTCAGGCATCTGGGCAGGATCAGCGATATGGCGCTGGAAGTAGTGGCGAGACAGCTGGTCCGCGCGGAACTTCGGGAGGCCCGCATCCACCAGAACTTTCTGGCGCTGCTCGAAATCTAGGTCAGCTAGGTGCGCTGGCGGCTTGCCTCTGCGGCGCGGAGCAAACGACAGTATCGGCTTCGCGTCTTTCGTTAAGGCCCCTTCCGGAGCCTGGTCAGTCGGCATCACCTGCCGACCAGTTCGCCTTGGACGGTTTACCACGGAATCGCCACCTTGAGAAAGAAATAAACAATCGGAGCAACCATCAGCAGGGAATCAAGCCTATCCATCAAACCACCGTGCCCCGGTAGCAGGTTCGACATGTCCTTCAACCCCACGTCGCGCTTAATTAAAGATTCGACGAGGTCGCCTGTGGTTGCCGCAATGGTCGTTAGTATCGCCATTGGGATGCCCCACCACCAGGAGCCTCCCAGCCAGATCATCGTTCCTATAGCTACTGCAATCGAGAATGTGAGGGAGCCGGCGAAGCCCTCCCAAGACTTCTTCGGAGAGATCTTTGGAGCCATCGGGTGCTTACCCCACATGATTCCAAACGCCCAACCACCCAGGTCATTTGCCACACTCAGTGCGATCCAGGTGATTACCGCTGGAACGCCGTGCGGGGAATTTAGCAGTAGCACCACAAACGAAGCCATCAGCGGGATATACACCAGCGAAAAAGTGGTCACCATAATATCTGGGACCGTCTGATCCGTCGGGCCGTCCAGCAGCTTCCAAATTACGACCGCAACCACCGTAAGGGTAAGTGCGCCAAGCACGGCCTCGAGACCTAAAAATCTGGCGCTAACCACCATGCCGATGCCGCCGACCCACGCGGGGGCAAGTACGAGCTCCCGGTTGATTCGGGCGAACGCGCCTGCCAACTCCCACAACGCAAGCACCACCGCAACCACGATGAGCACCATGAAAGCAGTCGATGACAAAAATAGGGTCACCAGTGCAAGAGCCGCCAGACCAACCCCTACACTAATCGCGGCGGGAAGGTTTCTACCTGCCCGCCCCGATGAAGGTAGAGGCTGATGGTTTTCTGTCGGACCCGGATGGGTAATTCGTCGTAAATCCAATTCAGCCTCAGTATTTGAACCGTCTCTAGACGGTCATTAGATCCGTTTCCTTAGCCTCGAGCTCATCGTCAACCATCTGGACATACTTCTTAGTGAGTTCTTCCAGCTGCTTTTCGCCGCGCTCAACTTCGTCCTCGCCGGCCTCGCCATCCTTCTTGATGCGCTCGAGCTCTTCCTTGGCGGTGCGACGCTCATTGCGGATCGAGATGCGGCCCTCCTCAGCGCGGGAACGAGCCTGCTTGACGTAGTCCTTACGACGCTCCTCGGTCAGAGCCGGAAGCGTGCATCGGATTACATTGCCGTCATCGGTTGGGTTGACGCCCAGGTCGGCCTCACGAATCGCAGTGATGATGTCCTGGAAAGCCCCACGATCGTACGGGCTGACAAGGACCATGCGGGCCTCCGGAATCTGCACGGAAGCGAGCTGCTGAAGCGGAGTCGCAGCGCCGTAGTAGTCAACGAGGATGGAGTTAAACATCTCCGGATTTGCACGCCCGGTACGGATGTTGCCGAATTCCCTCTTCGTTGCAGCGACGGCCTTTTCCATGCCGTCTTCGGCTTCTAGTAGAGCATCCTCGATCATTTGTTAGTTCTCCTCTTTAGATTCTTCACTTGCCACCAACGTACCGATCTTCTGACCGAGAAGCGCGGAGGTGACATTGCCGGGTTCGTTCATGCCGAACACGCGCATATTCAAATTATTGTCCTGACACAGAGAAAACGCCGCCGCGTCCACGACCTTGAGGCCGCGCACCAGCGCGTCACTGTAAGTTACAAAATCAAGTTTTTCAGCGTCGGGGTTTGTCCGCGGATCTGCGGTGTATATCCCATCAACCCCATTCTTAGCTACAAGTAGCTCCGAACAACGCGTTTCTAGGGCGCGTTGCGCAGATACCGTGTCCGTAGAGAAGTACGGTAGGCCGGCGCCAGCGCCGAACACAACTACCCGCCCCTTCTCAAGATGACGGATCGCTTTCAACGGAATGTAGGGCTCAGCAACCTGGCGCATTGAGATCGCGGATTGCACTCGGGTTGTCACGCCCTCCTGCTCCAGAAAATCCTGCAGGGCCAGAGCATTCATCACGGTTCCGAGCATTCCCATGTAGTCCGCGCGAGCACGATCAAGTCCGTGCTGGGAGAGTTCGGCACCGCGGAAGAAGTTACCTCCACCAACAACCACCGCGACCTGGACGCCTTCACGTACAGCGGCCGCGATCTGAGCTGCTATGCCTGAAACCACCGAGGGGTCGAGGCCAATCGCTCCGCCTCCAAACACCTCACCGGAAAGCTTGAGTAGAACGCGCCTTGGTTGGCCGGGGTTTTCAGTCATCAACGTTACCTTCCAACAACTGATCTATATGACCAGATCGATTTCGTAGTGTCTCCATGACCTTAGAGGCTCTTCGCATACTCGGACGAGGTGAACCTACTTGGTCGGACTTATCTCATAGTTTAGCGTGAGTTAACGTATGGCCCCGCCCTTGTGTAAAGGACGGGGCCATACAGTTAGGTTCAGTTAGGCTCCAACATGGAAACGAACGAACTTCGTTACCTCAGCATTTTCACCCTTGAGCACCTCGCCAACGGTCTTGGACGGATCGCGAGCGAAGTCCTGGTCAACCAGGCAGTTCTCGGAGTAGAACGCGTTCATGCGTCCCTCAACGATCTTCGGAACGATATGCTCCGGTTTGCCCTCAGACAGAGTCAGCTTGGTAAGGGTTGCGCGCTCCTTCTCAAGCTCCTCAGCCGGAACGGAGTCGCGATCGAGGTATGCCGGGGAGAACGCAGCGATGTGCATTGCAACGTCGTGAGCGAGGCCAGCTCCGGCCTCATTGGTTGCAACGAGGACACCGACCTGTGCGGGCAGGTCAGCGGAAGTCTGGTGCAGGTAGAGCTCGACGTTGTCGCCCTCAACGCGGGCAACGTTTCCGATCTCGATCTTCTCGC
>FZPS01000151.1_pt230 | contig 36151 bp, 31 predicted proteins | sample 1817821 | NCBI WGS metagenome assembly FZPS01 (sample SAMEA104158645, study PRJEB21678) | metagenome | place: Germany | collected 2015-04-21 | reverse complement strand
GGGTGCGGCTCAATGGTCTCCTCCTCAGGGGGGGTGGGGCTCGCAATCACCAGCTCCTCCCTGGCCGGAGCAGGGCGCTCCCGGCGCAGGTACCCGACGCCGAAGACCGCGCCGCAGGCGAAGAGGCCAAGGATGAGGGCGTACGGGCCGGGCCCCCACCCGGAGGCAGGCTCCTCAGCGGGCACCGGGGTCTCTTCTATCGTCGGAGTCTCTCCAGGAGTCTCCACCGGGGCCGGGATCTTCACCGGGGCCGGAGTCTCCACCGGGGCCGGAGTCTCCACCGGGGCCGGGGTCTCCATCGGGATGCCGATCACCTCGCGGAGGGAGGCCGCGATCCCTGCTGTGCCGTCAGCGGAGAGGGCGACGTGGTCCACCCAGCCATCGAGGTTGCAGGTCCCGATCAGGCCTCCTGTGCCGTCGAGGAGGTAGGCCTGCCTATCCATCGAGCCGGCGAGGACCCTTGAGCCATCGCCCGAGACGGCGACATCCCGGATCCAGCCGTCGGTCTCAAACACCCAGACCTCCTCTCCCTCGCGGTCAAAGCACCTCACGGTATTGTCCTGCGAGCCGACGACGACGCGCGATCCATCCCCTGAGACCGCGAGCGCCGTGACAGGGCGGCGGAGTTTCTGCGACCAGACGAGGTTACCTTTGTTATCCAGGAACCTGATCCCGGCATCTGAGCCGGCGACGATATCCTTCCCGGACCCAAAGACCGCGACGGCTGTGCCCCCATCCGTCATCTCATCGTGAGTCCAGACCTTCCGGCCGGCGTCTCTGTAGTAGAAGAGACCTCGGGTGGATATGACCGCGGTATACTCGCCGCAGCTCGATATGGCGCGGATATCGGACCTGATCGCGCCATCGTCCCCAGGGTCCCCACGGGTATCGGCTGTGGCGCGGAGGCTACCATCCGCATCATAGAAGTAGACCTTCCCGAAGCGATCAGCCACAACGATCCGCCCGGGGAAGGCAAGGCACACAGCCGGGGAGGGCATCTCCTCCCTCCAGATCGCGGTACCCTCCCGGGTGAGGAGGAAGAGGGATTGCCCATCCACGCAGGCGATCCGGCTCCCATCGGCAGAGCAGGCGACGAGCTCGGCGGTCCACTCCTGCCAGAGGGGGGTGCCGTCACCGGAGTAGAGGCAGACCCGCTCCCCGCCGGTCAGGATGTATGAGCCGTCCGCAGAGAGAGAAAGAGCGGTGATATCGGATGGGGCCGGGGATCTCCAGGAGGGGGCCAGAGCCAGGGCGCCGGCCGGGAAGCTGGCAAGGAGGAGGAAAACACAGAGGATGAGGACTGCACGCCGCATTCCACTGAAGGTTTCAGGAGGGACAGTATAAATGTTCCGATTCGTAAAGGAGGGCACGACGTCGAAGGCCACACAGAGACTCCTGCTGCATGAAGCCCAACCACCCCTCCTGTACAGCTACCGGAGGCAGTCCTGGGCACCCCTCCGATCGACCTCTCTCTCAGTATGCCATGGGGAAGGGTTCGGTATGGAATCGAGTCAATTCCCCGGGCTGTAGATGGATCCGGCATCACTCCGTCCTCCCAAACGCGTATATACCGATGGTGAACATCACCGCATCGAAGGCAAGCAGTATACCGATGCTGACGTACATCGGGAACAGGGGCGCCCATGCACCACCCATCATGACGGTCCTGAGCGCGTCGACGCCGTAGGTGAGCGGGTTGGCATAGCTGACCCATACCAGCCACTGCGGCACGTTCGAGAGAGGAAAGAGCGCCCCGCTCAGGAAGAACATCGGCAGGTTGATGAACGTCTGGACAAGACCAAACCCCTCAAAACTCTTCATCAGGCTGGCAAACACCAATCCGATGCAGGTCAGACCGACGGTGATCAGGAGCATGATCGGCAGGGCACGTAGAAAGACGAAGGGGCTTATGGATGCACCGATCAGGAGGGCAAACGGGAAGATGATGATGCCCTGCAACATAACATCGGTGCTGACACCGAGCATCTTCCCAAGAAAGATGGATGGGCGCGAGACAGGAGAGACGAGGATCTCTTTGAGGAAACCGAACTCTCTATCCCAGATCACGGATACGCCCAGGAACATGGCGGTAAAGAGCATTGCCTGGCAGACCAACCCCGGAAATATGAACTCCTGATAATTGTGCCCCGCAACATTTGCAGAAAAGCGCAGGCCGGTGCCGAAGATGAACAGCCACAGCAACGGCTGGCAGAATGCATTGAGAAGTCGCGGTTTCTCGCGCAGGAACTTCTTCACCTCCCTCAGCCAGAGGGTGTAGATACCTCGTATCTCGCTCATCGCGCCCTTCGCAACCTCATCATGGCCATCCGCCCAAACCGCTTCCTCCTCACCTCTTCCTGCCGCAGATCCTTTCCGGTATAGTGGATGAAGACATCATTCATGTCAGGGTGACTCAGAGAGACATGCTCAATGCGGATCCCCGCACCTACCGCCGCCTCGATGATCCGGGGGAGGAGGACATTTGCGTCGCTGACAGTCACCCTGACCTCCCCATCCTGGACCGTAATGGCGTCCGATACGCCGTTTTGAACCAGTAGGTCACGGAGCACCCTGCCGTCATCCGTGCCCAGAGTGATCGTATCCCCGCCAAGCCCCTTCTTCAGGTCTGACGGCCTGTTAAGAGCAACGATCCGGCCATGGTCGATGATGGCCACACGGTCACAGAGGCGATCCGCTTCCTCCATGTAGTGGGTGGTAAGGACAATCGTCATGCCCTCCCTCTCCCTGAGCTTCTGGATGTAGTCCCAGATATGTTCCCGGCTCTGGGGATCAAGGCCGATCGTGGGTTCGTCAAGGAAGAGGACCTTGGGATAGTGGAGAAGACCCCGGGCGATCTCAAGCCGTCTCCTCATCCCCCCGGAGTAGGTAGAGACAAACGTGTCTACCCTGTCCTCCAGCCGGACCAGCTCGATCACGGACTGGATCCGATCGTTCCGCTCGGATACCGGAACGCCGTACAGGTCAGCGTGCATCTGGAGGTTTTCCCGTGCTGTCATATCGGCATCGACGCTCGGATCCTGAAAGACGATGCCGATCGATCTCCGCACCATAGCATGCTGCCTGACGATGTCGTATCCATCCACCGATGCGGTGCCCGAGGTGGGTTTGAGGATGGTGCAGAGCATCGATAACATGGTGGTTTTACCTGCCCCGTTCGGCCCGAGCAGCCCGAAGACTTCACCCTCCCTGACGGCCAGGTTGATCGCGTCGACGGCAACGGTCGATCCGAACCGCCGTGTCAGGGCAAACGTCTCAATTATCGGGGACATCGAGGGATCTCCTGAACCAGTCCTCGATCGATCAACGCCGACGAACCGGTCATGGCAGAGAGAGACACCAGATCTCAACCACTCCCATACCCGGGCTTCGCGCACACCCTCACGCCGGGAAGAGGGACTCTACAGGCCACCATCACTCTCCCTCATATCCCAGACCATCATTCCCGTTGTGGCTACCGTCTTTGAGTGATACTTCCCGTCCTTTGCACGCGCACGGAAGTACTCCTCCATACGGCCCTTCATCGCCTCATCGATGTCCTTTGCTACACTGAAGAAGCCCGATACCATATCCACCATATCGCCGACGGACTCTTCGGCTCTCCACACTTCCTGAACGATCCTGATTGCCGGCCGGTACCCCTTCAGGTAGAGATCCAGAACGGGAAAGGGAAAACCATACGAGCGTCCCCTGAATTCATCGTCGAAGAGGAGACGGTGAAGTTCATAGTAGGCTGGATCCCATTCCCGATTCACCCAACCGCTGTAGTAACATACCCCTTTTGCTGCCTCAAGCATGAGGTTGAACGTGCCGGGACACCTGACTGCGGGCGTCATGGAGGCGATCACAAGATCAAACCGCTCCCGGAACCCCTCCGCATCGAGGTCGATCTCATCCCACGAGACAAGGAGGGTCCGGGCGAGGGAGACGCCCTCCCGGGCTGCACGATCCTCGAGTCTCTTCAGCATCTCTGCAGAGAAATCAATGGCCGTCACATTGGCTCCCCTCCGGGCGAGGGGGATGGAAAGGGAACCTGTTCCCGCACCGATATCGAGCACCTCAGCGCCCATGAAGTCGAGGCCGGTGGCCTCGATCAGGTCAAGAACCATCTTTTGTCGCCGCTCCGCCCGCTCGGCAGGGGTGTTCTCTTTATACCGGCCCGCCATCCTGTCCCAGAACACGGGCTGCATCGGACCCCTGTTCTTCCCTGAACACGTCGACTGCTCCCAGAACTCCGTCCAATACCTGCTGCTCTCATCCAATGTAGCATCGACCATTATTATCACATATTCTTGTGAATGTAATACGGAATAAACTTATTGAAACATAGTTTGTAACTAAGCCGGCCGAATGCTCAAATCACCTCTCGCGGCAGGAGGCCCCGGGCAGCATGCTTGCCTATGTGCAAGTGCCCCATGAACGATACATATTCGCCGCTATCGGGGCAGGATCGCGCCTGAAAACTTCGCCGGCTGAGTTCGGCGAACCTCACTCGACTGGAGCTATCCTATTATCAGCCGTTTGGTAAACCGCGGCCCCGGCATCCCGGATCACCGCCACGCGCCACTCAACCCCGTGGATGCCAACCGTGGTCCAGGTGATCACCCTCTCTTTGCCGTCAGTAAACCCGTACGCTGCAGTCCCGTAGCGCTCGGCGGTGATCTGTCGGGCCACATCAAGTATATCCTCGTAGAGCGGATCCTCAAACGTCATCCGTCCGATCTGGGTCGCATCAGTCTCGTAGAGCACATGCCCATCCCTCTGGATGACCATCACCGCAAATGGCGTCTCTCTCTCCACCGGGCCGGCGATGTCGGCGATCAGAGCCTCCGGCCGGAAGACAAGAGAGGAAAATCCGACAAACTGGCTCTCTTCTGTAAAGATCGGCGTACTGATCAGAACCGATGGAAATCCCTCCGCGAGCATGATCATATCACTCATGATCGGTCGCTTCGATGCCAGGATGTGCTGGACGTTCGGCTGATCTCGGAGGTCTGCACCCTCTGTATCATGGTACACCGGTTCGATAGCGATGAGCGTACCCTCCGCATCGACGATGGAGCAGTCGATGATCGCAGGGTCGGTAGCGCTCAGGTCCGTAAGGATCGCACGGGCGGCATCATCGGTGAGACCCGTACGCCCGATCTCAGCTGCCGCACGGCTCAGGCGGCCATCAAGCGTCTCGAGCGCCACGGTGATCTCTGACTGCACCCGGATCAGGGCTGCAGCCGCATCGGCGGCGCCATCATCAGCCGGGGCGGCTGGCATCTGGTTCAGCATCAAAAGTCCTGCGCTGGCAGCGATCAGCACCGCTACGGCGGCGATGATCCATGGATATAGTGAAGACCTCATCAGGAAACCCTCGTAAGAAGAGAAGGAAGGTGTTAAGTTAAAGGGTTGCGGTTTTGCCGTTGAAATCCAGACTCCCCATGAAGACTCAAAGACCTCCCCCAGGCGGCCCCGCCCTCCACAGAGCGGCTGCCCGACCGGCACCGAGACTCACCTGCCACTCTCCGCCGCAGAGCTCACGCCACCTCCGTGTGGTGCTCATGACAGCACAGCCCGATCCTTGAACCAACAAGCCTCCTCGTATAGTCATCGTTCGGGGTGAGCATCACGTCGTGGGCGTTGCCCACCTCCACAATCTTTCCGGCGTTCATCACCGCTATCCGATCGGCGATCTTCAGCGTCAGCGTCAGATCGTGGGAGATGTGGATCATGGCAAAACCCCGTCGGTTCTGGAGCCCTTTGAGCAGACGTAGCACGTTTGCAGCGGTGGAGACATCGAGGGCTGACGTGATCTCATCGGCGATCAGGAGCTTTGGTCTCATGACCATGGCCCGTGCAAGCGCGACCCGCTGCCTCTGGCCGCCGGAGAGCTCGCCGCAGTACTTCGAGAGAAACAGGTCAGAAGATGGAAGGCGGACCAGATCCAGGGCATCCCTCACCATATCCAGGCGTTCATTGCGGTCTCCAATGCCATTGATATCAAGGGGCTCCCTGACCGCATCGAGCACCGTGAACCGGTTGCTGATCGAGCTGAACGGATCCTGAAACACGATCTGGATGCCCCCGAACCGGTGACCAGCCTTCCCGCCATGAACCGCTCCGTTCATGAAATGGACCTCACCGCGCTCAGGATGAAGGACGCCGGCGAGGATATGCGCAAGCGTGGACTTCCCCGACCCGGTCTGGCCGACGATGGCGAGGACCTCCCCCTCCTGGACCTCCAGGTCGACACCGTCGACCGCCACAAGGGATCTCCTGTCCGGCAGGGTGTAGCTGAACGTGAGACCCCTTGCGGTCATGAGACCTGCGATACCACCCCTGTGGCATGCAACCTTCCACCCGTTCCCACAAGCCGTCAGCTCCGGCAAAGACCGCCTGCAATCATCGATGGCCTGGGTGCACCGCGCCCGGAAGAGACACCCCGCATCACCGTTCCCGCCCGATGCATCCCCGGGGATCCCCCACATATCCTTGTAGACGAAGATATCGGGCGTCGAGTTGACAAGTCCCCTCGTATACGGGTGGCGTGGAGCGGTGATGACGTCACGGGTCGGTCCTACCTCCACGACCCTGCCGGCATAGAGCACCATCATACGTGAGGCCATGGAGGAGACGAACGCAATATCGTGCGATATCGTGATCATGCTGTACCCTCGAGTCCTCTGCAGGTCCAGGAGCAGATCCCGTATCTCCTTCCGCGTGAACGCATCGAGCGCGGAGGTGACCTCATCGAGGATCAACACCTTCGGGTCACAGGAGAGGGCCATGGCGAGCAGGACACGTTGCCTCATCCCCCCTGAGAGCTGGTGCGGGTAGGCATCCATCCAGATCGGGTCAAGCCCCACCATCTCAAAGAGTTCTGCACAACGCGCCTCAGCCTCTCCGGACCCCATACCCTTTCGCCGGATCATGGGCTCACAGACCTGCACCCCGATCCTCATGACGGGGTTGAGGACTTCAAGACTGTTCTGGAACACGATAGCGATATCCGTCCACCGGAACGTGTTCATCTCATCTTCCGGCAACGCCGAGAGATCGGTCCCACGGTACGAAATTTCACCGGACTGCCTCGCGCTCTCCGGTAACAGTCCCATGATGGAGAGTGCGATCGTCGTCTTCCCGCTCCCGGACTCGCCGATGAGTCCGACGATCTCACCCTCCTCCAGCCCAAATGAGATACCATCGACGGCCTTCACAACGCTGCCGTCGGTCGAGTAGTGGCACCTCAGGTCATCTATCGTAAGTATGGTCATTCTGCACCCCTCCTTGCCCGAAGCTTCGGATCAAGCACCCGCTCGAGGTCCCGACCGATGAACGCAAGGCAGAGGAGCAGAGCGATGAGCGCCACGAGCGGCGGGATGAGCCACCACTGCCAGTAGGGCGTGAAGTATATCGATCGGAAACTGGTCGCGTAGTTGAGCATCATCCCCCAGCTCTTGGATGTCGGGTCGCCGAGGCCCAGGAACGCAAGCCCCGCTTCAGCGACGATCGCATGCGAGGTTATCCCGATGACAAGGACAAAGAGTATCGGGAGCACCTCAGGGAATATGTGCCTCCGGAGCAGGTACCAGGAACCTGCCCCGTAGTTGCGGGCAGCGACGATGTAGGCATGGGTCTTTACCGAGAGCGTCTGAGACCGGGCGATGCGGGCCGGTCGTGCCCAGCCAAAGAGTATGAGGATGAAGATGACGTTTGCGATACTCGGCCCCATGAAGGCGGATATGACGATGAGGAGCGGCAGGCTGGGCAGGGCCATGGTGACATCGATCACCCGCATGAGGATCTGGTCGGCAAGACCGCCCCTGTAGGCAGCGAGTATACCGATGGCCCCCCCACCAAACCCGGCAACAGAGGCCACGACAAGGCCTATGAGGAGGCTCATCCTCGCTCCGTAACAGATCTGCGCCCAGATATCCATACCCAGCTCATCGGTGCCGAGGATATGCTCGGCCCCGGGGCGTTCAAGTGAGTCGCCGGTGATCTCATCGGGCGGGTGCCCGGATATCATCGGCGCAAAGAGCGCCATCACGACGAATATGCAGAGCCCAAATAGACCGATCTTTCCCTCGATGCTGAACTTTGCGATGCCTGCCCTGATGCGATCGAGTGCTGCCTGCAGGTCGGATAACAACCCGGGAAACGTCGATCTGGTCTCGTCATCAGCGAACATGCCCCATTTCTCCTAAATAACCACCCTCGGATCGAGCCGCTTGTAGATCAGGTCGACGGCGAGGTTACAGATCAGGATCGATACCGCTATCACCAGGAGGATGCCCTGGATCAGGGGATAGTCTCTCGCGATCACGGCGGACCGGAGGGTCATGCCGAGACCGGGGTAGCTGAAGACGGTCTCCACAAGCACAGAGCCCCCCATCAGGGCGCCGATCATAAAGCCCGTCCGGGTCACCACAGGGAGCAGAGCGTTCCTGAGGGCGTGCCGCGTCCAGACGACCCGTTCCCCGAGCCCCTTGGCACGCGCCGTGCGGATGTAGTCTTTCGTGGTCACGGTGATCAGGGTGTTTCTCGTGAGGAGGTAGACACCGGTGAGCTGGGTGAGGGAGAGGGTGAGGACGGGGAGGACCGCATGGTAGGCGACGTCTCCGGCCATACTCCATACGCTCCCATAGTCTGCGAACGGCGTGACGGCGCCTGCTATGGGAAAGAGTCTCAGCTGGACGACGAATATCAGGAGGAGGATGAGGCCGAGGAGGAAGGATGGGATCTCCGCAAACGCGATCAGCCCTGCCATCATGAACCGGTCGACCCCCTTCTTTTGGTTCCGGGCGGAGAGCGTCCCGAGCAGCACGCCGACGATCGTGCTTATGACCGTGGCGCCAAAGACTATGAGGATGGTCCAGGGGAGGTGGATCCGGATCATGTCGCCTACCGCCATCTTGTTGCTGATACTCTTGCCGAGATCGCCGCCTGCCAGGTTCTTCAGGTAGATGATGAACTGTTCATGCAAAGGCCGGTCCAGCCCGTAGTACTCCATGTAATACGCGCGTTGAGCCTCGGTCATGATCACGATATCCTCTCCCTGCACATCAGATGATGTCAGCGAGAACGGGTCTCCGGGCATCATACGGGGCAGGAAGAAGTTTATCGCGAGCAGTATCATCAGCGTCAGCAGGAACCTGGAGATGATCGCCCGGTTGTCTCTCATCGCCCGGAAACCATCCAGACCGTCATGTCGGTGTACATATCAGACACAGAGCGATACCTGCCGTTCGGTGAGGCATCCCTGATCTCTGCCTTCTCCTCCTCACTGATCGTCCTCTCCGCCGCCCCGGTCCAGTCCTGCTCCGTATCCCTGACGGTGTGGTCGGATCGGATCAGTGGCCGGCTTCCCCTGGCGGAGGGGTACATGAACGGATAGAGCATCCCCCCGGAGATGTCGAGGACTGCTACGTCGGGGAAGCCGGTTTCCTCCGGAAGTTCGAGAACCCGGGCGACCTTCTGCTCCCTAACCTCTCCGGGGACGCCGTCTGTGACCCGCCCGGTCGGGTCCGCCGATGAATTCCAGTGCTCGACCCAACACCCAACGTTATCTTCTTGCTGCAATTCCGGTCCTCTCCAGGTAGGTCAGTTTGCTGTGAGTCCTTGCGTGGTGGTCGAACATGTTCATCCAGTCGTCATACCGCGAGATGTACCACGCGTCGTAGCTGGTGGTGTAGTAGAGTGGTATCGTCGGGACGTCCTCTGCAAGTACCTGCTGCATATCAAAGACGATCTCCTTTCGCTTTGTATCATCCAGTTCGCTCATCTCCCGGGCGGCGAGGGCGTTTAAAGCCTCGTTGTTGTAACCGTACACCGCGGCCCCCGAGGCCACGCTGCTGGTCGATCCGGTCACAGCGTTTGAGTATCGTGTGCGGAGGTAGTCTGCATCAGATCCCCATCCTCCAAAGCCCGATATGAGGAGCTCATAGTCGCCGCTCTTCAGGTTCGCATCCCGCGATCTGCCTTCAAGGGCCCTGACCTGGATGTCAATTCCCACATCTCTGAGCCGCGCTTTGATCAGCTCACCGATCCGGACCTCGTCGCTCCCGAGGCTGAGCGTGTAGGAGAGCTTCACTCCGTCCTTGTCGCGGATGCCGTCGCCATCGGTGTCCTTCCACCCGGCTTCGTTGAGTAGCGCCCTTGCCTTTGCGGCATCAAAGGCGTATGCCGGCTGGTCCGGGTTGTACCAGATGTGATCGTCGGGCAGTATGCCCATGTTGCCGGGCTTCCCGGCCCCCCGCTGCACCTTCTCGACCAGTTCGTTGCGGTCGATGGCATATGCAAACGCCTGACGTATCCTCTTATCACCCAGCTCGGGGCGCTTCTTCGCGTTGAAGTAGAACTCATATGCCCAGAAGGCGGGTTGCTGTACGATCCTGACATCCGGGTTGGATCTGACCCGGTCAAGCGTATCCGGGGTGACTCCGGCAAAATCGATCTCCCCCTGTTCAAACGATATGAGTGCATCGCTGATCGGGACGAACTCCACAACCCGGATCATGGGTCTGGGTCCCCAGAACTCGGCGTCTGCGACGAACTGGTATGAACCATGTTCTTTGTTGTACTCAGAGAGTCTGTATGGACCTGTGCCGGTGACGGCCTTGGGGGCGAGGAAGCCCGCTGGATCCGAGACGGTGCTGTAGATATGTTCCGGTACGATCATGAAGCCCTGCATCTTGTAGAGGAACGTCGCGACGGGCTCTTTCAGTACAAATCTGACCGTGTGGTCATCGACTACCTGGACATGATCGATGATGCCGGCCTCGATTCCCCCGGCTACAGGAACGTGCTTCAATTCGTAGTCATGGGTGAACTTGACATCTCGAGCGGTAAAGGGGGTCCCATCATGCCATCTGACGCCTTTTCGGAGGTGGAACGTGTACTCCCTGCCATCAGGGCTGATATCCCAGGTCTCGGCGAGCCATGGTATGAGACCCTCTTCGTCCTTCTCGATGAGGCTGTCAAAGATCATCCTCACCTTCGAGGAGCCCGGTCCCCGTGGGTAGATGGTGAACGGCTGGGGGTATCCATAGTCCCCGCCGGCGAGGCGGATGACGTCCGCCTGGTCAGCGCCGGCAGACCCGGTGATGTTCTGCGTTGTGCATCCGGCGATTCCTGCCGCGATACAGATAAGTGCAAGCGATACTGCGAGTAAACCGATTTTCTTCATGTTTTTCCCTCATGAAAAAGAGTGAGTGCCGGCGACTTCTCACCATCCGCGTGTGTATTCGTCAAAACAGGGGATGCAGACAAAATTTCCGTTCTGCACCCGGGCCCGGGACTCGGCGGTCATCTCCCCGCATTTTGAGCATTTTACAGAGCCAAAAAGCCTCGCTTTCTCAGGGATCTCGACTCTGACATGCTTCACGTGGAAGTAGTTCTCCGGGGGGGCAGCCAGCATTTTATCGAGATTTTCCTGTTGGAGTTTCTTTAGTGCCAGTCTGTCGTCTTGAGATGCCGTGCCCTCCCTGACTCTGGTCTGAAGGGCTTTTTGTGAGTCATCGATCTCCCTATCCTTCAGGGATACCCGGATGGCATCCCCCGTCACCCGGTTGATGAAGGTGTAGACGTGCTTCCCATAATCGCGGTAGATCAGGTTGCCCTTGCCGAGCGTGCAGCCGGTGACCGCCTGTATGGCGTCGATGCCGCATGCGTCGTTCTCGACGATGGCGACCAGCTGTTCATCCACATCCCGGCCTGCACGGAGCTCCTTGAGCGCTATCTTTGATGCACAGTAGCCGAGGGTTACCCCAGGACAGAGGTGCCCGTGAAACCTGATCACCTCTGAAAAGGGCAGGATAGTCGGATCTTCGGCCTGCGGTGACTCCTCTGAGTCTCCACTATTTGGAAAATCTTCACACATCGTTATCACCTTTCTTAGGAGCATAATACTTTATAAATCTGCTGGAAAGGTTCCTCTGAAGAAATAGTACTTCTACAGGTGAGACAGAGATAATTTTCTAACCATATGGTATAATTCGGAGAATCGACTTTCACATCACATCCTCTTGGAGCACAATTCCACACCGGTGGATTCACGGTAATCTGCCTATCCCGGATTCCCTCACGTGGTGGCGCCGCTGATCCGCCCCCTCTCTTCATCCAGCGCCCAGATTGTGAACTACCCCGCGCTCGCGGACGGGGTCTTCTCGCTCCGCCCCGAGAGCCCCGCAAGATAATTCTGATATACGGGTTATATTGATTGTAATCATGCACTAAATGTTACTGTTATATACCTTAGTATTACTAAAGTGATGATAACCACACACATACACTGAAATAAGCAAATGAAGGAAGTGGAAACAACATGATGATTGCTATTTGTGGAAAAGGCGGCAGTGGAAAGAGCACTCTTGCCGCACTGCTCGCACGGGAGTACGCACGGCGGGACCGCCCTGTGCTGGTCGTCGATACCGACGAGTCGAACCTCGGACTCCACCGTCTGCTCGGGACGGATGCACCGCCCGATCTGATGGACTACTTCGGGGGCAAAAAGACCCTGGGAGCGAAACTCATGGCGGCTATACGGGACAGCGCATCCCAAAGCCTGATCGAGGGGGCATGGACGCTCGATGGCCTTCCAAAGGACTATGTCGCCGAAGATCACGGTGTTCGGCTCGTTGCTATAGGTAAGATCCACGATGCAGGGGAAGGTTGTGCATGCCCGATGGGAATGCTCGCCAGGCAATTTCTCAAAAACCTCCGCCTCAGTGACGACGATGTTGTTATCGCAGACACCGAGGCGGGGATAGAGCACTTCGGCCGCGGGATCGATCAGGAGGCCGATGTGATCCTCATGGTGCTTGACCCCTCGTTCGAGTCGCTCCAGCTCGCGGAGAAGATTGCGGGGATAGCGGAGAAGATCGGCATTCCGCTCTATTACGTGTTGAACAAGGTAGATCCGATCGTGGCGGCCCGAATGCGCGGAGGAATTGCAGAGTCTTCTCGAATCATATGCGAGATCCCGCAGGATCCAGACATCCTCGAAGCAGGTCTCAGCGGACAGGCTCTGGCGGACGGACATCCGGCCATAAGCACACTGGTCGAAGTGTTGGAAAGGCGGTAGGCGCTTGCACAGTGGAAAGAGCATATACATGGAAGTAGACTCGATCGATTGGAACGGTATATGGCGAGAACAGCGTCGACGACATCACGAGGCGAACCAGAATTCAACAGATGCAAGTTTCTGGGATGCAAAAGATGCTGCGCGCAGATTTTACCAGACGGCGCAGGAGAACAGCGGGGAGCGGATTGAAAAGACCCTCCGCGACCTGCCCCTGACGGGCACGTCACGGGTGCTCGATGTCGGGGCCGGGCCGGGAGCCCTTGCCCTCCCCATCGCCCGGCAGGTCGACCACGTTACGGCGGTCGAACCTTCGGAAGGGATGCGATCAGTGCTCGAGGAGAACATCGGGGCCGAGCGGATAGATAACATCGACGTGGTGCCGAAGCGGTGGGAAGACGTCAGTGTGGCGGATGACCTCAGCCCACCGTATGACATCGTCTTTGCATCGTACTCTCTCGACGTCCCTGACATCAGAGATGCCGTCAGAAAACTGGAGGAAGCATCTTCCCGGTACGTCTACATCTACTGGTTTGTCGGAGAGTCATCATGGGATGCGATGTCACGGGAACTCTGGCCGCTCCTCCACGGTTCGTCGTATGCTCCCTCTCCCCGGTGCAACGTCCTCTACAACGTGCTGTACTCGATGGGAATCTATCCGAACATCAAGACGTTCCCTCTCCGGCACATCAACCGGTTTGCCAACCTCAACGAGGCGTTCGACCACTTCGCACCGAAGTACTCCATCACGACGGAGGAACAGAAAGAGGTGCTCAGGCAGTGTCTGGAACGTCACGTCAGATCCGAAGGGGATACCGTTATCATGCCCGGGCACTCGACCCGGGTGAAGATCTGGTGGGAGAAGAAGAATTCGTAGCCCACCCGGGAACAGGGCTTCATGGTAAGGGCGACTGAATCATCTCCCATCTCTTCCAGACGTCTCAGAAAGCAACAGTCGTCACCCCGCGAAGCCATATCATCGTCGCACTGCGAATTTACCGACCCCTCACGGAAAGCCGCGCGGGCGAGAGGCTGCATGCCCGGGCGGTGGACCATGGTGGGAATCACCCCCCGGGGGCGATGCGCCTCCATGGGTCCCGGTGTCACCGCCGCCGGGGGACGGCTTTCCACCAGATATCGCCACAACACCATCGGAGAGGTTGAATAGAGCCATCATGGCCGCTATTCACCACTCATATCTTCTGAGTGTTGGGGAACTCCAGGTAGTCTGCATACGCTGTGTACACACCGTCAACGCCCAGGAAGGCGGTCATGATCTCGTTTCCTTCCTTCTCCATATCGATATCTGCGAATTTGTCCGGATAGAGGATCTTGGCCATATAAAAGACGTTCAGAAGGTTTTTATCGTGTGGCTGTCCACAGCAGTGTGGGTAGAAGACGTTGTAGACCCGGCCTTCCCGGACCGCTTTGAGCGACTGGAGCTCTGGCGCATTCAGAACGAAATTCACCCCAGCGCCACCGTCCGGTGCTGAACCTGCGACAAAGATCACATCGGGGTCCCAGACGAGGAGCTGTTCGACGGCTATGTTCGATCCGACGACGTCTTCGGCGACGTTGATCCCACCCGCCATGGTGAGGGGATAGTAGGCGTTGGTTGTGCGAGTGAAATCTCGCCCCATATCAGAGTCGTGGAAGCCTTTTGACGCCCCGCGTGGGGCGAAGTAGACTCTGGGCTTCTCGCTCTCCGGGATGGCATCGGTTATATCAGTCACCTGTTTTACCTTGTTATCGAGAAACGCGATGAGCTCCTCAGCCTCTCGTTCTCGCGAGATCACTGAGCCGATTGAACGGGCGTGGTCCGCGATCGATTCATAGGCGGTAAAGTTCACCCCGGTTGCCACGAAGACGGGCGCACCAACACGCCCTTGCAGTTCATCTGCCGAGGAAGCTTGCCAGGGAAAGATCAGGTCGGGCTTGAGCATCGCTATCTCCTCATGGTATGTCTCAAATGCAGGACCCCCTGAACCCGTCACGGGAAGGTTATTGAGCCCTCCGAGGACAGTCTTCTCCCAGCACTCCTCGCATAGGAGCTGGCCATCTCCGCCCCCCGGGCAGATACAGTTCCCTTCCACGGTAGACCTATCAGCCCCTACGAGAAGGCGCCCGGCACCAAGGGTGATCAGCATCCGGGCATTATCGGGAGCCTCCGTGACGATTCGCTTTACCGGGCGGTAGAGTGTCACCGTGCGGCCGGTCGCGTCGGTGATCACCTTCGGCTTTCCATCCCAGACAGCGTAGATGTAGGCGGCATCTGAGACCTCATCGAGCGTCAGATCGTTTGTGCCGAGCATGTAGCTACAGACGCTCGCTCCAACAAGATCTTCTGTGAGCCTCTTCTTTGCACCGAGCGGGAGCGAATCTGCTGCTGCAACCGGTGCGAAGAAGACACCCGCGACGAGAGCAGCGGCGAGCAGTACCAAACAGGGTCTGGAGACGTTCATGTGCTGTCACCCCCAATTCTATGCCGCCGCAATACGGCACATGCACCCACTATACAACCAGACAGGGCTGCGGAGATCCCAAATCCCGGTGCTTCCTGTGCGGATGCCACCCCTTGCCGGTGGCTACCAGGAGAGACGGGCGATGCAGCAGATTCCGCACCGAGCACCCTCCAACCTTCCCGGCCCTCTCTTGGGCTTGGAGAGAGCTCACAGAGGTCGACCCACTCGGTCACGAACCCCTCGACCCCATCTCCCGCACCGGTCAGGGTGTAGGAGGCCGCCCTCACATCGTTGCAGACAAAAAAGGCGATCTTTCGCGCAGTGCGATCGATCTCGAAGTACGGTGCGGTGGAGACCGCGCTCTCGATATCTGGGAATGTCCATCCTTCAGGAACAGACTCAACGATCCCGAGCGCAAACGGTTGTTCCGCATCAACCGTGTAGGTTATAGTCGCCACTCCATCGGAGAGTGTCACCTCCCTGTGAATGATCGGTGCCGCTGCCGCAGACAGAGTGCAGCACGCAAGAAATACCAGCAGGACCGCAGATATCGGCCCTATCCGATGCATAGGTGTTTTCATGATCAGATCTCCTGTAGGATCAAGTTACAGATCCATGCAAGAGCAACGCGGGCCCAACCTCCCGGATCTGAAGTATGGGGGAGCTCCCTGTCCTTATTGCCGCTGCATGGCCCTCAGATGAACTCAATTGCAGTTGATGCTACTTATCTGCGTCAAAGTGATACATATATCTTCTTATTTCTTAATTAGTACTATGAGATAGTCCGTCTTTTTGAAAAGAGCGGGAGCCGTGAAAAACCCCAGAATCCACTGCTGCTCCATACCACTCAATCACTTTGATGCGTGAGGTGTAGTGCCAATAACCGCACAGAATGAGGGTAGTAGCCTGGCTTTGCGAGGCCTCCCCCTCACCTGTCTGGTTTCAATATGACCTCTCCCCGCCCCCGGGGGCGGGGATAGAAATTCCAGGGTGTCTCAGATCCTCCTCCTCATGAATGGGGGGTACAGGCGCTCCCGGTACAGGTATCCAACGCTGATGACCGCGCCGCAGGCGAAGAAACCGAGAAGGAGGAGGTACGGGCTGGCATCCTCCTCAGGAGGGAGGGTAGGCTCGGCTGGCAATGTGGTCTCTGCGGGCGCTTCTGTCTCTGCAGGTGGCGCCTGAACCTCATCCGGTGTCTGGGTCTCTGCTGTGGCCATAGTCTCCATCGGCGCCGGAGTCTCCACCATCGAGATACCTATCACCTCACGAATAGAGGCTACAACACCTGCTGTGCCGTCCGCTGAGAGGGCGACGTGGTTTGCCCAGCTCTCCTCGAGGGTGTAGGTCTCAAGCAGGTCCCCGGCGCCATCGAGGAGATAGGCCTGCCTATCCATCGAGCCGACGAGGATCCGGGAGGCGTCACGTGAGACGGCGATATCCCGGATCCAGCCACCGGCCTCAAACGTCCAGATCTCCTCCCCCGCTCGGTCGAAGCACCTCATCACGTTATCCTGCGAGCCGGCGAAGACCCGGGTACCATCTCCCGAGATCGCGACGGCAGTGACAGGACGGTAGAACCTCTTCGACCAGACTTCTTTTCCCTTGGCATCCAGAAGCCTGATGCCGGCATCAGAGGCGGCGACGATCTCGTCTCCGGATCCGGATATGGCGATGGCCGTGCCCCTATCCGTCAGCTCCTCATGCGCCCAGGCCTTCCGCCCATCACTCTTGTAGCAGAAGAGGCCACGGGAGGATATGACCGCAGTGTACTCACCGAGGTCGGAGGTGGCTATGGCACGGATCTCGGATCTCGCGTTCCGGTGATTGGTATCGGCCGTGGCGTTGAGATTACCATCCATATCGTAAAAATAGACCTTTCCAAAACGATCCCCCACGATGATCTGCTTCCCGTCCCCGGAGAGGGTGAGGTGCGCAGAGATCGAGGGCATCTCCTCCCTCCAGATCAGATCTCCTTCCCGGCTGAGGAGGAAGAGCGACAACCCCTCCGCCCCTGCAATCAGGCCTCCATCAGCAGAACAAGCGATGAGATCGGCGGTTCCCTCCCGCCAGAGGGGGGCGCCATCATCGGCAAAGAGACAGATCCTCTCCCCGCCGGTCAGGATATAGGAACCGTCCGCGGGGAAGGAGAGGCAGGTTATGTCATATGGTGCAGTGGACCTCCAGAGGGGAGATCCCGCCAGGGCACCGGCCGGCAGGCTGGCAAGGAGGAGCGCGGCACAGAGGATGCAGATTGCACGCTGCATCCGCCCATCCTGCAGCGCAGAATGCGTGTAGATGCCGCGATCCTCCTCGCCTCCACCACAAGCGATGTTTCTCTTCATTTCAATCTCCGTCACCCCGCTACCGGCGGAGTGGTCCGGCAGGCGGCGATTGTACCCCGGAAATCCAGCGGAGTGGCCATATCCGCTCTGAGGCTCGCACCCGCCTGCCAGGCAGGAATAGGTCGCTTGGTATAATAATTCTTTCTATTCGTATTAACTAATATTATGCTTTGATGGATTTAGTTTACATTCTGTTTGAAAACTACCTATTCGCACGACTCATCCATCCCGGGCTCACATTGGATCCCCACGGGGAGAAGGCGAGGGATGGCGCCCCAACGCCCCTCATCCCTCTGACTCGTACAACTCATAGTAGCCGCCCCTCATCGCCATCAGTTCATCATGACTTCCGCTCTCCAGGATCCTGCCTCCGCTCATGAAATAGATCGCGTCTGCCTTCCGGATCGTCGAGAGCCTGTGCGCAATGATGAACGTGGTAACATTCTTTGAGACCCGGTTGATAGAGTCCTGGACGATCGCCTCAGACTCGTTGTCAAGGTTACTCGTCGCCTCATCGAGCACGAGGATCTCCGGCCTCCGCACAAGTGCCCGGGCGATGGCGATCCTTTGCTTCTCCCCTCCGGACAACTTGATCCCCTGATCGCCCACAACGCTATCGTAACCCTCGGCGAGACCGGTTATGAACGCATGGATATTGGCTTTCCTTGCAGCTTCAGTGATCTCTTCATCCGAATAATCTCCGCCAAATGCAATGTTTTCCCTGATGGTCTCGTTATAGACGAACGTATCTTGACTTACGTATCCCACCTTCTGCAGGAGCGTCTCCCGCTTGTATTCACGTAAATCATACCCATTCACCAGGATACGACCGCCGGTCACATCGTAGTAGCGCAGGAGCAATGAGACCAATGTCGATTTCCCTGACCCTGAGTGGCCGACCAGCGCGGTGACCTTCTTCTTCTGGATGGTCAGATTCAACTCCTCTACCAGTCTCTGGCCCTGGTAATACGAGAAGAAGACATCATCAAAGACGATATCCGACATGAGACTATCGAAGTCCCGTGTCCCATCCACCATCTTGAGGTACTGGGCGTCAGTCAGGAACTCATAGATCGCCTCAAGGTTGGGCCAGGTCTCCATGATGATCATATGTTTATGGCTCATACCCGAGATCCGGGGGATCACCTTCATCGCCGAGAACACAAACGTCCCCATGACCGGAACGACGAGCAAGAAACTCTCCTGGTAGATATAATAAAGAGCGATCACCAGCGCAGCGATCCCCACGAAAAATGAGAACTCGAGCGTCTCGCCGGGCAGATGCCGGAAGAAGCTGAGCCTGATGTACTTATCCCAGAACTTGTCAAGGGCGACATCGTACTTCTTCCGCCAGTGCGCATCCCCACACACAGAGCGGATCTGCCGCAACCCCTGCACATAGTTGCTGATAACCTCGTTCTCAGACCGTATGGATCGCATCTGAAGCCGACCAAGACGGAAGGCAACCTTCTTCCCGATGATCCTGGCTATCAAGACGAAGATGAGGCTCCCCGCGACGATCACGGCGAATGCATTTACCGATACAAAGAGGATTGTGAGAAGTATGGTGATTATGATGATACTCTCGGAGAGCATCCCGGTCGTCGTCTCCAAGAAGTGTCGGATCTGTGCAGGGGCTGATATAACGTTATAAAGGATATCTCCCCTGGTGTTGTCCACATAGTACTGATAATCACTCCTGACAAGTTTATCGAATATGGTCCGCTTCGCCTGAGTTATCACTTTTTTCGTGAGGTAGAGCGAGAGGTACCTATACACCAGTGAGATGATGAACGTTAGAATTACGATCAGGATAAACAGAAGGGAGAATAACACGATAGGAGGCAGGGCTATAGAATCCTGCACGAAGGTATAGAACGGCTCAAATATTGCGATCTCAGAGCCTCTGAAGTCGATCGTGGCATTTATGATAGGATAGAGGAGGATGATCTGGAGTGTCTCCATAAAGCCCTGTATGATGCTTAGAACAAACAGGACGGCGAGATACCGTTTATAGCCGTAGCTGTAAAACCGTAAGAGCTGGATCATCCTCCGGAGGCCGTCGAAGGCATCAGCCACCCAACTATAGACTGTGGATGTTACCCCTGCCGCTTCAGCATGAGCAGACGCCTTAACACTTATACGATCACCAGAGCCAAGCTAGATCTTCCTCGACGAAATGTACTTCTGTGGTTCTACATGAGCTTCAGCCGCATCAGGCACCCAAAGACCCCCTATACTCCCTACAGAACCGCCCCTCTGTGCGGATCCCCCCCTCCTGAATCACCTCACCTCTTCGTAAGCGGGACCTTCTCAAACCCGAGGTTGTTGCAGTTGGCGTTGAGATGATCAAAGACCGGTTTGCCGACAAACATCGTGTAGATCTCATCAGCCTTCTCTCTGACATCGATATCTTCAAACCGGTCCGGGTACACGGTCTTCCCCACAAAGTAGGCATCCACCAGCTGGGTCTCAAGATTGGTCTGGCGGCTGGTGTAGGGCAGGGTTGCATAGACGTTCCCGCTCCGTACCGCCTGCAGGTTGGCATACACCGGGCTTTTGATATCCTCAAACGCGCTGATCTCGTCTTGGACGTTCAGCGTCCCGGCATCGACGAAGATATACTCCGGGTCTGCATAGACCAGGCTCTCCTTTGGGAAATCAGCACTTTGGATGCCAGATCCGGCTGCGACATTCTTCACGCGGCACCAGATGAAGGGCATGTACTCCGACTGCGTGGACAGCAGTCCATGGGCTCCACCGTGGGACAGACCGCCGATGAACGCGGTCTTCTGTTCAGACTCAGGGATATCACAGGTCCGGCGCTCAAGGTCGGCCAGGGTTGCCTCAATGTAGGCGATCAACTCCTCGGCACGTGACTCCTTCCCGAAGACCTCGCCGATGAGACGGAATGAGGAGTATAACTGTTGCTTACTCTCGGCCGTCTGGAACGATCCGGAGGCTATCGTGATGACAGGGATGCCGGTCTTCGTCTGCATCGTGTCAGCCGCGGTGAGCGCACCGCTGGACTCGTTCGAGACCAGCTGAGATCCAACCGTGAAGATCACCTGAGGGTTGATGACCATAACCTGTTCAAGATCCAGCGCGACGCTTCGCGAAGAACCGGTCACCGGGAGATCGGCAAATTGGGGGTTTGCAAGGACGTATGCACGATTGGTGGAGCTGTCTCCTTCACCGCTCTCGACAGCAGCTATCCTGTCTGCTGCGTCGATATACACCAGGTACCTGACGCAGGTGCCCCCGGAGGAGCAGATCACCTCATCGACCTCAGCAGGGATCTCGACCTCCCGCCCGGCACTGTCGATGATGGTCCGCTCTGATGCTGAACCGGTGCTGTTGCCTGAGGAGGCACCCCCTATGCACCCGGCGGCCGCTACAAGCATGACGACCGTCGTAACAGTCAGAAGTCGAAGAAGACTGATCGGCATATTGAACATACATTATCACTGCGTGAGACTTTAAAAATATGATCTTTTCATATTGAGTTATGATAATTTAGAGAAACAACTTCTATTTGTAACATCACCACCTGGCCCGCATGCGAAAGTCGCTCCATGAGACCCGTGCATCGCATCACCGTATCTTCAAAGATTTTGGCGTGCGAGAGTGGATACGCCAACAATCACGCGTAATGACGGGAGTAACCTGGCCTTGCGAGACCACCCCCTCATCGGTCTGGTTTCAACGTGCCGGCATCCCCCGCCCCGGGAGGGGGATACCCGAGGAAGGCCGTATCCGGGAGAGTAAACCCACGCGCCAGCTCGCTCTCCCTGTCTCTCTAAGCACCACTATGGCCCGGGGAGAGCCTTGAAGAAGGCTGAAGGCGCTACACCCGCCCCCTCTTCCGGGAGATCTTTTTGAGGGGTATGACATGAGGGATGTCGTCATAGCTCCTCACGCGGGCATGGATCCCGTAGACACCTGCAAGATTCTCTCGCGTCAGGACGTCCTCCGGCCTTCCCGCAGCAAAGATCTTCCCACCCTTCATCATGATGATCGTGTCAGAGTATCGGGCCGCCATGTTGAGATCATGGATCGCTACAATGGCGGTCAGGTCCTGGCGGCGCACAAGGCTCCTCAGGATCTCCATCACATCGATCTGGTGCCAGACATCAAGGTTGCTTGTCGGTTCATCCAGCAGGATGACCCCCGTCGCCTGGGCCAGAGCACGGGCGATGAGCACCTTCTGCTGCTGCCCGCCCGAGAGCTCGGTGAAGAGCGAGAGCGCCAGATCCTCGATACCGAGGAGCCCGAGGACCTCCCAGACAATCTGTTCGTCCCTATCATCCTCCCGCCACCCAAGGTGAGGGCGCCTTCCCATGATAACCACATCAAAGACCGTGTTCGGAAAGACCCGTAGCGAATTCTGGGGGACGTATGCAATCATCCGCGCTACTTCTATCTGCTTCATCTCAGAGATCCTATGCCGGTCAACGATGACATCCCCCTCCAGAGGGACAAGGATCCGGTCGATGCACTTGATCAGTGTCGATTTCCCGGAGCCGTTGGGGCCGACGATGCTGACAATCTGCCCATCGCGGATATCGAGGTTGATATCGCGGAGGATCTCAGCGCTACCGTAGCTGAAATGAAGCCCTTTGATTGAGAGCTTTACAATCATGACCAGTACTCCTTTCTTCTCCCCCGGAGAATGAGATACAGGAAGAACGGGACGCCGATCGCCGACATCACGGTGCCGGTTGGGATCGTGCTCGGCCTGAAGAGATTCATAGCGATGACATCCGCAAACAGGAAGAGGATCGCTCCAAGGCCCCCTGCTGCCGGGATGACGTAGCGGTGATCGCTTCCCAGGATAAGACGCGCGACGTGAGGCGCAACGAGCCCGATGAACCCGATGACACCGACAAACGCCACGAGTGCTGCAACAAGAAGGCTTGAGATGATCATCACGAAGATGCGGATATGTCCTGCATTCACTCCCATGCTCTTCGCACCCTCATCGCCGACGGTCATCAGGTTGAGGTCCCAGGCTTTACTGTAGAGCAGGGGCAGGCAGATCACAGAGACGATCGCGATCAGCGTGATGCTGTTCCAGTTGAGGCCGCTGATGCTACCCATACCCCATGCCGCCATCAGTGTGCGCTGCTCGTCGTTGGCGATGTAGCTGAAGAGCTGGTTCATCGCCTGGAACAGGTAGTTCAGGGCAATCCCGGCAAGGACCATCGTCTCTGAGGAAGCACCCTTAAATCCTGAGAGGCCTATGATGACCCCTGAACAGAGAAGAGCGAAGAGGAAAGCATTCCCTATCAGGAAATACGGGCCGCCCAGGATGGTGATACCAAACACCGCCGCCACCGCTACACCGAAGTTTGCGCCCGATGATATCCCCAGAGTGAACGGACTTGCAAGCGGGTTTTTCAGGACCGCCTGCATAACGCATCCACAGATACCAAGTCCCAGGCCGACAAGGATGGTCCCCACGATGCGGGGCATCCGGATCAGCCAGACGACGTTGTCCATCGTCGATTCGATGAGGAAGGCACCCGGTACAAGCCTGTTGAGTATGGTGCAGTAGACCTCGACGATGGTGATGGGCATCGGCCCGATGGTGATGATCGCGCCCGAAGCAAGGATGATGATCCCCACCAGGGCAAGGATGAAAGCCACCTTTTTCCAGACAGCGCGGGAATGGTCCTGTTGAATTTGGGGAGTCTTCCCTGTCCGGGACCGCTTGAGGCCTATCCGCACCCCCCTTGAGCCCGCCCCCCGCCTCAGCATTCTCGTCTCACCGATCCAGCGCGCTGACACACCCGAGCGTCGTCCCGAGATTATCTACACCGTTTGTGACGACGATGAGGTTGCGCTCTTTTGCGATCTCGGCGAGGGTCTGGAACTCACGAAGCTTCAGGGCGATGGGGGTCTTCTCATAGAGGTGAGCGGCCTCGCTCATCCGCTCCGATGCCTGGTATTCACCATCTGCAAGGATGATACGGGCTCTCTTCTCCCGCTCAGCTTCAGCCTGACGCGCGATGGCGCGGAGCATATTCTCCGGGAGCCCTATGTCGCGGATCGTCACGATATCGACATGAATGCCCCACGGGTCAGTCACACCCTCGATTATCTCCTTGATGTGCACATTCAGGGACTCCCGGTCCGAGAGGATTGTATCGAGCTCGTTCTGCCCGAGGACATCCCTGAGGATCGTCTGGGAGATGAGTGAGGTTGCCTCCTCATAGTCCTCAACCTCCACGATCGCCCGGGCCGGGTCGGTGACATGGAAGTAGATGATGGCGTCAACGTCGATACTGATGTTGTCCCGTGTCACGGTCGTCTGCTTGGGGACATCGAACTGCCGTACGCGGAGGTCGACCCGGGCAATCCGATCGATGAACGGGATGATGGCAAATATCCCCGGACCTTTCACTCCAGACAATCGCCCCAATCTGAAGACGACCGCACGTTCATACTGGCGCGTTACCTTGACTGAGAAGAGTGCGAGTACGGCAAGAATCACCAGCGTTACCAGAATAATGGTTACTTCGTTCGTGGGCATCTGAACACACCGTCTTTTTACCGAATGCAAATATATCTTGGAGATAGCATCTCTCTTACTCCCATTGGGATCAATCATTAAAAAATATGATCATTTGTAGATACCTTGTGATCATCTGCTACTATTTAAACAATTAGCTATACTAACACCACTCCACCTGACCGCCTGCGACAGACCGGCACATGCGATCTGCCCCTGTCCTGGTCTATCCCTGAAGATTCGTGCGGATATCGACGATCTCACCCGGAGAACCGGCGTCCTGCAGATCCTGGAAGGTCCCGCGCTGTCCGGCGTGAGGAGAGTGACCAGTGTAGAAGAATTTCTGGGCACCCCTTCCCGGATCCGGCGCTGCCAGGCCTGAGACGAACAGGGGGTAGCATTCCCCCCGCCCTCCCTGAGGGAAGGCCGGCGCCGTCGGGGGGGGAGGGCATCAGCCGTCTCGGTCTGTGACTGACCAGACCATCATACCGCTGTAGACCTCTGCCTCGGAGCGGTATGTGCCGTCCGGTGATGCATCTTTGTAGTGCTCGCGGATCTTCTCCTCGGCATCGCTGGATATATCCCGGTTGCGCCCAAGGGCTCTGATCATCTCCTCCGCGGCCTCGACCCAGTCCAGCTCACGGGTCCTTTGGGTATGGCTGAACCTCAGGAGCGGCCGGTAGCCAAGCACATAGAGGTACATGAACGGGTAGACCAGTCCCGGCCCACGGCTATGGTTGTGCCGCTTCTCGCCCAGGATCTCTTCGACGATCTCGTTATGGGCCTTGTCTGAGCCCCTCCTGATGAAGTTACTGTAGTAACAGAATCTCCTTGAGCACGCCATCATCCGGTCGAAGGTCTCGACATCCCTGACCCCCGGCGTCATGGAGGCGATCACGAGATCGAACTTCTCCCGAAGCCCGAGCTCATCGATATCGGCCGTCCACCATGAGCACTCGACCGCGTTGATGGATAGGCCTTCACGCCCTGCTGCCTCGCGCAGCCGATCGAGCATCCCTGTCGATATGTCCAGAGCCGTTACATCCGCACCGGCCCGGGCAAGGGGGAGGGAGAGCGAGCCTGGCCCGCACCCAATATCGAGGACCGTTGCGCCCTCTGGATGAAAGCCCGCCTCCTCCAGGAGTGCAAAGACACCGGCAGTTCTCTTCTGACTCCTCCCCTCATCCCTGTGCCGTGCGAAGTGTTCAGCTCGCTTATCCCATCGGGCTGCCTGCGCCTCATCGGTGACGGCCACCTCATTCGGCACCGCCGCCCTCCAGCAGTCGACCCAGCATCTCACATTCTCAGTCTGCGTCATATCTTCATGTCCCCTGATAACCTGTATCTCTCACGTCAAGCATCCAGAACGAAAGTTCAAGGATCCCTCATATCATACCCGCCACCTTGTACGGGCTGTTTGCCGGATCCTTCAGGTCGGCAAGCATCTTTTCACTCACGTCAAACTCCTCAAGCACCGTGACGTACTTCTCGGCGTTCCCGAGATTCTCGATCATCTTGATGGTGGCCATGGGTTTTTCTCCCCATGACGGGCCGGTCCAGGGCGTCGAGTCGAACTCGAATCCAAGTGCGAGTGCGTGGCCCACCTTCTGCCTGTCATCCCAGCGGACGAATATCCCCGCCGGGCGGGTGCCGTACTTCTCTGTCAGTGAAGCCTCGTCCTCGCCTGAGAGAGAGAAGATGTGGTGACCACCCTTTCCGGGCGTGAGATCCCAGAGGATCGGGAATATGTCATCTTTGCACCACATGGGACAGGAGATGACCACGTAAGAGGTTCCATCGGTGATCGGCATCTCCTGCTCGACGTACTTTGCGAGGAGATACCCGCTGGATACGCCGGGGCAGAAATGATTGTGGAGCATGACACTGGACATGAGGTCATAGGGCGCCCCGTGTGCCCATGCGTTGGCGATCGGGAGGATGGAAGAGGCATCGCCCAGATCTTTCATGGTGGCATTCCCCACCCCGGTATCGGCGAGCATCATCTCCAGGTCCCCGGTGACGACGATGGCCTTTGAGAAGGTATCCGGGAGTGAGGTCGCCGCGAGATCAGCCGGGCTCTTTGTATAGCAGGCCTCATCAGGTTCCAGGTAGAGGACCTCTCCAGACTCTTTGTTGTGGAAGTAGAACCAGAGCGGCATCCATTCGGCCCGATTCACCTGCCAGAGCGTGTTATCCCCGTTCTGCAGACCGGCAACCTCCGTGATCCCCGATACCGCCCGCTCGGTCGTCTGGCCGTTCACCATGACCCGGCCGGCGTTGGTCAGTACAAGGACGTTCGGATCACCTTTGTTGAACTTCAATCGGTCCATGGCAGTCAGTGCCGCACGCTGCCCCAGCTCATCCATACGATCCCCGTTCGGCAACACCGCCGATCGCGGGAGATCTCGTATAACCTTGTAGGGATTGGTGGCCGGATTCTTCAGGTCGGCAAGCATCTCAGCATCGACCGGAAACGTCTTGAGGGTCCGGACGTGCATCTCCGGAGAGTCGAGTGTCTCCAGTATATCAAGGACACGAGCGGGTTTTTCTCCCCATGACGGGCCGGTGTACGGGGCCGATGCATCCTGGGGGACAGACCCGAGAACGATGCCCGTGCCGGAGTTCGTCGTGCTATCCCAGCGGACAAAGATGCCGCGCGGCGTGGAACCGTACTCCTCCTTCAGGGCCTCCTGCTCCTCCTTCGTGAGGATCGCCATGGTATGGCCACCTTTCCCGGGCGTGAGATCCCAGAGGATCGGGAACATGTCCTCCTTGCACGACGTGCTCGGGCTTGAAATAGGCACGTAGGAGGCTCCATCAGTGATCGGCAACACCTGTCCGACGTACCTGACGTTCAGGTAGCCGCTGAGCAGCCCGGGGCAGATGTGGTTGTGGAGCATCGCCGCAGACATGAGGTCATAGGGCGCCCCGTGTGCCCATGCGTTGGCGATCGGGAGGATGGAAGAGGCATCGCCCAGATCTTTCATGGTGGCATTCCCGACCTCGGTATCGGCGAGCATCATCTCCAGGTCCCCGGTGACGACGATGGCCTTTGAGAAGGTATCCGGGAGTGAGGTCGCTGCGAGATCAGTCGGGCTCTTTGTATAGCAGGCCTCATCCGGCTCCAGGTAGAGGGCCTTTCCGGAGTCCTTGTTATAGAAGTAGAACCAGAGCGGCTTCCAGTTGGCCCGATTCACCTGCCAGAGCGTGTTATCCCCGTTCTGCAGACCGGCAACCTTCGTGATCCCCGATACCGCCCGCTCGGTCGTCTGGCCGTTCACCACGGCCCGTCCGGCGTTGGTCAGTACAAGGACGTTCGGATCACCTTTGTTGAACTTCAGCTGGTCCATGGCAGTCAGTGCCGCACGTTGCCCCAGCTCATCCATACGATCCCCGTTCGGTGACGCTGCCATCACCGGTGCGCAGAGCAGGCATACCAGCAGTATGCCGAGTACTAGCGTGATAGAATCTTTCATCTCCAATACCCCTGGTTTACTGTTTCGTCTTGCCTGGCAGGGTGGTTGACCCCTACCGGATGCAGTGGCCGTTCGGCGCTCTGCATCGCACTGTATTAGGATAAGACCTTAAAAAATATTATCATTTGAGATTTTGTTGTGATAGTGTTCTACGCCGCACCACACCATTCACAAACCCGACCAGAATCAGGGAGCCCCTCACCACGACGGCCGTCTCCTGGAATCTGCCGGGATCGATGGAGCGTTCCAGCTAAAAGACGACAGGACCCCGCCCCCCGATCGAATCAGACCGTTGCCTTCCGAAAGACCGTGACACTCATCAGGAGCACCAGGACTGCACCAAGAAGAAGCCCGAGGAGGGTGGCCGCCGGGAATATACCCGCCTGAAGATCCCGGATGCAATCGATCGCATAGGAGACCGGGTTAGCTCGCGCAATCACCGCGAGCCAGCCCGGCATCTGGTCGTAGGGCATCAGCGCACTGCTCGTGAAGAAGAGCGGCATCGATACCATCGCATTGATCGCCGCGTATGAATCGTGGTCATCGACTTTGAGGGCGATCGTCGTCATCACCGAGGAGAGAAAGACGCCGAAGATGAAGAGGACGGCATAGATCGAGAGGATGAGGATGGGACTGAGGAAGTTCGCCCCGAGCAGGATGGCGATGACCAGGATGACCGTCGCCTGGATCAGGCCCCGGAGGGTGATGAAGAGGATCTTTCCAAAGAGGATACTCTCCCGGGGCGCTGGCAGCGCAAGGAACTTCTGGAGGTAGCCGAGGACTTTATCGAACATCAGGAGCGATCCACCCTGGAGGGATGCGCCGAGCATCGTCAGGACCAGGATGCCGGGGGCGATGAAGTCGAGATAGTTATCCGTGAACCGGATCGGGAGGGCGAGACCGACGAATATGAGCCACGCCGCCGGCAGGATCAGCGTGGACAGGACATTGGCCCTGCCACGGAGCCAGCGGCGGAAGTCCCTCTCCATGTAAAAGAACATCCGCCTCATCAGCGCCTCCGAAGCATCCTCCGGAACCTTCGATCGTCAAACGCCTCCGTCTCATCCGACTCTCCGACGAGGGCGAGGAAGACGTCATCGAGGGTCGGCTGCCGGACCGAGACCGATCTCACCGTCATCCCGGCATTCGTGAGCACGTGGGAGAGGGCAAACCCGGCTTCATCGCCCCTATCCGCCTCAAACCTGAGTTCGCCATCGGTCATCCCGAGGAAAGCGACGCCTCCGGGGAGTTCGTCGGGGAGCGACCCGTCAGCCCGTATCGATATGATATCCCGGCAGACCGATGCCTTCAGCGCCACCGGGGTATCGGTCGCCACCACCCGACCGTGGTCGATGATCCCGATCCGGTCGCAGGCCTGGTCCGCCTCATCCATGTAGTGCGTCGTGACAAAGACCGTCATCCCCCGATCTTTTAGGGCGGTGATATGCTCCCATATCCGCTTCCTGCCCGCCACATCAAGCCCGATCGTCGGTTCATCGAGGAAGAGCACCGCCGGATCGTGGACGAGCGCCTGCGCAAGCTCAAGCCTCCTGCGCATACCGCCCGAGTAGGTCCGCACAAGGTCATCCGCCCTGGGCGCAAGATCCAGCATGGCGAGCGCCTCGTCCGCGACCTCCCGGGGGCGGGGGACACCGTAGACCTTGGCAAAGAAGATGACGTTCTCCCGGCCGGTGAGCTTCGGGTCGACCGCCATATCCTGCGGGACGTAGCTGATCTGCTCCCGGACCGCGAGCGGGTCACCTATTACCGAATGCCCACAGATCGTTGCGTCACCCTCCGTCGGGGCAAGGAGCGTCGTGAGCATCTTCACGGTCGTCGTCTTCCCCGAACCGTTCGGCCCGAGGAGCCCGAAGATCTCCCGATCGATCGCAAGATCCAGTCGATCGACGGCGACGAGGCTCTCAAAATGCTTTGTCAGTTCAAATGTCTCTATCGCCGCCAAATTACTGCTCCTGCCGCCCTCAGTAGATCCTGGGGGATGTATCCATGTTCTCTGGAGCCTATGACCCCACTGCTCCAGCGGAGGGGCAATGGCTCCCTCAGGAATGTACTGACTGCGAGAGGAAAAACTTTTACGCAGTGCCACAGACGCTTGTCATGGCACAACACACATATCCCGGGCACACCCTCATAGGGAATGTCGAGACTACGAAGCGGAAAGCAAAAAATGAGGTCATCAGGCAGCTCAAGCAGGACCGGGAACCGGCCCGGGATGCAGGGTCATGGCTCATCAGGTTCCAGGGGAGGTATCTGCCCCAGTATTGGATCGTCCTCCTCGTAAAGAAGAACACCACGCTGAAGGCGGTGGATAGTGCTCTCAGGGACATCTGGCTTGAGTGTTGCGGTCACCTCTCCGCCTTCACCATATACGGCGATGAATACGTGTCCTTCCCCGACGATGAGTTTGGGGGAATGAGCATGAACGCCCGCCTGGGAAGCCTTCTCTCGGTAGGCCTCGAGGGAGAATACCTATACGACTTCGGCGACACCACATACCTCACCTTCAAGGTGCTCGATATCGTTCCGTTCAGCCCAAAAGGCAGGAAGAGCATCGAACTCGTCGCCCAGAACGATCCTCCCGACATCCGCTGTTCCATCTGCGGGGAACCGGCGACCGAGATCTGCACCGAGTGCCTCTACAATGACGTAGAAGACCCTTTCTTCTGCGATACCTGCTTTGAGGAGCACGAGTGCGATGAGGAGATGTCGCTTCCCGTCGTCAACTCGCCACGGATGGGTCAGTGCGCGTACATGGGGTAGGAGACGAACTTTTTTGGTAACAGGTCAGCACCCCCCTTCCCCGATACTGACTGAATGTCAGTCTTCAACGCCCTTTTTCTTGAAACAACCTCATACAACCGTTAGATCTTTATCTTGCAGGGCTCTCGGGGCGGAGCGAGAAGTCCCCGGTCGCGAGATCGGGGACGGGCGCTCCGCCCCTTTGTCATATTCCCAGGGGGTTATCAGAAAGAATATATCGTTGTAAGGACAAGTAATACCTGTATGCTTCGAGCCTACAAGTATCGGATGTATCCCAGTCAGGAGCAGGTTGCCTCTCTCATGCAACACATCCATGCCTGTCGGTTTGTGTACAACAAAGCAATCCAGAAACTTGCCCGATGCCACGAGAAGGTCTCAAACCAGCGCAACGATTTCCTGCACAAACTCTCGAATCGAGTTGTAGGCGAGAACCAAGCCATCGCAGTTGAATCGTTGAATGTTGCCGGTATGCAGAAGAATCACTGTCTTGCTCAGAGCATCTCCGATGTATCGTGGAGCGCTTTCTTCACGATGCTGGAATACAAGTGTCAGATGCATGGGAAGACGCTCTCAAAGATCGGGCGATTTGATCCGTCATCAAAGATATGCAGTACCTGCGGGTACCTCAACCGGGATCTCGCTCGTAAAGACAGAGAATGGATCTGTCCTTGATTGCGGTACTCACCACGACCGCGACATCAACGCGGCAATCAATATCAAGAAGTTCGCCCTGCAAGATCAAAATCTTGTCGGGGTATCAGGCGTGGAACGCGCCGAAGGGCCTGTGGACTCGCTCCCGATGGGGAGGGGGATGAAACAGGAAGCCCCGCCCGCAAGCGCGGGGTAGTTCACCTCATAGAATTGTCAAGATAAATCTACTGAAGTAAATTTGCCTTTACTTCAAATAACTTTAGTACGGATCTCGTCCGGCGGGAGCAGCGGTCTATGAATATACGTGCCTTTCCGGACGCTCTATCTCGATCGAGCCCTGGACTGCGCAGTATCAGTGCATGAGAAGGCTGGGATGCGCTTTGTGCCACGCGGATGGGGGCGCCTCGCCCCGCGAAGATCGGATGGCCATGCAGTCGGTATCCCCGACAAGGCCTCCCCGAAACGCCGATCCTGCCCACCTCTAGCGCCGTCCCATACGCTCTGGAAGCCATCGCCCCCTCCAACCCACCTACCCGGACAGCGACGGCGATCCTCCAGGGGCGGTGCGCGACCCATCCCTCCCCGCCCGCTATGAGATGCTTTCGAAGTTCTGTGTGCGGACACTTTTATTACCCTGAGGGATTCAACCTTCAGGGTAACCACGAATATCGACTGAAACAGAGGTGTTTCTCCGGTTAAAGTCGCCAAATCACCTTGTTGGCCGTATCAAAATGGTTATAAAAAGTCGGTACAAGGGTACATAACTGAGATCAGCAGGACGAAATATGATAACTGAAAAAGACATCGAACATATAGCAGGACTTGCAGATATCGGCATATCGAATGATGAGGTGCCGGAGTTCACCCACCAACTCAACGCGATCCTTGAATACCTCGGCATCCTTGACACCGTGGAGGACGAGAGCACCCCCGCTTCCGGGACCGCCAACGTCTTTCGGGAGGACGAACCCCGGCCCAGCCTCCCGCAGGAAGCAGTCCTCGCAAACGCCGGATCGACCGAGGATGGATTCATAAAGGCGCCGAGGGTGATGTGAGTGGCGGGAATCCTTGATTTCTCACCCGACGATCGCTGCAACGCCTTCATCACTGCCTGCACCGGGGCAGCGTTCGGCGACGGCGCGCTCGCGGGCATCGCCGTCGCGATCAACGACAACATATCCACGGCAGGTATCCAGACGACCTGCGCGTCCCGGATCCTCGAGGGCTACATCCCGCCGTATGACGCGCACGCTGTGGAACTCCTCAAACAAGAAGGCGCCGCGATCGTCGGCAAGACCAACATGGACGAGTTTGGCATGGGCTCGACGACCGGGACGAGCGCGTTCGGCCCTACCAGAAACCCGATCGACCCGGAACGGGTCCCCGGCGGCTCGTCAGGCGGGAGCGCCGCTGCAGTCGCCGCAGGCCTGGTTCCGATGGCTCTCGGCACCGATGCCGACGGCTCAATCCGGTGCCCTGCGGCGTTCTGCGGCATCGTAGGACTCAAACCCACCTACGGCCGGGTCTCTCGCTACGGCCTCATCGCCCATGCAGGCTCCCTTGAACAGATCGGGCCGATGGCGCGCACGGTCGAGGACGTATCAAGGCTTATCTCGGTGATCACGCGCTACGATCCCCGCGACTCGATGATGCTCGATCAGCCGTACAGTCACCGACCTTCAGCCGACGTGAGTGACCTGAAGATCGGGATACCCACGGAATACTTCGGCGAAGGGGTGGACGTGCGCATCGCAACGACCGTCCGGGACGCCATCGACGTCCTCGAGGGGCTCGGGGCCGAGACGACCCCGGTGAGCATCCCCAGCGTGCGGTATGCGCCTGCGGCCTGCTGTGTCATCTGCGCGAGCGAGGTCTCCTCAAACCTTGCACGGTTCGATGGCGTCCGTTACGGCCCGGCGGTCGATACACGGAAACCCTGGCACGAAGCCTACCGGGAGGTGCGGCAGGCAAACCTTGGACCCGAGGCCCGGCTCCGGATAATGCTTGGAACCCTCACCCTCTCGGCCGGCTACGCCGGGAAGTACTACGCAAAGGCCCTGGCTGCCCGTCAGAGGATCACCCGGGACTTCGAACGGGTGTTCTGCGACGTCGACGTCATCGCCGGTCCGACGACGCCGACCGTGGCCTTCCGCCCCGGCGAGAAGGTCAGTCCCCTCAGTATCGCAGGAACCCTCACGGCGCCCGCAAACCTCGCCGGGATCCCGGCGATATCAGTCCCGTGCGGAGATGTGGACGGCCTCCCCGTGGGCCTCCAGGTGATGGGCAGGCGGTTTGAGGATGAACGCGTCATCGATGTTGCCTACGCCTATGAACAGGAGGTGAGGCCATGAAGACGATCATAGGCCTTGAAGTCCACGTCCAGCTCGCGACCGCGACGAAGCTCTTCTGCGGATGCTCAACCGACTACCAGGACGACAACCCTAACACCCACTGCTGCCCGACCTGTCTCGGCCTCCCCGGAGCACTCCCGTGCCTGAATAAGAGGGCGGTGGAGTACGGTCTCCGGGTGGCAAAAGCCCTCGACATGAAGGTGCTCGAGGAGTCCGAGTTTGCCCGGAAGAACTACTTCTACCCGGACCTTGTGAAGGCCTACCAGATCACCCAGGACGACAGACCGCTCGCGGTGGAGGGGACGATCGAGATCGAGGACGATCAGGGCCACGAAAAGATCGTCCGGATCACCCGGGTCCACCTCGAGGAAGACCCCGGAAGGCTGGTCCACGTCGCTGGCGCATCGAAGTACTCGCTCGTCGACTACAACCGATCGGGCATACCGCTCCTCGAGATCGTCACCGAACCCGATATGCGATCGCCGCAGGAGGCTCGCCGGTTCCTCAACAAGCTCCGGACGATCCTCGAGTACCTGGAGGTCTTCGATGGCGACCGGGAGGGGGGCTTGCGGGTGGATGCAAACATATCGCTCGAAGGCTCGGAGCGGGTCGAGGTCAAGAACATATCCTCCTACAAGGGCGTCGAGAAGGCCCTCACCTTCGAGGTGACCCGGCAGAGAAACCTGCTCCGGCGCGGACTTGCGGTGGCACGGGAGACCCGACACTTCATGGAGGGGCGCGGGATAACCACCTCCTCCCGTGGCAAGGAGGAGGCGCACGACTACCGCTACTTCCCCGACCCCGACCTCGGGCCGCTCCGTGTCGCGGGGTGGGTGGCGGGGATCGACCTCCCCGAACTCCCCACCGCCCGGAGGGACCGATTCATGGATCAGTACGGCGTATCACTCAACCACGCGCGGACCCTGACCGGCGATCTGAGACTCGCCGACTTCTACGAGGAGATCGCCGGCATCGACCCGGTCCTCGCCGCCACCTGGGTGGCCGATATCCTTCTTGGCGAGCTCAACTACCGCGCCATGGGCATCGCCGCCGTCCCGCCCGGCCACATAACAGAGCTCCTCGACCTCCTCAAGGCAGGCACCATCACCGACCGGGCCGGAGTCCAGGTCCTCCGTGAGATGCTCGATGCCTGCGCCGAAGATCGGCCCTGCGAGAGACCAGCCGCGATCATCGAGCGCGAAGGACTCAGCCGGGCCTCGGGGGATGAGTTCACGTCACTCGTCCGGGCGGTCGTCGCCGCAAACCCGCAGGCTGTCGAGGACTACCGGAATGGGAAGGAGGGAGCATTAAACTTCCTCGTCGGCCAGGTGATGAAAGAGACCCGCGGCCGGGCGGATCCACGGGAGCTTCGACGAATTGTATCTGAGTCTATCAAGATGGGCGAGGTGTAATCAGCAGTGCACCTGATCATCGCAGAGAAGAACATATCAGCGAACCGTATCGCACAGATACTCGCCGGCAGCGAGCGGGTGAGAGCGGTGAAGGAGGGAGGCGTCTCCACCTACTCCTTTGACACAAAGACGGTGGTCGGCCTCAAAGGACACGTGGTGGAGGTAGACTTCGAACCCGGCTACACGAACTGGCGGAGCAAGACCCGCACCCCAAGAACCCTCATCGACGCTGGCACCGTCAAGAAACCGACCGAGAAGAAGATCGTCAGCCTCATCCAGAAACTGGCAAAGAAGGCCGATCTCGTCACCATCGCCACCGACTACGATACCGAAGGTGAACTGATCGGGAAGGAGACCTACGACCTCATCCGCGCGGTGAACCCCTCGGTCAGGATAAACCGGGCCAGGTTCTCGGCGATAACCCCGGCAGAGATACGGTCAGCCTTCGAAAACCCAACAGACCTCGACTTCTCGCTCGCGGCCGCAGGCGAAGCCCGTCAGATGGTCGACCTGATGTGGGGGGCATCGCTCACCCGGTTCATCAGTCTTGCGGCCCGGCGGGGTGGCAGGGATATCCTATCGGTGGGCCGGGTCCAGAGTCCGACACTTGCCATGATCGTGGCCCGAGAGCGCGAGATCGAGAGCTTCATCCCCCAGACCTACTGGATGCTCTCGCTCATGACCGAGAAGGATGAGCAGCCAGTGGAGGCGCGGCATACCTCCGGCCGGTTCACCGATCACGATGCAGCCCTTGCCGCAGAGGCGGGGACGAAGGAACCACTCGTAGTCACGGACGTAACAGAGAGAGAGAGGAACGACCGGGCTCCGGCACCGTTCGACACAACGACCTTCATCGTCGCGGCGAGCCGCCTGGGTCTCTCAGCGGCAAACGCCATGCGGCTTGCCGAAGACCTCTACGTGAACGGATACATATCCTACCCGAGAACCGACAACACCGTCTACCCCGGGTCCCTGAACCTCGATACGATCCTCGGCACGCTCCGGGGCGGGACGTTCGATGCAGACGTCGCCTGGGTGCAGAAGAACCGGCGAGCGGTCCCGACCCGGGGTA